>ODAJ012168875.1_pt1 | contig 49739 bp, 51 predicted proteins | sample 1539241 | NCBI WGS metagenome assembly ODAJ01 (sample SAMN02144231, study PRJEB22623) | gut metagenome | biome: sheep rumen | host: Ovis aries | place: New Zealand | reverse complement strand
TGCGTCAGCAAGCCTGCGTCGAATTTAGGCAATCTGACGAAAATCTGGACGGCGCATCTGATGCACAGGGGTCGTGCGGTGTTGCCTTATCGATAAAGCACAGTATCCTGAGATAGTTGATAACACAGCCCAAAAGCCTCTGACGGCATTAAGACTAACATATCTATTATACTATATTTGTCTCTTTTTGTCAATTATATTATTGCATCTGCGCCGGTACATCCGGGAAAAGATAACGGGTATCTCTGCATAGATGGAGATACCCGTTTCCGATATTAGCGGCCGGTCATTACTGTATCGCTGTATTATGCTGCTGCGGGCTGAGAAGCAGCGAGCTTTTTCCTGAATATACTGCGGAATACCACTGTCAGGACGATGAAAACTACACAGGCTGCAAGCCAGATGATCGCAGCGAAGATCATGCCTTTTATAAGAGGAGCAATGAATGCTGCGGCGAATTGAAGCTCAGCGTTCATAAGATCGGTCTTTTCGATTATTATCGGGACAACGATGCCTATGGCGAGGCAGATAAGCCCGATGACCCCGAAGACTATCGCATACCCTCTGAAAGCGCGGTAGAATCCCGAACCGTCCCGCAGATAGAGGAAGAAGAGCCTTGTAAAAATCAGGGCCAGCGCGACAATGATAACGATGAACACTGCAAGAGAGCCTATAACTGATGTCAGTGTCAGCAGAGCGCTGTGATCTTTTTTGATCTTTGCTATCTTTTCGTTGCAGTTATCAGTGACCTCGATGACATTACGTTCGATCTTGGACATATCAGACTTTAAGATACGGTCGTTTATTGTGTCCTCGATCATATCGAGATTTTTCTCGATGGTGTCCATGACATCGTCAGAGTCGATATGCGGAGTCTTGCCGCCGCCGAAAACACAGTCGGTGATCTGATAGCCGTATTTTGTCAGCAGATCAGTGACCTTGGCTTTTTCGATGATACGTTTAGCCTGGTTATCTGAAATGTCTGCCCGATCGGTTATTACTTCGGTAAGCGCATCAAGATCGGCATCTTTATGTATTCCGTCAAAGCTTTCTTTAAGATAAGTCTTTGAATTGAGCCTGCGGCTGAATACGGTGAATGAAAGTATAAGCAGCAGGAAAGAAGCGAGCAGCAGCCACAGCAGCGCTTTCCCGGAAACTCCCGATTTTGCAGAGAGCGTTCTCGGCGGCTTTCGCAGCTCGACAGAGTTCTCATATAGCTGCCTGTAGGTCTGTTCAGGCTGGGACACTTTCTCCTGCTGAGTATTTTGCTGCTCCGGCGACTGGGGAGACTGCTGAAAAACTGGCTGAGCCTGTTCATTAGTGTTAGCCGGAGCGGCTGCTTCGGCAGCGATCTGGCTTCCGCAGTAACGACAGAATTTTGCGTTATCTGGAAGCTCTGCGCCGCATTGGTTACATAACATATTACAAAAACCTCCGAATATCATTTCTTTAAATCATTATAACACATTATTCGCAGAAATTCAATAGAGAAAAAATAAAAACCGGCTATAATCATCGGCAGGAAGGCTGTTTCAGGGGTAAAGCTAAAAATGAAATGAAAATCAAGAAATCGAGAGAAATGCAGAAAAACGGAGAGAAATCGAGCGTGAGAGGGATATAAATCAAAAATTTGCCCGATCGTCTCTTGACTTTGCTCCTCCGACGGTGTATAATAGCAAATGTTGCGAGCCAAACTGCGTTCTCACGCGCACCGAGGCTGTATACTAAAAACATCAGGAGGAAACGATATGTCAACTTATATGCCCAAGACAAGCGATATCACCCGTAAGTGGTATATTCTTGACGCTGAGGGTCAGTCCCTCGGCCGTGTAGCAGCTAAGGCTGCCCATATTCTCCGCGGCAAGCATAAGCCCACCTTTGCGCCCCATGCTGACTGCGGCGATCATGTTATCATCATCAACACAGACAAGGCTGTACTGACCGGCAAGAAGCTGGATCAGAAGTCCTTTAAGTGGCACACCGGCTGGATCGGCGGCCTCAAGGAGATTAAATACTCCAAGCTGATGGCTGAAGAGTCCGACAGAGCCATGAGGATCGCTGTTGAGGGAATGCTCCCCAACAACACTCTCGGCAGAGCGGCTGCCAAGAGGCTCAGAGTTTACAAGGGCGCAGAGCACAGCAACGCAGCTCAGAAGCCCGAGAAGTGCGAGTTTTAAGGAAAGGGGCAGCTAGATTATGTACGAATCCAAGAACACATACTATTACGGCACCGGCAGAAGAAAGCACTCTGTTGCCCGCGTGCGTGTATATGAAGGAACAGGCAAGATCACGATCAACGGCAGAGACATCGACGATTATTTCGGCCTTGAGACCCTCAAGCTGATCGTTCGTCAGCCTTTCGGCGTTACTGAGACCAACGATAAGTTCGATATCGTCTGCACAGTAGCAGGCGGCGGTGTTACCGGCCAGGCCGGCGCTATCAGACACGGACTTTCCAGAGCTCTCCTTCAGTTCAACCCCGAGTTCAGAGCCGCTCTCAAGAAGGAAGGCTTCCTGACCCGTGACCCGAGAATGAAGGAAAGAAAGAAGTACGGCTTGAAGGCTGCAAGACGTGCTCCGCAGTTCTCAAAGAGATAATCAGATACCTCAAAACTTGCGTATTTACGCACTTTGCGAGTGGTCAAATACTCTTTGGTCAACATTTGGTCAATTCAAAACCTCTCTGTTCACGCAGGGAGGTTTTTTATTTGCCTTTATGCAAGGCACAGCTCGATCTGCTCGGCGGTTCGGGCTTTTGTTTTACGCAGGACATCAGCATAGATTTCTGCGGTGATGTTCACATCACGGTGTCCAAGATGCTCGGATACTACTTTCAGGTCAACACCGCTATTCAGCAAAAGCGTAGCGTTGCAATGACGGAGCTGATGAAGAGTCATATCCTCAAATTCCGTTCCTTTGGTGAAGCGTTTGAGGGACTGATAGACTGAATTGCGGTCACGGTAGTTGCCCCTTGCCGATACGAACACCATTTCAGGGTGAGCGAAGTCATCACCGAGGGCATATTTCAGCTTTTCGATATACTCTTTCTGTGCAAGAAGAACCTTTTTCAGCTCCTGCCCCATACCGATGATGCGGATACTGCTCTCGGTCTTAGGATCAGTCAGCTCATGCTTTCCGCCTATGTCGGTCAGCGTGTGGTTTATCGAGATAGTGTTGTTCTCGAAGTCGATATCCTCCCACGCAAGACCAAGGCACTCTCCCGAACGCATACCTGTGTACAGCAGTACCTTTATGATACGCTTGAAATCCTCGTCCCACGGCTTGCTTTCAAGGTATTCCATGAACCTTTTGAGTTTGTCTTCCTCTAAAGCCTTGTTTTTACGGCTCTTCTTCCGCTTCGGCAGTATCACGTTACGGCAGGGAGTGTCACGAATAAAGCCCTGCTCTGCTCCTCTGCGGAAGATGCTCTGCACTATGACGTACAGTTTCTTTACAGTCGCAGGGTTCAAGTCATAAGACTGCATTATCTGCGTCAGCCTGGGAGCGTTGATGTCCTTTACCTTGACATTGCCGAGAACAGGCTCGATGTGGTTCTTATACTGCCCCTTGTAGGTGTAGATCGTGCTTTCTTTCAGCTCCTGTGGAGCGTAGTTTGTGAAATACCAATCTGCAAGCTCGGAAAAACGCATATTCTCATTGAGCTGAGAGTAACCTTTGCAGTGTCTCTCAAACTCGAAAGCGTACTCCTGGGCAAGCTTTTCGGCTTTCTTTTGTGTCACTCCGTCAGGCGGAGTATAGGTCGTTGATTTTATAAGCTGTTTGCCGTTCATATCGTAACCGACAAACACCCTGATGCGGAATGTGCTTCCGCGTTTTGTTATATTCGCCAATGTAAATCCTCCTAAATTTACACTACGGCATATCTCTGTATTTAGCATTGTAGCGCACTATTCTATCTTTGTCAAGCGCTTTCGGAGATATGCCATAGCTTTTTGTCTTTTATTCTAACTCTGCATTTCTTGTTTTGTTAAACTTATACCGGGCAAAATCCTCCGCAAGTCCGCAGGCGGAAATGAACGCCCTCGCTTTCTGTAAGTCACGGGAAAGCTGATCTTCACGCTTGATACGCTGTGCTTCGGCTTTCTGTTTTTCACGGGAGAAGTAATGTGCGTTCTCCTCTTTCTTCTTGTAGCCCGCAAGCTCCGAGGAAACAGCTTCAAACTGCTGTTTCACAGCACCAAGCTCCTGCACGGCAGCGTCACGCTCTTTTTTGAGCTTTTTGATGTTCTTCTCCATAGCGACATACTTCTTTGCGGTGTCGCTGAGCTTGTCATAGTCCTCTTTAGAGAGTGTGACCTTTTTGCCGAACATAGACTCCTTGGCTTCGATGCTCTCGATCTCGCCTATGTTCACTTTTTTCTTTGCCAGTTTCTCAAACTCGGCAACAGTCTCGTCACGTTCGGCAGTGAGCCTTTCGATCTCAGCATTGAGTGCATTTATCTTGTCCTGATGTTCGCCGTACTCCTCGACCTTATAACTGTAACCCCTGGACTTCTTCGGTTCGGAAATTTCAATGCCATGAGCATTGCAGATATTCTTCAAAATATCCCACTCGCTCCGTCTCCAACGATCATTCGCTTTCGCATCATTTCCGAAGCCCATTTCTTCCGTAGCCTTGTTCTTCGCATTGCGGACTTCAAGCCCACGGGTAAAGTGACCTACGGGGATATAGTTGATGTGAAGATGCGGAGTTGATTCATCAAGGTGAAGCACCGCATTGAACACATAGAAGTTAGGATTTCTCTGCTGAAATCCCTCCATATATTCACGCAGGCACTCAGTCGTTATCTCGGCATCAGGAGTGCCGACGCCAGTGTCTTTTCTTGTTCCTATGTAAACAAGGTGTTCATAGAAACTCTTTTGCTTGTTTGCGCCAGTGATAACACTCTTGCTCGGCAGGCGATTGAACAGGTGTTCAAAGTAGTTACCGATCTTACGATCCTTTCTTTTCTGATTAGCGTTGTATCTCTCAACCGCTTCATCGAAAAGCTGATGATAAGCATCGCTCAAAGCCTGCTGAACGAACACAATATTGTTCGGTGTTCTGGAGCTGTCAATATTCTTGGCAGAGAACTCTCTGTTGTTATGTGAAAGGCTGCCTTTACCCTCGCACATCGAGATAGATTTTGTACTCATGATATAGTCTCTCTTTCATAAAAATTTATCATCATGTAAGCCCTGACGGGCTTGAAGAATTACGCACAAGACAGAGCTTGTGCTTTTGAGATCATTTACGCCCTATCGGGCTTTAAAGAATTTCGCATAAGACGGAGCTTATGCTCCATATAGCCCTGATGGGCAAATTGGCTTGCAACGATACGGAGATCGGCAACCCAAACGGTGCGAAGCACCGGATTTTACTTGCGGTGTGCCGCCAGTAACCCCAAAGCACTTTTGACAGCCGCCTACACGACTATCAAAAATGCTGGGGCTCTGCGAGGCTCTTATCGGCTGGCGGAGCAGCCGAAATTGTGGGTACGGTTATTCTGAATCGTACCCGTGAGAGCTGCGGAAATCCGCATTACAATTTTGAAAAAACATCATATCGGAAACGATGATTTTTTCAAAAATCAGCCCTCAAATTTTCCTGAAAATCTGCTATTTCAGCAACGATTTTTTTCATGGAAAGCCGCCCAGCTTTGTTGTAGTTTATGAACTCCAAACAGAGGTACTCTGCGTAGTCCAGATGATGCAAGGAATATACAAAACGCTCGTCGATTTTTTCACCGGGAGAAGCAGGAGCAAATTCTCTCCATTCACGCATCAGCCACAGGTAATCATTGAGTGTTCGCCACGCTGATTTCTCCCATTCTTCATAGGCTCGTTTTTCTCGGACTCGCTTCTGATATTCGGTCACTTCTTCCGCAGTCGGAGCTTTGCCGATTTCAATGTGAAGATTATAATCATCATTGAGTTTTTTCACGGCATCAATAGGCTTGTCCAGTCCGAACATTTTCTGTGTGAAGCCGATAACGTCAACGTGCGTTCCGCAGCCGAAGCAATGTAGAGCATCAGGATATATTTTGGCAGAGGGAGTACGCTCATTATGAAACGGGCAAAGTGCCATACCACCACGGTCAATATGTAAGCCGTAACCCTCCACCACCGTTCTCATGTCAACAGCAGATTTTACTTGCTCGAATACAGTCACTCTCAGAACGGAATTGCGTTGTAGAAGTCGAGTGCAGACTTGTAGATGTTCTGCTCCTGTTCGGTCAGGAAGTGGCAGGGATCGCAGTCCTTATTATCGGCGTCATAGAAACCACGATAGAACAGCGTATGGAGCATCTTGTAGTAAAGCTCCTCCTGCTCGGCATCATCAAAAGAATGGATACCGTTGTTGATATCGTTCTCGTTGATATTCACCATAGTTCACACCTCCTTTTCGCCTGTGAAGTACGCCAGCAGATCAGCCTTGTTGACAAGTATCTTGCCACGAACACCCTCGCCCGTGCGGATATACTTGATCTTATTCTGAGCCACAAGCATACGGACAGTGTGCTCGGAAAGCCCGTCAATAAGCTCGGTACATTCCTTCACGGTCAGCATCTTCACCTTTTCAGGCTTCTTTTCGGGCGCAGGAGCACTCTCCACAGGCTCATCGTAGGCGATAGCTGTCATAAGCTCCAGTATCTGGTTAAGCATTGTCTCTTTCTGTTCTCTTGTTAACATAGTAAAATACCTCTTTCTCTTTTATAGTTGTGAACTTTAGACATTTTAAGCACAATAGCTCCTATAATGTCTAAAATGCTTATTGTGTACGGATGTGGGGATTGATATAGACCATTATCCCCGAACGATTACAGCCGTTTGCTGCCGGAATTGTCTCACGGCGGAGATAGCCGTATTCCTCCAGCATATCCATTGTCTCACCGAAGTCGGCTGCATTCTTGAACAGTGTGCATCGGCACAGCTTGTACAAGTCGTTCTGCCTGATGCTCGTGATGTGCTTGGAGCAAATTTTTTTCAGCACACGTTCCGCCTTGATCGTGCCGAGGTCAACGTCACCGAGACTGTAAGCATATATCGCCTGTTCACGGAAATACTCGCCTATCTCGATAGCGTTGCAGAATGTGTCAAGCGTAACACGGCACTCCACGGGGTTCACATCGTTCAGCGCACACTTGATGCAGTGAATGATACCGCACAGGCGGAGCAGTTCACCGTGATACTTACCGCCCCAGTCCTTGCAAAAAGCCATATCCGTGAGGAGCATCGGCTCAATACGCCTGTTGTAGTAATCTACAAACTCACCGTATGTCTTTTCGTCAAAATGTAGATACAGCTCCTTTTCATCGTGGTAGGTGAACTTTGCTCCGAGGAGCTTGTACACAAGGTTCTTGTAGCTCTTAGCGACCTGCTCAGGCACAGCCTGGGTATCGTACTTGCGTGAGCCGATATTGCTCACAGGAAAACAATACATGAACCTCGCTATCAGACCGCTACCCCTGAAAACAGGATTGTTTATCATTCCATCGAACACATATGGCTGGCAGGCAAGGCAGATGCTCATGTACGGCTTTTTCAGCACGATGCTCGCCCTGGTGGCTCTGTCGCTGATATATGTTTCGCCGTTCCACGATTTCAGAAGCAAATCGAGATTAGGCACATTGTTGCTGTACCGTCCGCTGAAATTGCCGAGCATACCTGCTTCATCGGATATCATAAGAAGTGTGCCGTTTTCTTCAAGCAGGTTCACAAGGGATTCGGGTGTAACATCGTCCACTGCTATCCTGCGGAAGTTGCTGGGCGGGATATTGCTCAGTTCTGTTTGCAGCCTGGCTATCTCCTCGGCAGTCACATCTTTCTTCTTTTCAAGTGCTTCGAGTTTGCTCTGCAACAGCTTGCGTTCAGCCTGAGAAGTGAAGATATCCTGCTTGTTGTTCTCGTTCCAGTCGTGAGCGAACTGAATGTAAGGTCTCTTTATAAGAGACATAACAGGTGACTTCTTGAAGCTCGGTTCTGCTATGGTCAGGGTGTCAAGCACAAGCGGCTCGGTGTGGTCACGCTTGGCGGACATTCGGTATACTCCCGAAAAGCAGTAGCTCACTGCTGAGAGTATAGACGTTCCTGCCATTGCAACGTCCGTTGAAGTGGTAGTCGCTATCGCCTGTGCCATATCTCCTATAATAGGTGGGAGAGCGTTCACAGGGAATGGCAGGAGGTTTGTCCCGTCGGGACGGAGGGGTGTGGGCTTTGCCCACTGGGTTTCATTGTTCAACGATCTATCATCGTCCTTTCATTATAATTCAGAAGCGCTTCTATAATAGGGGCAGAAAAAACTGTATTTACAACGGATAATCATTGTATATCCTGTAAGTTATTCCGGTTTTCTCTGCTGTCAGCCGACCGTCGCCTGCTGACATGAACATTGTAACATTTCTTTCGGAGGTCTTGTGCGTGTATTGCGTATTTACGCAAAAGAATACGCTTAATATTTTCAAACACGCTATTCATCACGCTATAATACGCATTTTAATTGACATAATGCGTGTGATATGCTATAATGAAAAAAGATACTGAAAGCGAGGAGAGCGTATGGGAACTACCACAATTTACCGTATAAACGAAACAGACCGCACGATAAATATCGCACAGTCTGTTGATGATACCGATGAAAGCGTTCACGGTGCTGTCCTGAATACAAGGACGTACACCTTTGACGAGCTGATGAATCAGCATAAGATTTTCTGCGAGCATACCGAGCCTTACGATGCCTTCAGGGACAGGCTCAACAGTGCTCTGCGTATCGACAGGAGCATTGATGTCAGCACCGATGATATGATAGCAAGGTTCATGGCTGAATATGGGGAGAATATCTTTTTCAGAGGATATGTCGGCTCTGTTATTGAGTTTTATGACAAGGAGAGGTACGTCCTGCTGAAACCAAATGATGTTGTAATCGCAAAGCTCAACAGAAGAAAGATACAGGACGAGGTTTCCCGAAAGCTCATGGAGTATATGGATATGCAGTTCGCATTGATGTGCAGTGATGCGTATTTCAGTCACAAGGCTACTATGGAGCATTTTATGATACAGCCCATAAGAACAATAGTTGCTGCCGATGATTACACATTCAACGTATTCCGTGAGAGCGACAATTGCTTGCTTACCGTCCTTGCGGAGATCGGACAGCTCGTTCATCATAACAAGTGGATTGTCTGCGAGTGCGGATTCTGCCATAAGCTGTTCCTCGGAACGGAAGGCGAAGTCTGCTGTCACGCTGCTGAGTGCATCGAAGCTCAGAAACAGCAGAAAGAAGCCATATACAAGGAGAACACCAAGGCATATTCAGCCGTGAAGCGTGATTATGATGCTTATGTCCGCAGATATAAGAAACTTCTCGTTGAAGCAGGTATTGAGAAGTATCACCCTGCCGAGTTCGACGAGTTTATACAGGCGAAGCAGGAGCGCATGGAAGATATGGACAAGCTCAAAAAACGCCTGATACGCAACGGTTTGCCGACTAAGGAGCTTGAAGACCTCAGTGCTAAGTATAAGGCGGAGATAAAGGCTATGGTCGAGGAGCTTGTGGAGAGGTTCGGGAGGAAGGGTTGAACTTTGACTCTTGTGGGGGCAAGGTTGTAAAAAAAACTGATAAATCTAAGGAAATTGCCGATTTTGAGATTATTATAATTGACAATCTCACCGATATTTGATATAATAAAAAGATAAGGTTATTATGCGTATAGCTTTATGAATCATAGGTATTTTGTATGGAATTAGAGGTATTAATATGTTCTCTTTAAATAATTACGGCGTTGTTTATACGCCTAATAATTTGGCTGACTTTGTAGCTGAATTATTATTCGATGAAGTTAATAATATAACAGGTAATGTAATAAATGAAGTGAACATTCTTGATCCAGCTTGTGGCGAAGGTATATTGCTCCATACAATTACCAAGTTTTTTAAAAGCAAGTCTAATATTCTGCCTATAAACTATGGGATTGATGTTGATGATAATGTTATCAAAAACGATAGACAACTTTCTCCAAAAGCTAATTTCAATTTTATTCATCAGAATACCATTCTGCCTTCTTCCAGTTTATCAGCTGATAATTACTGGAAACGAAGAATAAAAAACATCTCCTGTATTATTGCAAATCCCCCTTGGAGTGCTGAAAAAGTATTTGATAAATCGGTTCTTAATAATGCTGGTTATAGATTCGGAATAGGTCAATATGATAGTTATGTTCTGTTTTTGGAACTTAGCTTAAAACTATTAAACCCTGATGGCTTTTTAGCATTTATCATTCCAGATTCACTTTTTTCAGGTGAAAATAAAGAATTAAGAAAATTTCTATTAGAGAATACAGAAATAAAAGTTATAGCAAGATTAGGCGAAAAACTGTTTCCTAACGTAAACAGATCAACAAGTGTAATAGTGATTAAAAACACAAAGCCTTCTTCAAATAGTAAAACTAGCTGTTATCGATTAGACACAATTGATAGAAAAGCATTTTTAGATGGGAAACTTAAGTTAATTGACAATTATCATCAAAAAAGCCACTATGTACTTCAGCATCGTTTCCTTGACAATGCTAATTACGTGTTTGATATAGATACACATGAAGAAGAAGAAAAGTTAGTAGATAAAATCGAAAAGAGTTGCATTAATTGGAAAAAGATATTCCGTTTTGGACGAGGTGTCGAAATATCAAAATCAGGAAATGTTGTGACCTGCCCAAATTGTCAAATGACACAAGGTTATACAAAAAAGCATCTTTCATCCAACGAAAAAAAATGCCAATTTTGCGGGAGTCAAATATCATTCAATTCAAGTAGACCATTTAGCATAATTTCAGATATACCATCACCTGGATTTACACCTATGTATGTAGGGGAAAATCTTCATAGATACAGTATCAATGGCATTAAATATATTAAGCCAAATGTTAAGGGAATTAACTATAAAAATGCTGAACAATATGTTCCACCCAAAATACTAATAAGGAAAACGGGTTTAGGAATAGATGCTTGCATTGACTATGAAAGCACATATATCAGTCAAACTATTTATTCGGTAAATTATATAAATAATAATCAAGTGCCATTGGAATACTATTTAGGTGTGTTAAACTCACGATTAATTTACTACTATTATTTGAAAAAATACGGTGAAAACGAATGGAAATCCCATCCGTATTTAACAAAAGATATCGTTTTTTCGTTACCAATAAAACAAGTCAACGATGAAAATAAAGATATAGCGTTTCAAATTGCTGACAAAGTAAAAATGATTCAATCTGAATATACAAGAAAGCTTGATATTGATATTGAAAAATTAGTGTTCACACTTTACGACATTGATAAAGAGGAAGTAAACATTATATGTGAAACGCTTAATTCGCTGCCAGATTTATCTGCAATTAATCATATGAAAACAAAGGATGGAGAGTTAGATGTTTAGATATATTGGGAACAAAACTAAATTGCTTCCAATGATAATTAGTGAAATATCAGAAAATACAGAACCTAAAAGTACCGTGGTTGATCTTATGGCAGGAACAGGAAGTGTATCTGTCGCCTTGAGAACCAATGGATTCCATGTTATATCATCAGATATGATGACTTATTCTAAACATCATCTTGTAACTCAATTACTAATCAGTAAAGCACCTGATTTTTTAGGACTCAATAATCACATTGTCATTAATAACACTTTAGGGTATGAAGCTGTACTAGATTATTTAAACAATTTGACTCCTAAAGAAGGCTACTTCTTTCAAGAATTTTCTCCAGAAGGAACTCCAGCCAATGGAACACCTAGCAGGAAATACTTTACCTCAGAAAATGCAAAAAAAATAGACGCTATACGTGATACTATAAATCTTTGGATTAGCAAAGGATGGATATCAAATATAGAGGAATCTGTTTTAAAACATACTTTAATAATGGCGGTAAATGATGTTGCTAATATTTCAGGTACATATGGATATTTTCTTTCTTCATTTAATAAAAACTCATTAGAAAACCTTATGTTAAAGCCAGTTTCATTTGTTACAGAAGGATCAACCGATAATGTGGTTCTTCAAGGATTTGCTGAAGATATTTCTCAAGATATTACAGCAGATTTATGCTATATCGATCCCCCCTACATGAAGCGGCAATACGCCGCCAATTACCATATTTTAGAAACCATTGCTAGAGGAGATTATCCTGAAGCTGTTGGAAAAAGTGGACTAAGAGATTGGTGGGATCAACATTCAAAATTCTGCACTAAAACGAGAATACGAGCATCTTTTGAAAAAATCTTCACAACTATGAAATGTGACGTTTTTTTAATCAGCTATAGTGAAGACGGTCTTTTGTCCATTGAAGAATTGATAGATTTTTTCTCAAAATTTGGTTCTGTTTCCTACAAAGTAATTGAATATTCAAGATTTAAAAGTAATAACAGTAGACTTTCAAAAGAATTAAACGAATACATTATTCGCTTAGAAAAGCATAAAGGAGTGTCATAATAACACTCCTTTATGCCTCATTTTTTATAATATGCTTTGTATGCAGTAGGTTCTAAAACAAAGTTATCGGTAACGCTTCCACGGACAACATAATAACGGATTGTTTTTGCTGAACTTGATACACCATAAAAACGATATAGGCAATATCTATCACCTTTTTCCGCAGATATTTCAACTTCATTTGATGAAATATCAAAAGGTTTATTTTTTCCTCCGGTAGTAGTTTTTACTTCGATATACTTTTCAACATACTGCCCATCGGATAACTCATAAGATCGGATGTCGTATCCCAATCCGTCACCGATAGTTTTAGAAACACGTTCTATTTGTTTTGCTAAATCGCTCCTTCCTTCACCGATTAATCGTTTCTTCTCTATTTCCATAGTTAATTCTTCACCTATATCGCCAATATTCTTAAGATTTTTATGACGTCTCTCATAATCAACATCTTTAGAAATCTTTTTCTGAGAGCTGATTTTTTTTCTTGCTTTAGAAGCTGGCGGAGCGACTTCTTCTAAACAAACTTTATCATAATCCAACTTGATCGAAACGTCTTTGTTTGAATACTCTACAGCATCATCTGCTATTTCATAAAAATCTTCTGGCAAAGATATATTTCCAATATCTGTATCAGCTGCGGAACCAGATTTAAAAGGGCATATCTTATCATTTTCAAACCTGATATACTGTTCATCAAAGAAAATAATTCCTTGCTTTTTACTCTTTAAGAATATTTCTTCAAGTCCAGCTCCTTTAGGCCATTCTTCGGGAATATTTTCCGAATCCACATAGGTTGCGTAATACTTACATTTATCATTATCATCTCTTGTTTTGATGATTAAAATGTGAAGATTATCAATTATACTGGGATAACCTTTTTCAAACAAGTAAGCACCATTGCCTGATACTTTAGGCTCAGGAAAACCATTATCAGGATGCCACGCTGGGTGACGATACTTCATGTTTTGCCTGCTTATTCTATAATCCTTCCTTCCGGTTCTAGGTGCTAATTCAATTGAAGCACTACTGTTGCTACCAACTACATTAGCGATGATTGTATACTTATATCTCGGTAACAACTGATCATTATCCCAAAACTCGTAAGTTTCAACTATATCATTTGCATCATTAAACATTTTTTCTAATTCTTCACGTGAATAACCTGCAGCTTGAATATAGGTTTGTCCGCCTCCTCCCGACGGTTTTTTGATCCCATACATATTAGTAAAGTCAGATTCTTGAATCTTATGATGCAGTATAGCTTCTATGTGTTCCATATTATTCCTCCTCTAAGAAATTAAATATTTCGTCATAAGACGATATATCTAATGCAGTCTTAATTGCTTTTAATTGTTCCATAGACACATGGTGGTGCTCACCTTCAATTTTTACTAGGGTTTCTCTTGTTGTGTCACAACCTAATAATTGCATAGCTCTTGCAAGCTCGGCAACTGTAAAGCCAGCTTCAAGCCTTAAACATCTTAGTTGGTGTCCAAGTCCAGATGTGCTTTTTATTTTTTGTGGCAATCTACGCACTCCTTTCTATTCGGTTTTTATTATTGTATCACAAAACAAAATGGATTAGCGAACCAAAAACAGTCCACTAATCCATTATTTTGCTTTTTGTAAGTTTGCACAAACCGATAATCAGATAATTGTAACCTTCGCGCATAAACAGTGGTATATCAGGTTTACTTAAAAAGCGATTATCTTTAAAGAGTTTATTGTAAATTGTTGATTTACATTTCATTGCCTCCAAATCTTCCTTTTTGTGATAATGTACAAAATATTTGTGAGTTATTGATTATTTTATTTGTATATGATATAATAATATTGCCAATTGTATTGGAATAATCCAAAAATCCCAACATAATTATTGATTCTATTTCGATGGAGGAATAAATATGAATGATAAATACTTAGACGCAGAAGAGTGGACTTTAGAAGATATATTTAAAGGCAGATATTCAATACCAATATATCAACGTCCATATAGTTGGAGCGATAAAGAAGTCAATCAGCTTTTAGCAGATATTGATGAATCTTTTGATATATATAATAATGCTGATGATTCTGCTTCTGGTGATAATATGTGGCTTTTTGCTGGAACATTCTTTGTCAGGACAAAGGCAAATGTAAAGAATTCATATACTGAATATGAGTTGGTCGATGGTCAACAACGAATAACTACATTTACGCTGATATTCATGGCAATACTAAATCATTTTTATGTCATTGGAGAAGAGAACAGCGAAATATCTGAGATAGAGAAATTGCTATGGAAAGCGCCAGATCGTAGAAAAGGCAAATCAAAAGAACTGAACGTTCTTACTTTAGGAAATGTCGATCGTAATATAATGCAATCATTATTTGATGAATTGTATGCCAAACATGACATAGAGGAATATGTTAAGAAACAACTATCCGACGGTCAAGCTAAATCCCTAAACAGCATTGAGAAAAACTTGCTGAATAATTTGATAATAATAATCAATCATCTCAAAAAGAACGATGATGAAACATACTATGATTATTGCTCATACATAAGAGATAATATTTTTTTCAGCAAGATAGAGGTTATGTCAACCTTACCTAAGCTCTTTGAAATATTTGAATCAATTAACAGTAAGGGTAAGCCGCTCGAAGAAGTTGATATGATTAAGAGCTATATATTCCAAAATATTTCCGAAAATGATTATGATGAATATCTCGGAAAATGGGGCAAGCTCATTGAAGCAACAAATGATAATCTTATGGATTATATAACTGTTTACATTCGAGCAAATATAAAGTATTATAGGCAAGCAATAAGTTTAACAAACTTCAAGTGCCTTTTATCAAATGAGTTGAAATCCTACTATAATACTGATAGTATTTCTGCCACATCTATGATGTTCATCAATGATCTTAATGATAATGTTGAATACTACAAAATGTTGTTTAATACATCTTTAATGGAGGACTTTACTAAGAGCAAGGAGCTCCTGTCTATTTTCATGATGAATAACATCATGGATTATAAACATACAAGAGCTTTGTTTTTTAAACTGCTGCAGCTTAAAAAGAATAATAAACTTTCAATAGCTCTTTTTGAAAATATAGCAGAAAAGACTTTTAAGTTTATATTCACTTTTCAAAGTATTTCTTCACGTGAAAGCAAACAGACTCTAACTACTTTCGTTGAGGTACAGAGTATACTGTACAAACAAATAAAGCAATATGATTACACAGATGCTATTGATGAAAAAGAGCTGTCTAATATCGTTCTTATATATAATAAGAAGATACATGACAATGTGATTACAACTGCTTTTTTAAGAGAAAGGCTATCTTTAATAAAATACAACAAGAAACCTGTAGTTCGTATCTTGCTTTCATATCTCGAATCATTGCTTGATGATGGTAGAATTGATTATGGAAAATTATATAGTCTGCTTAAATTGACCTCCGACGAAGATCTACATATAGATCACATAATTCCTCAAAATCCTAAAAAGGACAGTAAAGACTATTATTTCTATATTAATGATGAGCAGGCGATTCTTAAAGAAGGTCAAGATTATAAAAAAGATTGTCCTATTGATGGCAAAGCCAATGTTATGCCAAAAGATTCCTTTTATGATGAATTTCTTAATGTTCTTGGCAATCTTCGTCTCGAATGGGCAAACGATAACATTAGAAAAAGTAATAGTTTAATAGTAATAAGGGAGTTCGGATCGGCTTTTAATACATATTCTCAGATAACAAGCCGATTAAAAAACATTATTGATCAAATAATCGACAAAGGAGTACTGTATAATGGTGATGATATAAACGAAAGTGTTGACTCAAATGAACAAGAAAAGACTATAGAAATATCTTCAAGTGATACTACAATAGAGTTCAAACGCTACACTCCAATTAGTTATGTATTCTTAGATGAAACATATAATATTGGCAAGCCTAACTATACAGCACTACTTGATAGTATAGTAAAAGTACTATATGAACTTGATGCCAGTGTTTTTGAACATATCGCTAGCTCTAAACTGTCACCAATGCAATCTCAAAGAATATTTGTGTCAAAAGAAGAAAAAGATGTGAGAGAGGCACTATCTCCTGCTCAAGGGATCTATGTTGAATGTAACCTTGCATCAGATTATATAATAAAGTTTATTTATATACTTTTAGATCAGTTTGGGCTTAGTGAGAGCGATCTTAAAATCCACCTGAAAGAAAAAAAGTAAATGGTCAATCGATAAAAAACAGCTGCACCCGAAGGCACAGCCGTTGATTCTTAGATATAAACCATACACTCAAACATCGTTTCTCTCGCCATACTGATGAAGCAGTTCTCCAGACCGAGCATTTTCTCGGTATCGGCGGCGATAACAGCTTTCTGATAGCAACTGTCCGTCTGCTTCCAGAGTTCCACCTGGCGAGTGATAGCTTCACTGACTTTCTGTTCCATATCATCGAGATACTGCACGATCTTACCCTCATTGACGAGCCTGCGAAGCCTGTTGGGGCAATGGCTTTCAGAGAAATGAAGATGATACCTGATGAAATCGGTATGGTAGGTCTTGCTCTCCTCGGTCTGAGTATCGGCATTGAAGTGGGTAACGGTCATGGTGTTGGTGTCCAGTCTCCACAACGGAACGTATTTCTTTTTCAGTGAGCTGTATGCGGTCTGTTCACTCTTGTATCTGCTCATAGCTCACACCTCCTCGATTCCGCTGAAATAGGACAGCAGGCTCTCTTTGTTGACAAGTATCTTGCCACGTTCTCCTGCACCTGCACGGAAATATGTGACCTTATTCTGAGCTATAAGCAAACGCATTGTATGGTCACTTAGCCCGTGTATCAGCTTGGTACATTCCTTAATTGTTAAGAAAGATACCTCATCTTTCTTTGGTTTAGGCTGTTCAACAGTAACAGGTACAGGTACTTCTTTCACAACCTCATAGTGATCGTCCTCAACGGTAAGCTGAATAAGCAGGCTGATGATTTTGTTTACGATTTCTTTCTTCTCTGCAATAGTCATAATAGACCTTCCTTTCGTTGATGAAAGCTCTCTAAGTCTCTCACCACAGTTATCAAATTGTAATACAGAGATATGCATAGTGCTTGTACAAGTATGGTCAACCGCTGGACAAGTCAAGTCATAAAATGCGATTGAAAATCAATAAAAACTAACAGAATACGATGCCTTAAATGCCTGAAAACACGGCAATAATTGAATTTGAGTTCGAGAGACTAAAAAATAGCAGAAACCTATTCTCAAACTCAAAGAGATAATCAGTCGCGAACTTACTTTTTTATCAAAAACAACGAAAAGCCTCGTAAACATTGCATTTGCGAGGTTTTCTTTTTACCTGAAAAGCACGCTGAGAACTGCTCGAAAACTGACGGTAGCACCCATACAGCACCCATACAGCACCCACTAATACACGATGCATTGAAAAGCGATATCCCTCATAGGACTATTCACAGAAGTCTTATGAGGGATTTTTTTATGGAGCTGAAATATTCAGTTATGAATGCGGACGATTTAAGCTTGCTGCAAGCAGAAGGTTTTTCTGATACGACTCGAAGTCGTTTAAAGCTTCCTTCAGGGTATCTACTCTGCCGGAGATAATGCTATCAGAAATATACGAAAAAGCATAGCTGTTTCGGTAACTGATTGGAATCCAAGAGAGTGCGGGATCGTTCTCAATATCCTTTACCTTTTTTACGGCATCGTCATGTTTCTGCTTTTTCTTTGTGAATGCGACGATTGCCAATGCTGTCGGAACGAACAGCATCAACGTAATGAGGAAGAATTTCAGTTTATCTTCTGTTACAGTAAGAAATCCGACAAAAAACAGAACACCGAGGAATGCTGGCCAGAGTGATAGCATTATCCATTTATATGCCTTACTTTTAGCCTTTGGATAGTCTGAGATGACATCCTCGGCTTTTGCTAATTCTGCCATGAGGGGTACCGACTTGCTGATTCTTTGTAATAATTCTTCTTTTTCCATTGTGATTACTCCTTTTTAAGTAATGAGATTATTTGTTTGGGCTTATGTATCGAGGGACAAGCTTGTCCTTCGAGGTTTAGATAGTATTGATCGCATCGATCAGCTCTTTGACTGAAAGGTGAGTATATATATTTTCAGCGGTTGTTTTGCCGCTATGACCAAGAATACGATTGATCTTGGGCTCAAATACCTCCGCTGCGTAAAGAAGTGTGGAACAGGTGTGACGAGTTTCGTGAATATCTCTCTTGCCAAATTCCATGGATTCCATTAACGGAGTCCAATATGTATCCTTATAGGCAGTATATCCTTTGCCTGTACTGAAATCTCTTCCATCCATCGAAACGAGATATTCACTGTCGGTCTTATTGAAAAAGTGCTTCCAGTACGCTAAAGTTTTTTCAGCGATTGGAACTTTCCGGATGCCGTTATTAGTTTTAGACGCTATAACATCAATGTAGCGCTCATCAAGGTGACAGTCTGCTTTTTTGAGGTTCAGGAACTCTCCAATACGCATACCGGAATAAATCAGCATAAGGACAGTCATTGCTGATTCTTCGCAATCCAGAGATTTTATTTTTTGAATCTGTTCTTCAGAAAAAGCCTGTCTGTTCTTTCTGTTAGGATTTCGTTGTTTATATTTACTTATGTCAACACTTTTAGAATAATCTTGGTCAGTAAACTTTCGTGGTAAAGCATACTTGTACAGCTGATTAAATAGCACTTTTATTTTTTTGAGCGTAGGATAGTTACAGTCACAAGTATCTATCACATATTGCAGGTCATCCACACCAATATCTTTAAAAGGCTTTTTGTAAAGAAACGAACAGCGTTTATATGCAGCGACATTTCCTTTGACGTTTGAATCACTTATTGTAGGAAACTTCTGACTGCTCCATTTTTCATAAACATCTGTAAATGTTGCCCTTCCAGCTGAAATGTCAAATGGGTTTTCCTTGTAATTTGCAAGTGCAACTGTAGCTTCATCTCGTGTTTTATAGTAGCCAAGCACTTTACGGGTTTGATATCCGTCATCAGTCCAGCATATAGTCACAACAACTTTGTATGGCTTACGACGGTGTGCATCTGTTACTTTAGTGATGGAACCAGATCCATTTGCTCTTCTGAATACTTTTGCCATTTTTATTTCTCCTTTCGAAATGGGGATTCTTTTACATTAAGATTGTCCCAGTATCTTTTAAGCCAGTTATACAATCTTTGCGGTGTGTCTATAGTGTTGTCATACTTGATGTCCATATACTGAGGCACAATTTGCCTTTTGATCAAATGCTTATACATTTCATACTGATCTGTAAATGCCGCTAAGCTTTCATATAACGACGTGATCTTTTCTTCATCTGGTATCTGTTTGCGTTTTTCTTGTTCCATTCTGTCATTGTAGAGATCATAGATTCTTTTTCGTAAAGCATTCAACCCTTTTTCATTTATAGCAAAATGCAGATTTGGGGCACGACAACATTCACAATACTTTAGATTATTTGCTTTCCCTTTTACTTGAAAAAGATTATGACATTTCATACACTCAAATAAGCCTTTTAAATTAATTGACACCTTATCGTTAAATAATACTTCCTTGAGGTCGATGGCAAATAGGGCTCCAAAATCGAATAGCTCAGATATTGCGTAGCTTTCGCCGTCCTCTAATACTCTGCTTTGGGATATCGGAATAATCATTTTGTTGGAATAAGGCCTTTCAAGGCCATATTTTTTTATGGTATGGAGATAATCCATATCTAACCATTCTTCATTGTCGTGCCAATATGCCAAGTCTTTTGCGTATCTGTAACATCTATCCAATTCACCTCTTGTCATTTTCTGTTTGTTCTTAAGGATGTAGAGTAAGAACGCTCCGCAATCCATTATGGTTCCTTCGTTGTATCGAGGAATGATTCTAATTGAGAAATCTTGATAAGGGTCGTAGAATGGAGAGCATTTTGAGAAACTGGATGTCACTATTTCCTTCGGCATGCTTTCTAAAAAGGATCTGACAATTTCTCCAAAAGTATATTTCTTAACAAATATAAAAAGTCCATTCTCTCCACGTACATATAACCGCCAGAAACGACATTCTGGATTTAGAGGTTTTGCTACTCTGAATTGCGGTGACTGAAGGTTGAAACGATCTTCTTCGTCAAAGAAGACATAATCTGCAATTTCAAACATATCTATTTTCCTCCTATTTTTAAAATGCAAAAATTTACGTTTAGTGACCATAGGGACAAACAAATACAATAAAGATAGCAACAAGAATAATAACAATATCAAGTTGCGAATAAAAATCAGAAAAGGAGTGGTCACATGTCAAACCAGTTAATACGCGATTACGCTAAGATTAGCGGTGTAAAACTCTGGGAGGTAGCTGAACGCCTGAATTTACAGGACACTAATCTCAGCAAAATGCTTCGTCATCAGCTTTCTAACGACAAGGAAAATGAGCTCATGACGATCATAGACCAGATTGCCAAAGAGAAGGAAGGAGGCGGATCAGCATGACTGAAGGTGCAGCACATAATGTGCCAATTTCGGTTGTGGCTAAAATCATGGGTAAATCCTCCATGTTTGTTCGGATAGGCTTACAAAGAGGTCTGTTACCTTTTGGTACGGCATTCAAGACCGATGAAAACCATTTACAGTATGACTATTATGTATCCCCCAAACTGCTGTATGAGTACACAGGATACATGTATGAACCAAATGAGGATGACACTCAAGTCCCTATAGTTACTACGGAAAAGTGTTCCTCGGAACTTCAGGAAGGAGCAGAAGATTACTATGAAAAAAACAATTAAGTATGAAATCAGAACAGCTCATGTTTTTGGAAAGATCTATTATAATTTTGACGATACAATGAATTCTCTCAAAAGCACCACCAGTACAACCATAAAAGATTTGGACAAGTGTATAAGAGCAATAATCGTTGGCAGTGAGATTAGTACAAGTGAAAACCAAGCAAGATTAAACCAAACCTCATTAGGGCTATATATTAATCGTGAAGGGTTTACCAAGTTAATAGCAGCAGACCATAATGTTAATCCTGCTGATATAAAACTGTATACTTCTGATATTCCTTTGGAGAATATCGAAAAAGGCCAACTGACAGCAGTTATTTCTGTTGAACCTCCTTCTGAGGGAAATGGCCAAGCGTCTGATGTTACTGTCCTTGCTGAGGAAGTATATAGCACGATGGACATTGCAAAAGAATATCGCATGGACATTTGGATTCTTAACCAGTACTTGGAATATAGAAACGTTCAGTATCTCGATAAGAACAAGTACCATCTTTACGGTAGACTTCGTGGTAAAGGCTTAATTTTAGATATGCCTACTATGAAGTATCTAAGATGGACTGAAAAAGGCCGCAAATTCGTCGAGTTAATGCTTGAACAAGACGGATATAAAAAGGTGATGCGCAAACATGGATAAAATTCCTTATCTAAATCCAGTTACTGTAGACAATAAAACTTATTCGATTGATAAGGTTAAGCTGTCTATTGTGCTGCCTGATGAATTAGTAGACAATATACTGTCTGACTATACATACTTATCTGAAATGATTCCGGGGATAATGTTAAAAGAACCGGAAGAGCATTCGTATCGTTATCGTTTTCCTTGTGAGAAAAGCTATTATGATTCCTTCGGAAATAAAGCTGCAACGGTTTCCATGAAATTCATCTATAACTCCAAGGAGAAGCTGAAATGCGGTATTATAGAGTTCAACCCTAATAAATGCCATGAAAATGAGCATATTATTGATGAAGTAAGGACGATTTTGTCCCTTGCTGAGAGCTATAGTTTTGAATCTCTTGATTTAGCTATTGATATTCCAATCAATAGGATGTTGGTACATTTACTTAAAGATAAACGTGCACAGCTTATATATAAGGCATCTAAAGATTGCTCAACAGAATATCTTGGCAAGAAACGGAATGATTCCGGACATGTGAAACTTTACGATAAGAGCGAGGAAAGCGGTTTGTCTACCCCGTTGACTCGAATTGAGATTACCGTTGGAAATCCGTCATTGCCAGATTGGGGACAAAAACTTTACAATAACTGGCTGCCTAAAGTAACAGTATTCGATCCGAAGGGTTCATTCTCGCAAGATATTCAACTTAACGATACTGAAAAGGTTCTTCTTGAATTGTTACAATATAATTCTGAAAAAGCGGTGTATTGGAATCGCCTCGGACGCAAGGAAAAGGCTAAACTGAAACCACTTGTCTTTGCAGATCAAAAATATTTGGAATATAATTTTGATGCGATCAATCAAGTGGTTCAGGGTATGGTAAGCCTTATGAATCCTTACGTAATATCTGCAAACTCTAATAGTTCCATAAACTCCTCCAATGGATCTTCTGAAGCATAAGGCTTCATTTCAGGTTTTTTCGTAGCAGGAACGGAAAGCATTTCATAGCGTTCCGGTACTTCCTGTCTGTCTACAAGCTGTGTAAATACCGGCTTGCTTCCTCTGGTGAACACCCAACAATAACCAATCGGCATAGTAAGCACCTGTTGTAGCGGTTTGTTGCAGCGGGTGCTTACTGCGCGTGCTGTTTCAATATCGTTGCCGCCGGTATAAATATAAGTATCGCAATTTGAAATGATAGTCTTGTTTTCACCATAACCAGCCTTTAATAACTGCGCTTCCGATTGAAGAATGAGGACTACCGAGATCCCCCGAGAACGGATCGTTGAGATCATTGCATCAAGGTTATCGATCACAGTAGTAGCGCCGTAATCATCCAGAAAGAATCTTACAGGTATCGGAAGACGCTGGTTAGGGTAAGTATCTGCACTTTTAATAAATCCGTCTATTGCCTGAGAGAAGAAGAGGTTTACAAGCCCATCCATAGCTCTGTCATGGTCGCTCTGAATTACAAAGATGATGGTTTTCTTCCCGGAAAGCTCTGAAAAATCAATATCATTGGAAGATGTCATTTCGTCTATTTCCTTCGTGCAGTAATTTGAGAACTTGGAAACCAAAACGCTGCGGATGGTATCGAATGTTTTATCAGGAGCTGCATCAACATTCTTGAACTGTTCATAAGCCCAGCTGTCAGGATGGTTCCTGTAGTGTTCTTCAAAACGATCTGAAAGAGCAGAGGCTTTGGGATTGCGTATTCGATTGCCACCGACACCACTAACACGCTCACGGCGGTCACATTCTCGCAGCAGATTAAGAATTCCACGGAAGCTGCATGGCTTGTATCCTGTCTCGATTATATACGCGATCAATGCGCAGATTAAAAGCAATGCCATTCTGTCCCAATAAGGATCGATCGTTGTTCTTCCGTTTATTTTATCAAGGCACAATGCACTTGCTATCTTCATAATGTCTTGCGTGCATGTTATCTGTGTCAGAGGATTCCAGTGCATTGATGTTGCGGGATCCTGAAAATCGACCTGAATGACATCGTACCCTTTTTCCTTGAATAGCCAGTAATACTTCTTTATGAGAGAGCCTTTTGGATCTGAGATTACATAATTGCCTTCAGCTCTCTGTAAATTTGGCTCTACAAATCGTGATGTTTTGAAGCTTCCGCTTGAACCCGCAACGATAATGTTATTGTTAATCAGCGTTTTACGTTCATCCAGATCACGGATCACATTTCTGGCAAGTATGTATTTGGCATTTTCCAATTCTTTTGCCGGATCCGTGTTCTTTGCAGGAGAGATCTTCCCCTTAGCATTTTGGATCAGCATTGTTATTCCTCCTTAATAGATGGCTTTAATCTCATCGCAGATACCGAAAGCAACAGCTTCCTCTGCGGTCATATAATTGTCGTAGGCGGTAGCCTCGTTGATTTCATCAAGCGATTTGCCGGTTGCTTCGGCAAGCAGACCATTAACTACCGTCTTGATTTCAAGTATGCTCTGTGCCTGTTTCTCGATCGTTGTAGCCGTGCCTCCGAAGCCTTCCGGGACTCTTGGTTCATGAATCAGCACATGAGAATGGGGCAAAATAAAGCGTTTGCCCTTACTGCCGCCTGCAAGAAGGATTGCTGCCATACTTGCCGCCAGTCCGGTGCAATAGATCTCCATATCGTAGGGATATGTACGGATGAGATCGTACATAAGGAGTCCGGCATTGACTTCGCCGCCGCAGCAGTTGATGAACAGCTGTACTGTTTTCTTTTCTGATTCCATGTATTGCATCAGCGCCATGAACTTTGTGGCAGTATCCGTGCAGATTGACTCCGTCAGGAAAATTCGTCCCTCCGCAGCGTGACATGCAAGAAGTATTTTCTCGCTATTGCCGGTAGAATCATAAACCAAAATGTTTTTTGCAAGACTCATGAGTTTTGCTCCTTTCGTTATGATAATAATTATTGTTGTTGCCAACTGTACTTAGTATGCCATATATGAAAATAAAAAAAGTGGTATGACATACCACACTTGTTGTATGTCTGCATTCTGCGGAATCCATCCGTTGCAGATGCGTTTTCTGAGTAAATTTTCAAAAAAGTTATAAAAGGGTATTGACAAATTACGAAAACTAACTTATAATATAGTTAGCAAAGGTGATACAGATATTCCTTTGACTAATCGTATAAGGAGGATTTCTTTATGGTAAAGAGATCATGTAAAGGAAGCAGTTGTATAGGATATCTTGAAGACAGAATTGATGAAATTGATTTTAATTCTGATACTTCAAGGAACGGGAAGTTTAACCGTGCTATCCCAAAAGCACAGAATCGTACACTTGAGGAACTGAAAAATGATGCGAAGGAATTAAAGAAGTTTAAAAATAAAATTCCTAGTGACGTGGCATTTCCTACAGCTTTACAGGTTACGGTAGATGAAGAACTTGAAGATGCATTGACTGAAGTTGAAGAAAACATAATGTCTGCATTGAATCTGACAACCTTGCAGACTAAGTACGAAATTGAATTGATATGGTTTATTTATCTGTGCGAATTACAAAAGGAAGTTATGGAGGTTGGTGAGAAAAAAGCCAAAGAGGAAGACTTAACGGGACCAGAGATGGTAAAGATACTTGTAGAGATCCTTATGCTTAATCGTGAACAGGACAAAAAGGTAATTGAAGAGGTAAAGTCGGCTCTTCTTAAGTGGGAGGTGTGAGCATATGAAACATCCATTTAATGCACTCACAAGAGCTGATGTAGAAAAGCTCAAGGTAAAACCTATATCGGTAGCAAACGCCGGAAGTGGTGTAACATACAATTTCACGACATCACAGCTTGAGGATGCTATTAATCATCTGAAAACTCTTTATACAGGAATTGTAAGGAATTCGTTCGCTGCAAAAATTCTTTTGTTGAACGAAATCCACTAAGGAGGACGGCATATGGATAATAGAATTGAGGCAAAGAAGAGGATAAAAGAACTCTTGCGCACTGATTTGGGTTACATCTACAAAGAAACCAATGTGGGTAGGCATAAAATACATCTTACCTTTAAAATGGACAGCAGAACCCATGAATTGCAGATGACATTCGATTTTGCAGAGAAGTATTGTGATATCCTAACATTTATAAGTCCTCGGGTGCTTACCGATGAGTATTACGATGAAACGCTCTATACGATTAATATCATCAATACATATGTTAAGGCTTTCGGAAGATTTTATGTGGATGACTATAATGATATAGCCTATAGCCTTAGACTTCCGTACTCTATGGTTGAGGAAAGACCTGCTGAAACTATATGGGAAATACAGGGGGCGGTTAAATACTACGAGGATGTTTTCTACATTCTCTTGGATGTTGCTCAAGGTAAAAAGAGCTTTGAAGACTGCAAAGAGTATATTGAGAAAATGTGGAAGTGGTAAAGCAAGTAAATGCAGGATTGACCTGTCACAGTAATCAGTGAATCAAAATGAAAAAAGTGAGAAAATAAAAATGTTTGATTATTGTATATAACAAGCACCTATCGTTTCGGTAGGTGCTTTTCTCATGATTAAAACGGGAGTTAGAGAGCATGGCAAATATAGTACAAGGAATTACCATCTTCAATTAGATGGAATATCTACCTGATGAATGATTTTTCTGCGGTTTTTAAACAACTTTGACCGATTAGCTTCGCAAAAGCGGTTGTTAGGTAGTGCCATATGCAGTATGTCATACCAACACAAAAAATGCGTCACATATTTGTTTATATGCGACGCATTTACTATTATTCTTTTTCTATATCGGGTGAAGAGTCATTCCCGGATTTTCCGGAAAACTCTTCTTCATAATCAGCCAACGCTTCAAACCACTTATGCGATTTGATATAGTATTCGGCTATTTCGTAATCAAAGTCTGTGCTGGGAAAGAAATGGCCTCTTGTTAGCATAAGCAGGCTGGTATCATCAAGATCAAGCTGTAATCCAAGACATAGCCGAAGAACATTTATCTTTTTGCTCAGAAAAATATAAGCACTTTTATATTTTACGCCCTTGGCAGAGCGGAGATTTCTGATCTTGGAAATATCATTGGCTCTTCCGTTTTTGGCTGTATCCTTTTTGACGGTCATATAGATTTCTTCAGCAAGTTCAGCGTTTGTTAATTGCGTTTTACTTGTATCTTTTTTTGCCGCCCCAACTATTTCAAGGTATTTAAGATCGTTGAATTCATCGTAAGCATCATCATATTCTGTGGCATGCTGTTCAACAAATGCTTTCTGTTCGGAATAATACAGCTCTGCAAGTGTTTTTCTTTGTGTATCAAGCTGCTGCTTTATCCTATCGTCGAGCTTTTTCTTGCGTTTCCCGATTTTTGATTCAGGATTGAGGTCAATATCCACAAGAGCATCGGCATCTAACTTTTTCAGAACATCCAAGGTTTTTACTGACTTATTATATTTGCTCTGATCTGCAAATTTCACGAGCTGGATGATTTTTATGGTTGTGTCGGGATGCTCATCCAAAAAAGATTCGATGGCTTTTCGGGCGCATTTCTCTGCATAGTCTTCGGGAAAACGAGAATAGCCTGTGCCAAGGAGGCAAAAAACAACGCTTTTTAACCTGTTGGAATCGGCAGACATAAGCGCGTTCACATAACAGCTCTTCAGCTTGTCGGAAGAATGACCGGATTTGTATACCGGTACTGCTGCATGAATCAGGTATTTATATCCCGGAACGCCGTGGCTTGGTGTAATGGCAGTCTCTCCGCCGTGAAGATAACCAATTTTCTCTCTGTCGGCAAGCAAATTGGTCTGATCCGCTTTCTCATATACCTGTCCATCAAGAATTCCACCAATGATAGGCTTATGATTGGCGGGAAAGACCAAAGCGTCAGCTGTCAGATCAAAAACATCACCGGTGATTATTTGTAATACTGAAGATTTATTATCCTGCGACAAGACCATTGCCCTCCTTCAGCTCACGCTTATATTTATAATAGGTATTGTTGGCAAGACCTATCAGTTTCATGCATTCTTTATCTGAGAGAGTACCATTGAAGTCTTTACTGTACTTTAATATCATAGGCTTTACGATGTGGCTCTTTTTTGTTTCAAAGATCGTCCCTTTCGCCGTGCCGATCTGCTTGCCGTTTAAACGAGCAGTTTCTATACCCTCACGAGTACGCTGACGGAGATCCTGTACTTCCTTCTCAGACTGTTCAAAGGCTTTATAGATATCTTGCTCTACCTTATTCATCATAAATTTATTAATAGCAGTCATTATGGAATTAACCAGTTCATCAGTAGCGACATCTCCGGAAGTAAAGGTCTGAGAGATGATTCCCTTCATAGCCTCGCGATAAGCCTCTGTATCAATGTGTCGCTCTTTCAAAAACACAAGACTTACATTACGCTCGAAAAGTTCCTTATATAATAGGAAGCCCTCGGATGCATTTCGGCTCATTCTGCTTACGCTGTCAAATATAATAATATCATTTTCTCTAAGCTGCCGATGCAGCTTATTCCATTCGGGGCGATTGACTGAAGTTCCGGTATAGCTTTCCTCAATGATGACTGCTTCAGGGAAGGCAGCCTTGATATTGCGGATCTGTCTGTCGATCGATTGCTTTTTTGTGCTGATTCGGCAATAACCGTAAATCATTTTTTTGCCTCCTAACATACCATAGCTCTATCAAGATATAGATTTGAAATCTATTATCGACGAAAAAGTTTTTGACCATGTACCATTGTGGTGGTGCGCTGTCAGTCTGCCGGTGGGAGAAACCACCTCTTTTACCGGCGGCAACAATAAGGCAGAACATGAATCTATCAAAAGTAACGAACGCCATAATTGATATAAGAATTATAACAATTATGACCGATGCAAAGACTACTTTTGATATAAAATCAGAGCAGGTCACTTTTGATATAACAGTCAGAGGATTCAAAGGAGAGAATCTGCCTGATCCGGTCAAAACCACAACAACTAATGAAATAAATACAGATAATAGAATGGTAATAACATTAATCATATGTTTTATATAATAAAGAACATTCCGGATACATTTTCACAGGGATTTGAATGAAAATATCTAATCAATCTTCAAATTGTTATATAAAAGAAAAGCAAAATATTCAGCTGTTTTCATTGCGACTTCTTCCGTTTCAAATTTTTGTTGATTGTATTCCCACTTTTGAAGACCGTTTCCGTACATAATTCCGTAGCTTGTGTCATATTTACTTTTTATAACAGTAAAGTTTGAGCCACCAATTCGGGCGGTCATATTGCCGTTGATACTTCTTTTCCATATGCAAGCTCTGTCTCCGTGCTTTTGACAAATTAGCAACCCTTTGACACCGTTATCAAAATACTTCTCCTTTAAAAACGCCTGTCTTTTGACATATCCTTCTTCGGTAATATTGTCAAAAAAACCAAAAGAATCAGGTATTTTAAATTCGAATAAAGTTTTGCTTTCTATGCCAAAATCTTCAGCTTGCTTTTTATCTACTTTGCAAGTATGAAACACTTCAAACCACAATTCCCCGCCCCATCTATCATAGTATTCTGCAGGATCCGTTCTTTCCAGCTTGAAATAAATATCAACTTCGTATCTGTTTCCGTTACATATTACAGCTTTCTCGCATTCTGAATAATCGATAAATAATGTGACTTTTTCATCGCCGAACGAAAGCTGTAATTGGTTAAGTTGAGACAGTACCTCTTTATTTCCTTGATGCGAAAGGCTTTCATGCTCACCTCTAGAGTAATCAGTATTATTACCTCCAGCATTTCCCTTTCTTCTGAACCCACGGTGAAGTCCGTTCCTTACTAATACCATGGGAATCTTGCCGTCTTCACGCCTAAACAAATTGGACTTGCGTCGCAAGAATTCAGCAGGATTTTTTTCCTCAAGATCTACCATTGAGCGATAATCCGTTTTAAAATATGATTGTCTGATATCATCAAAATAATAGCAAGTTATTAACAAGATAGTTACCTCCAAAACAAATAGTGCTGAAAATGCTTTAGTCAAAGATTACTACACTTATGATCCGTTCATAACCGCAACAAATATAATAACTATTACCATTATAACACAAAATGCGCTAAAATTCAAGCGAAAAACAGAGAAAATCGAGTGATTGCAGGAATAAATCTTGATTTTTCATCTTTTTTGTGTTATAATGTCTGTAAGAGTTCTTTTAATGGCATATTTGATAGCAGAAAGCGAGGAGAAACTATGGCCATAAGCTATAAAAAACTTTGGAAGCTCCTGATAGACAAAGATATGAAGAAAAAGGATTTGCAGCAGCTTGCAGGTATCAGCTCGGCTTCAATAACCAAGCTGGCTAAGAACGAGAATGTAAACACAGAAATAATCGAAAAGATCTGTGTGGCGCTTCAGTGTGATGTGAGCGACATTATGGAAATGGCAGAAGATGACTGATATGACTGCGAGGACATATTTGTCCTAATATACGGTGGTTAGTATTGAAAAATCGCTCAAAAGCAAGGAGAATGTGACTTGGGGTAACGATCTGTGGATGGTTGATAACGGGTTAAAACCTTGTTACTTACTGTTATTCACATATGTTTTTATCTAATATAAGACGAAATACAAGGAGGATAATACTATGTATTCAAACATTGCAAGCGCACATGACTATCTTCACTTTTTTGAAGATCAGATTTCCTGTTTTGGCGGAGTTTATCGCGGAAACAAAAAATATGTTTTTAGAAAGAACGTTAATAATCCGTTTCCTGATAAAGGCGCTTACTTCGGCTGCATTAGTGAGGGCGAAGATGCCTCCGGCGCTTACTCTGATCTTAGTATTGTCGTTTTTCCAAGCAACGAGCCAAACGATACAGATGATAGATGGATAATTGCACTGGGAGTTGGAAGCTTAGGGTATAAAAATGATTACGCTCTTGTTTCGCTTCCTGGAACAAGACGTTTGTTTATGAAATATTTAGATAGTAACACTTTCATTAAAAATGATTTCATGGATATTGAAAGTTCCGACGGCTTTTCCACATTCTGCGGCGAGAATAATACTTCTGATACTCTTGACAATGCTGTGAAAAGCTATGGTAAAGTATTGCTTACCGCCACATTGTTTGATCCTAACGACTATGATGCCGGAAAGAAATTGATTTCCAAATACTTAGCAATATACGCTAATCTTCGTCGCTGGCCGTCAAACAATGCGCAAAGGACAGCTGTTGGAACAGCGCTAACAGTTTCAACGCTCATAATCAATGATGGACAAAATGTAACAGATCTGTTAGAGAAAAGAAAGTTTGTTGTTCTTCAAGGCGCTCCGGGAACCGGAAAAACCAGATTGGCAAAACTTATTCCTACAGATAATGACATAGTGTTTTTTACACAGTTCCATGCTGAGACATCTTATAGCGATTTTGTTTATGGCATAATACCGGATGTAAATGCAGGCGCTCTGAAATATTCTGAAAGGGAAGGCGTTTTTGTTAAGGCAATCAAAGAGGCAATTAAACTCGAAAGCCAGAATAAAAAGGTGTATCTCATAATTGATGAGATTAATCGTGCAAATCTATCCAATGTTTTAGGTCCCTCGTTCTATTTATTTGAGCCTACAATGACAAGCCACAATGTTAAAATTGAGATTTGTCCAGGACTTGAACTCGATAAGTTACCCGATAACTTTTATGTCATAGCAACAATGAATACAGCGGACAGAAGTCTGGCTGTCGTAGATTTTGCTTTAAGACGTCGTTTTGCTTGGTATACTATATTCCCTCATGAAATATTAGCTGATGCGGGAAAGCATTTTTGTAAAGATGAATTCAATGCAATAGCCGATATCTTCGAACAATACGCTTCCGACGAAGAGTTAAACCTTCAACCGGGGCATGCATATTTTGTTGTCTCTAATGCTGATCCCGGTGAAATTGAAAATAGGCTTAGATACGAAGTAATGCCTCTCATAAAAGAATACCTTCTTGATGGTATGCTCGCTCGTGCCAAAGATGATTTTGTTAATTATTTTCGAAAAAGAATTAACGAGGAGATGTTTAAATAATGGAGAAGCTCTTTTTTCAAATGCCGTGTCTGTCTGAATCATATGAAATCCGGAGCCAAGAAATATATGAGCGGCTTTTTGATAAAAGTGTCGACAAGCGGTATTTAGAAAGCGCCGTTCAAAAATTTCTATTATTAAACAAAAAAATGTTTTCATTTGCCGGAATATCTCTAGAAATGAATGGTACAGGAAGTGAGCTATCAATTAGATTTCGAACTACCGGATACATTAGTGCCATTCCAATTAAGATGCCGTATGACGGTATAGCACATAAGGACTTTCAAATTATACCAAGATTTGATAATTCGGATCACGTTTTTTCTGATTTGACACAAATCCTGAGCAAGCTTGAGTACTCCATCTCTCCGGAATATGCTGATGGTGAAGCACTATCATTGCCGATTCAGCTTCGGCCGCCAATGTATTATGAAGCTGCAAAGTATATTGATTTATTCGAGGCAGCACAAAAACAGCATTGGGTGAAATTTGAAGTAGTAAAAGGAAACCATCATTTCCCCAAATCAAATACTGATTGGTCGAAACATTCCAAGACCTCCGCTGATCCTATAAAGGCACTGAATTATCCGTCATCTGATAACATTTTGTCTGTGAACCATAGTGAGTGGCGGGAACTCATTTATGTTTGTGATATCGCTAAATCTATTGTTTTACAGCAAAATGTTCCTGAATCAATCCGATATAAGTACCGGAGCAAAATAATTGCGCTTCAGAAGAAAAATGCTTCAATTAAAGCCCGTGCAACGAATTATATAGCAACACATGCAAGCGATCCTCACACCATAAAAGAAGTAAAGCATCAAGCTAACACATTACTGCAAAAGGGCACAACTTCTTGTGTGGCATGGCGTATTGATATGGCAAAGCTGTTTGAACGTTATGCTCAATATGTGGTGGAGACAAGCTTAAGAGGCGTTGATGGTACTGTTGTATCAAATAGCAAAATTCAGGGTAGAGGACAAATTGCCCAGTGGGGATTAAAATATCTTGAGCCCGATATGGTCGTAAAATGTGGCACTAGATATTTTATGGCAGATGCAAAGTACAAAGCGCATTACTATGCGTTTGGGCAAAACTCAGAAATACTTAAAGAAACTCATAGAGCAGATTTGCATCAATTGTTAGCGTATTGTTCGTTTTCGCCTGAAAAGAATAAGACCGGCATATTGTTCTATCCAGCCAGCAAACCCAGCTGCCGAAAAATAAGCTATTTAGAACAAATGGGAGGAATAAATAATACGGTATATCTTTATGGTATTCCATTTGGAATAAACGGGATAGATGTTTCTGCTAATGCTGTGAGACAACTGTTTGTAAATGCTGCTTTGATAGAAAGCTAAAAGTACGCGTTTTCTGGAGCATTTAACTTGGCTCTATAAACTGTTTGGAGGAGATTTATGAAGAACACCATTCAGGATGAGTTGGAACTTGCAAAAAGCAAGATGATAGAGGAAATAACATTCCAAGGAAAACCGCTGGCTAAACTGACGCGTGACAATGTGGCTATAGTCGAGGCTATGATACGCAATGACTCGGCCTACATACATTCAACAGATGTTAATGCGGCTCCTGTTTATAACAGAAAAGGAGAGGTGAAGTACGGCGGTTCATCTGCTTATTGGATGACACTATTGAAAATCATTTTGCTTGATGAAGGATCGTGCAATTCATATACATATGAGGAAATCATTAAAGGTGCAGTGGAATCGGTAGATAGAGAGAACAGTACCCATTTGAATGCTGATAAGTGTGGAAGGCAGGAGATAACGGATAGAATATGCCGATTTGATCGGAATGAGATCATTAAGTGCCTTAAAGATCCTGATTACAATGATATGGCATTAATTCGTGAGATTTCCAGAATAACGTCTGCAAAAGAACGAGCAAGAAACAATCCTTCTTTTGCAAGCAAGTTTTGTCATTACGCCTGCTTTTATGTTTTTGAAGGAACAGAGTTTCAGGACAATTATTCAATTTATGATGGAATACTTAAAACGGTGTTGCCTTTGTATCTTGAGTATTTTCAGATAGCACAAGAATATGATTTGAGCGATTATAAGGATTATAGGCAGGCTGTGGATGGCATTAGAGAGGCATCCGGTATTGAGATAAGCCGAAATGGGTTTGACCATTTGCTATGGTATTACCACAAGGGAAGGATTTGAAATGTGAATTTCTACCATCCGAAAAATAGCAAAAATTTTAGCCTTTTCTTACCATGTGCTGATAAAGTCTATATGAGGTAGTATAAAGACCTTGCGAAAGATATGAGGACGGCGCTGCCAAACGCAAACGATATCGCGTTTACAGGAATGCCGTTGCTGAGATCTAAGATACTAACCAATGCCTATCACAAATATAACCGACTTTCGTCTCATATGCCGACAAGCAATAAGTGCAATAAAGAGGGGAATCTATTGAAAGACAAAAAATTGGCAAAAAAGAAGAAAAAGGCGCTGGACAAAGTCATCGGTACGATGAACCTAAAAGAGAACAGGACGCCTTTGGGTTGGATAAAATTTGGACTCAGGTGTTTGATGTATATCGTTTCAAGTGCCATATGCTTTGTGTTCTTCCTCGTAAGTTACATAATGATCCTCTATTTCATTAAAACAGTCTTATTCAAGAATCATGACATAGATATGCGGATGCTCGTGAGCAAACCGGTACTCTGCATCTTATTTTTGCTGGTTACAGGATTACTGACATATGTGAAAATAAGACGAAAAGAATTTGGCATCATGAGCGAAGGGAAGAAACGGCAACTGATAAGAGATGGCGCATCAAAGACATTTGTCGAAAGAGGAGTGCGGAAGTTTGAAAGAAAATTACACTTTGTTAGATTTCTTGATCTGACGGCGCTTCTGGCTGTACTAATTATCATCATCTTATATGTAACATCAAAGGAAAACGGACTCGGAGAGACAATGGAGACGGCTGTAGTCTTTTTAGCTATTTATGCTGGATCAAGCCTCTATTTGCCACCTTTTCTCTTCGTGATCCCGTATGTGTTCAATACGATTCCGTCAATAGAGATTTCTGGAGCGATGTATAACGTGTTAGATCGTCCTGCTAATCCCATTTCTTGGATGTGTGTATCTTTAGTCATCGCAAAGGTTGCATTCAGTTATAAGAAAGAATATAAGGCAGAACTTGAGGGGGCGATGGAGAAATACATATCGGAACTTAGTGAAAGAGAAGAAGAGGAAACATGGTATGATCTGTGAAAAGAACATATGAGTGCATGTAAGAATTGTTGCGTAGCACCCGTACAGCACCCACAATGCATTAAAAGTGTCTATTTACTGGGGTTTGCGTTATCAAAGCGTTAACGAAGAGATAATCACACACCTCAAAATCTGCGTATCAACGCACTTTGCGAGTGTTCCAAAAACTCTTTGGTCAACTATTGGTCAATTGGTCACCTCCCTGTTCACGCAGGGAGGTTTTTATTTGCTTTTAAGCAAGGCACAGCTCGATCTGCCCGGCGGTTCGGGCTTTTGTTTTTCGCAGAACATCGGCGTAGATGTCGGCGGTGACGTTCACATCACAGTGACCAAGATGCTCTGACACAACTTTCAAGTCGATACCGCTGTTCAGGAGCATTGTAGCGTTGCAATGGCGGAGCTGATGCAGTGTCATATCCTCAAACTCCGTTCTCTGTCCTAAATGTGGAGATACAGTAATTGCAAAACTATCAGTTTTTACAGATTAAAGTCAAACCGCTGAGAGATCACTTCCCTCAGCGGTCATTTTATACCTGTATCCTATTGATAGCCTCCAACAGCTCCTGCACATTAGCGTGCGTATAAACCTTCCCGGTCAGCAACATAGCACCCGAATGGCTCATTATCAGTGTAGGCGATACATCTTTCTCGGTCATCATCGAGATGCAGGTGCGGCGGGTATCTTGTGTTTTGTGCGTTCAGCCGCGTTATTTTTCTTTATAAAGCAGCTTTGATTTGAGATCGACCTGATCGTAACCCCAGCGGAAGGATATCCAGCCGCTGAGTATGAAGATCACCGGTATCAGCAGGAACAGTGCGAAGCAGGCAGGGTGCATCTCCGCAACATCTGCTGTATGTGCTGGAATGTCGATTATCGGGAAGAAATAGGCGTTCATGATCTTGTAGGCAGGAAGAATGTTTGGCAGGACTCCAAGCTTTGATAGCCCCAGCAGCAGCAACGAAAGCCAGCAGGGAATTGAAGCAACGGCACCGATAGCAAGGCCGAAATCCCGGCAGGGTTCCGCTCCGTGGAGCGAGACCTTCTTGAAAGCCTTGTTACCCTCTTTGAGGCCGAAATCAGCCGTAACTGCGAACATCGTTACTATCCCGACAACACCGAAGAGTATGTTCCCGAAAAGCCCGAAAGCCTTGGAGACCGCCCAGAAGAACAGGAACACGAACAGCCCCAGAAATTCCGACTCCAGCCAGCATTTCAACAGTGCGCCCAGCAGGAGCTTCTTTTTGTCTATCTTGTTGTCCATAGTCTGTTCCTTTCTGTGTCAGTCTCCTGCCATAGACCAGGCAGGGGAGCGGGATATTACATTCTTTCGGGGCAGTCGATCTTGAGCATCGTCAGGATGTTGGAGATGACCTGCTTTACAGCCAGCGAGAGTGAAGCTCTTGCCTGAAGGACATTCTCTTCCTCGCCCATTATGCGGCAGTTGGTGTAGAAGCGGTGATACTTTGTCGCCAGCTCCCAGACATAGCGGGTTATGCGGGCCGGGTCATAATTCCTGGCTGAATCGTTGATGACAGTCGGCAGGGTAGCCAGATATTTGATGAGCTCGGTCTCGTCGGGCTCGCCGAGAGCGGAAAGAGTCTGAGCATTGGCGGCTCTGACTTCGATGCCCTCTTCACTGAGCTTTCTGAGGACAGAGCAGATCCTTGCGTGTGCATACTGCACATAGTAGACCGGGTTGTCCGAGGTCTGGGAAACAGCCAGCTCCAGATCGAAATCGAACTGGGAGTTGGGTTCGCGGAGGTTGAAGAAGAATCTTGCAGCATCGATAGGTATCTCATCCAGCAGGGTAGAGAGAGTAATGGCCTTGCCGGAACGCTTGGAAAGCTTGTATTTCTCGCCGTTGCGGACGAGGTTTACCATCTGCATGATGACCATATCCAGCCTCTTCGGGTCAACGCCCAGCGCCTGCATAGCCGCTTTCATACGCGGGATATAGCCGTGGTGATCGGCGCCGAGGATATCTATGGCGATATCATAGCCTCTTGTGACCAGTTTGTTGTAGTGGTAGGCGATATCCGGAACGAAATAGGTGGGTATTCCGTTGTCGCGGACAAGAACTCTGTCCTTCTCGTCGCCCATAGCAGAGGAGCGGAACCAGAGGGCGCCGTCCTTTTCATAGGTATAGCCGCTCTCTCTGAGCTTCTCGATTATATCCGCGACAGAGCCGTTCTGATGCAGCTCGCTCTCGCGGAACCATCTGTCGTAAACGATGCGGTATTTTTTCAGGTCTCTCTCCAGCCCCTCGATATTCTTCGGGAGGGCAAAATCGCAGAGAGCCTGTCTGCGCTCCTCGCTGTCGGCTTCGACGTACTTGTCGCCGTAGATCTCTGCAAAGGCTTTGGCGTGGTCGATGATATCTTCTCCGAGGTAAGCGTCCTCCGGCATCACGATGCCTTCCTTATAAAGCTGGAGATAGCGTGTTTCGAGGGAGGTCTTGAATTTTTCGATCTGATTTCCGGCATCGTTGACATAGAACTCGCGCGATACCGAATACCCGGCGTATTCCATAACGGAAGCGAGGCAATCGCCTATGGCGCCGCCGCGGGCATTGCCGATATGCATGGGGCCTGTAGGGTTAGCCGAGACATATTCCAGCAGCACTTTCTTCCCGGCGCCCATGAAGGTCTTGCCATAATCCTCTTTTTCTCCGAGGACAGCCCCGATAACCTCCGAGAACCACTCCTTAGCGAAAAAGAAGTTTATAAATCCTGCGCCCGCGACCTCGCATTTCTCGAAGAAGGAACCCTTCAGAAATACCTTTCCGGCGATCTCCTCTGCGATCCTGCGGGGGGCTGTACGGAAGGCTCTGGCGCAGACCATAGCTGCGTTGGTGGACATATCGCCGTTTTTTGGGTCGGCAGGGATCTCGATATTGAAGGAGGGGATCGGGTTGGCAGGGAAGATCCCGGCTGCGACACACTCTCCCAGTGCATTCATAACCAGCTCGCGCACCTGCTCGCTGGCTTCTCTTATAAGATCTGACATATTAACAAGCCTCCCATTTCAGTTTCTCGGCGTAACAGAGACCTCGATATCGAAATCCCCGATGTAGCTCGAATTGACATCTATTACATAGCTTACTCCCAGTGTCCCGCCCTCTGCGGTCATCTGCGAGTTTATCCTTTTTGCTGTGACTCCGACCATGAACTTCCCGAAGGGTGTCCCGTAATGGCAATGGTGCTTTATCCCGCTCTCGATTATCAGATCGGAAGAAGCGTTGCCTGTTCTGGTCATAACGACTTTTGAACTGCCGTCCACAACGAGCTTGGTGGTGCAGCCCTCAAAGCCTGTGGCCTCTGTCTCGGTATACGAGATCTCGTAGCTGTCCTTCCCGAAGGAGAACAGGCCTTCTGTCCTCAGCTCCATCTGCTCGGACTGCTCGCCGTCGTTCTGTCTGCTGAGCAGCTTTATATTTACTTTCTTTTTCAATTTTATCTCCTTATTTTTCAATGCACGATCATGAAGTCCGGCCGGGGCAGATCGCCGCGAGCCGTATTTTCATCCGCTATGCATTCTGCTTTGGATAGCATTCTGCATTGTTTTACTTCACGCTGCATCTCGATACCGAGACAGTATCCTTTTTTCCTAGGAATATCCCTGCGTTTTCTGAGAAGAGCTCCTCGCTGTCAGTGCAGTAGAGCTCGACAGTGCCTGCCTCATCGCGCTCCGCAGCCTGGCCGGAAGATACAAGAGTCCTTTCAGCATATTTTGCGATCTCTGCTCCCGAGGATATGAGCCTGACATTATCCCCCATAACAGAGCTGATGACTCCTTCAAGATGCGGGTAATGGGTGCAGCCGAGTATAAGTGTATCGACTCCCTCGCGCTTCATCCCTTCAAGATATTCCTCCGCGATGAGCTTGGCGACAGGGTCGTTTTTATCTGTATATCCGTTCTCTACCAGCGGGACGAACATAGGGCAGGCCTTGGAGAACACTCTGATATCCCCCCTGAGCTCACGGATAGCCTTTCCATAGCAGCCGGAACGTATTGTCGCAGGTGTCCCGATAACTCCGATGCGGTTGTTCTTTGTAGCGGCGCAGGCTGCTGTGACAGTCGGGTATATGACTCCGCTGTATTCCGTAACGCTGCTGTCTTCAAACAGCGGCCTGGACATCAGCACAGACGATACTGTTCCGCAGGCGATGAGTATCATCTTTACATTGAATTTCTCAAGGAAGGCGATATCCTCCTTGGCATATCTGGCGATGGTATCTACGCTCTTTGTTCCGTAGGGGACTCTTGCGGTGTCTCCGAGATAGATGATATTCTCGTGGGGCATCAGCCCCGTAAGCTCCTTAACGCAGCTCAGCCCGCCGACTCCCGAATCGAACACTCCAATGGCAGCATTATTCATAATCTACCCCCGCTCTTTCAAGCGCGAGCTTGATCAGCCTGTCTTCCTGTTCGGAATAAGGTATCCCTGCGTGCTCCATGAGCTTCGGGTACATACTTATGCTTGTGTGCCCGGGCATAGTGTTTATCTCGTTGAGGATCACCTCGCCCGTTTCGGTAAGGAAGCAGTCGCATCTGGAGAGGCCCTCGCAGCCCATAGCCTTGAAGCTCCTGAGGACTACATCTCTTACAGCCTCTCTCTCGGCCTCTGTTATCTCTGCGGGGATGATGACCTCAGAGCCTACATCGTCGTATTTCGCGGTGTAGTCATAGAACTCGCCTACGGTCCTGATCTCTCCGACATCTGAAACGAAGGGCTTTTCGCCGCCCATAACGGCACATTCGATCTCTCTGCCGACGATACCTTCCTCGACTATGACCTTCTTATCGTGAACGAAAGCCAGCTTTATCCCGGCCTCCAGCTCAGCTCTGTTCTTGGCCTTTGTTATCCCGACAGACGAGCCGCAGTTGCAGGGCTTCACGAACATCGGGTAGCGGAGCTTCTTTTCCATCTCGTCGCACTTTTCCGAGAGCTTTTCGTCCAGCTCGCTGCGAAGTATCCTTACCCATTTTGCAGTCTTTATGCCGTTGGCTTCCAGGACGGTATGGGTCGTATCCTTATCCATGCACATAGCCGATGAGATAAGGTCGCAGCCTACAAAGGGGACGCCTGCCAGCTCAAAGAGCCCCTGAACAGTGCCGTCCTCGCCGTTTCTGCCGTGCAGAACAGGGAATACGCAGTCAACCTTGATGGTAACTGTCTCGCCGCTGCGCTCAAAAGCTATGAAGCCGCTGTGTATCGGGTCGGGGCTGAATATGCAGGGAACATTATCGGGATGCTTCTCCCATTCGCCTGTAGGTATCAGCTCGGTGTCTCCGATATATTTGAACCAGTGCCCCTTTTTCGAGATCCCGATCGTAATAACGTCGTATTTATCCTTGGGGATGCTCCTTATTACGTGTGCCGCAGAAATGCAAGAAATGTCGTGCTCGTTAGATCTGCCGCCGAAGAGGACGGCAACTTTTAGCTTTGCCATTTATACAACATCGCCTTTCGGTCATATCTCCGACTATGTCGGACATTATATTATAACATATTTTATTCCCGATTGCAAGAGATTATTATAATTTCTGATAAGGAATTTATGATCTGCTTCTCAGATCCTGCCCGTGCGGTATTATACTTCCGCGCTGACGGAGCACTTAGATCCGGCGCCTGTCAGCGATCAACCGGATATTATGGGTTCGATCAGCATGATATTGGAGAAGAAAGTCCTTGCGGAATTGAGATATGCGGTGTACTGTGCCCAGTCGATGTAATACCGCTCTCCCCAGGAGGATATTTCCAGCATGGTTTTTCCCTCACTGCGGATGATCCCGGTAACTGTGACATAATGATCCTTTACGAGCCCGCTGCGCCATTCGGGAAGCATGAATTTCCTGCCATTGCGGATAAACAGATCGACTCCGTACTCCTTGATCTTTTCCTTCGAGCCGATGCAGGGCCCGACAGATATGCAGACAGGCATATCCTTTTTAAGCATATCTGTTATCCGGGGCAGTATCTTCTCTTTTGAGAAGCACCAAGAGGCGTGCATGGCGATCTTCTTTTCCCGCAGCAGCCTGCTCATGCCAAGACCCATGCTGATGCCGTTGAGCCCCAGCTTTCCCCGGACACGGAGCTGATCCTTCGCAAATCTCCGGACGATAGACATATATTCCGGCTGCATAAGCCTTACTCTTCCGCTTATATACAGGAAAATATCAGCACAGGAGATCAGCCCGCAGCCGTAGGGCGAGATAGCTCCGTCGCTCTCCTCCCGGAACCAGCCCTGATTGCCGCCGAAGGAATAGCCGTCCGGCATAGTGCGGGATTGCCAGTCTTCGCAGTTGACTCTTATGAATTCTGTCCTGAGCCCGATCCTCTTTTCAGTCATTATTATCCCTCCGTGTATCCGGCGATCTTATCAAAGGGCAGGCTGCCGCCGAAGATGTCCAGCGCTGAGCCGACGGTGAAATCCACCTTTCCGCCCCCCAGGCTCCTGAGCTCTTCTATGTCATCGAAGGATGATATCCCTCCTGCGTAGGTCGCGGGGATAGGGCTGTCTTTCATCAGCTTTGCTACCGCCGCTTCGATACCGGAGGCCTTACCCTCGACATCTACTGCGTGTATGAGAAATTCCGCGCAGCTCTTTGAGAGCCTGTCCAGCGCTTTTTCGTCCAGCTCGACTTCTGTGAACTTCTGCCAGCGGTCGGTGACGATATAATACTTATTTCCCTGCCTGCGGCAGCTCAGGTCAAGCACGAGCTTCTCCCTGCCGACAGCCTTTACCATTCTCCTGAGAGCGTCCCTGTCGAACCGTCCGCCCTTGAAAACATAGCTGGTAACAATGACCTGAGAGGCCCCCATGTCCAGAAATCTCCCGGCATTATCCGGGCATATCCCGCCGCCGATCTGCAAGCCCGAAGGGAACTCCTTGAGAGCAAGCGCTGCCTGACGGCAGTCGGCTTCGTACTCGGGAGAGCCGGCGGGGTTCAGCAGTATGATATGCCCGCCTGTGAGCCCCTTGGAGCGGTAAAGTCTGCCGTAAAAGCCAGCATCCTGCTCAGAGACGAAATTCTCCTCGGCAAAGCTGCCGCTGTCTCTCAGCGAGCCTCCGACTATCTGCTTTACGCAGCCGTTGTGTATATCTATACAAGGTCTGAATCTCATGTTTCCTCCTATTTATCTTTGTTGGGATAATCGAATTCCAGCCGCAGGACATTCCCTAAGCTCGTTTTGAAGATCTCGTATTGTTTCAGAACGAGCCCGGCTCCGCTGAGGATATCGCTGACCTCGCTCAGTTTCTCCTTCTTGAAGCTCTCTGCCGTTACATCGTTCCCGAAATAAGCGCCGGGTCTTATGAAAAGATCGCAGCAGCGCTCGCTGACCTTTCCGCTGATGAGATTGCGCAGCTCGTCAGAACTGTTTACTTCAACGGAATAGAGCTCTGCGTAGCTGTATTTTGTCCCGGCCGCAGCAGGGTAGGCACCCTTGTCCCATTTGTGGTCATGCTTCTCCATGACGCTGTCGGTTACATTGAAAAACCTGTGTCTGACAGACAGATCCGTATGATGGTTATCGTCCCAGGTCATATCGCAGGCGTACCACTCGCCGTCGAGCCTGAGAAGCGACCAGGCGTGTTCCTCTCCGGTGGAGCTGTGCGCATTGACCACCATGCTGTCAATACCGATAAGGTTCATCAGCAGAGAGAAGCTCTCGGCATAGCCTGTGCATATAGCCTGATGCTCTACCAGTGCGCCGTATGAGTCGGCGGAATGTTCTGTGTGCTCGTGCATCGGGTTAAGATTTTCATAATCGTAGTATATCTGCCTTGCCAGCTCGTCATGGATAGCCAGCTCTTTATCGACTGCGCTCATATCGTCTCCGGTGCAGCTTTCGATCAACTCCTGAGCTGCTGCCAGTGTTTTCGCTTCCGGCTCGGAGAGCCCGCTGCTGTCGCCGCTCCTGAAGGCCTCGATTATGTGCTGGTTCATCTCTTTTGCAGCTTTGTATTTAAGAGCGGGATCTTCCTCGGCGGGGGCCCCTGTGCCGGAGGGAGCAGTCCCGTTTGGAACAGTTTCGGAGACGGCGGTGCCGGTATCTGTTCTTTCGGCTTTGCTGCTGTCATCCGATGAACACCCGGTCAGCAGCAGACATAAAGCAGCAGATACGGCAACTATTCTCAGTATCATAACGATCTCTCCTGTCTTTCCTCAAAGCGGCAGACCTAAGCGCATAACAGCAGCTTCCGTTCGTCCTGACGCCTTGGACGGTGCGTTGAACTTATTATACCCCATATCACCCGGGATGTCAACGTCGTGAGGTTTGGTACTTGCATTTTTCCCGGATGTATGATATAATGAGAAGTGCAGAATAACGCTCCGCTCCTGCAATGGGCAGAGGGCAGCCTCGCCCTGCGAACAGACGGCTCATATCCGAGCCCTGCCGCCGGGGACGCTGCGCGGAGCAAAAAGGTGGTAAGGATAATGTCAAAAATTCTTGTTACCGGCGGTGCCGGATTTATCGGGAGCCATACCTGTGTGGAGCTCCTCGAAGCGGGCTATGAGCTCGTAGTCGTTGATAATTTCTCCAACTCCAAGCCCGAGGCTCTGGAGCGTGTAAAAAAGATCACCGGAAAGAGCCTCAGTTTTGTCGAAGCTGACATTCTTGACCTCGGGGCTATGGATAAGATCTTCGAGGAGAACAGCATCGACGCTGTTATCCATTTTGCCGGGCTCAAGGCTGTCGGCGAGAGCGTGCAGAAGCCTGTGGAGTATTACCACAATAATATCACCGGGACTCTTATGCTTATCAAAGCTATGCGCTCCCACGGCTGCAAGAGGATAGTCTTCTCCTCTTCCGCCACCGTTTACGGTATGGATAACCCTGTCCCCTATGTAGAGACTATGCCGACACATACCTCTACCAACCCCTACGGCTATACCAAGGTAATGATCGAGCAGATCCTTAAAGATGTCGCTGCCGCAGACCCGGATTGGTCTGTCGCTCTGCTCAGATATTTCAATCCTATCGGCGCCCACAGCAGCGGCTTGCTCGGCGAAGACCCTAACGGTATTCCCAATAATCTCTTCCCCTATATCCAGCAGGTCGCTGTCGGCAAGAGAGAATTTCTGGGCGTTTTCGGCAATGATTACGATACCCCCGACGGTACAGGTGTCCGCGACTATATCCATGTTGTTGATCTCGCCAGAGGGCATCTCTGCGCTGTCAAGTATGTTCTTGAAAATAAGGGCGTTGAGGCTGTGAACCTGGGTACGGGCAAGGGCTCCAGCGTGCTGGATGTGCTCCATGCCTTTGAAAAGGCCTGCGGCAAGGAGATACCCTATAAGATCATGCCCCGCCGCCCGGGAGATATCGCCTGGTGCTATTCGGACCCCTCAAAGGCCAGGGCTCTTCTGGGCTGGGAAGCTAAGCTCGGTCTGGACGATATGTGCCGCGACGGGTGGAATTTCATCCGCCTTAATCCTAACGGCATCGAGGCAAAGTGATGGGTGAGAAATGTGCTTTCCGTGTCGGGCACGGATATGATGTCCACCGCTTTGCCGAGGGAAGAGAGCTGATCCTCGGAGGTGTGAAGATACCCTTCGTGCTGGGGCTCCTCGGCCATTCCGATGCCGATGTCCTGTTGCACGCCGTAATGGACGCTCTCCTCGGAGCGGCAGCGCTGGGAGATATAGGCCATCTCTTCCCGGATAACGATCCTGCATTCAAGGGGGCAGACAGCCTCCTGCTTATGAAAGAGGTCGTGTCTGTGCTTGATAAGAACGGATATGAGATAGTCAATATCGACTCGACTGTCTGCGCGCAGAAACCAAAGCTGGCGCCGCATATCGACCTTATGCGGGAGAATATCGCCGCTGCCTGCGGAATAGATATCTCGCAGGTCTCTGTGAAAGCCACGACTGAAGAGGGTCTCGGCTTTACCGGAGAGATGCGGGGTATGAGCGCCACCGCAGTAGCTCTCATTGTTAAAAAATGATATCAGGCTGACCTGATACAGAACGGGTATTCCCTGAAAAAGGGAATACCCGTTTTTGCGTTTTTACATTTGATCGCCCCGCCGGAAAGCAGCGGGGCGATAATGAGACCGGTGTATTGTTCGCAGCAGGCTTCGGTGCTGCCCGTTTTACAGCATCGACATCTGATCCGGGTCGGGGATGTCTTTTGCAAAGCTCCCGGCAACAGGTATCGTCTTGCTGCGGTATTTCGATAGCTGATCTGCCTGCTCCGGGGAGAGGATGAATGCCTTTTCCAGCTTTGAGCCCTTGGTCTTCAGGCTCATTACCTGTACGCCCTGAGTGTCGCGGGTGGATTTAGGCAGCAGCAGAGCTGAATCGAAGATCACCGCTCTTCCGTTGGAGGAGCGCAGCATGATCTCTTCATTTGTGCTGATATGGAATACTGCAACCAGCGGGGACTTGGCGCTGTAAGCGTTGTTCAGCTTCTTGCGGTTCTGCTTGGTCTCGTAAGCGTTCAGCGGTACTTTGGCGACCTTTCCGTTTTCAAACACGAAGAGCAGATAGCCTGAGTAATCTGTGGTGACTACCATATCGAGAACATTCTCGCCCTCGTCAAAGCCCAGCTTCGCAGGGATGAAATCTCCCAGCGAAGAAGCCTTGGTGTCCTCAAAGGCCGAGGCTCTGGTCTTGTAGACCTGTGCCTTGTCGGAGAAGAACAGGAGCTCTGTCTTGTTCGTCGCTTCGATCTCTCTGGCGAGGCAGTCTCCTTCCTTGAACTTCTGCTCCGATGCCATCCTCAGCGAGAGCGGAGTGATCTTCTTGAAATAGCCGCTGGCCGAAAGGAAGAGGGTCACCTGATAATCCGGTGCATCGTCCTCCGGCTCCGCTTCCTCGATATCGTTCTTGTAGAAGAACTGTGTCTTTCTGGGCTGGCCGTATTTTTTTATAACATCCTTGAGCTCGGAGATGATGATGCTCTTGATCTTTCTGTCGCTGCCGAGGGTCTCGGTCAGCTCGGCGATCTCGGCTTCGAGCTGCTTGGTTTCTTCCAGCCGCTTGACTATATACTCACGGTTGAGATGCCGCAGTTTGATCTCAGCGATATATTCCGCCTGTACCTCATCTATGGAGAAGCCGATCATAAGGTTGGGGATGACATCCGCTTCCTCTTCGGTCTCGCGGATTATTTTGATCGCCTTGTCGATATCCAGCAGTATCTTTCCGAGGGCTTTCAGCAGATGCAGCTTTTCCTTTTTTCTGGCAAGGTCGAAGCTGATCCTCCGCTTTACGCAATCCATGCGGAAGTCTACCCATTCGCGGATGATATCGTAAACGCCCATTACCTTCGGGTAGCCGTGTACGAGAATGTTGAAATTGCAGGAATAGGAATCCTGGAGAGGGGTCAGGCGGTAGAGCTTCTGCATCAGCTTGTCCGGATCTACGCCCTTCTTGATGTCGATGCCGATCTTCAGACCGTTCAGGTCGCTCTCGTCGCGGATATCGGAGATCTCTTTGATCTTTCCCAGCTTGACCAGCGAGACGATCTTTTCCTTTATGGCTTCGATAGTGGTAGTCGCAGGTATCTCAACTATCTCGATAGTGCGGGTGTCCTGGTCGAACTGATATTTCGCTCTGAGCTTGACAGAGCCCTTGCCTGTCCGGTAGATGGCGTCCAGCTCTGCCTCGTCGTAGAGCAGGGAAGCTCCCCCGGGGAAATCCGGACCCTTGAGAGTGTTCAGAGCGTTATGCTCCGGGTCTTTCATAAGGGCGATGGTTGTCTCGCAGACCTCCGCCAGATTGAAGGAGCAGACAGAAGATGCCATAGAAACACCGATACCGACATTCGCATTTACAAGAATCGTCGGGAAGGTAGCAGGGAAGAGGGTCGGCTCCTGCATGGTGTTGTCATAGTTCGGTACAAAATCGACGGTATCCTTGTCGATATCCCGGAAAAGCTCGCTGCATATCGGGTCCAGTTTGGCCTCGGTGTATCGTGAGGCTGCGTAGGCCATATCGCGGGAATAGGCCTTTCCGAAGTTGCCCTTTGATTGGATATAGGGGTGCAGCAGGGTCTCGTTGCCTCTGGCGAGACGCACCATAGTCTCATAAATGGCTGCATCGCCGTGAGGGTTGAGTCTCATGGTCTGTCCGACTATATTTGCGCTCTTGGTGAGTCCGCCGGTGAGAAGCCCCATTTTATACATGGTATAGAGCAGCTTTCTGTGAGAGGGCTTGAAGCCGTCGATCTCCGGGAAAGCTCGGGAAACGATAACGCTCATGGCGTAGGGCATATAATTGCGCTCCAGCGTCAGAGTTATGGGCTCCTCGACTACCTGCCCGGCTCCCGCGATATAGGCATTTGCCTGCTCAGGAGTCAGCTTCGGCCTTTCATTGTCTTTTTTCTTTCTAGCCAAAATATCCTACCTCATTCTTATTTGATTCGCAGTATCTGCAAGCCTGAGCGCCGTTACGATATATCCGCCATATCCAGATAATCGTGGCCGTACTGGCTGATGAAATCCTTTCTGCCCTGGAGATCGTCTCCCAGCAGCATATCGAACATATAAGCAGTATCCTCGGCGGCATCCGGCCCGACCTTTATCAGCCTGCGTGTGCCGGGGTTCATGGTCGTCAGCGCCATCATATCGGCTTCGTTCTCGCCGAGACCTTTTGAGCGCTGGAGGATATATTTCTGATCCCCGATCTTTTTCAGTATATCCGCCTTTTCATTCTCGTCGTAGGCAAAATACTTCTTTTCGCCCTTCTTTTCCTTTACGGTTATCTCGTAAAGGGGAGATTCAGCGATAAATACATAGCCCTTCTCGATAAGTGTCGGGCAGAGGCGGTAGATCATTGTAAGGATAAGTGTCCTGATCTGGAAGCCGTCGTAATCCGCATCTGTGCAGATCACGATCTTGTTCCATTTAAGGTTCTCGATATTGAAGAGCGAGAGGTCTTTGTTGGCCTTGCTCTTGACTTCGACTCCGCAGCCCAGCACCTTGACAAGGTCGGTAATGATCTCGCTCTTGAAGATACGGTCGTAATCGGCTTTGAGGCAATTGAGTATCTTTCCTCTTACAGGCATAACAGCCTGGAATTCGGAATCTCTCGCCATCTTTACAGATCCCAGCGCCGAATCGCCCTCAACGATATAGAGCTCCCGCTTGGAGAGATCCTTCGAGCGGCAGTCCACGAATTTCTGCACCTGGTTGGCAAGGTCGATCTTCTGTGTCAGGGTCTTGGCGATGTTGAGCCTTGTCTTTTCGGCGTGCTCGCGGCTCCGCTTGTTGATGAGTATCTGATCTGCGATCTTGTTGGCTTCATCCGGGTTCTCGATAAAGTATACCTCGAGCTGATGCTTCAGAAACTCGGTCATACATTCTCTTATGAACTTGTTGGTGATAGCCTTCTTGGTCTGGTTGGCGTAAGAAGTCTGAGTCGAGAAGGAGCTGGAGATCAGCACAAGGCTCTCCTCGACATCAGCGAAGGAGATAGGCTTCTCGGATTTCAGATATTTGTTCGCAGATTTGAGGTATGCGTTTATCTGCGATTGGAAAGCGGATTTTACAGCATCCTGCGGGGAACCGCCGTGTTCAAGGAATGAGGAATTGTGGAAGTATTCCTGCCGCTTGACCTTGTTGGAGAATGTGAATGCGACAGAGAGCTTGACCTTGTAATCTTCCTTGTCATCCCGGTCCCGGCCCTTCCTCTCACCCTGCACGAACTGAACGGATGTCAGGTTGTCCTCCCCGACGATCTCGGCGCAGTAGTCAACTATGCCGTTCTCGTAGAGATATACAGTATCCTTAAAGGAGCCGCCGGGCTGCTGCTCGCGGAAAACGAACTGAACATGGGGGTTTACAACAGCCTGCTTTTTCAGCATATCGTGATAGAATTCCGGCTCGATGTCGATGTCCGTAAATACCTCCAGATCCGGCTTCCAGCGGATCCTGGTCCCGGTACGCTTGCGGGGAGTCGGCTCGGAATGGAGCCCGCCTACATTTTTGCCTTTTTCAAAATGGAGCCTGTAGATCTGTTTGTCGCGGCAGACTTCGACATCCATGTATTCCGAGGCATACTGGGTCGCACAAGCGCCGAGGCCGTTGGTGCCGAGAGAATACTCGTAGGTCTCGCCGGAGTTGTTGTCGTATTTGCTTCCGCCGTAAAGCTCGCAGAACACGATCTCCCAGTTGTATCTGTTCTCGACTTTGTTGTAATCCACAGGGCAGCCGCGCCCGAAATCCTCGACCTCGATGGAGAGATCGTTATACCTTGTAATGACGATCTTGTCTCCGTGGCCTTCTCTTGCTTCGTCGATAGAGTTAGACAGGATCTCAAAGACAGCGTGCTTGCAGCCCTCAAGCCCGTCAGAGCCGAATATGACCGAAGGCTTTAATCTTACACGTTCCTCGTCCTTGAGGAGCGTCATCGATTCGTTGTTGTATTCCTTTTTCTTAGGCATTCAAAACGTCCTTTCGTTTCAGATATCCATACAAATACTATTATACCACAATACCTGCGGTTTTGTCAATCATAAAATAACAACATATATGTTTATGTCCAAATAGTTGGACAGCAAATCGCGTATTCCGATATCAGAGCAGAAAGGCCTGTGCAGCTCATGCGGCACAGGCCTGAC
>ODAJ014791653.1_pt1 | contig 49782 bp, 47 predicted proteins | sample 1539241 | NCBI WGS metagenome assembly ODAJ01 (sample SAMN02144231, study PRJEB22623) | gut metagenome | biome: sheep rumen | host: Ovis aries | place: New Zealand | reverse complement strand
CGCCAGCAGCCGCTTGAAGGTATCCTGCCCGTCGAGACAGGTATCCGTGAGCCAGCCCTTTTCGGTTTCCCATTCGGACAGTCCCCGGTATACTCGCTCATTTTCGATTATTTGTCTCATTCATTAACTATTGTCTCAGTATTAACTACTAAATTCCCGATAAAATCCCTGATTCGCCATCAAAAGCCATCAAAGATTCACGGGTATGAAAAGACCCCGGAAATGGCGTATTTCCGGGGTTTTTCGACTCTTGTTGGGTCTGATTAACGCTTCGAGAACTGAGGCGCTCTGCGCGCGGCCTTCAAGCCGTATTTCTTACGCTCTTTCATACGCGGATCACGTGTGAGATAGCCGGCCTTCTTGACGATCGGACGAAGTTCCGGATCCATCTTGACGAGGGCACGGGCGAGGCCGTGGCGGATAGCGCCTGCCTGGCCTGTGTAGCCGCCGCCGCGGACAGTCACATAGAGGTCATATTTGCCGACAGCGTCGATCGCTGCGAGCGGCTGACGGACGATAACCTTGAGGGTTTCCGGTCCGAAATAGTCGTCGATGTCGCGCTTATTGATAACGATCTTGCCTGTTCCCTGAGTAAGGAATACTCTGGCGACAGAGCTCTTTCTTCTTCCTGTACCGTAAAATCTTTCGCTTGCCAACTTCGTATCCTCCCCAATCAATATTTAAGAGTGAGCGCTTCCGGCTTCTGAGCTGCATGCTCATGCTCCGGTCCTGCATAGACGTGAAGTTTCTTGTAAACCTTGTCGCCGAGTGCGCCGTGCGGGATCATGCCGCGGATAGCGTGCTCAACAACGCGCTCCGGCTTGGTGGCCAGCATATGACGAAGGGTCGTATACTTAGCGCCGCCGACATACTCGGAGTGACGGAAGTAGATCTTCTGGTCAAGCTTCTTGCCGGTTACCTGAATCTTTGCTGCGTTAATAACGATAACGAAATCGCCTGCATCAACGAACGGTGTGTATTCCGGCTTGTCCTTGCCTCTTAAAATGTTGGCAACCTGTGCCGCAAGACGTCCGAGGGTCTGGCCTTCGGCGTCCACTACATACCACTTGCGCTCAATGCTATCCGGCTTTGCCATAAATGTGTCGCTCATGGATATCCTCCTAATAAATATGAAATTGATATAAACAAACGACAGCCTGTCATTCCGGGGCTATGGTATGAACTCTGTCACATGGTTCCGCCACCGCTGGTTTCACCATGGTTTGAGGAATCGACTGCCCCGGATTACCTTCTCCGGGACATCTCCTGCCTCGTTTGCCGCCATGAAGGCAGACAAATATAATGCGGTTGGGAAGCCGCGTCAATTATTATATAGATTTAAAGTCCCCGTGTCAAGAAAAAAGTTCCGGGAATTTCTCCGAAAGAAACTTCTTTTCCTTGGGACTTATGTGCGCTTTCGGTATGAGGTCCGGCCGTCTTATTGCCGTGCGGATGAGCGACTGCTCTCTCCGCCAGGCGTCGACCTTCGCGTGGTCACCCGACAGCAGGATCGGCGGGACACGCTTTCCGTTCCAGACCTCCGGGCGCGAGTACTGGGGATACTCCAGCAGCCCGTCGCCGAAGGAATCTCCCTCCGCGGAGTCCAGATTGTGGAGCACGCCCGGGATCATCCGGGAGATCGCGTCGATCATCAGCATCGCCGGCATCTCTCCGCCTGTCACGACGAAATCGCCGATGGAGAACTCGTCCGTGACGATCTCCTCGATCACGCGCTCATCGATGCCCTCGTAGTGCCCGCACAGGAAAATGAGACCCTTCTCAACCGCCAGCTCCCTGGCCGCCTGCTGATTGAAGACGCGGCCCTGGGGCGTTAAGTAGATCACCCTCGGTTTGTAGGGCAGGTCTTCCGTGATCGCCTTGAACGCGTCGTAGACCGGCTGGGCCTGCATCACCATGCCGGCGCCGCCCCCGTAGGGGTAATCGTCGGTCTTTCCGTGCTTTTCGTTGGTGTAGTCGCGGATGTTGGTGGCCTTCAGATTGATGATGCCCTCCTCGATGGCCCGTCCGATGATGCTTGTGTTAAGCCCCTGCATCACCATATCCGGAAAGAGGGTCAGAACATGAAAATCCATAGCGATCCTCCTTCTCAGATCTCGGGCAGAAGGTGCACGACGATGCGGCCTTCCTCGGGTGTGAGCTCCTTTACGCAGTCCGGGATCTTCGGGACGAGAATTTCATTTCCGTCCTTCTTCTCGATCACGTAGACATCGTTTGCGCCGGTCTGCAGCACATCCTTCATGACGCCCAGCTCGGAGCCGTCCTCAAGATAGACGGTGCAGCCGACCAGGTCCCCGATGAAGTATTCGCCGGGCGCGAGCGGAACCGCGTCCTTGCGGTCGATGAGGAGAGGCGCGCTTTTCATTTTCTGAACGTCCTCGATCCTGTCGAGCCCCTTGAACTTCACGATCGGGCGGCCCTTGAAATACCTGACGCTCTCGATCTCAAGGTCCCTTCGGATGCCCTTTTCCTCTATAAATACACTTTTTAAGTCAGTAAAGCGATTGGCGTCATCCGTCGTCGGAAACACGTTTACTTCGCCTTTCAGCCCGTGCATCGACGCGATAACGCCAACCTGAAGTTTTTCCAGCATATGCTCTCAGTCCTGAACGATCTCGACAGAAACCTTCTGGTCTGTCCTGGTTGATGCCGCCTTTACAACAGAACGGATCGCCTTCGCGATTCTTCCCTGTCTTCCGATGACCTTCCCCATGTCAGAGGCCGCGACACGCAGCTCAACAACGAGAGTGTCTTCTACTGTTTTCTCCGTAACGACGACTTCTTCCGGATGTTCGACCAGAGCTTTCGCTATGACTTCAACCAATTCTCTCATAGATTACCTCCGTGTCCTCCGAAAGGACCGCATCATTCCGTGATACCGGCAATCTTGAGAAGCTTTGCGACCTCATCAGTCGGCTGAGCGCCGTTGGCGAGCCACTTCTTAGCAGCCTCCTCATCGATCTTGTAGACAGACGGATCCTTGGTCGGATCATAGTAGCCGAGCTCCTCGATGAAGCGGCCGTCGCGCGGGCTGCGGGAATCCGCAACTACGATTCTGTAGAAAGGTGCCTTCTTCTGTCCCATTCTCTTAAGTCTGATCTTAACCATTTTTTCTTTCCTCCATATTATATAAAATGAAAATCTATCTGAAGTCCGCTAAAGGACTCCCTCAGAAAGGAAGGCGAAAGCCCCCTCTTCTTCCCATACCCTTGCTGGAGAGCATTCCCGGCATTGTCTTCATCATCTTCCGCGCCTGGTTGAACTGCTTCACCAGCCGGTTGACCTCCGCGATATCCACACCCGCGCCCTTCGCGATGCGCTGCTTGCGGGAGATGTTCAGGATATCCGGGTTGGCGCGCTCCTTCGGCGTCATCGAGAGGATGATGGATTCTGTCCGCTTCATCTGGCTCTCGTCGACCATGCCCTGGATGTCTTTCATTTTCCCGCCCATGCCGGGGAGCATCGAGAGCACGCTCTCAAGGCCGCCCATATTGCGCATCTGGTTCATGCTCTCGAGGTAATCGTCGAAGCCGAACTGGGCCTTTTTGAACTTCTCGGACATCTCGGCGGCTTTCGCGTCATCGATGCCGGCCTGGGCCTTCTCGATGAGGCTTAAGACATCGCCCATGCCGAGGATGCGGCTCGCCATGCGGTCCGGATAGAACTGCTCGAGGTCGGAGAGCTTCTCGCCCATGCCGACGTAGAGGATCGGCTTGCCGGTCACCGCCTTGATGGAGAGGGCCGCACCGCCTCTGGTGTCGCCGTCGCACTTGGTCAGGATGACACCGTCGATGCCGACCTTGTCGGTGAAGGACTTCGCGACGTTGACGGCCTCCTGGCCGGTCATCGCGTCGACAACCAGGACCGTGAAATCCACCGTGACGGCGTTCTTGATGTTCTGAAGCTCCTCCATCATCGACTCGTCGATCTGCAGACGGCCGGCGGTGTCGATGAGGACGATATTGTTGCCGTTCTCCTTCGCGTGGGCGATGGCCGCCTTCGCGATGTCGACCGGGTTCTTCTGATTGCCCATGGAAAAGACCGGAACGCCCTGCTTGGCGCCGTTCACTTCCAGCTGCTTGATGGCCGCCGGACGGTAGACATCCGCCGCCACGAGGAGCGGCCGTCTGCCCTTGGCCTTGTACTTGCCTGCCAGCTTGGCAGCCGTCGTCGTTTTGCCCGCGCCCTGAAGGCCGGCCATCATGATGACCGTCATGCCGCTCTGCTTGAGCGGGATCTCCGTGGTCTCGGAGCCCATGAGCTCGACAAGCTTGTCGTTGACGATCTTGATGACCATCTGGCCCGGATTGAGGCCGTTCATGACGTCCTCACCGATCGCGGCCTCCTCCACCGATTTGGTGAAGTTCTTGACCACCTTGAAGTTGACGTCGGCCTCGAGGAGCGCCATCTTGACTTCCTTCATGGCCTCACGGACATCCTTCTCGGTCAGGCGTCCCTTTGCGCGGAGCTTTTTGAATACATTTGTCAGTTTCTCGGTAAGACTTTCAAATGCCATTAAAGTTCCTCCAACATTTCATCTGCAAGCTTCCGGATGCGTTCATCATCCGTCAGCGTCTTGATCGTATTGATCCGCTCTTTAAAATGAAGGAATTTCTCCACCAGCCCCAGCTTCTCCTCGTAGCCCTCCAGCGTCTTCCGGCTCCGGCGCACGATGTCATGGACACTCTGGCGGCTGACTTTGTGCCTCTCGGCGACCTCGCCGAGCGAGCAGTCCTCAAAGACGACTTCCTCGTAGATATTCCTCTGGTGCTCCGTCAGGAGCTCCCCGTAAAAATCAAAGAGCAGAGTTTCCCTGTAAATTCTGTCCATGCGTGCTACTATACACAAAAAAAGAGACAGTGTCAAGTGTTTTTTCTTGACACCGTCTCATTTTATTCGCTTATTGTCCGTTTGAGGATCCTCACCGAGCCCGTAAGGATCGGCTGTCCGTCCTCCCGGACCGTCACGGAAAGGTTTCCGCCGGGCTGCCGGAGCGTGAGCTGAACCGCTCTGCCTTCCTTTGCGGCAAGATAGGCGCCGGCCGCCGTCGTTCCGCTCGCGCAGGAGTTCTCCCAGAAGAGGGTCCCGGCCTCGGGCACGTATACGAGCGGGGTGAGGGTTTCATTTTCATAATCGAGGAACATGAGCCCCACCGCGTCGCTCTTAAGGACTGATACAAGGTGAGGCGCAAGCGCTTCCGCCGCCTCTTTGTCCGGCTTTTCTTCTATAATAATGTGCGCGATCCCGTCGAAGAAGACCACCGGGCGCCGCCCGATGCCGGGGAGGTCCCGCTCTTCAATTGATACCGGGCAAGGCATCGCGACTGTGCCCTCATAGCTCCCGTCCGCCTGCCGCTTCACCCGGACCTTCACGGGTCCGGAAGCTCCGGAGACGCGCAGGGTCAGCGTGCCCTCGTCCATATTCCGGTCGGCTGCGGCCATCACCGCGGCGCACATCGAGGCGTTCCCGCAGAACTCGCCGCCGGCCATCCGAAGGACCATGTCAAACCCTTCTTCTCTCGAGAGGAAGCCGACCTGTTCGGCCGCGGGCTCCGCCTCCATGAGCTTTGCGGCGGCGGAAGGCTGGCCGGCCGCCGGCACGGGTGTTGTCACAAGGATGGTCGTATTGCCGGTCGGGTCAAGCAGCGTATAGTCGATGCTCATCGCTGATAGTTCCTGAGGAACTGCACGGTTCTCTCCTGCTTCGGGTTTCCGAAGACTTCCTCGGGATCGCCCTGCTCGACGATGACGCCCTTGTCCATGAAAATGACCCGGTTGCTGACCGCCCGCGCGAAAGGCATCTCGTGCGTGACGACCACCATGGTCATCTTCTCCTCCGCCAGCTGGCGGATGACTTTCAGGACCTCGCCGGTGAGCTCGGGGTCGAGTGCGGAGGTCGGCTCGTCGAAGAAGAGGATCGAGGGCTTGAGCGCCAGGGCTCTCGCGATCGCGACGCGCTGCTGCTGGCCGCCCGAGAGCTGGCAGGGGTAGGCGTCGGCGCGGTTTTCGAGGTTCATTTTCCGGAGGAGCTCCATGGCCTCCGCGTGCACCTCCTCCTTCGGCCGCTTCTGGACGTGCAGAGGCGCGTCCGTGATGTTCTTTAAAACCGAATAGTGGGGGAACAGGTTGAACTGCTGGAAGACCAGGCCGAAATAGCGCTTGATCTCATTCAGCTCGTTGCGATGGACATAGACTGCCTCGCCCTTCTCATTCGTGTGCATGGCGGATCTCCCCATGTAGCTGATCGTGCCGGCGTCCGCCTGCTCGAGGAAGGTCGCGCAGCGAAGGAGCGTACTCTTGCCCGAGCCGGAGGGCCCGATGATGGATACGACCTCGCCGGAGTCGACGTTCATGCTGATATCCTTTAAGACTTCCAGTCCGCCGAAGGATTTGCGAATGTTTTTCATTTCCAGGATCATTGCATATCCTCCCTTCTTACTTGTAATAGTCGAACGCCTTCTCGATGCGCTCCATGACGAACGCGACGGCGTAGTTGGCAATGAAATAAAACACGCCCGCGATGATGAACGGGACGAAGGAGGTCTGGGACGCCGCGATCTGCTTCGCGATCGAGAACATCTCGTTGTAGGCCAGCGTGAAGGCGAGGGAGGTGTCCTTGACCAGGGTGATGATTTCATTTGTCACGGAGGGCAGGATGGCCTTCATTACCTGGGGCAGAATGATCTTGAAAAATGTCTGCGCCTTGCTGTACCCGAGCACCTCGGCGGCCTCATACTGGCCTTTCGGGATCGTCTCGATGCCGCCGCGATAGATCTCCGCGAAGTAGGCCGCGTAGTTCATCGAGAAACCGATGATGATGGCCGGAAAGCGGTAGCCGCGGATCGACATGCCGAAAAGGTAGTAAGGTCCGAAGTACCACATGAGGAGCTGCAGCATGAGCGGGGTTCCGCGCATGATCGCGATGTAGAGCTTGGTGATCTCCCGCACGATAAAGAAGCGGGATCTGCGCAGGAACATGATGACCATGCCGAGAGGCATGGAGAAAAGGATCGTCAGAAAGAAAATGGCGCATGTGCGGAGCATGCCCTCGCCCATCGAGGACAGCATGGTGGATAAGGTCATCTATTGCCTCCTTACAAAAAGCGCGGGCCGCCGTGAGCGGCCCGTGGCTTTGAATGTTTTAAGAAAATGAAGATCCCGATCAGTTGGCGCCGGAGATCAGGAAGGAACCTGCGGTCATATCGATCGCAATTGCATCAATCGCGCCGGCCTTGAGATCGTTGAAAGCGATCGTGTAGGTCTCGTAAACCTTCAGCTCAGCGAAGGTGTCAGCGAGATCCTTCTTGGAATCCTCGAGCATGTCATAGGCGGATGTCGCGGTCTGGACGCCGACGATCTTGCCGGAGAGGTCCGCAAGGGTCTTGATATCGGAGTCAGCCGGCACCAGGATGCCCTGCGTGTTGTTGGAATAGGTGATGCCCCAGGTGTAGTCGTCCTCACGGCCTTCCTTCGTGAAGCCGGACCAGATGCAGTCGCAGCTCTTCGCGTTCAGCTCCATGTCCTTGGCGTCCCAGTTGAACGGTACGGCCTCGTAGCCCCAGCCGAGGTACTCGCAGACCGCCTGGCAGAGCTCGACGTCGAAGCCGCCGACGGAGCCGTCATCCTGCAGGTAGGAGTACGGCGGATAGTCGAGGTCGAAGCCGTGCTTGAAGGTGTAGTTCGGGTCGCCGGAGCCTTCCTCCGGAAGGGTGGACGCATCGATGTCGTCCGCAGTCAGGCAGAGGTAATCCTTGATGTCCGGATACTTCTCGCCGATCTTGTCGTAGGTGCCGTTTAAGACGAGTGCCTGGACAGCGCCGCTGACGGTCTCGGCAAGCTCTTCGTCGCCGACGCGGAAGCCGATCGCGTAGGACTCGACGCCGAGATCCTCCTTAAGGAAGACATAGGAGGCTGCGGAAGCAGTCTCAGCCGTGGATGCAGCGGCCGTGGACTCGGCAGCGGTGCTCTCTGCAGCGGTGGATGCCGCGGTAGATGCAGCCGTGGAAGCGGTCGGGGCCGTGGAGCCCGAAGAGCCGCAGCCGGCGACGGAAGCCGTAATCATGAGCGCAGCGGAAAGAAGCGCAAGTTTCTTTTTCATAAATAATCTCCTCCATGATAATGGTTTACGTTAGTCAGTTACCATATTACCATGTTAGCACGCTAAAGTGAAGCCCTTTTTTCCCGTAATTTTGCATAAAAATGCCGCAGGGACGGTTCTCCTCCGCGAGGGACGGTTCTTCTCAGAGAAGAACCGTCCCTCGCGGAGGAGAACCGTCCCTCGCGGCGAAGAACCGTCCCGGTACGTTGATTCACACCCCCGTCGCAACGTGATACGCCTCAACGCTCTCCCGTATGAACGCGTCCGGATCCTTCGGCAGCCGGATGTTCCCGGCGTCGCCCCTCACGAACTGAAGCAGGCTCTCCGCCTCCTTGCTCACCTCCGGGTCCGGGTTGAAGGCAGCCGCCTCCTCCACATACTTGTCCCTGGGCTTCGAAAGCCCCAGCACAAGAAGGACAGACCTCACGTAGAGCGGCTTCTCGCAAAGCCGCACCGCCGTCTTGAAGGACGAAAGTGCCTCCGCGTAGAGAAGCATTTTGATCTCCGCGACCCCCTTATTGTACCAGACCGAGGCCAGAAACTCCTTCGCGAGCTTCAGATGGGCGCTCTCGTCTATGATCTGCCGATAGATTGCCGACGCCGCATTCATGCGGCCGCAGCGCACCAGGGCGTCGCCTTTCATTTTAAGGCGGACGGCCGGACTCTCCGCAAAGAACCGGTCGAGCCTCATCTTATAGGCCGCCATCTCCTTGTTGTCGAGCCAGCCTGCCGCCTCAAACACCGGCAGCACAAAGCCCGCACAGTCCATCCGGTTCCTGAGCGCCTCCTCCATCTGCCCGGCGGTCTCCTCAAGCTGAAGCTCCGCCGCGACCCAGCGCGTGAGCGCCTCGTTCATCACGCTCGCGTCTATGAGAGGCATATATTCATAGAAAAAGAAGCAAAGCTCCTCGATCGTCCCGATACTCGTGCCGATGCACTCGATATAATAAGGCCTCGCGGCCTCCCTGCCGGTACAAAGCCGATATCCTGCCATGGTCATTCCTCCTTAGAAGGCGCAGCCGCACCAAGGTCGAGTTTCATGGAAAATGAAAGGCCGCTCGACGGATAAAACCCGCCGAACCCGAGATCGCGCGCCGTGATCAGGAGCGTATCCTCGTCCGGGCACTTGTACCCAAGCATGAGAAACGTTGCCTTGTCGGGCCGTTTCGGAAGCCCCTCAAGCGGCAGCTCCGCCCGGTCGCGTCCGCCGGGCCTCGTGATCGTAAAGAGCAGCGTCTCGCGCCCGTCGAGCAGGATCCGCTCTCTTCCCTCGATCTCATACCAGCGGCTCCCGCGCGGGATCAGGGAGAGAACGGCCGGTCGTCCCTGCTTCAGGACATCCATGGTAACCTCCGCGGGCACGACGTCCGGCCCCGCAAAATAGCTGTCGTCGCCGGTTCCCTCGATCCGCATAAAGGCTGCCCAGGCGGCGCCTTTCGAGAACAGCTCCGACTCGAGATAGGCCTTCCGACCGCGGCAGATCTCCGCGGTCGTCTTCCTGAATATCTCCCTGTCGTAGCCCTTGCCCGTGATGAGGACATTCACAAACGGCGATGCGTCGAGGCACTGGCCTATGAAGGAGGCCGCGGTCACGTCATAGAGCTTAGCGTCCTGCACCGGGATCTCGTAGACTCTGCGCGGGACTGCCCGGGAGACCATGACGCCGCCCTCGGACTCTTCCGTCAGGCCTTCGAAGATCACTTCATTTTCCGAAAATGAAAGAAGCGCACAGTTCCCCGAACGCATCATCCCGCGCTCCCCCTTGAGGAACCCGTAAAATGCAGCCATCCTGTTCATGATCCGACAACTGTCGGGCCTTAGGCCCAGAGCTGCAAATGCGGCCCGCAGATTGTGCACAAGGGCCGGCGTGAGTGTATCGACCGCTACGGCGAGGCACCCGATGCTCTTGCCCGGGTCCACGATCCCCGCTGCCCGAAGCGCCTCCCTTAAAAAGGCGGTGAGTATATCCTCCGGGGAGAAGGTAAACGAGCCCAGCGTCACCTCCTCGTACCCGTTCACGACGGAAAACAGATTCTTTATGAGAAGCCCGCCCTCGGACTCCGCGTAGAAGGAGGCGGCGGAGCCTGTGTACCACTTCTCTTTCACCGGCAGAAAGGCCAGCCGGGTCGGAAAATGAGCCTCCCCGGCCCCGTCGCTCAGGAAAAGGGACACGGGCTCCCCCGTCCGACGGTCGAAGTAGCAGTAATCGGACCATTCTTCACCGAGCATAAAGCCTATGATAATATTCCGGACTTCATTCACGACTCTTCCTCCAGTTTAAACAGCGCATCGACGACCAGTTCGGCCCGGCGCAGCTCGCGCATCTTATTGTTCAGCGTCTCGGTGTCACCCTTCTCCCTTGCCGCCAGCATCTGGTTCAGGAGCTGGTAGCGGCTCACGCCCCGGCTGTCCACATGGCCGGCCGTAAGGACGGTTTCCGGTATCGTTCGCTCCTCTCCCTCATGGCGGACCACCGCCGACCAGGTCAGCTTCTCGCCATAGAAGAGAATGAATTCCCGACCGAAGAGCCCCCGGTAGATCTCCTTCAGAGGGATCCGGCGGAAATGCTTCTCCTCATCGCCCGAGGAGAGCGCATAGATGAGATCGACCTCGTCGCCCGGTTCCGCGGGGACAAAGACGAAAGCCTTGTCCTCGAGATGGTACTGGCGCAGCGCCGCATCGGACAGTTCGCTGAAAAACGGGAAGCGCAGACCCTTTCCGACGCATTCCTCGAGGAGAACATCCATCTGTACCTCCTCGTGGGCGGTCCGTTTCTCCTTCTTCACAAGGAACTTGAGCAGCGCAAGCCGGTCCTCCAGGGGAACGGGAACGCCTCTGTCGATCAGGTGGGAGACCAGGTACGCCGTGTCGGGGCTGATCAGGCCGTCCTCCTCAAATGTCTTTCTGCACTCAAAATCCGCGTAGGCCGAGGATACCTCCGGGTTTCCCGCCAGCTTCTCGTAGGCGAAAAGCACGCCCGCATCCCGCGGCAGGAGCGTCCCCGTGAAGGTCGCGCGGCGGAGTATCCGGTCATCCAGGTTGCCGCTCGTGATCTCCATGCTGGCAAGGTGCTTCCTTATGAGCAGCATATCGGCAACCGCCCCGTCAAACCAGCGCTCAAGATAGATGAGGACTGCCTCGCTGACCGCCTCGCCCCGAAGCGCCTGCATGCAGATATAGAGAAGCGTCTCGTCGTAAGCGTTGTCAAATGCCTCCGTCATCGCATCGGCACAGGTCAGGAGATCCTCCGGCGTAACGCCCTCGGCGCCGCAGCGGCGCAGAAGCTCGTAAGCGGCCTCCTCGAACCCTCTTCGAATGAGGAGGGTGATAAATCTGGCCCGGTCGGCCCTTGCGAAATCGTCGAGATCGATTTCGGTGAGGTAGCGGTCGATGGTTTCATTTTCCGCATTGTCAAGATAATAGGTGAGCAGCATCTTCCGGACCGTATCCCGGAAGTCGTCGGCAAAGAGACTGCTCCTCTCCATCTCCCGGAAGGCGTCCACCGTTCGAACGTCCACGGCCTTAAGCTTTCCGTTCCGCACCGACGAGGAGAGCCAGAGTCCCGGGCAGGGGATGCCGAAGGCCAGAAGCGCTGACAGCATCGGCTCCTTCTCCATGAGCGTCTCCCGGGTGTAGACCACCGACGAGGCAAAATATCTGCCGCGCCCGTCGGAGAAGAGGATCGCCGCATCGTCCGTCCAGCATCTGATCAGCGCCTCCCCGTTCCGAAGCGGATAGATATCCGGGTTCTTCAGCCCGTAGTGGTAGACCACTGCCTCGCGGGCGCGCGGGTCGTCCGTAAAGATGCGCTCCGTGAAGATATTCTCCGCGAGGCGGATGCCCCGCCCGGTCTCGCCGATCGTCTCTTCAAAATTCCGGTACAGGACCGCATAGTCCCGCCCGATGCGCCCTCTCATAAGGGATGCATCGGCAAATTCCCGCATCATCTCAAGGAGCATGCCGTAGGTTTCCGGGTCGCGGGTCCGGTTCTTGATGACCGAGGCGTAGATGAAGGCTCTCTTTTTCTCGGAAATATGATCCTCCCGCATCAGGTAGCGGAGGATCACCTTCGGGATCGGCTCCCGGCTTGTCTCCGGCATGGCTTCGATAAAGCACGTATAGAGGCGGGTGACCTGTATCTCTCGCTCCACCGCCTTATAGAACCACGGGAAGCTCTCCGCGTCTCCCGGCGCAAACCGGATGAGCAGCCGCACGATCGCGGTCAGGATGGCGTCCCTGTCATAGAGCTTGAAGGCGGCTTTGAGGACCCTCAGGGCGATGCTGCCGGTCTTCCGGTCGTTGATCGTGAGGTAGGACACCTTGAGCGCCAGCTCCTCGGGGAGATAGAGATTCTTGGCTCCCCAGGCCAGCATGTGCCACATAAACGCATCGACTCTCGTAAAGAGATCCGGATGCTCGGCATAAAACCGCAGAGCCGCAAGATAGAGGAGCGGGCTGTTCACGCCCATATCATAGAGTTCGTAGAAATAGACGCTCTGCCGGTCCGGCATTCTCCGAAGCGTCGGGTCCGTCATGAGGCGCATGAGGGTGAGGTACAGATCCTCGCGGTTCCGCGTCTGCCACTCCCGGATGCGCTCGATGATCGTCTCCTCGTCCTTTACGAGCTGCCCGGTCATGAGCCCGATATAGAGGAAGCCCGCCTTCACGGACGCGGATTCCCCGGTAAAATCGTGAGCCGAGATGCCGCGCAGAAGCTCAAGCGCGCGCTCATGCCGGCCTGCCTTCTCCTCCGCGTAGACGCCCAAAAGCTGCAGGGCAGACGGAGCCTCCCCGCCCGGCCAGACCGCAAGATTCTTGCGGGTCCGGTTGGCAAATTCGTCCGCGGTTCTCACCCCCGTGCCATAATCGATGAGGTCTCTCATGAGCCGGGCTCTGATCTTCTTCGTGTCCGGCTCCTCCTCGGCATCCCCGGCACTGACCGGACTGGCCGATATCGGCAGCTCAAAGTCTCCCTCCGGACAGATGATCCGGATCCTGCCGAAATTTCTGCCCGGGGAGAGCTTCTCCGCCCGTATGATGTACTCGATGTCGAGGACCGAGCCGAAGAAATCCTCCTCGCTGAAGCGGTCCTTCGGAAGCTCGATGAACTCTCCTTCCGCTTCGACCCTGATATCCGTGCAGCCCCAGCCGCTCTTCACAAGCCGGAGCACTTCCTTCTCGGAGCTGCTGACCGCAGGAAATTCCCTCGCCTTAAAGCTCCCGCTGAGGTGAACGGGATCTTTTTTGCCTGCAAGGACCAGAAACTCCTCCATGCTTCCCCGGGTGACCGGGCTTCTCTTAAGGCCCTGCGCCAGCGCATGAAGGCGGGTTGTCTCCCCGGTGAGAAGCTTATAAAAGCCCGCGCTCTCAAAGATCCGGAGCGCCTCGGCCGGATTCTGCTCGGCAAGCGCCGTGAAGTCGTCAAGATTCCTGATCTCCCGGCCGCCGCCGACGAGCTTCCTGTCCGCCGCGCGCACCCTGACGGGGACCTTGTACTCCCCGTCATTTGTCGAAAAGAGGATCTCTCCTTCCGCCGCTTCGCCGGGCTGAAGGCCTTCGAGATTCACCAGGTAGGGAACCTCGAATTCCGCTCCTCTGATTTTTTTCTCCTTCACGCGGATCCGGGGAGTGGTGACAAAGACATCTCCCAGAAGCCGGCTTTCGCCGGCATTCCTGATGCGCAGTTTGTCCCGCCTGACATCCCCGGCGGGCGCCTCCGCGTTCACGTAAAGCTCCGTGATCGCGGTAAAGCCGCTATCTTTTCTCCTGTCCTTCTCTTCTCCTAACGTCCTGATCAAAGCTTACGTCCTCACATTACCATGTCAAACAGTGATATCTGGTTGGTCTCCGGGATCCCCGACAGGATGCCGAGGCTCTCAAGGAGCTCGATGATCGTGCCGGATGCCCTGGTGCGCACCCGGAAATCATCCTTGGAGAGGAAGGGCCCTTTCTGAGCCTCCTCCTCGATCTGCACCGCCACGCTCTCCCCGAGCCCGGCGATGGAGTTGATCGACGGCATGAGCTTTCCGTCGACGATCGTAAAGCGGGTCGCCTTCGCCTTGAAAAGGTCCAGCGTGTGAAATGAAAACCCTCTCGCATACATCTCGCGGACGATCATCATATCCTTCAGCATTTCCTCTTCCTTCGGCGAGAGGGATTCCTTCTCCCGCAGGCTCTCCGCATAGTCCTCCATGACCTTACGGCCGCGGGCCATGATCGCATAGTCAAAGGTCGTGACCCGGATCGAGAACATGGCCGCATAGTAAGCCAGCGGATAATTGATCTTATAGTAGGCGATGCGGAACGCGTTCATAACATAGGCTGCCGCATGCGCCTTCGGGAACATGTACTTGATGCGCTTGCAGGACTCGATGTACCATTCCGGCACGCCGTGCTCGCGCATTTCATTTTCCTGGTCGGGCTTCAAGCCCTTGCCCTTTCGAACCGCCTCCATGATCTTGAAGGAGTGCTCCGGCTCCACGCCCCACGCAATCAGGTTCAGCATGATGTCGTCGCGGGTGCAGATGGCGGTACCCAGCGTGCAGTCCCCGTTTTTGATGAAGTACTGGGCGTTGTCCAGCCAGACGTTGGTGCCGTGGGACAGGCCGGAAATGCGGATCAGCTCCGAGAGTGTCTTCGGCTTAGTGTCCCTGAGCATGCCCATAACAAAGTTGGTTCCGAACTCCGGAACCCCGAGGACCCCTAAATCGACGCCGCCCATCTGCTCGGGTGTGACGCCGAGCGCCTGCGTCCCGGTGAAGAGCGAGAGCACGCCCGGATCGTCCAGCGGCACCTCCAGCGGGTTGGTCCCGGTGAGGTCCTCCAGCATGCGGATGATCGTCGGATCATCGTGTCCGAGGATATCGAGCTTTAAGAGGTTTCGGTCGATCGAGTGATAGTCGAAATGCGTCGTGATGATATCCGACGTCATGTCGTTTGCGGGGTGCTGGACCGGCGTGAACCAGTTTATATCCATCCCCTTGGGCAGAACGATGACGCCGCCCGGATGCTGGCCGGTCGTCCGCCGGACGCCGACGCAGCCCGCGCCGAGCCTCTCCAGCTCGCAGGGCCGCTTGCTGATGCCCTTCTCCTCGAAGTAGTGCATCGCGAGACCGTAGGCGGTCTTGTCCGCGACCGTGCCGATCGTGCCGGCCTTGAAGGTCTGGCCCTTGCCGAAGATAACCTCGGTGTAGGCCTGGGCCACGCCCTGCTCGTCGCCTGAGAAATTGAGGTCGATATCGGGCTCCTTGTCGCCCTTGAACCCCAGGAAGGTCTCGAACGGTATGTCGAAGCCCATCTTTTTCAGAGGCGCCCCGCAGTTCGGGCAGACTCTGTCCGGCATATCCGCGCCGCAGCGGCCGCCGTAGGCCTTTACCTCCTCCGAATCGAAGTCCACGAAATGGCACTCCGGGCAGAGGTAGTGGGGCGGCAGCGGGTTGACCTCGGTGATGTTGGACATGGTCGCGACCAGGGAGGACCCGACCGAGCCTCGCGAGCCAACCAGATACCCGTCCTCGCGGGACTTCTGGACCAGACGCTGCGCGATGATGTACATGACCGCGTAGCCGTTGCCGATGATCGAGTGGAGCTCCTTGTCGAGCCTCGTCTTCACCTGAGGCGGGATTTCGTCCCCGTAGATCTTCCGCGCAGTCTCGTAGCACATGTTCTCAAGGTCCTCCGCGGAGTTCTCGATGACCGGCGGACACTTGTCCGGGTGGATCGGCGAGATCTGCTCGATCATGTCGGAGATTTTGTTTGTATTTTCCACGACGACCTCGTAGGCCCTCTTCTCGCCAAGGTAGGCGAACTCCTCGAGCATCTCCTCCGTCGTGTGGAGGTAGAGCGGCGGCTGGCCCTCGTCCTTGAACCCGTGGCCGGCCTGGATGATCGACCGGTAGATCGCATCCTCCGGATTCAGGAAATGAACATCGCACGTCGCCACGCACATCTTCCCGAAATCGTCCGCCAGCTTCAGTATCTTTTTGTTGATCTCGCGGAGGTCGTCGTCGGTCTCGACGCCGGCCACCTTGTCGCGGACCATATATTCGTTGTTGCCGACCGGCTGGATCTCGAGATAATCGTAGAAATTCACGATCTGGGCGATCTTCGCCGCCGGCTTCTCCTTGAGGATCGCCTGATAGAGCTCGCCCGCCGAGCAGGCGGAGCCCAAGATGAGGCCTTCCCGATGCTTCATGAGAAGCGAGCGCGGGATGCGCGGCCGCTTCTTGAAATACTTGAGGTGCGACTCCGAGACCAGCGTGTAGAGGTTGCGGCGCCCGGCTTCATTTTTCGCCAGTATGATGATGTGGTAGTAGGGCAGGTTGCGGATGCGCTCCTCCGAGATGAGGCCGCGCTCGTTGATGTCCGCGTAGGTCTCCACCTCCTGCTTCTTCATCACATCGAGGAGGGATGCCCAGACTTTTGCGAGCGCCTGCGCCCGCGGCTCCGCTCTTCTGGGGTCCGCACAGGGGATCTTGAGAGCCTTGATCAGCTTGTCGAAAGAGCTGCGGCTCACCTCCGGCGAGAGGTAGCGGATGCAGCCCGGGATGTCCACAAATGTGTGTTCCGCGGGGTTGAAGGCGAGTTCAAGGCGCTTTGCATTTTCGGAAATGAACCCCGCCATAAGCGGCGCGTCAAACGCGATGAGCGGTGCGTCCCCTGCAAATGCAAGGAAGCGCTCCAGCACCTCTCTAAGCTCCTCCCCCCGGGCCGTCATCTCGTCGGTAATGCCCGTCTCCCTCGTGAACGCAAAGGGAAGCGGCTTTTTCGGGTTGATGACGGCGCTGAAGGTTTCGGCCGGAAGTCCCTTTTTGACCTTCACGGCGGCCAGCTCGATGAGATCGTGCCGGACCGCGGATGTTCCGGTCGCGACCGTCTGGACGACGACCGCATCCTCCCGCACGCTCCGCGCATCGGGACCCTCGATGATGTTCTCCATGTCGTCCACGAGGTAGCCCTCGCAGCCGTAGATTACCTTGAAATCCGGATCCTTCTCGTCGGAGGTGTGGTGGGCCTCCGGGAACGCCTGCACGACCCCGTGGTCGGTGATCGCAAGGGCCTTCATGCCCCAGCGCTTTGCCTGCTTGATGATGTCCTTCGCGGAGGAGACCGCGTCCATATCGGACATCTTGGTGTGGCAGTGGAGCTCCACGCGCTTGACCGCGGCATTGTCCATGCGGCCTTCCTTGAAGCTCCCGATCTTCTTGACCGCATAGACGGTCTTGATCATGAATTCCTTCTCGAAGGAATCGAACGCCATCATGCCCCGGACCAGGAAGCAGGCCCCGTTTTTGAAGACCTCCGTGTACTGGTCCAGCTCCTCCGGCAGCACCCAGAGCTTCATCCGGATACTGTCCGTGTAGTCGGTGATGGAAATGTTCATGATGACCTTGCCGCTCCGGATCTCCCGGGTCTCGACGGCGAATACCTCGCCCTTCACGACGACCTCGTGGGGATCCTCCCCCAGCGTCTCGATCGGGACCGGCTCCCCCTCGAAGCTTTTGCCCAGAATGACATTCGGGTCATTGGAAATGAAGCTCTTCTGCTGCCGGTATGTCTTCTCGGCGGCATTGGAGAGCTTCTTTTGCTTTTCATTTTCCTCGGCGGCCTTCTCCCTGCGGCGCTCGTTCTTCTTTACGACCTCGCGGACCCGGTTGGCGATCTTCTCGTCCTCGTCGGCGAAGGTCTTTCCTTCCTCCCGTCCGGCATAGGACGTCACGAAGTGGACATTCGTAAAGCCCGCCCGCTCCGCGAAAACCTTGTCCAGGTAGTCGACGATGTCTCCCTCGCGGTCCCTGGAGATCATCGTATCCGGAAGCTCCACGCTGATCTGGCCGTCCTTGCCGAAATCGAGCTTTACATGCAGGAAGGTCTGGTGCAGCAGCGGGCTTACCTGCTTGAGCTCCAGGAGCATGGAGGTTCGGTACAGCCGGTAGAAGTTCTTCGGGTTGTACTGGTTGGACAGGCGGAAGTGCTCGACGACCTTCACCTCCATCCCGGCATTGTCGAATATCTGCGATGCGATGGCGTCCTCGACCTCATATATATATTCTTTTTTGATCCAGTTATCCGATGTTATGTAAACCCGCATGCGGTTTTTCGCCTGGTTCACCGCGATCCTTGAAACACGGGCTCTCTCCATCAGCTCACCGGCTTCCGAACTTAAGGCAAGGTTCGGAAAGGCCTTCGGAAACTCCATCTCAATGCTTCTCAAACGATTACTCCTTTAGTGTTCTTCCGGGGACAGTTCCTGATTCTTACGGGACGGTTCTCGGAAGATTGCTTTGCAATCCTCAAGAACCGTCCCCGTAAGGCTCCGGGAACCGTCCCTGAAGAACCCTTCTCACTCCTTAAACTTCTCTATCTCTTCCCTGAGGGCTGCCAGAAGCTGGTCCTCCGGCACCTTCCTCACAACCTGACCCTTCTTGATCAGGAGACCTTCGTGCAGGCCCCCGCAGATCCCGAGATCCGCCTCGGCCGCCTCGCCGGGTCCGTTCACGACGCAGCCCATGACCGCGACCTTGATGTCAAGCGGGTACTCCGCGACCATCTTCTCCACCGCGTTCGCAAGCGGGATGAGGTCGATGTTGGTCCGCCCGCAGGTCGGGCACGAGACCACCTCGATCTGACCCTTCCGAAGCCCCAGGGTCTTTAAGATCAATTTACCGGTCCTGATCTCCTCCACCGGATCCCCGGTCAGGGAGACGCGGATCGTGTCGCCGATCCCCTCGTGCAGGATGATGCCGAGGCCCACCGAGGACTTGATGTTGCCCGAGTAGACCGTGCCGGCCTCCGTGATTCCCACGTGAAGCGGATAGTCGGTCTTCTCCGCGATGATCTCGTGGGCCCGGATGCACATGAGGACGTCCGAGGACTTGATGGAAATGACCATCTGATCGTACCCCAGGTCCTCGATGATCTTCACCTTGTCAAGGGCGCTCTCGACGAGCCCCTCGGCGGTCACGCCGCCGTACTTTGCGACGAGCTCCTTCTCGAGGGAGCCCGAGTTCACGCCCACCCGCATCGGAACCTGATGGGCCTTCGCACACTCGACGACCGCTTTGATGCGGTCCATGCTTCCGATGTTGCCCGGGTTGATGCGGATCGCATCCGCCCCGTTCTCGATGGCCGCGATCGCCATCCGGTAATCAAAATGAATATCCGCCACGATCGGGATGTGGATCGCTTCTTTTATTTTCTTAAATGAAAGAGCCGCCGCCTCGGTCGGACATGTGGACCGGATGATCTCGCAGCCGGCTCTCTCGAGCCTTAGGATCTGGTCGATCGTGGCCTCAGCGTCCTCCGTCTTCGTGTTGGTCATGGACTGGACGGTCACCGGGTGGCCGCCGCCGATGTACGTGTTCCCGATCCGGATGGCTCTTGTGTGTTCGCGATAGGTCATTTCTGAGTTCCCTCTTTTCTCCTGTATGTGACATATGCGTAGCAGAGGTCGAAGCAGGTCTTCTCCTCGCTCTCCTCCTCGATCTCCCACTCGGAATCTTCGTCCAGATTCGGGAAAAATGCATCCGCCTCGTAGGTATAGTCGATCTTTGTGAGGTAAGCCCGGCTGCAGTAGGGAAGAAATGCGCGGTAAACCGTCTCGCCCCCGATCACGAAGACGTTGTCGGGGTCTTCATTTTTTACAAGCTCCAGCGCTTCCTCCACCGAGTGGGCGACCTCCGCCCCCGGGATTTCAATATCCTTTCTGGTCAGCACGATGTTGCGGCGGCGCTTTAAAGGCGCTCCGTTCGGGAAGGACTCGAGGGTCCTGCGGCCCAGGATCACGGTCTTGTCCATGGTCGTGCTGCGGAAAAATTTCATGTCCTCCGGGATCGAGACCAGAAGCTTGTTGTCCCGGCCGATGCCGAATTTGCTGTCTACGGCTGCGATTAAATTCATATAGTTCCTCCGTCAGATGGCGATCGGTATGTCCTTGATCTGCGGTCCGTGCTGATAATCCTCCACGATGAGGTCATCCGTCGTGAACGCATAAAAATCCTTGATTTCGGGGTTCAGGCGCACCTTCGGCGCCGGGTAGGTCGGCCGCGAGATCAGCTCTTTGATGATATCCACATGCCGATCGTAAATGTGCGCGTCCGCGATCACATGGAGGAGCTCCCCCGGGATCATGTCGGATGCCTGGGCGAACATCATGAGAAGGAGCGCGTACTGGCAGACGTTCCAGTTGTTGGCCGCGAGCACGTCCTGGGAGCGCTGGTTCAGCACCGCGTTCAGCGTGAGCTTCTCCTCGCCCGGGTTCTGGGTGACGTTGAAGGTCATGGACCAGGCGCACGGATAGAGATTCATCTCGGAGAGGTCGTGATGGTTGTAGATCGAGGTCAGGATGCGGCGGCTGTAGGGGTTATTCTTCAAGTCAAATAAAACCCGGTCCGTCTGGTCGAACATCCCCTCCTTATACCTGGACTTCGTGCCGATCTGGTAGCCGTAGGCCTTGCCGATCGAGCCGTCCGGGTCCGCCCACTCGTCCCAGATGTGGGGCTTTAAGTCGTGAATGTTGTTGGATTTTCTCTGCCAGATCCAGAGGATCTCGTCCATCGCGCTCTTCAGAGCCGTCCTTCTCAGCGTGATTGCCGGAAACTCCTCCCGGAGATCGTAGCGGTTTACGACGCCGAAGCGCTTTATTGTGTAGGCCGGGGTGCCGTCCTCCCAGTGGGGGCGCACCTTCTCGCCGCGCGTATCCGTGCCGTTTTCAAGGATGTCGCGGCACATGTCGATAAAGATTTTATCAGCCTTGCTCATGTTTACCTCCCGGGTCACTGCAAAGAAGTCAGACACCCGTTTTTCCCGGATGTCTGACTGTTTGTATTTTCTTTACGCCTCTTTTTCGGCTGTTTTTTCGACTTCCGTCTCTCTCTTCTTCGGAAGGCGGCTGTAGAGCTTTGTCATATTGAAAATGCTCTTTGAAAGCTCCTTCGAGAGCTCATTCGGGCGCATGCGCCACTGCCAGTTGGTCCCGGTCGTCGACGGATGGTTGATCCGCGCGCTGTTGTCCTTGACCAGATAGTCCTGGATCGGAACGATGCAGAGGTCAGCGACGGAAGCCTGGGCCGTGCGGATGAAATCCCATGTGAACTGGCCGTAATCGGTGAAGATGGAGCCGATGTAGCGGCGGGCGAAATCGCGGTCCACATCCGGGATGGACTCGATCCAGCCCCGGGTCGTCTCGTTGTCGTGGGTGCCCGTGTAGACGACGCAGTTGTGCTCATAGTTGTGGGGCAGGTAGTCGGACTCCTCGCGGGAGTCAAACGCGAACTGCAGCACCTTCATGCCCGGGAAGCCGGAGTCCTTGAGCAGCTTTCTCACGCTCGGCGTGATGTAGCCGAGGTCCTCGGCGATGATGTGGAGTTCGCCGAGCTGTTTTTTCATTTCCCGGAAGAGACCGAGGCCCGGGCCCTTGACCCACTTGCCGTTTCTCGCGGTCTCATCCCCGAAGGGGATCTCATAGAACTCATCAAACGCCCGGAAATGGTCGACTCTCAGCGTGTCCACCAGCTCGAACGTGTTCGCAATGCGGCGGATCCACCACTCGTACTTGGTTTTCTTTAAGTATTTCCAGTTGTAGATCGGGTTGCCCCAGAGCTGGCCGTCGGCGGAAAATGCATCCGGCGGGCACCCCGCAACCTTGGTCGGCAGGCACTCCTCGTCAAGAAGGAAGATCTCCGGCTGGGACCAGATATCGGCGCTGTCGGCGGATGCGTAGAAGGGGATGTCGCCGATGATCCGCACATTCTTGTCGTTTGCGTATTTCTTGAGCTTCTCCCACTGCTTGAAGAACTCGTACTGCTGGAAGCAGTAGAACTCGACGGTCTCGGAGTACTCAAGCCTTGCCGCGGCGAGGGCTTCCGGCTCTCTTCTCTTGATGTCTTCCGGCCAGTCCGTCCAGGCCTTGCCGCCGTTTGCGGACTTTAAGGCCATGAAAAGACCGTAGTCCTCGAGCCAGAAGGCGTGGCGGGCCTTGAAATCCTCATATTCCTTGTCCGGATTGTTAAGGAACCGCTGAAATGCGAGCTCCAGCATGGTGAAGCGGTTGTTGTAGAGAGCGCCGTAGTCGACATGTTCCGGGTCGGACCCGAAATGAAAGTCGCGCACTTCATTTTCATGTAAGAGTCCGTCCTTCACCAGCGTCGCCGGGTCGATGAAATACGGGTTGCCCGCAAAGGTCGAGAAGCTCTGGTAGGGCGAGTCTCCGTAACCGGTCGGGCCGAACGGGAGGACCTGCCAGTAGCTCTGGCCGGACTCCGCGAGGAAATCCACAAACTCATAGGCTTCCTTAGAGAAGCAGCCGATCCCGTACTTCGAAGAAAGTGACGAGACCGGGCACAATATTCCGCTTTCGCGCATGATATATACCCTCCTTGGTAAAAAAAATCCTCTAAAATGTAATTCTACCATAGTTTGCTCTGAAATGAAAGCGCCGTTTTGGGGACGAAAAAAGGCGGCTCCCTCCCGGAAGCCGCCTCAAATCACGCTGTCAGGTTTTCAAACCGGATCAGAAGATCCCCAGAAGCTTGCTGTACTCCGTGAGAGCACCCTCGGTCTCCTGTGCAAGGACCGCCTTAGCAAGGACCTTGCCGAGCTGGACGCCCTCCTGGTCGAAGCTGTTGACGTTCCAGACGAAGCCCTGGAACATGACCTTGTTCTCGAAATGCGCGAGCAGCGCGCCGAGAACCTCCGGGGTCAGCTTGTCGGCCACGATGATGGACGACGGGCGGTTGCCCTCGAAGTACTTGTTCCTGTTGTCGCTGTCCTTGCCGCATGCGAATGCGACGATCTGGGCCGCAACGTTCGCGGAGAGCTTCTGCTGGCTGGTCGTGCCCTGGATCACCACGTCGTTGTCCATCTGGTTGTGCTTGAAGCCGATGAACTGCAGCGGGATGATGTTGGTGCCCTGGTGGAGCAGCTGGTAGAAGGAGTGCTGGCCGTTCGTGCCGGGCTCGCCGAAGATGACCGGGCCGGTCACGTAGTCGATCGGCTCGCCGAAGCGGTTCACGGACTTGCCGTTGGACTCCATGTCAAGCTGCTGCAGATGAGCCGGGAAGCGGGACAGAGCCTGCGAATACGGAAGGACCGCCGTCATGCCGTAGCCCAGGAAGTTGCGCTCGTAGACGCCGATCAGGGCATCGAGGAGGGCTGCATTTTCTTTGATATCCGGATTCTTGGCGAGGGCATCTTCCGCTGCCGCACCGTCGAGGATACGTGCAAAGACGTCCGGGCCGAATGCGAGCGAGAGGATCGCGCCGCCGACCATGGAGGTCGCGGAGTAGCGGCCGCCGATGTAGTCGTCCATGTAGAAGGAATCGAGGTAATCCGGGTTGTTGGCGAGCGGAGAAGCATCGGAGGTGACCGCGATCATGTGCCTGGACGGGTCAAGGCCGGCTTCCTTGATGGCGTTCTTGACGAAGGACTCGTTGGTCAGAGTCTCGAGCGTCGTGCCGGACTTGGAGACCAGGACAAAGATCGAATGAGCGACGTCGATCTGTGCGAGGACCGCCGAAGCGTCGTCCGGGTCGACGTTGCTGATGAACTTCGCGTCCATAAGCAGCGTGTTGTTGGCCTTTGCCCAGCTCTCGAGAGCGAGGTAGAGGGCGCGCGGACCGAGGTCGCTGCCGCCGATACCGATCTGAACGACCGTCGTGAACTTCTCGCCGGCTTCATTGGCGATCTCACCCGCGTGAACCTTATTCGCGAATTCCGCCGCGCGCTTCTGCTGCTCGACGTAGAACTCACGCTTGTTGACACCGTCCACAACCACGTCGTCGCCGAGCTGGCCGCGGCAGAGCTGATGCAGGACGCAGCGGTTCTCGCCCGTGTTGATGCGCTCGCCGCCATAGAGAGCCGCATACTTCTCGGTCAGTTCCGCCTCGTCGGCGAGCTCCTGCAGCGCCGCAAGAACGTCATCGTCGACCGCCTTGGCTGCGTAGCTGTAGACCATGCCCTCCGCCATCGGAGCCTTGTAATTCTTTACGCGCTCCGCGCCGGACTCGCCGCTCATCACGGACTTCACATTGACCGGGGCAAGCTCCCCGAGCTTCTTAAAGACATCCAGTTTCGAAAAATTTTCCCATTTCATACCGGCATCACTCCTTTGAATTAAAATAAAAAGCACTATGAGTATTATATAATAGATTCCTTTTCTTTTCAATCAAAACGGGTATATTTCACGAAAGAGGCCCGATTTTCAGCACTTCCGCAAGCCTTTCCGCAAATATTCTGTGCCCTTCCTCCGTAAAATGAACATCTCCCGGATACTGCGGGATCCGCCACTGCCCGGCATCGATGAAACGCGCGCCGGCGTCCTCCGCCCGTGCCTTGAGGCAGGCCGGCAGCGCGGCTGCGGCATAGAGGATCCGCTCGTAAAAGCCGCCCCGCATGGTCTCCGGCTGCGGCGGACAGATGAGGATCGTCCGCGGAGACGCCAGCGCCGGCACCCGGTCGAACATGACCGCCGCCCGCTCGGCTATGGCCTCGGCGCTCACGCTCCGCATCATAAAGAGGTCGTTGGTCCCGAGCATGACGGTCACGATGTCCGCGTCACCATGCTCGCCGAGGATCCGTTCCAGATAGCGAAAGGCCCCCGCCGCTGTAGGAAATGTCCTCCCGTTCAGCCCCTCGTTTATGACCGTAACGCCCGGAAGGGCGTCCAGAAGGCCGGTCCACCGGACATTTTTCGGCAGCCTCCCGCTCGTCCCGAGGCGCGGATCATAGCCGTAGGTGTTGGAGTCGCCGTAGCACAGGATTTTCATTTTAAATCTCCTTCCATTTGAGGCGGTGCAGCTGTCCCTCGCCTTGAAGGCCCGGAAAATCATTCTGCCTTAAAGCCTCGTAGAGCACGATCGCGACGGAGTTGGCCAGATTGAGGGACCTCTCCTCCGCGAGCATCGGTATCCGTATGCATCGTTCCGGATGTTCAATCAGGATCTCCTCCGGGATGCCCGCGCTCTCCTTCCCGAACATGATGAAGTCCCCGTCCCGAAAATCCGCCTCCGCATAGGTCTTTCTCCCCTTGGTGGTCGCGTACCAGATGCGGGCTCCCGGATTCTTCCCCAGGAAATCCCGGTAGCTTCCGTACTCCGACACGTTGAGCCGCTTCCAGTAATCCATCCCCGCTCGTTTGAGGTTGTGCTCGGAGAGCGCAAAGCCCAGCGGGTGAATGAGGTGGAGCGCCGTGCCGGAGGCGACGCAGGTTCTTCCGATGTTCCCGGTGTTGCTCGGGATTTCCGGCTCATGAAGCACGATATTCAGCATGTGTTTAATAAACCCCTCTCTAAAACGGGGACCCGGAGCAAAGCCGCCCCGGATCCCTCTTTCATCATTTTCAGCCGAGCTTCGGAAGCGTCGCAAAGCTTGCCTGAAGCTCCTCGTCGCTCGGGATGAAGTCCACCATCTCGCCGTTGTGGAACTTCTCGTAGGCGACCATGTCGAAGTAGCCGGTTCCGGTCAGGCCGAAGACGATCGTCTTCTCCTCGCCGGTCTCCTTGCACCTTAAGGCCTCGTCGATCGCGGCGCGGATCGCATGCGAGCTCTCCGGTGCCGGAAGGATGCCTTCAACCCTTGCGAACGTCTCAGCCGCCTCGAAGACGGATGTCTGCTCGACGCTGATGGCCCGCATCATGCCCTGGTCGTAGAGCTCGGAGAGAACCGGGCTCATGCCGTGGTAGCGGAGGCCGCCCGCATGGTTCGGGGACGGGATAAAGCCGCTGCCCAGCGTGTACATCTTCGCGAGCGGGCAGACCTTGCCGGTGTCGCAGAAATCGTAGGCGTAGACGCCGCGGGTCAGGCTCGGGCAGCTTGCCGGCTCGACCGCAACGATGTCGTAATCAGCCTCGCCGCGAAGCTTCTCGCCCATGAACGGGGAGATGAGGCCGCCGAGGTTGGAGCCGCCGCCCGCACAGCCGATGATCATGTCCGGCTTGATGCCGTACTTGTCAAGAGCCGCCTTGGTCTCGCAGCCGATCACGCTCTGGTGCAGCAGGACCTGGTTCAGGACCGATCCGAGCACGTAGCGATAGCCCTCATGGGTGACAGCGTCCTCAACCGCCTCGGAGATCGCGCAGCCAAGGCTGCCGGTCGTGCCCGGGTGCTCCGCGAGGATCTTTCTGCCGACCTCGGTCGTCATCGACGGGGACGGCGTGACGGAGGCGCCGTAGGTCCGCATCACTTCGCGGCGGAACGGCTTCTGCTCGTAGGAGACCTTGACCATGTAGACCTTGCAGTCGAGATCAAAATAGGAGCAGGCCATGGAGAGGGCCGTGCCCCACTGGCCGGCACCGGTCTCGGTCGTGACACCCTTGAGGCCCTGCTTCTTTGCGTAGTAGGCCTGGGCGATCGCGGAATTCAGCTTGTGGGAACCCGAGGTGTTGTTGCCCTCGAATTTGTAATAGATCTTAGCCGGTGTCCCGAGCTTCTTCTCAAGGCAGTATGCGCGGACCAGCGGCGACGGGCGGTACATCTTATAGAAATCACGGATCTCATCCGGGATCGGGATGAAGCGGTTGGTCTCATCCAGCTCCTGCTCGACCAGCTCCTTGCAGAATACCCCTTCGAGCTCGGCGGCCGTCATCGGCTGGCCGGTTCCCGGGTTAAGGAGCGGCGCCGGCTTCTTTTTCATGTCGGCGCGGACATTGTACCAATCCTTCGGCATCTCGTCTTCGGTCAGATAGATCTTGTAGGGGATTTTCATTTCTTCGGACATCTTCGGTCCCTCCTTAAAAAATAGTGATACAGTCCCGGACAGGTACATTTTCACACAAAAAAACCCTGTCCCGATACTGTCGGGACAGGGGAATAATCTCCTGCGGTGCCACCCAACTTGGCGGAAATTCCGCCCTCTCACGCATACTTGCATATGCAGGATGTTGTTCACGGAGTTCCCACTCCGTCTCCCCTACCGTCGCCGGTTCGGTTCGCCCTCCGAAGCCCATTTCCTCCCATCCCGCGCGCCGCGCTCTCAGCCCCCGCAGCTCTCTGTGCCGTAAAATGAAAGTACTCCTCTTCATCACAGGTTTATATGGTTTTTTACCTGACATGTATTTTATCAGATACATTCCGTGATGTCAATAAAAAACCGGACCACTTTCGTGATCCGGTCTTTCGAGCGCGAGACGGGGATCGAACCCGCGACCCCCACCTTGGCAAGGTGGTGCTCCACCGCTGAGCCACTCGCGCATTTGCCGCTTTCGGCGACAAAAGTTATATTACACCATTTCCTTCGATCTGTCAACAACAATTTTCGGATTTTTTCAAAAAATTGTAACTGTTCAGCATCCGTCGAAAGTGAGCGGATTGCAGGACAAAACGCCTGCAAAACACCGGCCGCATTCCATCAGATCCGGAAATCGTCCAGCATGCCCATCTCCCTGGCGATCTCCCACATCTCCTTCGAGAGGGTGGTCTTCGCCGGATCCCACTCCTCGTCATCGGCAGACTTGTCGGAAGTCTCTTCGGGAGCTTCATCCGGGGCTTCCTCCTCCTCAACGGGGACAGAAGCAGTCTCTTCCTCCTCTTCGGGAACATAAACGACTTCCTCTGCAGGAGCGGAAACGACTTCCTCCTCCGCAGGAGCGTAAGCGGCTTCCTCCTCCGCGGGAACAGAAGCAGCCTCCTCCGCGGGAGCGGAAACGACCTCTTCCTCCGCAGGAAGCTCGGAAGCCTCCTCCACGGGAGCGGAAACGACCTCTTCCTCCGCAGGAAGCTCGGAAGCCTCCTCCACAGGCTCATCATCCGGAATCTTCAGGGCATCGAAAAATGAAGCGCCGAGCGCCGACGCAAATCTGGCAAGATCCGCCGGAACGCCGCCGGTGTGCGCCGGTTTTTCATTTCCGGACTTCTCCGGGGCTGCGGCAGGCTCCATGGCAGGAGTTTCCGCGATGACCGGTGCAGGCACAGGCTCAATGACCGGTTCCGGTGCAGACACTGCCGCTGTTTCGCGAGCGGGCACAGGTTCGGAAACAGGTTCCGCCTTCATCGCAAACTCGGGCACAGGCGGATTCTCTGTCCTCGGAGCCGCCTCAGCCATGCTCCCGTAGGAAGGTTCGCTCTCGGATTCCACGGAAGGTACGGCCGCCCTCTTCCTATCCCACATCATTGCAAGGAAAAGAAATGCGATCGAAAGTGCGGCACCGACAAGGAGCCCCCGCATTGCCGCCGCGCCGGTATCCAAAGGATTCGTCACGGTCTTCGGCATTCCGCTGTCCGCTGTCAGAACCAGTGAATAATCCGGTTTTTCGTCCAGAAGTTCGACACCCTTGTCCGCGATCCCCCTCAGGGTCTCGTAGGATGCCTCGGGAGAGGCAGCCCTGACGCTCACGGCCAGATCGAGGCCGTCCGCCACAAAGCGGATATCGGCGTCCGCCGCTCCTGTTTCCCCGAGGGCCTCCGCAAGCCGCCCGTCCTTCGCCTTATCCATGAGCTCCCCGGCGATCTTCTCTATCGTGTCTGCCGTCGCTCCGTCCCTCAGGGAAGGCGTCAGCGATGCGTAGGACTGGTAGACCGGCCTGTACGTGATCTTTGCCGCCGCATAGAAAGCCGTCGCCGTAAGGCTCAGGATCGCCAGGAGCACCCAGTACCATTTTTTGATCTCACCTATGATGCCGGTCGTTACGGGATAACTCTCCGTACCGCTCTTCTTTACATTTTCAGCCATATTGACATATCCTTCTTTCTTCAATCCCACACAAAGCCGGTGCGGGATTTTCTAACGGTTTTTTCTCGTATTATATCAGTCCCCTCCGCGATTGCCGTGGGGTTTATTTCAAGCAGCCTTCTCGCACGTTCGATGCCGAATCGGGCCGCGATCTCATCAAACACATCCAGAAGATACGGTGCCCGCCATTCGACGCCGTGCGCGTCCGATGCGATGAGATCGACCAGGTCTTCGCCGAGGAGGTAATCCGCTGCGGAAAATGAACCCCTCCCGAACCGGCCGAAGAGGCTCCCCCGGTTCACCTGTATGATGGCGCCCATCCCGATCCAGTCGCCCGCGACGTCGGGATCGGTCTTCACGCAGTCAAAGCGCTCCGCATGGGCGATGACAGGCGTCTTGCCCAGGGCCGTCACATCGCTTATCCGGTCATTGATCCAGGCAAGATCCGCATGAAACGGAAACTCTATGAGGTAGCGGTCCGTACCGTTAAGGCCGATAAGGCGCCCGTCCTTTATTTTCTCCGCCATGTCATTCGAGGCCATGATCTCCATCCCCGGGAGCACCGTAAGCGGAAGGTTGTTCTCCGCAAGGATCTCCCTGAGCCGGTCGAATCTTGCGGCGAATTCAGGCGTATAGAAATTCTCGAATCTTCCCATCTGATTCGCATGCGGTGTGGCGATGACACAGTCGATCCCCGAATTCAGGGCTATTTCCGCCATCTCGAGGGATAACTCCTCGCTGTAAGAGCCGTCATCCACACCGGGAAGGATGTGCAGATGCATATCCAGCATGTGCATAGAACCTCCGTCACTGTAATACGCTTACGATAATACCACAGAAATGGAATTTGCGAAAGTTCAATATAATATATTCTTTCCTAAATTCTCCCCCTGTGTTATAATACACGAAAATAAAAACCATGGGGAAACATTATGAATACTTTTGTTACTCGTTTTCTGAAGGTCGTCATCTCCATTGTGGCAGTCGCAAATCTCATACTGCTCCTTGCTTGTAACTATAACCTGCCCGGGGAGATTGCCGAGCAGACCGGGTCTGCCGCCGGGATCGGAACAACGCTTTCTCTCCCGTCCCGCTTTCCCGCCGTCACCGACCTCGATCTTCCCAATCTCGGGAAAAAGCTGATCGATGCCGGAAGTGTCAGGGCGGTCGACGCGGACGGCAACGACATCACCGACCGGATCGTCTTTGAGGCCGAGAGCGACAAGCGCGACGAGCGCATCGCCGTATGCACCTTCAGCGTCCAGGGAGATAAGGACAAAGAACCGGTCTCCATCACCGTAAATGTCCCGGTGACGCTCAACCGCCCCGTCCTCATCCTTGAAGCCGACTCCGTGATGGTGGCAAAGGACACCGTCTTCGATCCTCTCGACTACGTCTCCGAGGCCGTCGACGCCTCCGGCGTGAACATCATCGACAACACATCTGTCATCGGCGAAGTGGATACGTCCGTTCCCGGAACCTATCAGATCGCTCTGCAGGCGAAAGATACAAACGGCTACATTTCCGACCCGAAGACACTGACCGTCGTCGTCAGCTGATTTCATTTTTTAATTCAAAAGACACAAAAAAAGGAACCGGTCTCCCGGTTCCTTTTCTTTGTTGGCTTTTAGATTATTTAAGGGTAACCTTAGCGCCGGCTTCCTCAAGTTTCTTCTTGAGCTCCTCAGCCTCTTCCTTCATCATAGCTTCCTTGATGACCTTCGGAGCTGCATCGACGAGGTCCTTAGCTTCCTTCAGGCCGAGACCTGTAGTTTCACGGACAACCTTGATAACCTTAACCTTGGATGCGCCGATCTCGGTGAGCTCGACATCAAACTCGGTCTTCTCTTCCTCAGCCGGAGCAGCGTCAGCGGCCGGGCCTGCAACGACAACACCTGCAGCTGCGGAAACACCAAACTCCGCTTCGCAAGCCTTGACCAGATCATTGAGTTCCATAACAGTGAGCTCTTTTAAAGCTTCGATAAATTCAGCTGTGCTTAATTTAGCCATTGTAATATCCTCCATTAAATATTTGATAAATCATGCTGCCGCTTCGCAAGCGGCTCGTTGAAACGGTTTTTCCTGAAAATGAAAACCTTATGCCTCTGCCGGAGCTTCGGCTGCCGCCGGCTCGCCGTCCTTCTCCGCGATCTGCTTGATAACGCGGGCGAAGTTTGCGATCGGGGACTGCATGCTGCCGAAGAGTCTGCCGAGAAGAACTTCTCTGGTCGGAACCTTTGCGAGCTCCGCGCACTCTTCTGCGGTGTAGTATTTGCCTTCAGCGACAGCGCCGACGAATTCCATCGCCTTGATATCCTTGACATACTTGGCCAGGAGTCTTGCCGGAGCGACTGCGTCATCCTTGGAGATGGCGATCGCGTTCGGGCCTTCAAGATGGGAATCAAGCTGAGCGAAATCTGTGCCTTCGAATGCGCGCTTCATAAGGGTGTTCTTGTATACCTTATAAACGACGCCGTTCTCACGCAGCTCTTTTCTCATCGCTGTGTCCTGAGCGACTGTGATGCCGTGATACTTGACGATCACTGCTGCCTGTGCGCCGTTTAAATGGTCGGCGATCTCAGCAACGATCGGCTGTTTCAGTTCTACTTTTGCCATGTGCTTCTATCCTCCTTCTTAGAATATTTGCGCATCTAACCGGAATAAAGAAATATCCCTGTATCCAAAGACACAGGGATATACGATCTCTCACATGAAAAATCATTCCCTCGGCTGGCGGCGTAGCTTACGTCCTTTAAGGACACCAACTGTCTTCGGTATGATGCCTAGTTATATTAGCATGGTGCAATCACATTGTCAAGGGATGATTATCAAAGCTTGACCGGATTGACCTTGACGCCCGGGCCCATGGTGGCCGCAAGCGTGATGCTGCGGAGGTACTGACCCTTGACCGTGCTCGGGCGAACCTTGATGAGCTGGTCAAGCAGAGTCTTGGTGTTCTCGAAAAGCTGAGCCTCGGTGAAGGAAGCCTTGCCTACCGGAACATGGATGATGTTGCTCTTGTCGAGACGATACTCGATCTTACCGGCTTTGATCTCCTTGACTGCCTTGGCGACATCCATGGTGACTGTACCGGCCTTCGGGTTCGGCATGAGGCCTTTCGGGCCGAGGACGCGGCCGAGACGGCCGACAACGCCCATCATGTCCGGAGTAGCGACGACAACGTCGAACTCGAACCAGTTCTGCTTCTGGATCTTCTCAACGAGATCCATCTCGCCGACATAGTCAGCGCCTGCCTCGCGGGCCTCATCGGCCTTCGCGCTCTTGGCAAATACGAGGACGCGGACGGTCTTGCCGGTGCCGTGCGGAAGAACAACGGCGCCGCGGACCTGCTGGTCGGCATGACGGCCGTCGCAGCCCGTGCGGATGTGAGCCTCGATGGTCTCATCAAATTTTGCGACAGCGGTCTTCTTGACAACTGCGCAGGCTTCTTCAAGATCGTAGAGATTCTGACGATCGTAAACTTTCACAGCTTCTGCATATTTCTTGCCGTGTTTCATATTCTATTCCTCCTTGTGGTCTTATCGGATGTTTAGTCCTTCCACGCTTCAGTCTTCAGCTACAACAACGCCCATGCTGCGGCAGGTGCCTTCGATAATGCTCATGGCAGCCTCGATGTTGGCTGCGTTGAGATCCGGCATCTTGCGCTCAGCGATCTCGCGGACCTGAGCCTTGGTGATCGTTGCGACTTTCTTCTTGTTCGGTTCGCCGGAACCCGAAGAGAGGTTCAGGGCCTTCTTGATGAGGACCGGTGCCGGCGGGGTCTTTGTAATAAAGGTAAAGCTTCTGTCTGCATAGACGGTGATGACGACCGGAATGATGTAGTCGCCCATCTGAGCCGTGCGGGCATTGAACTGCTTTGTGAAGTCCATGATGTTGACGCCGTGCTGTCCGAGAGCCGGACCTACAGGCGGAGCCGGAGTTGCCTTGCCGGCCTGGATCTGAAGCTTAATGTAGCCTGTTACTTTCTTTGCCATGTTTGTTTCCTCCTTATGTGGTTAATAACGGGGGTCTCCCCCTTCCACTCCTCAGCGCTTTTTCACCTCGGAATAACTGATCTCGACCGGAGTCTCGCGTCCGAAAAGTTCGACATTGATCGTGACGGTCTGCTTCTGCGTGTTGACCGCCGTGACATTGCCGACCGTTCCCTCCCAGGCGCCGGCTGTAACGACAACCGTATCGCCCTTCTCGCAGTCGAAAATGACCTTCGTCTTTGTCTCCGCTGCCGGCTCGTCACCGCTGCCCATACCGAGCGCACGGATCTCGCTTTCCGTGAGCGGAACCGGTTTGCTTCCCGGTCCTACGAAGCCCGTGACGCCGCGCGTGTTGCGCACGACATACCAGGTGTCGTCGTTCATTTCCATATTGACCAGAACGTATCCGGGAAAAAGCTTCTTCTGCGTCTCGCGCGTCACACCGTTTTTGGTCTCCTTGACGTTTTCCATGGGGACCCGGACTTCGAGAATTTCATTTTCAAGATGTCTGTTCTCGATCGTCTTCTCGATGTTCGCCTTAACCTTATTCTCATATCCCGAATAAGTATGTACAACATACCAGTTAATTTCTGCCATCGTTCACCTCTTCGAAAATGAGCTGGCCGTCACAGAGACATGAGCCAATTCACAAGCTGCAGAGCTGCGCTGTCCGCAACAGTGATGATCGCGCCCATAATGATCGAGACTAAAACCACCACCGCGGTCTGCTTGACAAGATCATCCCTGGTCGGCCAGATGATCTTATTCCATTCTTTCTTCACGCCGGCGAAAAAGCTTTCCTTCTTCGCAGGGGTTTTCTTCTCATTATCTGCCATATTGCTCTTCCTACCCCTTATTTCGTCTCTTTGTGCAGGGTGTGCTTGCGGCAGAATTTGCAGTATTTCTTCGTCTCCATTCTCTCCGGATGTTCTTTCTTATCCTTCTTGGTATTGTAGTTACGCTGCTTGCATTCTGTGCAGGCCAAAGTTATCCTTGTACGCACGGTTTTCACCTCCAATGATAATCTTGTGTCCCTGTTCGAAAGCCCGACGGGGCTGCGAGAATTACTCCGAGAGCGGGAAGACGAACAGATCCAATGAATGTTACTTAAGTCTTCTTAGCGTTTTCACACACAAAAAAAAGACTTGCGAATAGTCGCCTAAGAATATTAACACAGTCTTTTTTTCAAGTCAAGCAGATTATTTAATATCGGATCTTAAATTCGTACTCATGGGGATCCGTCGGCAGGCTCCGGACCTCCCGGTCGCGGATCTCGACAAAGCGCTGGGCCTCGATCGACGCGAACATGAGGTCAATCGTCTCCTCGGTCCCCTGGACCTCGAGCTCGACGCGCCCGTCATTTAAGTTCTTCACCCACCCGGTCACTCCGTAGCGCTGGGCCGCGTAGGAGGCGTGATAGCGGAATCCCACGCCCTGCACCTCGCCGCTCACGATGATATGCTTTCTCACAAATCCGCTCATCTTCCTCGCCTTCCCGGCTTTCACTTCCTCTTTCTTCTTCGGCAGAAAGCCTTCAAATATATAGATATCGAAATTTCCTCTCTGCTCCTCCTCCGTCGCCGTATCCGTGAGCGTCCAGCCGGCGGCAAAGGCCTTGTAGACCCACCTCTGCAGCACGAAGCCCAGGAACCCGGAATCGCTGATCCTGTAGGAGATGAAATCCGGCTTTGCGAGGAAGTTGAAAATGAAAGACGCAAACAGCTTCATCCAGAGCGGCTCCCCCCGGAAGCGCTCGGAGAGCTGGCCGCGGAGATACTGCGGCCTCTCCCGCCTCAGCATCATGAGGATCCCCGGGTGGAAGGATTCGATAAGGACCTTCCCGTCGTAGCTGTCGAGATAGAAGGTAAGCTCCCGCACGATTTCCTTATAATCAAGACCGTTCTCGCACTTGACCTCGATGAGGAGCGGCACTTTGCCGGCCACTTTCTTAAGGACCTCATAGAAGACCGGGATCGTCTGGTTCGTCCCGAAGAGTTTAAGCTCCTTAAGCTCGGTCATGGAGAGCTCGTCGACGTTTTTGTCAATGCCGCAGGCGCGCTTAAGGCTCCGGTCGTGCATGACCGCGAACTGGTTGTCCGCCGTCATGCGGACGTCGAGCTCGATCCCGTAGCCGTAGAGGACCGCGCGCTCAAACGCGGTCATCGAGTTCTCCGGGATCCCCTTTGCAAGGTCGTGCAGCCCCCTGTGGGCAAAATAGGTGCCGGCGAACTCATGTATCCTGTCGCGGCGGGCATTGTAGGGCGAGATCGCCGCGGAGATCAGGATCACAAGGATCAGTATGACGGCGGGTACGATGTATCTTTCCACTGATTTTCCTCCGGGAAAATAGAATTTTCATGTCCGCCTGATTATATCACATTTTTTTCAAAAAAACACTTGCATTCTTCGCGAAACCCTGTTATAATCCTATTCGTTGACGACATGGAAGGTTAGCTCAGCTGGGAGAGCATTCGCTTGACGTGTGAAAGGTCGCAGGTTCGAGCCCTGTACCTTCCAGGAAGAAAAGGAGAAGCAATTATGCTTCTCCTTTTTTTGTTTTCGCAGAGGGGGACGGTTCTCCGCAGAGGGGGACGGTTCTCCGCAGAGGGGGACGGTTCTCCGCAGAGGAGAACCGTCCCCCTCTGCGAAGAACCGTCCCCTAATCCGTTGATCAATACTCGATCCCTTCAAACACCTCCGCCGCCGTCTCCCCGTTCACCGACTGGGGATGGGCCGCGCCGTAGGCAAACCGTATGTAAGTCGTGTTGCCGGCGAAAAAGTCCACATACTCCGCATTGTCCGTCCGGTAGAACGTCATGTAGGCCCCGGCCGGGACAATGATCTCCTTCCCCGTCGGCTCGAGCGTCGTCTGGTCAAGGGCCAGAGCCCTGAGCTCCTTCCTCGCCGTAAGCCAGCGGTCATCCTCGCACATATACCAGTCCGTGTTCGCCGCGGGCGCCCCGTTTTTGCCGACGTGGCAGCTGCGGGTTCCCTTGTAGCTGCCGAGCGCGTTCATGGTGCTCACGAGGGCGATATTGTTCGAGTCGCAGGAGAAAAGCCACTCCTCCTCGGCGTCGTCCCCCGGCTCCGCAAGAAAATACACATCCTCCTGCTTCTGCGTGAACACCACCTTGCCTCCGGTCACTTCGTAGACCAGGAGTTCATTTTTCCCCTCCGCGGAGACGCTCACATAGAGATAGGTGGACGTCCCGTTCTTTACGGCGGCCGCCTCGAAGGAATCGCAGCCGAAATACTGCCGGTTCGCGTCCCCGTTAAGTCCCAGCGCGACGCCGGCGTAGGGGTAGAGCCCCTCCTCCGGATCGCCGGGCTCATAGGAGAGTCCTTCGACCGTGATCGTCTCCGGCTCGCCGTCGCCCTCGACATCGATGAAATTCACGTAGGGCGCCTTGTCGAGCAGCATCACGTAGGTGTCCGATGTGCCCCGCACATTTTCCGCGAACATCTTCGGCGACTCCGAGAAAAACACGGAGACCATGTGCACACCCTTCTCTTCCGCCGCGGCGATGCCGGCCGGAAGATAGACGGTTACGCCCAGCGGGTCCACCGTGAAAAGATCGTTCATATCCTCAAGCAGAATGTTCTCAAAAAGATAATCCGAGAGCTTCCTCGTGGAGTCGAAATCGAACTCCTCCTCCCCGTACGCCTCGAAGAGCCTTGCCGCCGCCCGGTCGCAGAAATCCTGCCGCCGGACCGCGACGTCCCCGAAGGCGAGACGCTTTCCCGTCTGGGAGTTGAACGCAGCCCCGGAGATCCCCTCCCTGAAGCCGGCCGACCCGTCCTCCCGGTAGCGCACGGAAAATGAAAACACCTTCTCATCCGCCCGCTTCGGCGAATAGACGAGCTCTTCTTCGCAATTCGGCCCTCCTGCGGCGACATACTTACAATTCGCCTCCTGGATAGCCTTCATGTAGGCGGCATTTTCCTCCGAATAGCTTTCAAGAGCCTCCGCGAGTGCCGGATAGACGGCCTCCGAGCGCTCATTGAGCCCGATCCGGCCGTAGACAGATGCCGCCGAGGGCTGCTCATCACCAAGCCGGCGGTACCAGCTCTCGTTTACGCGCGTGAGCAGCATCTCCGGCAGGACGCTTCCCTCCGCGGCTTCCGCGTCGGTCTTTGCACCGGCTGCCGCCGTCTCCGCCTCATCCAGCCTTCCCATGGTGATCTTCAGAAAGATGAATGCGCAGATGAGGATCGCCAGCCCCGCAATGATGACCGGGATTGTCAGAAATGACAATCCCTCCTCCTTTATCTCCTCATCTTCAAAGTTTTCCCCCATCTTCTCCTCCGCCATTATGAACTCACCGCAAGGCCCGTGTAGAGCTGGTAATACTTGCCGCGGGCTGCGATCAGCTCGTCATGCGTGCCGCGCTCAATGATGCGGCCCTGCTCAAGGACCATGATGCAGTCCGAATTCCGGACCGTCGAGAGTCTGTGAGCGATGACGAAGGAGGTCCTGCCCTTCATCAGCTTGTCCATGCCGTCCTGCACGATGCGCTCGGTGCGGGAGTCGATCGAGGAAGTCGCCTCATCGAGAATGAGAACCGGCGGATCCGCGATGGCCGCGCGGGCGATCGCAAGGAGCTGCCGCTGGCCCTGGGACAGGTTCGCGCCGTCCCCGTGGAGCATCGTGTTGTAGCCCTCCGGCAGACGCCGAATGAAGCCGTCGGCGTTGGCGAGTCTCGCCGCCGCGTAGACCTCCTCGTCGGTCGCGTCCAGCTTGCCGTAGCGGATATTTTCCATGACGGTCGCCGTGAAGAGATGCGTATCCTGCAGAACGATGCCGAGAGACCTCCGAAGGTCCGGCTTCTTTATTTTATTGATGTTGATCGCGTCGTAGCGGATCTTGCCGTCCTGAATGTCGTAGAAGCGGTTGATCAGGTTCGTGATGGTCGTCTTGCCCGCACCGGTCGAGCCGACGAACGCGATCTTCTGGCCCGGCTTCGCGTAGAGCTTGATGTCGTGAAGGACCATCTTGTCCGGATCGTAGCCGAAGTCGACGCCGTCCATGACGATGTCGCCCTCCTGAAGCTTGTAGGTCGTCGTGTTGTCCGCCTTGTGGTAGTGCTTCCAGGCCCAGCGGCCGGTTCTCTCCTTCGACTCGGTAATGGTTCCGTCCTCGGCCACATTGGCGTTGACCAGCATGACGTAGCCCTCGTCCTTCTCAGGCTCCTCATCGAGCAGGTCGAAGATACGGCCCGCGCCTGCGAGCGCCATGACCACCGAGTTCAGCTGCATGGACACCTGGTTGATCGGCATGTTAAAGGATTTATTATAGGTAAGGAATGATGCCAGCTTGCCGATGGTGAGGCTGCCGCCGCCGAAAATGGCGACCGCGCCGCCCACCACCGCGCAGATCACGTAGGACAGGTTGCCGAGCTGGGCATTGATCGGTCCCAGGATGTTCGCGAAGCGGTTCGCGTTGTTGGCACTCTCATAGAGCGCGTCGTTGAGCTCGTTGAAGCGCGCGAGCGCCTCCTCCTCGTGGTTGAAGACCTTGACGACCTTCTGGCCGCCCATCATCTCCTCGATGTAGCCGTTGACCGCGCCGAGGTTCCGCTGCTGCTTGACGAAGAAGCGGCCGGACTGGCCGGCGACCATACCGGAGGCAAACACGGTTAAGGCAACCATGACCAGCGTCACCAGCGTGAGCGGCACGGAGAGAATGACCATCGCGACAAAGACACTGACGATCGTGACCGCGCTGTTCACGAACTGCGGGATGGACTGGGAGATCATCTGGCGGAGCGTGTCGACGTCGTTCGTGTAGATCGACATGATGTCGCCGTGGCTGTGGCGGTCGAAATACCGGATCGGCAGGCTCTCCATGTGCTCAAACATCTGCTTTCTCACCTTGAGCAGGGTCCCCTGGCCGATGTAGACCATGATCTTCTGCTGGGTGAAGGAGGCGATGATGCCGATCGCATAGAAGACCGCGACCTGGCTCATTGCGCGAAGGAGCGGCCCGTAGTCGACGTTCGCCTGCCCGATCATCGGCATGATATAGTCGTCGATCAGGGTCTGCGTGAACATCGTGCCGCGCACGTTGGCGAGAACCGAGACAAAGATGCAGATGATGACGAGGACATACTGGAAGCCGTAATTCTTCATGACAAATGCAAACAGCCTCTTAAAAATCGCTCCGCCGTTCTCGACGCGGACCTTGACGCCCCGCATCTGCCCGCGGTTCGCGTTGGATTTCTGAAGCTCGTCGGCGGTCATCTCGACCTTGCCGCCCTTCTTTTCGGCTTCCTTCAGTTTATCCAGAGTCTTTTCCTTATTATTAAGCGCTGCCATCAGTTCTCACCTCCTTTCTTCATATCAAAGTCTCCGCCGCCGGCGGTCTGCGTCTCGTAGACCTCGCGGTAGATCGTGTTCGTCTCAAGCAGCCTTGCCGGCGTGTCGAACCCGGAGATCCGCCCGTCGTCCATGACGATGACGCGGTCTGCATTTTCCACGGAGGAGATGCGCTGGGCGATGATGAGCTTGGTCGTGCCCGGGATGAACTCCGCCATGGCGGCCCGGATCTTCGCGTCCGTTGCGGTGTCGACCGCCGAGGTCGAGTCGTCCAGGATCAGGATCTTCGGTTTCTTCAGGAGCGCGCGGGCGATACAGAGCCTCTGGCGCTGGCCGCCGGAGACGTTCGTGCCGCCCTGCTCGATCCAGGTGTTGTATTTGTCGGGGAACCGCTCGATGAACTCGTCGGCGCAGGCCATCCGGCAGGCCTCTATGCATTCCTCCTCCGTTGCATCCTTGTTGCCCCAGCGGAGGTTGTCGAGGATGGTGCCGGAGAAGAGGACATTTTTCTGGAGGACGACCGAGACCTGGTCGCGCAGAGTCGGCAGGTCATATTCGCGGACATCGTGGCCGCCGACCATGACCTCGCCCTCCTGCACGTCGTAGAGGCGCGAGAGCAGGTTGACCAGCGAGGATTTCGCGGAGCCCGTGCCGCCGATGATGCCGATCGTCTCGCCGCTCTTTATGTGCAGGTCGATGTCGTGAAGGACCCAGTCGCCGCCGCCCTGGCGGTAGGAGAAATGCACATGGTTGAAATCGATGCTGCCGTCCGGAACTTCCTTAATGCCGTCCGCCGGGTTCTCGATGTCGGTGTTCTCCTCAAGCACCTCCGCGATGCGCTGGAAAGCCGCCGAGGACATCGTGATCATGATAAAGACCATGCCGAGCATCATGAGGGACATGAGGATGTTCATGCAGTAGGCGAGCAGGCTGGTCAGGTTGCCGGTGGTCAGCTCGTTCTGGATGATCATGTGCGCGCCGACCCAGGAGATGAGCAGGATGACCACATAAACCGTTCCCTGCATGACCGGCATGTTGATGATGACGTTGTTTTCGGCCTTGACGAAGAGGTTGTAGACATTTTCCGCGGCTTTCGCGAACTTGTCATTTTCATACTCCTCGCGGACATAGGCCTTGACGACGCGGATCGCGCTGACATTTTCCTGGACGCTCTCGTTCAGCGCGTCGTACTTCTTGAAAACCATCTGGAAATAAGCCGTCGCCCGCTTCATGATAAAGAAGAGGAAGATCGCGAGCAGGATGACCGCGACCAGGTAGATCGAGGCGATCCGCGCGTTGATGATGAACGCCATCGTCATCGCGACGATCATCGAGAACGGGGCCCTGACAAACATGCGGAGCGTCATCTGGTAGGCGTTCTGCACGTTGGTGACGTCAGTTGTAAGACGCGTGACCAGGCCGGATGTCGAGAACCGGTCGATATTGGAAAATGAAAACGTCTCAATGTTCGTAAACATGGCTCTCCGGAGGTTCCTCGCAAAGCCGGTCGAGGCCTTCGCGCCGTAGACGCCGCCCATGACGCCGAAGAAGAGCCCGGTGAGGGCGAGTATCAGCATGCCCCCGCCGACGAGCAGGATATGCTTCATATCCCCCTTGTTGATGCCGTTGTCGATGATGGAAGCCATGAGAAGAGGGATCAGGGTCTCAACGACAACCTCTCCGATCATCATGATCGGAGTCAGGACAGAGGGCGTCCTGAACTCTCCGATCTCCCGCATCACTCTCTTCACGGCCTCGCCGGTCGAAATTTTTTTCTCCATTGTCTACCTCACACTCGCTTCGTCGGACAGGCGGGCCTTCCCGCGTCCGCAGATAATAAATCTATTCAATCATAGCACACAAATGCTGTCCGCGCACCATACAAAAGAGAGATTTTGATTGCATTTTTTCGCGCCCCGTTGTATGATAGCGGGGTGACAGAACCGATGCACGCAAGCTGCCGGCATCCGCCAAGGAAGGCGGGTCCCCGGTGTCTTTGTGTGCGTCTTCTATTTTCCGCAAGGAGGAACCATTCATGAATCTGATACTCCCCGACAACTACGACTCTCACATGACAGTCCGTGAGACCCAGGACGCAATCAAATATATACGCGACGTCTTTCAGAAGGAATTCGGCCGGGAAATGAACCTCGAGCGCATCTCCGCGCCTCTCTTCGTCGACCAGGCCTCCGGTCTCAATGACAACTTAAACGGCATCGAGCGCCCGGTTCAGTTCGACATGAAGTCTCTTCCGGGCTCCACCTTCGAGGTTGTCCAGTCGCTCGCGAAATGGAAGCGCTTCGCGCTCGGAAAATACGGCTTTAAGCCGGGCGAAGGCCTCTACACCAACATGAACGCGATTCGCCGTGATGAGGATCTCGACAATCTCCACTCCTCCTACGTGGACCAGTGGGACTGGGAAATGGTCGTCCGCCGCGAGGACCGGACTCCGATGGTTCTCCACGAGGTCGTGAGAAAGATTTTCAAGATCATCAAGCACATGGAGCACGAAGTCTGGTACAAGTGGCCGGACGCCGTCTACCATCTGCCGGACGAGATCTTCTTCGTCACCTCTAACGAGCTGGAGGCCCTCTATCCGGACCTCACCCGCAAGGAGCGGGAGAACCGCATCTGCCATGAGAAGGGCGCCGTCTTCATCGAGAAGATCGGCTGGCCGCTCGCTGACGGGAAGCCCCACGACGGCCGCGCCCCGGACTACGACGACTGGAACTTAAACGGCGACATCCTCTTCTGGTTCGAGCCGCTTCAGTGTGCTCTTGAGATCTCCTCCATGGGCATCCGCGTGAGCGAGGAGTCCATGATCAAGCAGCTCACGGCTGCAAACTGCATGAACCGGACGGTTCTTCCCTACCACAGGATGCTCCTTGAGGGCAAGCTGCCCTACTCGATCGGCGGCGGCATCGGCCAGTCAAGGCTCTGCATGCTCCTCCTCGGCCGCGTCCACATCGGCGAGGTCCAGGCTTCCGTCTGGCCGGAGGAGATGAAGAGGGCCTGCGCGGAGAAGAACGTCATACTGCTGTAAATAAGCGAAAATGCCTCAGGGACGGTTCCCGGGAGGCTGCCGAAGGCGGCAGGGACGGTTCCTGGGAGGCCGCCGAAGGCGGCCGGTGGGAACCGTCCCCAAAGATAAGGGACGGTTCTAAGTACAAAAAGGGGTTCTCACGCAATGAGAACCCCTTTTTGTGCTTAGAACCGTCCCCGACATTTTCCCCTCAGATCTGGCTCACCACGATCGACGCAAACATCAGCGCGCAGCCCGCCATCTCCCGCGGCGTCAGCGTCTGATTGAGGATCAGCCAGCCCGAAAGGGCCGAGAACACGCTCTCGAGGCTCATCGTGAGGCTCGCGATCGTCGGATCAAGATTCCGCTGCCCCACGATCTGCAGCGTGTAGGCGATCCCGCTCGACATGACGCCGGCGTAGAGGACCGACGGCAGCGCCAGACGGAACGCCTCCGCGTCAAAAGGCTCAAACGCCAGCATAAGGACCGTCGAGAAAATCGCCTCCACAACAAACTGCAGGCAGGCCAGCCGGACCGTATCCACCCGCGGCGAATAATAATTGATCGAGAGGATCTGCAGGCTGAACAGAAATGCGCACAGAAGCATCAGCCCGTCCGCCCGCCCGAGAGCGAAGCTCCCGGTCATGCAGAGAAGATAGAGCCCGACGACCGCGAGCGCGACGCAGCCCCAGATCTTCCCTTTCACTTTCTTCCCGAAAAAGATCGCGAGCACCGGCACGATCACGACGTACTGGGCCGTGATAAATCCGGCCTTCGCGGTGGTCGTCCCGGCGATGCCCGCCTGCTGCGAAAAGCTCGCAAAAAAAAGTGCCGTGCCGGTGACCGCGCCGCCGGCGAGGAGCGTCATGAGCTGGGTCCTGTTTTTGGGTCTTTCATTTTCCCCGGTGCGAACGGTGAGGATCTTATCCCGCACCGCGATGACGGGCAGAAGGATGACCGCCCCGATCCAGCTGCGCCCGGCCAGGAAGGTCAGCGGGCCGATGTAGCCCGCGCCGACGCTCTGGGCCACAAACGCCGAGCCCCAGATGATCGCGGCGACAAGAAGGATGAGGACGTGGATGATTTCATATTTTTTGCCTGTGTCCTGAGCCATACTGCTTCAATTCCTTTCAGAGATTTGTCTACTATAGCACAAAATGCGGGCATTTTCCATTCGAACAACTGACAAATAACGCGCACGGAACGCCTCTTTTATGGTATACTTGCGCAAAAGAAGAAAAGGAGGAAAACGCATGGACCCCCGATTCCAGAGAACCGCCATGCTCCTCGGCGGGGAGGCCCTGGAGCGCCTTCATAACTCCCGCGTCGCCGTCTTCGGCCTCGGCGGCGTCGGCGGCTATGTCGTAGAAGCGCTGGCCAGGAGCGGCGTCGGCGCCCTCGACCTCATCGACAACGACACGGTCGCCCTCTCCAACCTGAACCGCCAGATCATCGCGACCGAAAACACGCTCGGCGAATTAAAGACGGAAGCGGCAAAAGCCCGCGTTCTCTCCGTCAATCCCAACTGCCGGGTGACTCTCCACAACTGCTTCTTCCTTCCCGAAAATGCAGACACCTTCGATTTCTCCGCCTTCGACTATGTCGTCGACGCGATCGACACGGTTTCCGGAAAGCTCGCGATCATCGAAAAAGCCCTCGCGGCCGGCGTGCCGGTCATCTCCTCCATGGGAACCGGCAACAAGCTGAATCCCGCCATGCTTACAGTCTCCGACATCAGCGAGACTTCCTACGATCCTCTCGCCCGCGTCATGCGGCGGGAGCTTAAAAAGCGCGGCATCACATCCCTCAAGGTTGTCTGGTCCCGTGAAAAGGCTCTCACCCCGGCCGCACCACCCAGGGAGGCGGACAAACCGTCGGGCAGCCGAAGAAGCACCCCGGGTTCAACCCCGTTTGTCCCCGGCTGCGCAGGCCTCATCCTCGCCTCCGAGGTCGTCCGGGACCTGCTCTCCCTTTAAAGGCATAAAAATAACAGACCCCTCTCGGGTCTGTTATTTTTATGCTCCTTTATCAGCCTTCTTTTTTCGGCTGGTAATTCGGCACTTCCTGCATCATCTCGTCACTGACCATATTGAAGATCATTTCCAGTCTCTTCGAATCCTCGGCCGACAGCTTTTTTTCAAGGCGTCCGCATACATTCTTCATGAATTTCTCGCTGGCATTCATGCGCTCGATGTATTTGGGGGTTACCTCCAGAAAATATTCCCGCTTATCTTTCGTGGACCGGGTCTTCATAAGATACCCCTTGCGGATCAGATTGTTGACCTTGTAGGCTGCGTTCGGCTGCGATATCTGGATGAAGCTTGCAAATTCATTGATGGTCGGCCGCTTCATCGCATGGATCACCTCCATGCAGAACGTCTCAACAGTTGTCAATGACTCTTCATTCTCAGGAGCGGAACTGAACAGTTCTCTGTAAAAGTGCATCTTAAATTTAGTGTAGACTTCCGAAAAGCTCGACTCAAGCGACATAATGTGATCCACCTCAGCTGATATTTGTTTAAACGTTCAGTATCAGTATATCACGCCGGTGAATATTAAACAAGTGAAAAAGAACTAATTATTTTTTCTTTTTTCTCCGGATCTGCTGGATGACGACGAACCAGTCCGGACGGCGGCGGATCTCGGTAAACTCAAAAAGGCTCCCTGTCATGTTGAAAGCGCGCTTCCTGATCACCGCGACACTGCCGTGCTCCTTAAGATCAAGATATTTTTTATCCTCTTCCCCTGCCGCCTGGATCGTTATTTTCTGCTGTATGGTCAGAGCAATATCGTCAAGCTCCTCTTCCATGTATCGGTAGATGGACCCTGCCGCCTTCTCCTTGTCGAGTCCGCGTACGCTGGATGCCTTGAAGAGGCTCTTCTCGAGGCTCACCGCCTCCCCGTCGATCACGAAGACACGGTCTGCGCGCACGCATCTCTCACCGGGCACGAAGCCGGTGATCCCGCTCAGGGCCTCGTCGACCTCCACGGGAGACAGAGCGAGTACCTTAATCACAAGACTGTGGCCTTCCTGCTCGGCCTCGTGATACATACTGTCAATTTCCTGCGGGTCCGGAAGGTCTTTTACACCGGTCAGCATATCGTAAATCACGATGACGCCCTTTCCGTGCATGCTCTGGATATAGCCGTCCCTGCCGAGCTGTTCGATCGCCCGGCGCACGGTGTTGCGCGAGCAGTCGTATTCCTTTATCAGTGAATACTCGGACGGCAGATACGTGTTTGTCCGATAGACGCCCCGTTCAATCTTCTGCTTCAGATCTTCATAAATCTTATTATATTTTACCCGAGGCATACTCTTCCCCCCGCCTTGTCAGGCATGTCTGCTCAAATTTGTATCTTGTCATTTCGTAAGTTTTGTAAAGCGGCAATGTTATACTAACATATTTGAATAAAACTTTAAATGTGTTTTTTTCTGTTTTTCTTTCTTCCCCCACAATTTTGTGCATTATGTGCATTTTGGCATATCACATTCAGAAAAACTATGGTAAAATACTCGCAGTATACTCTAAGGAGATGACTGAAAAATGAATGACAAACACTCGCTGACACTCAAAGAAAAAGTATCCTACGGCCTCGGCGCCGTGGGAAAGGACATGGTCTACATGCTCTCCGCAAGCTATGTTCTCTACTATTACCAGGACATCCTCGGCGTAAGCCCCGTCGCCATGGGCATCATCCTCATGGCCGCCCGCGTCTTCGACGCATTCAATGACCCGGTCATGGGCGTTATCGTCGCGAAGACCCGAACCCGCTGGGGCAAGTTCCGCCCGTGGCTCCTCATCGGCACCCTGACAAACGCAATTGTCCTGTACGTCATGTTCGCGGCACCGCCGGCTCTTGACGGAAGCGGCCTTGTCGCCTACGCCGCGATCACCTACATTCTCTGGGGCGTCACCTACACGATGATGGACATCCCCTACTGGTCGATGATCCCGGCCTTCACCGAGGGCGGCCGCGAGCGCGAAGGCCTGACCACGCTGGCCCGCTCCTGCGCAGGCGTCGGCTCCGCCATCGTCACGATCATCACGATGCTTGCGGTCCACGCGCTCGGGGCAATGACCGGCAGCACCGCCTCCGGCGAGATCGAGCGAAACGGCTTCAGGCTCTTCGCCCTCATCATCGCGGTGCTCTTCGTCGTCTTCACGGTGATCACCTGCATCAACGTGAAGGAGAAATCGACCGTCGACATGGAGACTCCGTCGGTCGGCCAGATGTTCAGGGCGCTTTTGACCAATGACCAGACCATGGCGGTCGTCGTCGCGATCGTGCTCATCAACTGCTCCGTCTACATCACCTCCAACCTGGTCATCTATTTCTTTAAATACGACTTCGGCGGCTCGGGCTGGTACAACGCCTACACGCTCTTCAACACGTTCGGCGGCGGCATCCAGATCCTCTCCATGATGCTCTTCTATCCCCTCCTCCGCAAGTTCATGAACAGCCTTAAGATCTTCTACGTCTGCCTCGGCATGGCGGTCGCCGGCTACATTGTCCTGCTGGCTCTGGCCTTCACGAACATGTCGAACGTTCTTCTGCTCTTCATCCCGGGCTTCTTCATCTTCGCCGCCAACGGCATGCTGACCGTCATCGTCACGGTCTTCCTCGCCAACACGGTCGATTACGGGCAGCTCAAGAACGGACGGCGCGACGAGAGCGTCATCTTCTCCATGCAGACCTTCGTCGTTAAACTTGCCTCCGGCTTCGCCGCCTTCGTCGCCTCCCTGTGCCTCCAGATCTTCTCTCTGAGCTCCGAGGCCGCCACCGAGGCGGAAATGACCGTTGACCTCTCTGCCTCCGTCGCGGCGAGTTCGAAGGTCGGCCTCCGGATGACCATGACGCTGATTCCGATTGCGGGTCTCATTTTCGCCTTCTTCTGGTTCCGCAGAAAATACATCCTCACGGATGAAAAGCTGGAAGAGATCGAAAATAAACTCAAAGCCACTAAGTAATAAAGGAGCTTTACCATGTCTAAGAAAAACACATTTGACCCCGAAAAAACCCTTGAGGAAGTGCTGAAGGAAACCCGGGAACTCACCGACTCTCTGCGCGAGCAGATGAAGGGCAAGACCCGCATCGACGACACCTTTAAGAATGTCTACTCCGACTTTTTCGGTGCGAATTTTCAGAAAAATCAGGACTACCAGAACCTGAAGGAGGCCGGCATCGTCTCCGATGTCCCGGACGATTTCGGGACCGATCAGGCCGCCTCCGCCCCGGAGGATGCGGCTGCGGCTGATGCAGCTAAGGAAAATGAACTTCCCACCGCCGTCGCAACGCCCGGCCCCGAAAAAAAGGAGCCCGAAAAGCCGAAGGAACCGGAAAAATCCGGCATGGAAGAGCTGAACGAGCTCATCGGCCTCGAGGCCGTCAAGCACGATGTCAAGGAGATCGCGGCTCTCGTCAAGATGCAGAAGCTCCGCGAGTCCCGCGGCATGAAGACGCCTGACACGTCCCTTCACCTTGTCTTCTCCGGAAACCCGGGCACCGGCAAGACCACGATTGCCCGCATTCTCGCCAAGATCTACCGCGAGATCGGCGCGCTCTCCAAGGGCCAGCTGGTCGAGGTCGACCGCAGCAACCTGGTCGCCGGCTACGTCGGCCAGACCGCCATCAAGACCCGCAAGAAGATCGACGAGGCCATGGGCGGCATCCTCTTCATCGACGAGGCCTACACGCTCGCCCGCAGCGAGGGCGGAAATGACTTCGGCCAGGAGGCCATCGACACGATCCTGAAGGCCATGGAGGATCACCGGGACGATTTCGTCGTCATCGTCGCCGGCTACACGGACCTCATGCAGAAGTTCATCAACTCCAATCCGGGCCTCAAGTCCCGCTTCAATAAGTATATCGAGTTCCCGGATTACACCGCGGAGGAGCTGATCGCGATCTTTGACATGCGCTGCAACAAGTACGGCTATGTCTTTACGCCCGAGGCCCGGGAGCAGGTCAACGCGCTCATCATCGAGCGCGAGAAGAACAAGGGACCGAACTTCGCCAACGCCCGCGACGTCCGCAACCTCTTCGAGAAGATCATCACGAACCAGGCGACCCGCATCGCCGAGCTCGCGGAGCCGTCCGATACGGATCTCACGACGATCACCGTCGACGATTTGACAGATCTTTGAGAGTAACTATTGCATTTTTAAGGGATTAAGTGTACACTTACCTTTCAGCAGATTTATATATGTTTATATGAAAGGAATTTTTAGGAAATGGATGAAAATACACTGAACAATGTCGCTGAAAATGAACCCGCTCTCGATCCGGAAACCCCGATCGAAGTCAAGGAGTATGTCCAGCCGGATATGCTGATCGGCGACATCATCAAGGATTTCCCGATCGCGGTCCGCGCCCTCATGGAGTGCGGCATGGGCTGCGTCACCTGCCCGGCCTCCCAGATGGAGACCCTCGAGGAGGCGGCCATGGTTCACTACCTCGATCCGGATGAGGTCCGCATGTACCTGAACGAGCGTATCTCCTACACCAAGGCGATGGAGGAGGAAGGCCTTCTCGGCTGACCTTAAAAAGACGGTTTCAAAAAGGAGTTCTCCTCAAAGAGAACTCCTTTTTTGGTTCTCCGGGACGGTTCTCAGGAGGATTGCAGTGCAATCCCCAAGAACCGTCCCCGGAGATTACGGATAATCCACAGACCTTTCACAGAATTGCCACAATCCTCCCGTAAGATAAAAACAGTTTCGGTAAGACTTATTATTTACAGGAGATACAATCATGAAGCATAAAAAAATAACAGCCCTGGCGCTCGCCTCGCTCCTGCTCTTCATTTCCGGCTGCGGAAGCAGTCAGACGGGGACCGGCGCGGCGGAGAGTGTCGGGACAGAAAGCACGAAAACGGAAAGCGCTGCGAAGGAAGCTTCCTCTCTCACCGTACGGTTTCTCAGGGTCGGCAAGGCCGATGCGATGATCATGACCTGCGGCAGCGAGACGCTGGTGCTCGACACCGGCGAATCCGACGACGGGGAGGAGCTCACGGAGAAGCTCACCGCTGCCGGCGCCGACCGTGTCGATTATCTCATCATCACCCATTTTGACAAGGATCACGTCGGAGGCGCGGCCGAGCTTCTCGAACATTTTGATGTCGGGACGGTCTATCTTCCCGACTACGAGGGCACTTCCGGGGAGTACGCGGCTTTCATGGCGGCGCTCTCGGAAAATGACATCACGCCGGTCCGCCTTGACAAGGATGTATCTTTCTCATTCGGGGATGCGGAGGTGACGATCAATCCGCCCTCCTCCTACGAGATCACGGATGTGTCCGCCGACTATGACAACAATTTCTCCCTCATCACGACCATCGCGCACGGGGATAACACCCTGCTCTTCATGGGCGACGCCGAGAAGGCCGAGCTCAGTGACTGGCTTGGAAACGGAAATGTCACCGACTGCACCCTCCTCAAGGTCCCGCACCACGGGGACTACAACAAGGCGCTGCCCGCTCTCATCGAGGCGGTCTCCCCGGAGTACTCCGTGATCTGCGACTCCGAGAAGAACCCGGCCGAGGCGGAGACCCTGGCGCTCCTTGAGACCGCCGGCGCGGTTTTTGAGACAAAGGACGGGGACGTCACCGCCGTCTCCGACGGTGAGACTCTGGCGGTGAGCCGCTAGGGACGGTTCTTCGCGGAGGGGGGCGGGTCTCC
>ODAJ012153323.1_pt1 | contig 49809 bp, 85 predicted proteins | sample 1539241 | NCBI WGS metagenome assembly ODAJ01 (sample SAMN02144231, study PRJEB22623) | gut metagenome | biome: sheep rumen | host: Ovis aries | place: New Zealand | reverse complement strand
CTGCAGGCAATCTCGGCGGTACGATCAACGTTACTATACCGGCATTTGCTACGCGCGAAGAGGTTGAGACTGCGGCGGCGTTGCTCGCCGTGATCGCGGAGAAGTGGACAGACAAAGAATAAAGCGGCAGGAGCCGTTTTAGACCGCAGGGGATATATAAAAACAATACACAACCGCCAAAAACAGGCGGGGCTTGAGAAAGGAGCGAAGTATCCTTCCGAGGTGATTGTAATAGAATTGATGACAAAGTGGAACCACGACAGCCGACCTGCGGCGGCTGTCATTAAAGAAGGATAGCGGCATGATTAAGACAATTAAGGATGTTCAGAAGTGTTATAAAAACCGGCTCAGAGACCTTGTGGCTGAAAGCGGGAAAACACAGGTGCAGATCGCGAGGGAAATGGGGATAAGCCGTAAACTGCTCAATATGTACCTCGCGGGAAGCATAACCCCAAACATTTACACGACTTGCAGGTTCTGCGAATACTTCGGAGTTTCTGCCGATTACCTGCTCGGAATGAGCGAAAAGAGGGAACCATGAAAGGGGATTTTGCTATCACGCTAAAAAGGCTTTTGAAAGAGCGGAAAATGACACAGCGGCAATTATCAAAAGCAATTGGCATTGGCGAACCGCAAATTTACAAATACGTGCACGCGGTGGCAATCCCACGGGCGAGAGTGGTTGACAGGATAGAGGACGCGCTCGGCGTACAGCGGGGAACCCTGCATGACGTAATAGCACAAGAAAGAGCCGGTGAGGACGGCGACACACATGAAATGTCAACACGCGAAGAACAGATTTTAAGCGCGTGGAACAGGGGCGCAAGGACTGCCGAAGAAGTGGCAGAGATAACAGGATATTCGTTGAGAGTGGTGGGGCTGTACCTGCCGCTCGGAATAGAAAAGGAGTATGTATGAAAAAACTGATAGCACTGATAGCACTGATTATGATTGTACCGATTACCGCGCAGGCGCAGGAAGTACCGAGTATTGAGCTGATTGAGGAAGACGCCGACGGCACAATCCTCGGCTCTCCCTACCATTACTCGATAGAGTGGGTTACGGTCGGCTTTAAACCGAAAGATGTAAAAGTACAGAGACAGTCGAGATCCTTTGTGATCTATGCGGACATAACGACAGCGGCGCGGAAAGTGGAAGTGCAGTACAGCCGTGACAAGGAATTTCGGTACGGAGTTAAGACAAACACATTTCGGAATCTTAACTACCGCGCGCCGGTATTGGCTTTTACTGCGGCAGACGGGGCAAGAGTGGGGAACGATTGGTACTATAATGATTCAATCGTGCTCAAACAGAGCGGCAATGTGCTGACAAGCAGGAGAAAAAGAGTTGGAGAATGGAACCGGCTTTGCGTAACGCAAAAGGATGTAAACATGGCACGGGCAAAAATATGCTGTGTTAAGAGAATGTACGTGCCCGATGTTTTGAACCCCGTTGGAATGTATGTGCGGGCAAGAAACGTATATGACGGCAATACTCACAAAACGGTGTACAGCGGTTGGTCGAGAGTTGTAAGGGTGAGGTGAGATCATGGATTTAATAGACCGGCAGGCGGCAATCGATGCAATCGAGAATGCGTTTGATCGAGAGACAATATTAAATAGATTCGTGCGGAAAATAGCAATTAGTGCGGTTAGGCTGTTACCGCCCGCACAACTAAAAGAACTCGACACTCTGATCAAGGCATTAGAGCAAGAACACAAAAAGCTGAGGGAGATGCAGAAGGCACAGCCGCACACATACAGGGGAGTAACGCTCAATGATGTACTGATGTACTTTGATTCACTCGAGGGCAACGAGGACGCGTGGACAGAGTTCTGTTCCTGTTTAAAATGCCGCGGTTGGGGGCTTTATCATATACGGTCTGCGACAGACAAAAATGTCGGGAGCAGTGAAGACTGCATCAGCAGACAGGCGGTGATTGATGCGCTTGAAAATACAAAGAAGGTGGCAAAATGAGAGTTTTAATTGCTTGTGAAGAATCGCAACGAGTTTGCACGGCGTTCAGAGAACGTGGGCACGAAGCATACAGTTGTGATATTCAAGAATGCTCGGGTGGACATCCTGAGTGGCATATATTGGGAGATGTATTGCCATTGTTAAACGGACATTGTGAGTTTACATTGCAGAATGGCAAGACAGACAGACAGACAGATGGGATTTAATAATTGCACATCCGCCTTGCACCTATTTAAGTAACGTAGCCACAAGGCAATACTCTTTGAAGTGTTGTACGGCAGAGAAGGTCATAGCCAGGTGGGAAGAAAGAGCAAGAGCCGCTGTTTTCTTCATGCGATTTGCCCTAGCTGACTGTGACCGTATCGCAGTAGAAAATCCGGTCGGCTTTATGAACTCTTCATACAGAAAGCCAGACCAGATTATTCACCCTTACTTTTTCGCAGAAAGTGAGGATGATGCTGAAAATTACTACGAAAAGAGAACGTGTCTATGGCTCAAAGGACTTCCACAGCTTGAAAGAAGTAGCTGCTTACCGCCTCCACCACCAATGTACATTTTGCGAGGTGAGAAAGGTAAGGGGAAAAAGATAGGTTGGTGCGAAGGGATGAGAAACATCAAAGGCGGTCAAGCTGAACGTGCAAAAGCTAGGAGCAAGACCTTCCCTGGTATAGCCAAAGCAATGGCTGAACAATGGGGGTAAACAGGATGAATGATTTAATTAGTAGACAGGCATTATGCGAGTATGCACTTAATCAAAAGGACAAAAGCGTTACCCCAAATGACATTATGCGATTCCCATCCGCACAGCCAGATGTTCCCGACACAAATGTCGGAGACATGATCAGCAGACAGGAAGCAATAGATGTACTGGACGCTTATCAAGTTAAGATCGAGAACGGAGAAAAAAACCCATATGCATGGGCAAGGTTGCGAATGAGCGAGTTACCGTCCACACAGCTTGACACAGACTGCATCAGCCGAAAAGCGGCGATTGATGGGCTGAATGATGCGGTACATGAACATAACATAACAGATTTTGATGCGGTCGCAACAATACTTGCACTGCCGTCTGTCACGCCGAAACAGCGGACGGGGAAGTGGATTGACCTTGGAGATTGTGAGCAGTGTTCTAAGTGCAAGGGAACGCACTTAAAGGAAATTCAGACTGTGTACGGAAAAGCAACGTGGATCAAGTCAAAGTTCTGCCCGAACTGCGGAGCGAAGATGGAGGTGACGAATGCCGAACTGGATTGAAGGAACATTAAAACTCCGCGGTAAGCAGGAAGACATAAGAAGATTCTTCCGCGAGGGGCTGCAGCCAAGCAACTGGCCAAAGCCGGAAGACAGAGTCGGCCAGATAATTGATCGCTCAGCAGAAAACGAACTCTATTTTGAGTTCAACAGGGAGCCGCATATTGTCGGGACAAGAAGAGCTTTTATAACAGACAAAAGCGCATTTATGTCTGAAGAAAGCGGTGTTGTTTGCGTAAACGTAAAGCAGGCGTGGGCTTTTTATGCAGGATCAGAATCAAATGATCTGAAAGCATGGGAGGGCATATCTGATAAATACAATGTCGATATAAAGCTTTATGGGATTGAGAGCGGTATGGAGTTTACGCAGGAAATCATAATTCTACGTGGCGAAGAACCGATAGTGAACGAAAGGCAGTATGAGGACTGGGGCTGGGACTGCCCGTTCCCCAATATGGGCGGCTGATGGAGGTGACGGAATGAGCCTAAGAGAAGAACAATGCAAAAAGGTGTGCCGCATATTGGACGATGTTTTGGCGAACAGACCAACAGAAAGGGATGCTCTTTGTGTGGCTGTCGATAAAGCGTTTGAAGCACTGAAACAGCCCGAAATCGTTTATTGCAAAGACTGTAAGAACTGGATTCCTTATGACTGGATGTTCAGTGAAACATGGCAAAGTCAAAACAGGGACGACTATCCACAGGATGAAATTGGTTGTAGTTATGGCGATATGGTAATGAAGGCAGATGATTTTTGCAGTCGAGCGGAGAGGATTAAAGGAGAAGCGGAATGAAAATCACACTGAATATTGACCCGAAGGATGTTATCTCAATCGTACAAGCCGATGACGGAAGGGCATGTGTCTGCATGGCAATCGGACAAAGTGTTGAGGTGTTTCTAACCGCCGAGGAACAGGCTGACGAGCTGATGGACAGACTTATGGACGAGGAAGGAGATGCGGAATGAAATATGTAATCGAGTTTGGTGACAAGCCATCCTATCAAGATGACAATACGGATTTTTATCCATGCAAGCAGATTCCGTGGTGGTCGGTCAGCGCTACGTACATTCAGAAGCTGACACCACTCGAAAAGGAACTGGAAGAAGCCCATCAGAAGGGCTATGACGAAGCGTGGGAAACCATCACGAAAATTGCCAAAATGCCCGATGGCGAAAGGGGCAAGATATTTGGAGAAACGTGGATATCAAATATTCTGAACAAATTCAGCATCTCCGAAATCATCAACATACTGGACGGGCAAGAACCCGAACAGGATGAGATTAAGGTCGGTGACGGGGTGAAAGATAGAACGGATGACTGCGGAGTGGTCACATGGATCTATGGTAACGATGCTTATGTTTTATGGCAAGATGGCTCAACAGGCAATTATGCAGCGGATGAACTCATCAAGACTGGTCGCCACTTCAATTTTTTGGCGTCACTGCTTAATGCAATGAAAGAAGGTGCGGAATGAATGGATCAGAAGCAATAATAGCCATTATTTGGCTTTGGGTGGTAGTAATCTTGATTGCGGTAGCGGGAATACAGTGAGGTGACGGAATGAGTACAGAAGATAAATTACAGTGTATCGCTTTTGCACTTATAGGCATTATAGGTATCCTGCTTTTGGTGATTGCGATAGGAGGGTGACGGAATGAGCGAATTGAATTTTTACTGGAGAATGGGCGACTACGCACTGGAAGCATGCCCGAAACACCTCGCGAGATTCGATGATGATGAGCCAAACGAAACTATAGACCTTGTAAAGTTTTATCAGTGCCAGGGGCATGAGTGCAAATACTCAATCGGGTATTTCTACTACAACTCTCACGAGCCGTGTTGGGAACTAAAATTCGTTGGTGGTCGATTCAAGGAACTGTTGGAGACAGATGTCGTGGCAGTGTTCAAGATGCTCAAAGCGGCATATGACGTGCTGACGGAATGGAAAGAGGGGAGAGAGGTGACGGATGCCAAACTGGATTGAAGGGACATTAAAACTCCGCGGTAAGCAAGAAGATATAAAAAAATTCTTCCGTGAGGGACTACAGCCGAGCAACTGGCCAAAGCCGGAAGATCGTATAGGTCAAATAATTGATCGCTCACTAGAAGACGAGCTCTATTTTGAGTTCAACAATGAGCCACATATTGTCGGGACAAGAAGAGCCTTTATAACAGACTCAAATGCAGTTATGACTGAAGAAAGCGGTGTTGTTTGTGTAAATGTAAAACAGGCATGGGCTTTTGATGCGGGATCAGATTCAAACGATCTGAAAACATGGAAAGACATATCTGACAAATACAATGTCGATATAAAACTTTATGGGATTGAGAGCGGAATGGAGTTTACGCAGGAAATCATAATTCTGCATGGAGAAAAACCGATAGTGAACGAGAGGCAGTATGAAGACTGGGACTGGGACTGCCCGTTTCCGAAAATAGGAGGATGAGGAGGTGACGAAATGAAAAAATATCATGTAGAAGGATATTACGAAGGAGAGATTGAGGCGGATTCCGTAGAAGATGCCGAAATGAATTTCCATGAGTCTGATATTGAGGATATAACAATCCAAGGTGTATGGGCGGTTGAAGATGAGTATGTGATGTGGGATAGAGAGGAAACAGCCGCAAGTAAGGAGTAAGTAATGAGTACCGAAGATAAATTACAGTGTATCGCTTTTGCACTTATAGGCATTATAGGTATCCTGCTTTTGGTGATTGCGATAGGAGGGTGATGAAATGAGCGAAATTAAATTTTATATTCCAAAAGACGAAACAATCCCCACTGATTTAAGACTTTATGTTGGAGATGTATATGTGCATTATGAGCGCATCAGAAACGGATTCAGATTTCATATTTCGGTTGACGATGAGGACAAGGCAATCGATGTTGCAAAAGAGATTGCGGACAAAATGAAGCGTGAACACGATGAGTCTCAACACGGAGTATCATGGAGAACAATATCTCTTGAGGTTGTGCCACAAGATGAGAGATATAGGATTAATACAATTGTTGACTGGATATACAGAGTAAGGGATTCATATTGAGGTGACGGAGTGAGCCGAAAAATAAAAGATATTCCCACTTCTCCATTGTTGGATAAGGTTATCCCGATAGAGGTGAACACTCCTCACAAGGTAAGCGAGGTTATATGCGTAAAGTGCGGAAAGAGATGGATTTCGGTTAGGCAAGCGGACATCTTTTTAAAGAACATAGTTTGCCCAAATTGCGGAGCGGGTTATGTAATCGAGACAGGCGAAGAAATGAAAGAGGTGACGAAATGAGCGTGTCATATAAGGCCAATGAAATGTACAGGGAATTGGAACTGTACGACGGAGATACAAAGATCGGAGAGGCTGAGGTAGACATTAACGGCAGGATGCTTTCGCGGTTGTCTATCCTGGAACCGTATCAGAACAGGGGATACGGGCAGGCAATCGTGAAAAAGCTGATTGAAGACTATGGTATCACGTGCCTGTGGGTAAATGCGGACAATGCGAGGGCAATCCATGTTTACGAGAAATGCGGGTTTACCAAGGAGCGCTCGACAATGTATCTGATGGAGCGGAAAGGGGGCAAAGAGTGAACAACTGTGAAAACTGCAAGTATGCTACATGGGATTATGAGACTTTTTACGGCACAACGAAGCGGCAGTATTTTGTAACGGGGTGCAAAAAAGGAATGGACGATCCCGAGGGGGAAGGCTGTGAGGGATTTGATGAAGACAGTTGATCTGATATTGCTAATGATTACCGGCTACACGGCAACGTTGGCGGGGCTGTTGGCAATATGCGCGGTGTGTTACGTGCTGTTTTGGATATTTAGCAAGGAAACGGGGGAACATGGAAATAACAGCAATCACAGCAATAGTTTTCGTTATCGGAATGGCTTTGAGCGGGATTGTAAGCTTCTTTATCTGCGCGTGCTTCGTGGCAGAGGAAAGGCAGAAAAACACGACTGCGTGGGACGATGGATATACTCAAGGCTACATAGACGGGCTTAATCAGAAAGGAGTGTAATGGCTACATTTTTGTTGAGCATGGCAGGTGCGGCAGTTGGCACGGGAGGAGTATTATTCTTTATATTTTGCAAGATACAGGAGATCTTGTGGACGGACGAGGACGTAATGTATGAAGAGTTGGATTAAATGTTTGTTCGGCAGGCACGAATACGAAAAGATACGCGACCGCCACTATGAGAAGCACAAGGGCTTTGTGATCGTGCAGGGCGTGTATAAGTGCAGGAAATGCGGCAAGATACAGTACAAATAGTAAAGTAATTGAAAATATCGGACGGCACTGCTACAATACCTCATCTTTTAAGGTGAGGTATTTTTTTATGCGCGATTTCGGAAGCCATGCGAAATTTGTCGGCGGCAACGAGGGCGACAAATGCAACTACAATACACGGCTCGATACCTACGGGTGCGGATGCGCCCACGACTGCAAATACTGCTATGCAAAGAGCCTGTTAGAGTTTAGGGGGCTATGGAACCCGCAGAACCCGTCAGTCGGTGATATAGCCACGATCAGCAGGGAGATACGCAAGCTCCCCCGCGAGGTTGTGAGATTGGGCGGTATGACGGATTGCTTTCAACCGGCGGAACGCCTGCACAAAGTCACCTACAAAACGATAAAGCTTCTCAACCGGCGGCGCATACCATATCTGATAATTACAAAATCCCCACTGATTGCAGAAGATGAATACATGGATGTGATGGACAAGTCCCTTGCTCACATTCAGTTCACGCTTACCTTTACAGATGATGAGCAGTACAAACGGGCGGGAATAGAATATGCCCCGCCGCCGAGCAAGCGCATAGAAGCCATCGAAAAACTGGAATACAGCGGCTTTGATACCTGCATAAGATTGTCACCATACATCCCCGAATTTATCGACATTGACTGCCTTAATCAAATAGAGTGTGACAAGGTTCTTGTGGAGTTTTTACGTGTTAATCATTGGATTCGCCGGTGGCTCGGCGACAAATGCGATCTGAGCGGCTACACAAGGAGCTTTCACGGATACGACCATTTGCCGTTTGAAAGGAAAATAAAGCTTGTTGAGCAAATGGGCGACTATCATACAGTAACCGTTTGTGACTTTGAACCCGAATATATCGATTTTTGGAAGAAACAGTTTAACCCAAACAAAGAGGACTGTTGCAATTTAAGAAAGGACTTTTGATGGAGCTGAGAATTGAGTATGTCCCGATAGAGGACGTAAGACCGTATTCAAACAACGCCAAACTGCACCCCGCAGAGCAGGTCGAACAGATCAAGAGCTCTATTCAGCAGTTTGGCTTTAATGATCCGATAGCAATATGGCATGACGAGGTCGTTGAGGGACACGGCAGGCTGATTGCGGCGACGGAGCTTGGAATGGACACCGTTCCGATTATACGCCTTGACGAACTTACAGAGGAACAGCGCAGGGCATACGCACTCGTACACAACAAGCTGACAATGAACTCCCCGTTTGACGTTGACCTGCTGAACATTGAATTAGACGGCATTACGGAAATAGACATGTCAGATTACGGGTTCGATATAGATATTGTCGAGCCCGATAGTTATGAGTTTGACATAAAGTACAAAAACAACCTGCAGAAGCATTTTATCGTGCCGCCGTTCAGTGTATTGGATGCAAGACAGGGCTATTGGACGGATAGGAAGAAGGAATGGCTGAAAATTACCGGCAACCTATCTGAAACAAGGGACGGAAAATACGGCAGATTTAATCAAGGTGAGGGCAGTATAACGGACGCAATAAACGGCGGGACAAGCAACTTCGACCCCGTATTGGCTGAAATTATGTACAAGTGGTTCTGTGTGGATGGCGGCGCCATTCTTGACCCGTTTGGCGGTGAACAGACAAAAGGCGTTGTCGCGGGTGAACTTGGGTATACATACAGGGCGTGTGAAATACGGCAGGCACAGGTCGACCTCAATACAGAAAAGACAGCACGTTACAAAAATGTGAAATACTATTGCGGCGACAGCAATAATATTTCACAGATCATCACCGAGCGCGGCTTCGATATGTGCTTCACGTCACCGCCTTATTATGACCTTGAGGTGTACAGCAAAACAGACATGTCAGCTCTTGGCACATATGAGGAGTTCATGGAAATGTACCGCAACATTTTTAAACAGTGTTATGAAATGCTCGCGGATAATAGTTTCTTAGTGGTTAAGGTCGCAGAAATACGTGACAAAAAAACTGGAGCGTACAGAGGATTTGTACCCGACAATATAAAGCTGTTCACTGAGCTCGGATTTGTGTTTTACAACGACATTGTATTAGTCACGGCGGGCGGGACTGCACCAATAAGAGCGAATCAAAACATGCGCACCCGCAAAGTAGTGAAAACACATCAGAATATCCTTGTGTTTTATAAAGGGGATATGAATGAAATAGCGAATAAATATCCCGTGCTTAGTTTTGAGGGGGTGAGTGAATAAAAACATGGGGATTGAGTTGTTGAGGTTCCCGCATAAAAGGCTCAGAGCCCGCGTAATCAAAAGCTACATGAAAGAAGCGGGATATGATAGAGCAGTTTGCTTCAGTTGCGGCAATGCGGCGCGGGAACTGCAGGATGCAGGCGTTGAAACTTTACACATTGGGAAGCACGGCGTGCTGACACCGCGCAAATGGTTTCAGCAGGCAGAGATACAAAAGGTGTTTCCACATTATTTTGACGCAACAAGCGGACACCTGCCGGCGGACGCGATGTACGCGCTATCGCTTGCATATCGTGAATACTTGGGAGAACTGAGGGAAGAGTGTTATTATGTGCCAACAGGGAGCGGCGAAACGATTGTCTGTTTGAAAATGGCATATCCTCGGGTAAATTTTGCCGCCGTGTATGATTTAGACGAAGCGACAGAGTATAGTGAATGGTGCCCGCTGAATGCCATTGTTGCGGCAATGGCAAGCAAAATAATATTCGCGGATGGTGACGCAGATTGGGGAAAATGCGAGGTGACTAAGTAATGGCAAGGAACAAAGAACCGCTCCGAAACCGTGAACAGTTGGTGCAGGAAATAGAAAGGGTGCATATAGCGCTCGAAAAGACAAAAAGCATGTACCTCAAGCGGGAGTACACGCGCCACCTTTGGAAGATGCAGAAGGAATTGCGGGACTATGACAGATTTCGGAGCGGGATGAGGGCTTAAAGATGGCAAGACCAAGAAAAGAAATCGACAGGAAAAGCTTTGAGGGATTGTGCGGCATACAATGCACACAGGAAGAAATATGTCAGTTTTTTGATGTAACGGACAAGACCCTCAATTCATGGTGCAGGCGAACGTATGGGGCAAGTTTTTCCGAGGTATTTGCGATAAAAAGGGGCATCGGGAAAATATCGCTCAGACGTGCAGGCTTTGAGATGGCGAAAAAGAACCCCGCCGTGCATATATTTTATGCAAAGAATTACCTTGGCATGACTGACAATGTTCATTACACCGTGACAGAGGTTGAAGACCTTACACCAATCGCGGACATGATAAACGATGATTCAGACGAGTAAAATACCTTGGAAGCCACTATCACAAAAGCACCGGCGCTACATACGAAAGGCACTAAAGAGCAAAATGTCAGTCGCAGAGGGTGCCATTCGTTCGGGAAAGACAATTGATCACTGTATCATCGCGGCGGCGCTGTTGGAAAAGAGCAGGGATAAGATACATCTCGCAAGCGGCTCAACCATAGCAAACGCCAAAATGAACATTGGTGACTGCAACGGGTTCGGGCTTGAGCACCTTTTCAGAGGTAGGTGCAGGTGGGGAAAGTACAAGGACAACGAAGCTCTGTTTATTCAAACACAAACGGGCGAAAAGGTGCTTGTATTTGCAGGCGGGAGCAAAGCCGACAGCTATAAAAAAATACTCGGCAACTCCTATGGAATATGGATAGCGACTGAAATCAATGAGCATTACGACTCAAACGATTCGAGAACATCATTTATCAAGGTGGCGATGGGCAGGCAGGCGGCGGCGCTTGACCCGTGCGTTTTATGGGACATGAACCCATGTCAGCCAATGCATCCCATATACACGGACTACATTGACGTATTTCCCGAGAAGTATATCGGCGGCTACAATTATCAGCATTTTACTATGGCTGATAATTTAGCTATCACACCAGAACGACAGGCGGAAATTGCAAGTACCTATGACGTGAACTCGGTATGGTACAAGCGCGACATATTGGGCGAACGGTGTGTTGCAGAGGGATTGATATATCCAAACTATGCAGACGCGCTAAAAACGCCGCCAAACGGACAGCCCGATGATTATGTACTAAGTGTTGACTACGGCACGATGAACGCTTTTGCGGGGCTGTTATGGGCGAAATACTGGGATACATGGTATTGCGTCAAAGAGTACTATTATTCGGGCAGGGATACGGGAGAACAAAAGACCGACCAAGATTACGCACAAGACTTGTTCAGATTTATTCAGCCGGTGCAAAAGTGGCATGCCGTAAGAGTGGCGAACGGACTTGATTATGGCGCGTTGGAACTTGTGACAATTATAGACCCGTCTGCGGCGTCTTTTATAGCGCTCTTGAGAAAGGATTATGACTGTTTCAAGGTTAGAAAAGCAAAGAATGACGTGCTAGACGGTATAAGGGAAACGGCGGTCGCCATTAAGACAGGCTTGATAAAAATAGCCCCGACAATGGACAGCCTTGTCACAGAACTGCAGGGCTACGTATGGGATGACAAGGCAAACGACGAGGCGCCACTAAAGGAAAATGACCATGCGTGCGATGCTTTGCGATACTTTGTTAAAACTATGCGCATTGTAAGAGACGCGAACACCAACACACAGTAAAAGGGGGAAACATGTATACCTATCAAGATTTCCTCAAGGTATGGGAAGAACGCGGGAGAATCAATACCGACAGACCGTACCTTGATTTTGTGCAGGGCGTAATCAGTAACCACAAGAGCGACACAAAGAGCAGGGCGAACTATGAAACGGCTGTGCTCGCGGAAGAGTATTACACGCACCGCAACCGCACCATCGTTGAGTTTCAGAAGCTTTTGTATGACGTGACCGGCAAGGCAAAAGTTGACAACCTTGGGGCAAATTATAAGCTCTCAAGCAATTTCCTGTTTATGGCGGTCAATCAGATCAATCAGTACCTGCTCTCAAACGGGGTTACGTGGAAAAACAAGAGCACCAAGAACCGGCTCGGGGCGAGCTTTGACAAGATGGCGCAGAAAGCCGGTGAGGAAGCCCTAAAATGCGGCGTTTCCTTTGCCTTTGTCAACTACGATCATATCGAGGTGTTCAGCCTGCGGGAGTTTGCCCCCCTGTACGATGAGGTCACGAATCAGCTCATGGCGGGTGTGCGCTTTTGGCAACTGGACAGCAACAAGCCATTGCGGGCGACTGTTTACACCCTTGACGGCGTTGAGGAGCTTATATGGGGCGAGCGGGACGAAAACGGCTACACCGGCGGCAGGATATTGAAGCCGCTTTCACCCTACATTAAAGTGATCAAGGGCGCACCGGCTGACCCTGTAAAGGTCTATGACGGGGAGAACTACCCCGCATTTCCCATAGTGCCATTTTACGGCATCAACAAGCAGTCCGCGCTCGTGGGACGCAGGGAGCAGATCGACTGCTATGACCTCATCAAGTCGGGCTTTGCCAATACAGTGGATGAAGCCGCTTATATCTATTGGGCTATTGAGGGCGCGGGCGGCATGAAAGACATGGATCTGTCCCATTTTGTGGAGCAGATGAAACGACTACACGCCGCCGCCGTAGGGGACGAGCAGACCGTTGCGGCGAACACCGTGGAAGCACCCTACGCAAGCCGTGAAGCCCTGCTCACGCGCATAAGAGACGACCTGTTCGAGGATTTCATGATGGTTGACACAACCTCAATCAAGTCGGGATCAGTTGTTACCGCGCAGATTGAGGCGGCTTTCCACAACCTTGACACCGTTGCCAATCTGTACGAGTTCTGCGTCCTCGATTGGCTTGATGGCATCTGCAAAGTATTAGGCATTGAAGGGGAAGAACCCACAATGACGCGCTCCAAGATCATAAACACACAGGAACAGGTCACAACACTTGTGTCGGTGGCTGACTACCTCACGGAAGACTATATCACGCGCAAAATCCTCACGATCTTGGGCGACGGCGACATGGCTGACGCGATCATAAAAGAGCGCACCGATGAGGACATGGAGAGGATACAGTTGCCGCAACAGCCCGAACAGCCTGCGGAAGAAGGTGAAGAATGGACAGAGGGCACCAACTCACAGAACAGGTGATAAACAAGATCGAGGGGCGGCTGTACGCTGAATATTCGCAGGCGGCGAAAGAGGTGCAGGAAACGCTCACCGATTACATGCGCCGGTTCGCGTCCAAAGACATACAGTGGCGCGTATGGGTAGAGAACGGCTCCCGCACCGAGGAAGAATACGCCGCATGGCGAAAACAGCAGGTCATGGGAGCAAAGCGGTGGAAAGCCTTGAAAGAACAGCTCGCTGACGATATGTACAACGCCAACCTCACCGCACGTGACATTGCAGAAAGCTATATGCCCGATGTGTGGCGCATCAACCACAATTTCGCTTTGTATCAAGTGGAGCAGGGGAGCGGGGTGCCTTTGGACAGCTCCCTTACCCTGTACAACCGCGAAGCGGTGGCAAGGGTACTCAAGGACGATCCCGACCTCATGCCTATGGGGAAAAAGGTATTGGGAGACATAAAGCGTGGCAAGACAAAGCGGTGGGAACGGCAGAAGATACAGTCAATCATGATGCAGGGAATCATGCAGGGCAAGAGCAATGTCAACATTGCGAAGGACATTGCCGAGAACCTTGCAAATGGCGATTTCAAGGCATCGATGCGCTATGCCCGCACTATGAGCACCAACGCGCAGAACGCGGGGCGATACGGGGCATATAGGCGCATAGAACAGAGCGGTATCCCGCTGACTCTTGAGTGGGCGGCAACGCTTGACAACCGCACAAGGCATGAACACCGGCTGATGCACGGACAGCGGCGGGATGTTGGACAGCCGTTTTTCGTGGACGGGGTTGAGATACTGTATCCCGCATGGATGGGGACAGGGGACTACAAGGTGCCGCCCGACCTCATTTGGAACTGCCGCTGTACGATCCTTGCATGGGTAAAGGGTTTCGAGCATGAAACGCTGACGAGCAGTAACAAGCTCGGCGGCATGAGCTATGAGAAATGGCTTGAGGGCAAGGAAAAGACAGAACCGATAACAAAACAGCGCGACATCGGCAACGCTATGGAGGCAAAGCACATCCGCAAGTATCAGAGGGGATAACATGGAATGGGAATTTGGCATAGCTGAGAACAACGCTGAACAGATCAAAGAAGCGGCGCGTGAGCACATACTGTCAGCCCTTGACGCAATCGGCATGCAGGCGGCATCTCTCGCGAAGGTGGAATTGCAGAAAGCCCCCGAAAGGATTGACACCGGCTTGTTAAGGAACAGTATCACGCACGCGGTAAGCGGGCGACCGGCGGCTATAGCATCATACTCCGCAGACAATCCGAGCAGGCATACCGGCAAAACACCCGAGGGCGGTAGTTACGGCGGGACGGCACCGGCGGCAGACGATCCCGCGAAGCCCTTTGTACTTGTCGGGACGAATGTTGAGTATGCCCTATACGTGCATGAGGGCACAACGGATATGACGCCGAACAGGTTTATCACCAACGCGATAAAAAACAACGGCGCGGAATTTGAGCAGATTATGGCGCGTGAATTAAATACCCTTGCATAATTTCGGGCGTCAGTGCTACAATACCGCGACACGGGCGAAGGACAGCCCAAAATAGACATTTACACCTGCAAAGCACAGCGGGAAAAAGCATCCGAAGAAAGGGGTGGAACATTTGGCACTGACGAGGAAGCTACTCAACGCGCTCGGCATCGAAGCGGACAAGATTGAGCAGATCATTGAAGCCCACACCGAGACGGTGGACGCGCTGAAGAAAGAGCGCGATGAAGCAAGGACAACGGCAGAGCAGTACAAAGAGGACGCGGAAAAGCTCCCTACGGTTCAGCAGGAACTGGACGCCCTCAAGCAGGACGAGACCGGAAACCCGTACAAAGCACAGTACGAGAAGGAGCATACCGAGTTTGAAAAGTACAAGGCTGAGGTAGAGGCCGAGAAAACCGCCGCAAAGAAAGAGACGGCATACAGGAAACTGCTCACGGAAGCGGGAGTGTCAGATGGGATCATCGACCTCATTATCAAAGGAGATCCCGTAGAGATCGAATTTAATGACAAGGGTGAGGTCAAGGATGCTGACAAGATCACGGACGGTATCAAGTCCAAGTGGTCAAACTACATCGTAGAGGAACACAGGGAAGGAACGCAGACGCACCATCAAGGCGGCGACAACGGCGGTCGAGACAATGGCGGCGGCGGCATGAGCAGGGCGGCGCAGATCGCGGCAAATTATGCCCATGACCGTTACGGCGTAACTCCCGACAAATAAGGAGGAATCATATGTCCTACATTGGCACAGTTGAGCAGAGCAAAGCCTATGAAGCAGGCTATTTCCTTGCTCACGAAGAATGCACAAGAGAAACGCGGGAAATCCCGCAGTCTATGGCAACAACGCTGTCAAATGGCGCGAAGTACGTCAAGATGGGCACCCTGTACCCGTCAAACGACGCGAACGCGGTCGGCATCGTGTACGAGGACGTGGATGTTACGAACGGCAACGCCGCAGGCTCTGTTGTGACGAGGGGCGTGATCTATAAAGACCGCCTGCCGGTGACGCTTAACTCTAACGCGGCGAACGCGCTCACGGCTCTCGGGTTCAAGATCATTACGGCGGCTCCCACGACAGAACGTCCCACATGGGCAGGCGGCACGCTGACCGAGCTTACTGTCACATCATCCGCAGGCACAGCGGTCGGTGATACGGCTGTCACGGTATCGGGCGCGTCAGTTCCGACAGGCGGCGGCTATGTTTATAAAGTGGGCGACACCGCTCCCGCGATTAAGTACGGCGACCTGCCGAGCGGATCGTGGACAGAGTGGGACGGCGATGATGATATTACTGCCGCGACCGGCAAGTACATCACCGTTGCTATCGTTGACGCTGACGGGCTTGTTATCGCGGCAGGCTCCAAGATCGTGACTGCGAAATCCGCGTAAGGAAGGGGGAATGAGATATGCCTAGATTTGAAGACAACATTCTCGGATTTGTCCCGAAGAAAGATTGGCTTGACGTGGGTACGCTTGTTACTCGACCCAACGATCCGGTCGATCAGCTTATTGATGATACAAAAACCGACAACCTCGTGGCAGAGTGGGAGTCCCTTGCGGCTGAGTATCAGATCCCGATTATGGCTCAGTTCCACGGATTCGACACCGAAGCACAGACGACTGTCAGATTCCCTATCGATATTCATAACGTGGAGAAGGGACTGATCAAGGTCAAGATCAATCAGTCGGAAAGGCTCCGCGCACTTATCGGCAAGGGCGTGCAGAACGAGTCTCAGCTTTACGACTATGTCATTCGTGACGGCGTAAGGCTCGCTGATCAAGTCGTCACCCGTTCCAAGGTCGCCAAGAACGAGATGCTTGCGACCGGCAAGATCACCATCAAGGAAAACAATCTTGACCTCACTGTGGACTACGGCGTACCGGCGGCGAACAGGGCTTACACGCTCGACCTGTCTGCGGGGGCTGACATTCCTGCACAGATTCAGCAGATCGTGGATGATGCGAAGGAAAAGGGCAAGACCATCACGGGCATGTACACGAGCGGCACGGTTATGTCAAAGCTTCGCAACAACACCGCTCTGCAGAAGATCATCAACGGCAATATCGGCGCGGGCGCGCTCCTGCGCAATCAAGCGTTGAGGGACTTCCTCGGAGACGAGTTCGGGCTGAACACGATCCTCACGAACGACCTCACGTATGCACTCCCCGCCAAGATCGGCTCAAACGGCAGACCGCAGGTTTCGACCAAGAGGTATTACCCCAAGAACAAGATCACGTTCTTCTCGACCAATCCTGCGGGCAGGCTTGCCCGCGGTCTTTGGGGCGATCCGCCCGAAGTCGATGTGGCAAGGCTCGGAAATCTCGATGTTTCGGGCGCGACAAACAGCCCGTTCGTAACGATCTCTCAGTGGACGGAGAAAGATCCCGCCGTGCTGTGGACAAAGGCATCCGCCCTGTTCATGCCTGTGCTTTTCGATCCCGAGTCCCTGTACATCGGAACCGAAACGGCGTAAGGGGTAATCGCATGGACAGGATGGACACATTGACAGAGCTTTGCGAGTATCTCAAGAACTGGTTCGATGACGGCTGTGCTGTCCATAGCGGAAAGATAACGATCGCAGGGGGCACAATAACGTGCTCCTGCGATTTTTTAAATTCGCGGGAAGTACAGCTTGAAGCCGGTCAATGCTTTCGCGTGGCGGGGCACCCGTTTTATAACGGCGTCCACATTTACCCCGATGAAGAGATGCAGGACTGCACGTTTGAGGGCAGTATTACGCCGATGAACGTGCCGAAGGTCATATGGGCATTGGTGGACGAGATACAGGCATGGCGCGATAAGTACGAGGGTGTTGACAGCTTAGCGATGAGTCCTTTTACATCAGAGTCGTTTGCGGGCTATTCCTACAGCAAAAACGGGGCAGGCGCGTCCGCGGGCAACGGAGCAGGCGGTTGGCAGGCTGTTTTTAAGAACCGGCTGACACATTGGAGAAAAATATGAGCTTACTTGATGAGGCGATGGAATCCTGCGTGATGCTCGACAAGACCACGCAGGGCAGTGAATACGGGGGAATTAAGCCTGTTTGGACAGAGGGTGCTACATTCTATGCGGCGATAGCTTTTGACAGCTCTATGCCCGCGAGGATCGCTTCTGTGCAGGGTGTAACAGACCTGTACACCGTGACCACGCGGAAAAACGTTACACTCAACTATCACGATGTTTTCCGCAGGGTGAGGGACGGCAAGATATTCCGCGTCACATCGGACGGTGACGACAAAGCTACACCGGCAAGCGCGGCGCTCAACATGCGAGTCGTCAGTGCGGAAGAATGGGAGCTGACAGATGGCTGATACATGGGTTGGAATCAATAGATTTTGGTCGTCATTCGAGTGGGCGGCATACGATGAACAGACCTCTTTTGACGAGGGCGACCGCCCTGCATACCCTCATATCACCTACGAATCGGGGGACGGTGCTTTCACTCATGAAACCTTTTTGACCGCGCACCTTTGGGACAGGTCGGGCGATTGGGAACGGCTCAAGAAAAAGGCGGCGGAGATAAAGGAGTTTGTGAAAGACGGGCATAAGGTAAACGTGGACGGCGGGCAGTTATGGTTCAAGCTCCCCGACACAATGACCTTTGCACAGCCTATCGGCTCGGGTTCCAATGACGAAATGATCAAGCGCATTTTAATCAACATCACGGTCGAGTATCTGACCGTGTGAAGGGAGTAACATATGGGAATGAAATACACGAAAGTCGATGCGGACGCTTTTCAGAAGCTCGCGCTCAACGCCGGTATCCTGTGCAAAGAGTTCGCCCCCGCCACAGGTGCGGTGACAGGCATCCTCGGCGCAACATCGGGCGGCATTGCGTTTGCATCGAACCCCACATACACGGACTTCGGCGAGGACGTGGACAACGTACCCGCAAATACAATGCAGTTGAAGCGCATCACGGCGTTCGACCCAGTGTTCAGCGGAACCATGCTGACAATCGATGCAGATACCGCGAAGATGCTGACGGCGGCGGCTGACATTGACGGGAATGACAGCACACACATTATCCCGCGTTCAGTGCTGAAAGAGGACGACTTTGAGGACGTGTGGTGGGTAGGTGACTATTCGGACGTGAACACCGGCACGACCGCAGGATACCTCGCTATCCACATCAAGAACGCGCTCAACGTCACAGGACTGCAGACACAGTCGGGCAAAAATGCCAAGACGACGATCCCGTTTGAGTTCCACGGTCACTATGATCTTACGGACGAAGAGATGGAGCCGCCTTTCGAGATCTATGTCAAGGCGGGCACAGAAACAACAACAGGAACAACCGGCGGCACGCCGTAACGTAACAAGAAAGGGCAAACATGAAGAATCTTGCAAACTGTAAGCCGTCAGAATTTGTCGCGCAGACGAACGCAATACGCCACTATGTTGAGAAGTGGTTCAAACTGACCGGCATCCCCGATATACGCAAAAAGCTCCCCACAATCCCCGAGGGCGCTACGGACGATGAAAAGAAGCGCCTGTTCAGAGAGCAGAGCCGTAAGAATTTTGCGGAAATGCTCGATGCGGCACTTGAACAGCACCCCGCAGAAACGGTCGGACTGCTCGCGCTTGCGTGCTTTGTGCCGGTCGAAGAAGCTGACGAACACCCGATGGACTTCTATTTTGAAGCCCTTGCAGACATACTCGAAAGCAGTGGGGCGATCCGTTTTTTTTATTCGTTGGCGAATTTGGAGCGGAAGAGTGGGACGTAACGGGGATACAGCTTGACATAGTGAATCTTCTTGGGGCGGGGTACGTGGCTGATTACTGCGTATCCCGCTTTCGCCAAAAGCAGGAGCAAAAGCTGTATCGCGCATATATTACAGACGCGCTCATGGCGCTCAACAACAATATCGCTTCATACTTTGGCGGCACGTCCATAATCTCACGGTATATGGATATACTGAACCCGCAGAAGGAAAAGAACGCGGCTGAGATTGTGGCGGACGTCATGAAAAATGCAGGGCTTCACTTTTCGGGAGATGATACATGATCGATCTTTTTACACTATTTGCGAAGCTCACAATGGATTCGAGCGAATTTGATGAGGGCATAAAGGAATCCGAAGAAAAAGCGGGTTCCTTTGGCTCGCACCTCAAGTCGGCGGCAAAGGTAGGCGCGGCGGCGCTTGCGGCAGTCGGGACGGCGGCGATAGGCACAGGAACCGCACTCGTCAAGAGTGTTGGATCTGTTGCAGAATATGGCGACAACATTGACAAAATGTCTCAGAAGATGGGGCTGTCAATTGAAGCGTATCAAGAGTGGGATGCGGTGCTACAGCACAGCGGCACCTCGATCGAAGCAATGCGGGGCGGTATGAAAACGCTCGCTGTTGCGGTCGAAAGCGGGAACAAGGCGTTCCAAGAACTCGGCATGTCGCAGGAAGAACTCGCGGACATGTCGCAGGAAGAGCTTTTTGAAAAGACTATAACCGCCCTGCAAAACGTTGAGGACGAGACGCAGAGGACATACCTTGCGACAAAACTGCTCGGCAAGGGCGGCACGGAACTCGGCGCACTCCTTAACACAAGCGCGGAAGACACACAGGCAATGCGCGACAGGGTGCGTGAATTGGGCGGCGTAATGAGCGAGGACGCTGTAAAAGCCGCCGCCACATATCAAGACAGCCTGCAAGACATGCAGACCGCTATTACCGGCATCAAGCGCGGTATCCTGTCTGACTTTATGCCCGCGCTGACCACCATGATGGACGGTATCACCAATCTCGCGAGCGGTGATACGGACAAAGGTATGGAGCAGTTGCAGGCGGGTATTGACAAGACCTTCGCCACAATCGACAAAGCCATTCCGCAAGCGGTCAAAACAGGCGGCGCGATTATATCCGCAATTGGCAAAGCGGTCGAGCAGAACCTGCCGACAATCGCCCAAAAGGGGACAGAACTGATTGTCAGCCTTGCATCGGGCGCCGTGAGCGGTGTCCCTGCCGTGGTAGAAAATGTCGGCACGGTCGTGACCGTGATCATGGACACGGTATCGGAAGCCCTGCCCGAACTTATGGAAGCGGGCGTGAGTATCATACAGCAACTCGGTGAGGGGGCGGCGGAAGCAATTCCGCAGTTCCTTGAGTATATACTGCCGATGGTATTGGAGCTTTCAGAGACAATACGCGAGGGCGCGGGGCAGTTTGTTGACGCAGGCGTTGAACTGTTGCTGAATCTCATGCAGGGATTTATGGACAGCCTGCCGACACTGATTGAACAGCTCCCGCAGATCATAATAAACCTCGCAGGCGTTATCAATGACAACGCGCCGAAACTGATAGCGGGCGGCATAAAGCTTATACAGATGCTCATTACCGGCATAATAAACGCCGTGCCGTCACTGATCGCCAACTTCCCGCAGATTTTTCAAGCGGTGCTCGCCGTATGGTCTGCGCTCAACTGGATTGACCTCGGCAAGAGTGTCATAAACTTTATCAAAAACGGAATCACGGCACTACAGACACAGATCCCCAACACGATAAGGGATATTGGGAAAAAGGCAACTGAGTTCTTTAAGAATGTGGATTGGGCGCATGCCGGTTCGCAGGCGATCAATTTCATAAAGAACGCCATAATGGGGCTTTTCTCACTAATCCCCAACGCTTTGACCTCAATCGGCAACGCGGCGGTATCAGCTTTCAAAGGCATCAATTGGTGGGATTTAGGCGCGAACATTATCCGCGGTATAGTCAACGGTATTTCAAGCAACGTGGGCGCAATCGTAGACGCGGCTAAGAACGCGGCGAAAGCGGCTTTCGATGCGGCGAAGAACTTTCTCGGCATCAAGTCCCCGTCAAGGCTGTTCCGAGATCAAGTCGGTGCTATGATTCCGCGTGGTCTTGCATTGGGTATTGAGGAAGATACACCGCTCGCGGTGGAATCTGCTGACAGATTGGCAAGGAAGACGCTCCTGCCCTTTGATGATATGGAAATCCCCACCGTTGAGATGCAGGGGCAGTACACAGAGGGCGCGGACGTTTCAACATTGCTCGCCGCAATTTTGGCGTTCCTGCAAAACAACTGGAACAACGGCGACCCGATACCGATTGTTATCGGCGGTGAGACGGTTGGATATTATGACCGCAGGCTCGGCGTGATTGCCAACCTTAAAAAGCGAGGTGTTATCTGATGATATACGGCACAAATTTCACGCGAGAGGACGGCACAACCGCTCACACCTTTGGCTCATGGGGCATGTTACAGGTCGGACCGGCAATAATTTCGCCCCCAAAGGTGCAGACCAAATTCATTGATGTAACAGGGCGGGACGGGGCATTGGACTACACGACCGCCCTTGACGGAAATGTACACTTTGAAAGCAGGGAGTTTGAAGCGACATTGAGGTGCGTGGCGCACCGCTCAGAACTCCCTGCCGTGTACAGCAAGATACTCAACTTCCTGCACGGGCGCAGGCTCAAGGCGACCTGCGATGACGATAAGAATTATTATTGGCAGGGGCGCTTCGAGGCAAAATCCCCGAAGTGGAAGAAGGGCTATTGGGAAATTGACATAACCGGCACGGTCGACCCCTACAAGTACAGCAAGAGCACCACGATGGGCGACTGGTTGTGGGATCCATTTGTCTTCGAGACGGATATTGCATGGGATTATGCAGACTTGCAGGTTAATGAGGAACTTGAGCTCGTTGTTGCCACTTCGTCCATGCCCACGACTCCGATATTTAGGCTTTCGGAGCCGATGAAGATGGTGGTCAACGGCGGCTCCGAATATGACCTGCCGAAAGGCGATTCCACGATCCCGAGCATGGTGCTTACGGACACCGACACAACAATCACATTCTATGGCACCGGCACGGTAACGATTGGCTTTAGAGGGGGTTCGCTGTAATGTATACGATCTATACGGGATTGCAAGCCATATACGCACCCGCGGGACTCGGGACGGAATACATTGTTATAAACCCCCGCTATCAGCATGAGGTCAACAAGGCGGGGCAGTTGACTTTTACACTGCCCCCAGAAAATAAGATGTATGGCAAGCTCAAACAGCTTGTCACCCCTATATCGCTCTATCAAGACGAAAAGGAAATCTTTTACGGGCGTATCGTCTCGATTGAAACGGACTTTTTCGGGCATGAGCAGGTAACAGTTGAGGGGGCTTTGGCTTTCCTGCATGATGCTGTGGTACGGCCTTTTAAGTTCACCAACACGACCGCGGATTGCGTCAAAATGTACCTTGAGCGCATGCTCAAGGTATACAACAGGGCGGTCGAGGACTGGAAGAAGATCTATGTCGGAAACGTCACGGTAAAGGAGTCGAATAATTACCTTTACCGCTTCAAAGACGGGTATGACGACTGCTATGAGGTCATTATGGATCAGACCGTCAAGTCAACTCTCGGCGGCTATCTCTCCATAAGACGGCAAGCCGGTAAAACATACCTTGACTACACGGAAGAAGCGGGGGAGACCTCAGATCAGATCATACAGTTCGGAAAGAACCTGCTTGACCTTTCCCGCTTCGTTTCTGCCGAGGACGTATACACGGTGATAGTACCGACCGGCAAAGAAGTGGACGGCAAGCGCACAACGATCAAAGAGGTAAATGACGGCAAGGATTATCTTGAGTCAAAGACCGGCATATCGCTTTTTGGCAGGATCGAGCGTTTCGTCCATTTTGAAGAATACACCAAAGCGAAATGGCTCAAAAATGCCGCGCAGAAAGCCCTAAATGCGGCGATTAAGGAGTCTGTCAGTATTGAGATAAAGGCGGTTGATTTATCGCTTATAAACCCCAATATCGGCGGTTTAAAGCACGGTACAATGGTTAGGGTTCTCTCCATACCGCACGGAATAGACGAGTATATGCTGTGCAGGAAAGTGGACCTCAATCTGAACGAACCCGACGACGCCGTGTACAGCCTTGGAGCCGAGAAAACTACCCTAACGGGACAACAGGCGCAGGTGCAGAGAGATGTTGTTGTCGTGGCGTCTGCCGCAGATGGCGCGGTGATAGATGCACTGGACTATATAGAGGAGATAGAAGATGCTGACACCAACTGAAAGACAATCAATAATGGACGAGGTGGACGCGGGCACGTTTGATCTCGAAAACGCGCTTGACGACATCGCGACCAAACAGCGCGGCGAGGATGTGCGGCGTGCCATGTATGGCGGCATTCTCCTCGTCAACAAAGAAGGCAAGGCAGGTGCGGTTGATGTAAACGCTCGCGCAAAAATGGATCTGCTCAAGCAGGACGTAGGCAAACAGATCGACACCCTCGGAAAGCAGATGGCGCAGTTCATAGCCAACAATAGCGGAACGATTAGGAGCACCCGAATTGACCGCACAACACTTGCGGGTACACCGATAAGCGTGACGGGGAATGGCGATATTGGGCTGAGTATATCTCTTACAGATGAGATGACCAACTACACATACATCGACATTGAATACTCGGTGGCGGGCAGGACGCAGATCGCACGGTTTACTCCGAATCAGATTAGACAGGTTGTGCATTGGTCAGAACAGGTATACAACAACAGCAACGGGACAGAGCAGGTACAGGTCGATGACGGCGGCGGTTCAGCCCATACTGAGTCGTACCCATACGCCGCACTTACAAGCGTAATGTTCAAGGCGACCTACAACGCCGCGGATATACTTGTGGTTTACGGCTACAAATGGTCGTGGACAGGCAAGAAAGACGACCGCGGCTTTGTTGGCGAATTGGCAGAAGCGGACGGTGCGAAGATCATGCGCGTCACCGGCGTCCTTTATACAGCGGTGGACAGCACCACGAAAGACGCGGAACTCACTGACCTGCGCGTTGGGTATGACGACACCGAGTACGAGTCGGCGGGCGAGGCTGTTCGTGCGCAGATCGCGGCGCTTTGGGACGCCGTGAACTCAATCACCATTGCGAACATCACAGTTGATGAGAACGGCTATATCAGACTAGACGGGGGTGGAACAAATGGCTAACGGAATAAGTATAAAAGGCATAGTTGATACCGCCGGTGTAGTCCACCGCTTCGATCATGAGTTTCTTGACAATAACCCTACTATTCCTGACGTTGATCCTACACTTTCCGAGGACGGGGCGGCGGCAGGCGCGAAAGAAACGGGAGAAGCACTGAGCGCAACGAGCGAGAATCTGCGTACCGCTTTGGAAGCGCAGTTCACGAATGAGTATGAACCTACTTTTTCCGTGATACAGGGCGGCGTCAATGTCAACGGCTCCAATGGAACGTCAAACACAAGGGCAAGGACGCAGTATTTTGACGTATTACCTAACACGGCGTATTTTGTCACTCTTGATACGGATACTTACTCTCTGATCAATCCCTGCCTGTACAGCGATGCAACGACGGGGAGTTTTCAGAGAAACGTGACGGACGGCAAGACGGACGGGCAGTCGCTCATCTTTACCACAGGTGCAACGGAAGTCAAGTTCCGTGTTGCTTTCTATCACACGGCGAATAAGGATTCTGCGATCGAGGACACGGAGTATGAGACAATCCGCTCCGCGTTCCACATTTACACGGCATCACTTGACCACTTAGAAACGGCGATCATTGCGACACAGGGAAAAACTGACTGGCTGACGAATCAGCTTATCAGTCAGCCGTATGGCGGCGATTTGACGTTTACAATAGGCGGGATAACCGCATCAACCGGCAAAACATTCTCGCTCAATACGAGGATGCGCACCCGATACACCTTTGTCAGAGCGGGGAGCGCATACCGCTTCGAGATAAAGAACACGAACTACGAGGCGTATTGGGTACATTTTTACTCCGATGACAGCGAAACAACATGGCTTGGAAATCCCTACGGGGTACAAGACAACCACGCAACATTCACCATCCCCGATGGGGCGAACTACATTAGGATCGTGTTCTATGATGCTACGGACATGGAACACGTAATGACAGACTCAGACGTTGAAGCACTTGCAGGCGCGTTCCATCTGTACCAGGTCGGATCATACGAAAACAAGAAGGAAAGAACCGGCGAGTTTATTCGCTTCACTGTAAAGGATAACCACCGTTGGACAAGCAATGACAGCACGACCTCCGATGATGCAGAATCGTCTGATGAAGTAGACCACCTGTGCATCTTGACGCTCCCGACTACCTATACGCCATATGGCGAGAAAACACCGCTTATCATGTACTGTCACGGAGCGAGTTGTGGTATCACGAATACTACTTGGTACGGGAACAGCACAGGCGAAGGTGATAGCGCAAACTTCCTTGCCATGATAAGAAGATTTACAGCAGAGGGCTATGCTGTATTCGATGTAGACAACACAAGACACGTAAGCAGTGGGTTCAATGACTGGGGTTCGCTCCCGCTCATGTCAGCCTATGTCAAGGCGTGGGAATACATCACAAAGAACTACAACGTGCAGGACGATCTGTACTTGCTCTCCGCAAGCATGGGGACACCCGTAGCACTGAATATGATGAAGTGGTACAAGGGAAGGATCAAGACAGCGATGATTCTCGCGCCCCGCCCCTTTGGTGTTAAGGGCAGATGGGATAGCGAAGTTACAGACGCAAGGATCAAGGAGTTCCTCGTGGCGTGGGGATTTGCCGATGATGAAATCCTTACTGACGATACTTATGTAGTCCCTGCGAAGGAAGACGTATTCACTGCGGCGGTCGATGCGAAGTACAGGGGATTCTACCACTATGAGAACATGGTGGAGATCAGCGGCACGAACTACGTCTTTGAAAAGTTCCCGCCTGTCAAAGTTATGGTCGGCTTGAATGACCCGAGTTTCCTCACGGAAGTCAGAGAGTATTTTTCTGCTCTTCAAAACTTTGGAAACTATATCAACTACCGTGAGGTAGCAGGTAAGTCGCATGGGGCGATGTGTACCCTTGTCGGCGGGGAACTTCTGGACGAGGGTGTGGCATGGTTTGCAAGGTTCCGCAACATCGAAACCGATGAAGGGGGAGATGAAGAATGAATGTGACAAACATCATTAGAGGTGTGGTAAATGCCACAAAATACACAGTCACAGCCCCGATAATCAAAGAGGATTACGGTCTTTATCTCAAGATTGAGGGGCTTGACCTGCCGACTGTTTACGAGGTGGATTTCTCCAACTCAGAAAACAGCGGCTCGTCGGTGACTATGGTAGGCAATGCTGACGGGGTACTGATTCCCCGTCAGTTTATCAAATCGGGGCAGGACGTTTTCGCTTTCCTGTATTGGAACGGCGAGGATTTTGGGCGCACGGTTTACAAGTTCCGCATCCCGAATAAACTGCGCCCAGACAGGACGGAAGAACAGCCTACACCCGAAGAGCAGTCGCTGATTGATCAAGCCATTTCCGCTCTCAACTCTGCGGTGGAACAGACTGCGGAAGACGTGGAAACCACCACGGCGAAAGCGGCGGAAGCAACCTCGGCGGCGGCGACAGCCACGCAGAAAGCGTCAGAAGCGGCGGCGAGTGCTGATGATGCGGGAACATACGCTACCCGTGCGGAAACGGCTCTGCATGGCGCAGAGACAGCGAGAATGGCATCACAGCAGTCCGCAACGGCATCTGCAACGTCAGCGGAACAGGCGGCGGGGAGTGCGCTCACGGCAAGCACGAAAGCGGGTGACGCTTCCGCATCGGCAACGGCGGCGGCTCAGTCGGCAAGTTCGGCGGGACAGTCGGCACTTGACGCAAGGGGTTACAAGGACGCGGCGAATCTGTCCGCTGAATCTGCGAGCGAGTATGCGGGTTCGGCGTCCGACTCCGCAACGACAGCAACCGAACAGGCGACAATCGCCACGAATAAAGCCGCAGAATCTGCCCAGAGCGCACTTGACGCATCCGCCGCAAAGGATGATGCAGTCACGGCTAAAACGGCGGCAGAGACAGCACAGACAGCCGCAGAAACGGCACAGGGACTTGCAGAAGATGCGCAGACAGGTGCCGAGACAGCGCAGGCGGCGGCGGAAGCGGCGGTGTATGCCAAAGCTGACGGGATTGTTGACACGGCAACAGGTGCAGTCGCAAGTTTCCCCGATGGCGCCGACAATTTCCCGATGGAGTCGCTCAAGGTCGCAATTGATCCTGTGCAGGACTTACACGGGTACGAGAATCCGTGGCCTGCTGGTGGTGGGAAGAATTTAATAGTCCCTACAGACACTACTGTAGTAACACAAGAAGTAACCATCGTTTCCTCTCAATCGGATGAAACAATCAAATTGAGCGGTACTGCAACGGGTAACGGCGGTAGAACAAGAAAACTGACGGAGTTGACCACCCTACAAGCTGGAACATATTATTTTTCGGCATATGGAAACAGTGCGGGTGTTGCATTAAACAGGTCTGATAATACTGTTGTTACATGGGCTAATAACTCGTTTACGTTGGAAGCTGAAACGAGTGTTTACGTTGGCGTGAATTTGTCTAAAGATGCGACATATAACGAGACAATAAAAATTGCTCTTGTAACTGGTTCAACTGCTCCCACTGATTGGACTCCCTACGAAAACATCTGCCCCATCACTGGATGGACGGGAATGGAAGTATATGATGATCCGAAGTATGGTGGAGAGATTACATGGAATCAGCTTGCTCGGCTTGAATCTGTCAGTATTCCTAGTGCATCTAAAGGAATTACGTACTCTTATACTGACGGAACAAGTGTAAAAATAAATGGCACAGCGACTGGTATAGAAAACAGAACTGGATGGTTTAACCTTTTAGAAACTGCGGGATTGCCCGAAACAAAAATTGGGCATTCGATGTTTTTTGCATCTAAACTTGTCAGTGGAACCATTAATGGTTCATTGCAATTTATGTTTACAGGTAATTCAGGCACAACCAGGGATGTTGGTGTTGGATTTATTGTTAAATCATTAGCAAAGTCAAGTACCAAACAAATTCGAGTGGGATTTAATATTGCTGAAAATACTGTTTGTACGAATGCTATCGTAACCCTTATTTGTTGCGACCTTACAGAAATGTTTGGTGCAGGTAATGAACCTTCAACAGTCGAGGAGTTTCGTGCTTTGTTCCCGAAAGATTATTATCCTTATAACGCAGGTGAGAAAACCTGTGTAAGCGCAGTAAACGGGGATATACACAGACATGTTTCTATCGAATTTCCGCAAGAAGCAGGCACAGTCTACGGCGGTACGATTGATGTGGTGAGCGGTGAGTTGGTCGTGGATAAGGCGAGTGTGGATTTGGGGACTCTGAATTGGTCATATCACAGTAATACCGCACATTTTTATGCGACTATTTCATCATCGAAAACAACGGGAGCAAATTTCATGTGTTCTCAGTATGCGTATAATGGGGTAGCGGAAACATCAGCCATGAGCGATAAACCAACGGGCTTGTATCGCTTTAGTAATATATTCCGAATCAAAGACACACGTTTTACTGATGCCGCCACCTTCAAAACCGCAATGGACGGCGTACAGCTTGTGTACGAACTGGCAACGCCGATTATATACCACCTCACTCCAACGGAGGTCAGAACCATGCTCGGTCAGAACAACGTATGGGCTGATACAGGAGACAGCACGGTCGAGTATTACGCCGATACGAAGCGGTATATTGACAAGAAGATAGCTGAGTTAGATAATTGACACAGGAGGTGGAATATGGCTAATTGGTTATGTGACAGTCCGATCGACTATCAATTAAAATCCGTATTGCAAAAATGGAAATGCTCCGAATGTGGATGTGAATTTATGTTTAACGCACCGCCGTTGGATCAAAACTATCATTATTGCCCAAAATGCGGAAGCAACATGGATGGGTACGACAGGACAGACAACAAGCCAACTTAAAGCACTGAGGTAACAGAATGACGGTTAAGGAATTAATAGAAAAGCTATCACAGCTAAATCCAGCTGCTACCGTGTATACAATGTCGCATGATGATGACATTGCACTCATTGTCACCGAGGTTCAAGAAGATATATTGACTGGAAAAGACGAAACCGTGGTGCTTGTTTACTAACTTAAATGACACTTTAAATATCAAGTGGTGCAGTCTTTAGATGACTGTTAAATGTCCAGTTTACGCGCAGAACACGGTGTACACCGCAGGAATCTGGTTAGCTATTATTCAGCACAGAGCGCAGGAGGAAACAGCCACAACTTTAAAAATTTACAAAGATTTTATCAAGGGAACCTCAATGGGGTTCCCTTATATAATGCGTGTCTGTTATAATACGCCTATAATGACGCGGTTGAATAGCTGTTATAGAGGGTATACCGATGGACGAGTATGTAACACAGATAGAATACAAGGAGCGGCAGGCAAGGCTTGACGATGAAAACCGCAGGCAGAACCACAGGATCGACAAACTGGAGCAGATGTATACTAAGCTCACGGAAATATCTATGTCGGTCAAAGAAATCGCCGTCAAAATGGAAGGTATGCAGGAAAACCTCGACAAGTACGGCAGTAAGATTGACGACATGGAAAAGAAACCGGCGGAGAATTGGGACAAGTTGGTTTACTCTATTATTGCAATGATCGCGACTGCGGCTGTGACGTGGGTAATCGCGAAAGGGGGGATATAATGTTCAAAATGACGAATGAAATGTATGACCTGCTCAAGAAGGTGGCGTTGGTCATTTTACCGGCGCTCGCCACTTTTTACCGCGCGCTTGCCGGTATTTGGGGGCTTCCCTATGCGCAGGAGATCCCGCTCACGATCACGGCGCTCGACCTGTTCCTCGGGGCTTGTTTGCAGATCAGCAGTGACAACTATGCGAAGGGCGAGGGGGAATCTGAATGATAAGAGGTTACATTCCCACGCTTTATGAAAGCGACTTCGGGAGCAGGAAAGACCAAAGGGCAGGCGACTGCACCGTCCTCAGTGACGATCTCGGCAACGTGGAAGTCATTGACGGTTACTGCGGCGCGGCGGCTGAAAGGGTTATAGAATACCTCAAGGACAGGGAGTATAAATCCCCGTGGTTATTGCTTACACATTCACACTACGATCACAGGGACGGCATCAGCCGCATAATCTCGGACGGTTACTTCACCCCCAAAGCTCTACAGTGTCAAGATCCAGCGAGCATCGACAAGGGCTTTTCCGCAGAAAGCGCGGCAGAGGTACGGGAGCTTGAAAAGCTCATAAGCAAAGCGCGGGCGAGGGATATTCCCGTCATTTACCTGCATGACGGCGACAAGGTAGCACACGGCGATATTATTTACACCGTGTACCGCGAACAGCCCAAGACAGCACCAAACACTGACGCATACCTCAATGACGGTTCAATCTGCTGTTGGTTCCCCTTTATCAAGTACCTCACCACGGGAGACGCGGGACTAGAGTGCGCAAAGCGGCACGGGCTTGAGCCTAAGTTTGTCAAGGGCGGGCACCACGGCAACGACCTTATTATGAGGATGGCTCGCTACCTTTGGGATAACGGTTGCCGCTTCTATTGGGACAACGACTACAGCGAGACATTGACGGACTTCCTTATGACCGGCAGGGAGAACGCGCAGGCGGTCGGCATGCGCTGTCTCGGCGTACACGGGGATATAAACTTTGTCGCATACGGCGGCAAGGTCGTGATCTACAAGGGCGCGGAGCATTGGTCATACAGGTGCGGCTACAGCGGCTCCCTCATGCTCAAGCGGGCTGATTTGGGCATTGTCAAGTCCGTGCTCCGAGGGGAGTGCGGCAAGATGGATGCAAGAATAACGTACATGCTCAATGCGGGATACGCGCCGGTTGACGTGCAGAACAACGTGAATGAGCTGTACAGCCTTGTGAAAGGGTAATACATGGACAAAACGACAATCATTGACGTTTCCGAGCATAACGGGGATATTGATTGGGCGAGTGTTAAAGACAGTGTTGGCGGTGCGATTATACGCGCCGCCCTTCGCGGCTCTCTCCAAAAGACTGCCCCGCAGTATTACAAAAAGCTTCGCACGGATTTCGCGTTTGAGGACAATCTCGCGGGAGTACAGCAACACGGCATCCCATACACCCTGTATTTTTTTCCGACAGCGATCACGACCGCCGAAGCGGTGGAAGAAGCGGGGTATTTTTACAGCATCGCCAAAGAGCACAAGGCGGCGTTCCCCTTTGCCTTGGATTCAGAAAATGTATGGGGAAACAACCATGAAGCAGGCAGGGCGAACAACCTGTCAAGGGAAGAACGAACACGCCTGCTCAAGATCATACTCGACTATTTTGAAGCCCGCGGGCTGATGTGCGGGGTATATGCTTCCGCGTGGTGGCTCAACAACAACATCGATATGTCACAGCTTACCGATACACAACGCGCCTGCACATGGGTTGCGGACTCGACCGGCGAGGTGGACTATAATGGCGAGTATTGGCTCCACCAATACGGCAAGGAATATTGCAATGGCATAAAGAACAAAGTGGACTGCAACCGCATACACGGCGGCGTCCCCACTCACTACACAGACGGGAAAGAATCGCAGGACATTGTTCTTGATCCTGTTGATGCTGTTCTTGCGGTGGCAGAAGCAGAGGTCGGCTATCACGAAAAGCGTTCTGCGAATGACCTGTACGACAAGGACGCCAACAAGGGCACGGGCAACTATACCAAATACGGAAAAGAGATGCACGCGCTACAGCCCCGCAACATGGACTACCCCGCCCCGTGGTGCGACTGCTTCGTGGATTGGTGTATGGTCAAAGCATTTGGTGCTGAGACCGCGAAAAAGGTGCTTTGCTGGGATTTTGACGACTATACCTATAGTTCGGTCAACCTGTACAAAAAGGCGGGCAGATGGACGCAGAACGCGGCGAGGGGACATCAGATCTTCTTCGGCGGGAGCGGGCACACCGGCATCGTCACAGAGGTTAAGAACGGCATTGTCTACACAGTCGAGGGCAACAAATCCGATGAGGTGCGCCGGTGCAGATATGAGCTCACTGACGGCAGTATTATCGGCTACGGCATGCCCCTGTATTCAATCGTGGCGCCGCAGGTCGTGCGCCTTGACGATCTGCATACCGTCAAGTGGACGGGATACACCAAAAGGCAGTCAAAGGTATACACACAGCCCGATACGGCTTCTGTGGAGTGCTCATTCTCTCCCGTGGAGCAGGGTGAGGAATTCGGGGCTTGTAAACGTATAGGGCAGTTTTATTTCGGCAAATTCGAAAAGGTGGGAAAATATGGATACACACACAGGTCAAACATCCGAAAGTAACGTGCCGCCGGTTCCGTATATCGTACACGAGGGATCAATGGCACGCATGGAAAGGACGGTGCGCCGGCTGTGGGTTGCGGCGTTGCTCGCCGTTGTTCTGCTCTTCGCGTCCAATGCCGTTTGGCTTTGGGCGTGGATGCAGTTCGACTACATCAACACGGAAAGCAGTGTCGATGTAAATGCGCGGTACGGCGTGGCAAATTACATCGGGCAGGACGGGAGTATAACAAATGGCACGGATACGGGTACGCAAGACGACACGGACAGCGAGGCGGCGCAATGGCAAGACACGGGGGACTAAGCGCAGGCGTTGAGCTTTCCCGCTCGCAGGTGGAACACCTTATCGATGAATGGATATTCAGCGAAAGAGACAGAGCTATCCTTAAACGCAGGCTCCTTGACGGTCTGACCTATGACCAACTAGCAGAGGAGTTCGATCTTTCAGTGCGACAGGTAAAAAACATCGTGTATAAAAAGGGTGACTCGTTGTATAATCATATTGCATAAACAACCGCTATTCTCCTTTTTTCATCATTACTCTCCTTTCTGGGAAGCCGCCCGTAACAGGGCGGCTTTTGCATTATAATTGCACTCGCGTTTCATTCCGCGGGTGCTTTTTTATGCTTAAAATTATCGCGAAGGGGGAATCACATGTACTCATACTATCAACCGAACCCGCAGGGGAAAAAGACAGACGACTGTGTAATAAGGGCATTGACAAAAGCTCTCGGCGTTGATTGGGAAACGGCAAGCATATATGCAGTCATTCAGCAGATCAGAGACGCAGATCTTTTCACAAAGAATTACGTATGGGGCAATTTGTTACTTCGGAACGGCTATTCAAAGCACCACATCCCAGACACCTGCCCCGCCTGTTACACGGTAAAGGACTTCTGCAGGGACTACGCGAAGGGGCTTTACATCGTAGGAACCGGCGACCATGTTCTTGCAACCCTTGACGGCGATTACTTTGATTCGTTCGATTCGGGCGACATGGTGCCGATTGTCTATTACAGAAAGGAGCGTTAAATGGCTTATAACAACGGGTTTCCGATGTCCTATCAGCAATTTTATCAACCTCAATATCAAACGCCTTATGTCGGATTTCAAAGCGGAAACAACCAGTCACAGATGCAACAGCAGGCAACGCAGATGATGACTCCGCCAACGATCCATGCGGAAATTGTACAGATTGCGGACCGTGCCGAAGCATTGAGTTTTCCAGTAGGTGCAGGGCAGGCGCAAATGATGATCACGCGGGATGATTCGTCGATTTTTGTAAAGACCGCCTTTGCGAATGGACAGAGCAACCTTGTTGAGTACGCCAAGAAGGCACCGGAACCCGAAACGCCGCCGGTTGATTATGTGACCCGCGAGGAATTTGAGCGGCGTTTGGCTGAGCTGACCGCACCTAAGTGCAAAGAAAGGAAGGTAAAAGATGAGCCAGTTGTTTGACGCCTTGGGGCAAAGACCACAGCCCACGCAACAGATGCCGTTGCAGGAGATCAAAAGTAACCCTGCGGCATATTTGAAAAAGATGGGTTATAACATGCCCGCGGGAGTGGATATCAGAAATCCACAGTCGATCATCAGTGGACTTGTACAGACAGGTCAGATCGGTAATGGCAGAGTACAGCAGATCATGAGGATGCTTAGCAGAAGATAATACCAGTTGCAACTTGTTGCAACTTACAGGCAAGTTACAAGCAAGTTAAAAGCAACTTGTTCCATTTTGGAACAACTTCAAAACGAATACAGACCAGTGCGCACGGGATGTAGATAAATGTAACTGGCCCTCAACTGTTAAAGAATTTTTAACAGTTCGTGAGGGTCACTAACCGACAAGAACAATCGGAGGTACTTTTATATGGCACTTACAGACGACAACATGGTGATGCCAGTTACACCTATGTACGGCAACGGTGGCGGCTACGGCGGCGGAATGGGCTTTGGTGGAGACTGGGCATGGATTCTTCTGCTCCTGCTTATCGGTGGAAACGGATGGGGCATGGGTGGATTCGGCGGCTTCGGCGGCGGTCTTGGCATTGACTTCCCGTGGCTTCTGAATGGTCAGAACGGGATCAATAACAATGTCAACGACGGCTTCCGCGATGCACAGCTTCATGACTCCGTTACGTCTGTCCGTGACGGCGTGAGCGCTCTTGCGACTCAGCTCTGCGGATGCTGCGGCGATATTCAGATGGGCATGGCAAACGGCTTTGCAGGCGTGCAGCAGTCCCTTTGCAATGGCTTTGCCGGAACCACGGCGGCGATCACTGGCGCCCAGAACGCGATTTCTCAGCAGATGAATGCAAACGAGATCGCGAACCTCAACAGATCTTTTGCGGAACAGACCGCAAACATGCAGGGCTTTAACGGCATCAATGCCGGCGTTGCTGACCTGCGTTATACCGTAGCGACGGAAGCATGCGCGGACCGTGCGGCGGTAGGTGACGCGCTTCAGAACGTCACCATGCAGAACATGGGAAATACCAATGCCATTGTGAACGCGATTACAGCAGGCATCCAGTCTATTAAGGACGACCTTTGCCAGGATCGTCTCGATGCAGAGCGCAGAGAAAACGCCAACCTTCGCTCCGAGCTTATGTATGCTCGTGGCCAGGCTTCCCAGGTGGATCAGACCGCACAGATTCGCGCGGCGCAGGCGACAACGGCAAATCAGCTTGTGAACGAGCTCCGCTCCTGCCCGATCCCGTCCCAGCCTGTATACGGCAATCAGCCGATCTTCACCTGCGGCGGCAACAACTGCGGATGCGGTGGTAACTTCTAATCTCTTACGATGTAAGATTCTGCGGGCGGGGTGACCTGCCCGCATTGATGAAAGGAACATAAAAATGGCATGTAAAAATGTATGCAGGCTGTGCAATCATCTTGCAATTTCCACAGCAGTTGAGTTTACTGGTGGGAACCTCGTAATAACATTGCCGCAGGACTCCTATTCTGACGGCGAAAAGGTCTGTATCGTCATTGCGCAGACTATACCGGTGGAAACTACAATAAACGCACCTGTTGTAATCCAAATTGGAGAAGGAACGGTGCAGTATCCGCTGACCACAAGGTGTTGCGCGCAGGTTTCCGCTTGTGGGGTAAGAACCAGGACGCGGTATGCAACGAGAGTTGTGACATCCGCGACTGGTGCAACATTCCGTATGCTTGGGAATCCTTCATGCACACCAAACTATAATTTGCAGTCAATCGATGGGACCGCGCCGGCGGCACAGTCAGGAACATAAAGGAGAATAAAGATGCACAAGCTGATTGAATACGTCTGCGACGAACTCAAAGAACTTGAGAGAAAGGCAGACAAAGATGGAAAGCTGTCTATGGCTGAAATCCAGTATATGGATACACTCGCTCACGCAAAGAAAAACCTTCTGACAGGCGATGCAATGATGGAGGCGGAAGGCGGGGAGTCGGGCTATTATATGCCTATGTACGGCAGAAGCTATGGTGATGAAAGCATGATGAATAATAGATCGTATGCGCGCCGGCGTGACAGTATGGGACGTTATACGTCCAGGCGCGGCGGTATGTCCTATGATGACGGCTCGGTTGAAGAACTCCGTGATCTTATGGACCGTGCACCGAACGAATCTATTAAGCGCGAATATCAGAAATTGATCGACAAGATTGAGCGCATGTAAGGGGGTGGCCGACCGTGATCAGAGAACAGGATGTGCGGGAGGCCATCGCAGAGATGCAGGGGCAACGGAATCCAACCGCGCAGACCTGCATCAAGCTCGCGGCGTATTACACGATCCTTGACCACTTGATTGAAAAGCCGGTCACAGACCGCTCGATGGAGTATTCGGGGGCGGCGGACAGCGGCGAAGATTTTGAGTATATCGGGAACAGTGAGTTCGCACAGGCTATCAGAGGGAAAGACCCGAACGAGGTCATATCCCTAATGGACGAGCTTATGACCACATTGCAAGTCGTATACCCACGACTATATGACGGGGTTATGAGCAAACTATAAGAAGGAAGACCGCAGGCAACTGCGGTCTTTTTCTTATGTAAAACATTTTTAAATTACGGTATTTACTTTTAATTAAAGGTGTGTATAATTATTAGTGTAAAGCGTTTGACAGTGCGGGGGCAAGCCCGCAGAAAGGTGGGACACATGACGTATAAAGAAAAATACGGCAGGTATGAGGTTAATTGCAAGGACGGCTATCAAAAGTGGTTCAAATACTTGGACAAGGCGCAGAAATACTTTAATGAATTCGCCGATGACCTCGAGTACGACCTCGAAGGTACAGGCGACAGAGAGGTTGTGCGGCTGATTGATCTTAAAACAAACGAAGAGATAATGGTGCGCGAAATAAATGGCTAAAATAAGCAACACGGGGCGGGGGCATAAGCCCCCGCAGAAAGGTGAGACAAATGTATCAGATTAAGGACGAAACAGGGGCGGTTAGATTTGAAACCCCGCACAGCAACAGCGCAAACGGGTACTATCAGACAGTAAGGAATGAAACTGGATATGCCGAAATTTGGTATGACGGTAAGTGTATCTTCAAGACACGCTAAAGCACATATCACGACCGGCGGCGGGGAATCCGCCGGAGAAAGGTGAGACATGAAGGACTGGAAAAAGAATGACTTTTGGAAGAATATTCCGAGCGACTGCGTAAAGGCGATCAAGGAGTTACAGCGGCTCAAGGTGTACCGGCTTTGTGCGTTTGACTACGAAGAGACATTTAGCGATGTATGGTGGCTTGTACTGCACGAGGTTGATATGTATGCCGAGGGGGAGTTTTGCAAGGAAGCAGGGAGAAGCGAGGACGGCGTTGGAGATCCCGCCGCGATGGATATGAGAAACGCGCAGGCGGCTGACAGATGGCTTGTTCGTTGGAACGAACTCTTTAACAAGTACACCGCCCCCGAGTATTACTCGGAGTATTATCACAAGGTACACAGCCCGATGGCTGAGTATTGGTACGGCGGGCAGGTTATTTGAACAACACATGGCGGGGGCACACAGCCCCCGCGGAAAGGAGCGAAATGTTCAAATACGGAATGAGACTGCGGGGCTTCTCAATCGGGTGTCAGCCTATGATGGGACTTGACCACGCGGAAGACGATCCGACGGGAAGGTATCACAGCATCCTGTTTTACAGGCGGGAGCTCACGGTGGCAGAGATCAATGACTACGAACTGGATTACATCGGAAAGGAGCAGGCATGAAACAGATTATCAAGGGCAAGAAGTACGACACGGACACGGCGCGGCTGTTGGCTGAGAGGACGTACAGCAACAGAAGGGATTTCGGCTATGTGCACGAGGAGCTGTACATCAAGCGTACCGGCGAATACTTTATCTACGGTGAGGGCGGGGTGGCGTCCAAATACAGGAAGTGGATCGACAGCAACTCCTGGACGGGCACGGAGAAGCTCACGCCGATCACGGAGCAGGAAGCCCGCGAGTGGGTTGAGCATTACGCCAACGACCAGTACGAGGATATCTTCGGCACGGTGGAAGAAGACGGCACGATGAGGATATGCACCTACAGCCTGCCTGCATACCTGCACGAAAAGCTCAAGAAAGAAGGTGTGCGGCGCGGCATAGCGGCTTCGCAGGTGCTTGCGGAACTGATTGAGAGCATGTAAGACATGGAAGGGGGTACGCCCCTTCTTTTTTGCCCTTTTTGATATTCTTTTAAATAAATGCTTTACCTTTAATTAAAAATGTAGTATATTAAGGGTGTAGCAAAGAGGCGTGAAAATAAAATAGCTTGGCAGACTCACAAGCCAATACCAAGCAAAAGCGGAATAACGTGAAACGAAGATACGAAAGCCGATACCCGCAAGACAGTTGCTACACCGTAACTAATAACCAGGCACAGAGGAAACGCAGATGGGCAAGGCATACAAAAGGTGCATCGAGTTGGTGCAAGCAGAGAAGTTTGATGAAGCGTTTAGGTACGGATACGATCATGGTATTACTCTCACCGAAGATTGGGAAGAAATTGACGGCGTTGCGTATTATGTAGTATCAGTTGAGGACGAAGTTTTTAGATTTGAAATGGAATAAGAAAGGAGCAGTACAATGGGAAATCAGAGCGATATTGCAAGACCGCCGTACAAGTATTTTATGTTTTACTGGTTGCATGATCAGAACAGGCTGTTAAGCGACCCTCAGTTTTTTGGCACAGACGACAGAGATGAGTTTCGCAAGGCGGTAAGGAACGCATACGACAACGGCTACGAAATCGACTACAATACGCCGGTATAACAGCACATCCCGAGCGGGGGCGGGTAATCCCCCGCAGAAAGGGGCAAGCATGACAAAGGCAGAGATGGTAAATAGGCTTGAGGAGTTGCAGGTACTTCTCAATAGGGATGCAAAGGACGTGGCGGAAGAGTACAACGCCACGCACCCGAATTGCGGGTATCAGATGAGCGAAACAGACGCATACCCCTATATGGTAGGGCGTGCGCAGTACGCAGTCAACTACATTCTCAGCCATTAACACACATCCCGACCGGCGGCGGGTAATCCGCCGGAGAAAGGTGAGACACATGAAAAAGAATCAGAGGGCTAGACAGATCACAGAGCAGTATGAGATGGCAACGGCGACACAGCTCTCGGACGTATACGAAAGATGCTCGGCGGCAAAACACATGGCATTTCGGGAATGCGAAAGGCTTATGCAGGAGTACGGCGGCGAGGGGTTGAAAATACTTTCGCACAACACGTTCGTGTTCACTGCCGCGTTCCTGTTTGAAGATCGAGATACCGGCGTGGCGAACATCATGCTGATTACCCCGTCAAAGAATAAAGCGTTTGAGATGGTAATGTGATCCACTGGGGCGGTGAAAGCACCGCTCCTTTTTTATTTAATTTAAATAAATCCATTTACTTTTAATTAAAAGTATTGTACAATAAGGGTACAAAGTTAATAAAGCACCCGATGAACACCAACTGCTGACGGCTGAAGCCGCGGTGGAAACGTAGCGAAGGGAGCGGGGCAAGCGAAAGGAGAGACAAGATGTTTGCGGTTATGATAGACAGCGCGGAAGGAAGAATTTTTACCATTTACAAGACACTTGAAGATGCACGGGACGCCGCGAATAGTGCCGCGTGCATGGGATACGGCGCGACGGTTTTTGATTACGACGCTGAGACAGGCGAGTACTTAGAGTTTTATACAATCTAACACGGCGCAGGGCGGGGGCAAAAGCCCCCGCAGAAAGGGCAAGACAATGAAAAAGATAGATATAATCAACAAGCACAAAACGGACTACGCCATGCTCGAAGCAAAGATCGCAAAAATGCCTGCAGGACTTGAGCGTGCGGTGGCACAGCATGTTACTCTTACATGGATCAAGGGCACGAAATGGATGGGCGGGCTGAGCGATGCGGCGGCTGAACGTGCATACAGCAGAGTGACGGCAATGGGTTACTCTTGGGAGCAGGTTGACGCAGAGTTTGAGAGACAGATATACGTGGAGTTTGCAGATTTAGGCTAAAGCGGAACAGAAAGGAGCAACGGCATGAAACTCAGTTACACAAAATTTAACGCGCTTATGAGCGCAGTAATGGAACATCTCAACACAACGGACATGACAATCTACGATATCAGCGGCTACGGCGGGGAGCCGGTGCAGTTTGGCGTAAATTGGTGCGCGATGGGAACATGCACCGTTAAAGAGACAAAAGAGTTCGCCGAAAATCTACGCTACGCCGCAAGCCTTGCGGAAACGCTCAACCGGCTTGATATCGAGTATGTGTTTGATGATTGGAAGTTTACAGACAGGCAGGCTTACAAGGATTACATGCAGAACATAATAAACGCGCTGAAGCGCGGAAGCCTGCACGGGATCAAGGAAGCGATAAGCAGATAAAGCAACAGCCGCAGGGGAAACCCGAGCGGCTGTTTTTTTCGTAGGGCTAACAATGGCAACCACTAGAACGCATTTGTTAGCCCTACATGTATTCAATATCAATAGACCTGTCATCACCGAACCATATCACCGAGATCACAGAGCGCCAAAATCGGCGCTTTTCCTGCGGGGTGAAGGATTTATATAGCTCTGCTATATTAACGCCTGTAAAGCCCTTTAACGCGCTTTCGGCGGGTGTTTCAGCCCGTAGCCGGTCAAGGATTCCCGTCAGTTCTTCTTTATTCCGCTTGTACTCATCCAACGTTATAAGCTCATTCAGATACAGCTCTTTTAAACGGGACAGCCGCCGCTCCGTTGCCGTGATCTGCGCGGTGTTGTCGACCTTTTTGGGCTTTACCTCAATGTTTACCCGCTGTATTGTTTTGCAAAGTTCATCAAGCAGTGTTTTCTCAAGCACGTTTTGACTCAGTACCTTTTTATTGCCACATTGGGCGGGACTGCGTTTATAGTGCTTTGGGCACCTGTATGTCAAAGCAATATTGCCGCTTTCGAGTTTGCGGGGTTCGCCCGTAAACGTACACCCGCAGCTCTTACATTTTATCAGCCCTGTAAACAGGTATGGATATTTCCTGCTCTTTTTGATATTAGTCGGGATTTGCCGCTGTACGTCTTCCCATAATTGCCGGTCGATGATTGGCTCGCAAAAGGATTTGTTGCCACGGTATTCTCCGATGTATATCGGGTTTGACAGCATCTTTTTCATTTCGTTGTGGAGCCGTGGAAGCCCCTGTAACCCGTTTGTTTCAATCAGAGTACCGTTTATACTGCCGGTGCGTGAAAATGCCTTAAAAGCCCGTACAATGCTTTCTCTGTTTTCACTCGGCACAAGCCTTTTATTCTCTATCCTGTACCCGTGCGGGGGCTTGGCGTTTATTACTTCCCCCTGCTGTACTTTATAGTCAAATACCTGCCGTATGCGCTGTCCTGTCTGCTCCGCTTCGAACTGCGCTATGCTCATCATTTGATTGACAATTAGCCGCCCTTGCGGTGTGGTCGTATCGTATATCGGCTCCCATATTGCAAGCCATCCCACTCCGTGGCGATCGAGAACGGCTTGAGTTGCCGTATAGTGCCGCACCGAGCGGAACCATCTGTCGAGCTTTGTGATCAATATAATGTCAATCTTTCCCGCCTGCACGTCATCAAGGAGCCTTTGAAGCTCGTCCCGCTCGATCTTTGTTCCCGATATACCATCGTCCGTATACTCTCCCACGAAGATCATGTCTGGACGGTCGTTGATGTACTTCCGCAGGGCATCCCGTTGAGCCGGTATACTTGCCCCTTCGTCAGCCTGCCTTTGAGAGGACACCCGCAAATAAATCGCCGCACGTTTCATTTGACATACCTCACCTTGTTTGATAAATTGATAGTGTCATTAGGTGCTTGCCCCACCTGTGAAACTTGGCACCGCGCATTTCTGTCTCACCTATTGCGCGGTGCTTTTTTACGCTCTAAAGCATCCAGTAATAGCAGGGCAGTTCTCACGTTTTCCAAGTCCGCGGTCATGGCAAGAGCCATAAGCTCTCGCCGCGCATCTTCAAGAGCTGTTGTCCGCTCTTCGAGCAGATCAGCACGCCTGCAATGCAGGTATTCACACAGGGCGTCAACCTTTTCCATGCGCGGCACCTTTTTGCCGGTCATCCATGTACTCACGGTTGGCTGTGCCACACCTAAAGCCGATACAATGTCGGCGGGGGTTTTGTCGCGCTCGACCATTACCCGCCGAAGGTTCTTCGCGAATAATCGTTTAAACTCGTCTTGATTCATAACCTCACCCCCCTTAACTTGATTATAAAAAATATCTTTAGGAAAATAAATAAAAAAGGTATTGTAATATTACAAAAAGTAATATAGAATGGACTTGTATCAATCGGACAGCACCTATTCAGAAAGGGGGAAATTTGAAATTTACATTAAAGGCGGCGCGGCATTACGCAGGAAAGACGCAGACACAGCTCGCCGCGGAGCTTGGAGTATCTAAGCAGACAATTCACGAGTGGGAAAATGGTATTCGTGCAGTAAAGACCATTTACCTGCCCGCAATTGCAAGGGCTACGGGAGTACCCGTTGACTGCATTATTTTGCCCTTAATCATTACCAAAGGTAATAAAAATTGAATATCGAGATAATACTCAATGTACTTTCGCAGATCCTCGGCGATAAGTACGGGGCGGAAGTAAATGTCCGCGCAGAGGTGTGAAGACTGCCTGCGCTATGAGGACTGCACGGAGCGCAGGGGTATTTGTAAGGACTACGACACGGAGAAGCTACGGCGGGAACGGGTGAGGAAACAAATTGAAAGCTTGCATAAAAGACTATTGGAAAGACAAGGTACTGCCGAGCGCACCAACGCCGACAAAGCCGGTGCGGATACAGCAGGACAATAAGACGGTGGTTGAGCTTGCATCCTATCCGCAGGAAGAGGTCGAAAGGCGGCGCAAGATCGCACAGCAGAACAGCATTAAATCACGTTCTGATGTATGGGACAGGGACGAAGTGGAAACCCTGCGGACAATGGCACGCGGGGGCTACAGCTTGGAAGAGATCACGGCGTGCCTGCCGAGACGAACGGTTGATGCGGTTGAAGCCAAATACAGGCGCATGAGAAAGAAAGGTGAGATATGAGGTTGTTTTTAATTAGCGTTATATTCTGCGGCTGTTCAATTGACACCGCATTTGATACCCCGCAGGGAACTGCATTATGGGGCGCATCCTTTGCGGTGGCACTGATCAGCGCGGCGACCATGGGAAAGGGGCAGGCATGATAACAGATAAAGAAAAGAGAATACTCGATTACGTATACGGGCAGGCTGAGAACTGCATGGCGTTCCTCAGAGATAACAAATTTTTGTCATGTGGCGAGATCGTCAGCTTCACCGTATCAAGAAAAACCAATTACATCAATGTAACGGTGTCGTATTACGGAAAGGACAACGGGTGCACCCGCTCAGTAAGCAGGAGCTCAAACAGGTACAGCGCGGCAAAGGACAGGGAGACCGTGTATGAAAGGAAAGGCGATGAAAAAGACAAGAGCACCGCTATCTGACTACAGCCTGTGGAACCGCGAGGATTTGGGAAATGAAAACCTGTTTCCCGTTTGCGATATATGCGGCGACAGGATCGTAAGCGAAACATATTACACGGCGGGTGGCATGATAATCTGCCACGACTGCCTAAAGGAACCATCAACAGAGGATTATGTAGAAAGGGCAAAAGGTGAGATATGAACGAATTTGTTGTAGAGATCAAAACACCGGCGCAATTGACCGGCAATTTCGAAGCGGTCAAGACGGGGCTGACCGAAATGATGAAAGCCTATGAGGGGCTTGAGGTTACGGAAGAAAACATCCCCGAAAGAAAAAAGGATGTTGCAACGCTCCGCAAGATCAAGGCGGCAATTGACGATCGCCGCAAGGCAATCAAAAAAGAGTACGACAAGCCATACAAGGAATTTGATGGCAAGTGCAAAGAGCTGACCGGCATCATTGACAGCACCGTAAGCGAACTGAACAAAGGGCTTGACTTTTACGAGCAGAAAAGGGTGATGGCAAAGCGGGAGCGCATCGCAAGGTTATACGCCGAGAACATTGGCGACTATGGTGAATACCTGCCATTGCAGGCAATAGCGGAAGAGCGGTGGGTAAACAAGACCGTAACAGAGAAAGAGATCACTGACACAATACAGACGGCTGTGCTCGCGGTAAAGCAGGCACTTGATGTTATCAACTCAACTATGACCGAGTTTGCGGACGAGTGCCGCAAGGCGTACAAGAGGAACCTCGACATTGCGGACGCAATGCGCAGGTACAACGACCTGCAGACGGCGAAGCAGATCGCACAGGAAGCCGTGAAAAAAGAAAACGCCGCGCCGGTGGAAGTAATTCCGCAGGAACCCGAGCCGCAGATCATACCGCTACCCGTTCCCGAGGTGCCCTGCTACCGCTTTACGGTACACAGCAAAGAGGATGCGGACAGCGTGAGGGCATATCTTGAGATGTTTGGCATAAGGTACGAGGAGGGGTGAGACATGGAAAATAAAATGAACATTTTGCAGAAATTGCAGGTTGTACAGCGGGAACTCAAGGCACCCAAAGGGCAGTACAACACCTTTGGAAAGTATAAGTACCGCAGTTGCGAGGATATACTAACGGCAGTGAAGCCCATACTTGACAGCGTTGGAGCCGTGATCGTACTCACAGACGAAGCCGTGGTAGTTGGGGAGCGTTACTACATCAAGGCGACCGCCATGTTTTACAGCACGGACGAGGATGGCAATAACATGATCCGCAATGTTGCACTCGCCCGCGAGGACGAAAGCAAAAAGGGCATGGACGGCTCCCAGATCACCGGCACGGCATCAAGCTATGCCCGCAAATACGCGCTCAACGGCTTACTGCTCATTGATGATACAAAGGACGCGGACACGGACGAGAACCGCAACGAGCGTGACGGCAGGGCGGCGCGGCAGGCTGAACCCGAACAGCACGAAGACCGCACGGGACAGCCTGCTTATCCCACACGGGACGAAATGCTCGGCGTTGTGGCTAAGAAATACCCCGCGGGAAAGGTACGGGACACACTGCTTACAGCAATGAGGGCGAAGAGCCTTGAAGGGCTTTCGGACGCGGCGCTCAAGGCTGTATACAACAAGTGCATGGAGCAGAAGAAATGAACCTCACGGGGCACGTTTCGGGGCTTTTAAAGGACTTTGACGGTAAGGTGGTAATTTCCCTTACCGTTGAAGAAAACCTTGTTGAAACGGGCGAAATCACGGGCAAAACACTGGATATTAAGCTAACACCACACAAGGAAAAAAGATCGCTTGATGCCAACGCCTATTTCCACGTACTCGTTGACAAGATACGCGGAAGAACCGGCTACAGTTTCAGCAGGGTTAAGAACGAGCTGATCACAAGTTACGGGCAGATTGAGTACCTGTTCGGCGAGCAGGTGGTAATCAAGACCAATATCCCGCCCGATAAAATGTGCGAGAACGAGACTCTACATTGTAAGCCGGTACGGGTAGAGGTGCAGGGCGACAAGGAAATAACATTCTATCGGGTGTATCGCGGAAGCCACACCTATAACACAGCCGAGATGAGCAGGCTTATCGATGGAACGATACAGGAAGCAAAAGACCTTGGCATTGAGACCATGTCCCCGGCTCAGATTGAAAGGATGATGAAACTGTATGACGTCAAAATATCACAGCAGAAAAGTGATAAATGATGAGGGGGTGTTTGACAGCCGCAAGGAATACAAAAGATGGCTTGAACTCAAGGCATTGGAAAGGGCGGGCAAGATCACAGACCTGCAGAGACAGGTGTGTATCGAACTGATCCCGTGTATACGGGAACCCGACACCATAGGCAAGCGCGGTGGCAGGAAACAGGGGAAAGTGATCGAGCGCAAGGCATCATACATTGCCGATTTCAGCTACATTGAAAACGGCGAGCACATTGTTGAGGATGTTAAGGGGGTGAGGACGAAAGATTATATCCTCAAGCGAAAGTTACTGTTATGGCGTTACGGAATAAAGGTGAGAGAAACATGACACAGAACGAACAGATTTTACAACACCTGCAAGAACGTGGGAGCATCACAAGCATGGAAGCCTTTGCGGAATACAGTATCACCCGTTTAGCGGGGCGTATACACGAGTTACGGGAGCAGGGGCACAACATTACAACCGATTACGGAAAAGCCCGCAACGGGGCAAAATACGCGATTTACAGGCTGATGAAAGGAGAGGGATGAACGTGCTTCAACTGATAGCATCAAACAGCTTTCTCACCGTCAACAAGTACATCGCAAAGGAGTTCGGGCTTGACTCGGCTGTACTCTTGGCTGAGCTTGCATCGGCGCAGATTTACTTCGAACAGCGCGGGGAGCTTGATGGTGACGGGATGTTTTACCTCACATGTGAACAGATCGAGAAGAACACCACACTGTCACAGCACCGGCAGGCAAAGGCGTGCCAACCTTTAGAAGCCGCGGGGGTGTTAAGGACAAAGAAAAAGGGACTGCCCCCGATGAAATATTACTCACTTGACGGTGAGCAAATGACAAAGCTCTTTAATCAACGTTGGTCAAAAATTTTAATCAATGTTGATCAAAAAACTGCACCAACGTTGGTTAAAAATTTTAATACAAATAATAATACAACAATAAATAAAACAGAATATATAAAACAATCATTTGACCGGCTTTGGGCATTGTACCCGCGCAAGCAGGGCAAGAAAGAAGCCCTTGAAGCATATAAGCGGGCAGTAAGGGACGGCGTAACACCCGAGGATGTGGAGAAAGGCATAACAGCCTATAACGCCTATATTAAGAAATCCAATATTGAGCCGCAGTACATCAAGCAGGGATCGACATTTTTTAGACAGCGGGCATGGGGTGACGATTGGACGCCGCGCAAGCCGCGGGCAAGGAACAGCTTTAACGACTTCGAGCACAACGAATACGACTTTGATCAGTTAGAAAAGGAGCTTTTACAGTGAAGCAGTCAATCATGCAGGGCGATATGAAAGGCAGGTGTTATCTCTGTGGGGTTTATGCCCCCACGGAGAAATTCAAGGAAATTAACGGGTACGGCGGCAAATATCTTATTGGAGACCGCGGAACCGTGATTTCAACAGAATTTAGGAACAATAAAATCGCAAAACAGCGTAACAAGGTTATAAAGCCGACAGATAACGGAAACGGGTACAAAATTGTTTTTTTAAGGAAAACCGGCATAAGAAAAAGGTTTTACGTCCACAGACTTGTCGCGGAACATTTTCTCGAAATGGCAGAGGGATGCGTGGTTATAAACCATAAAGACCATGATAAGAGCAACAACAGCGTTGATAATTTGGAGTGGTGTACGCAAAAAGAGAATGTTGCCTGTTCTGCTGACCGTATGCGTCACGAGAAATCTGTTTCGCGGAAAACAAACACGGGCGAAAAGTACATACGGGAAAGAAAAGGACGGTTCAGAGTGGTTATAAAGGGCAGGTGTGATAAATCATTTAAAGCGTTGCCCGAAGCAGTTAAGTACAGAAACGAGGTGTTAAATGGTTCAGCCACTACTTAATACACAAAAAGGTATCTGCTACCTTTGCGGGAAATACGGCAGTACGGAACTCCACCACATATTCGGAGCGGCAAACAGAACGAAATCCGAAAGATACGGGCTGTTTGTACACCTTTGCCACGGGTGCCACAACGAGCCACCGAACGGCGTACATTTCAACGCAAAGCGGCGGGCACGCTTACAGGCAAAAGGGCAGGCGGCATTCGAGGCACGCTACATGTACGAGATCAGATGCGGGCAGGACATGGCGCGGGAAGCCTTTATAAAAGAGTTCGGGAGGAACTACATATATGACAGATAAAGTTTGCGGGAAGTGCATGTATAACAGGTACTCAACAGAGTGCGGTAGCTATTACTGTGGCAATGAGGATTCCGAGAACAACGGAACACTGACGTTTTATGACGACACCTGCGAGGACTTTGAAGAAAAGGAGCGATAAATGAACAGAGTTATTTTGATGGGACGGCTTACAAGAGACCCCGAGGTAAGATACACGACCGGCGACAATCAGATGGCAATAGCGAGATATACACTTGCTGTTGACCGCAGGTTTACAAAGAACAGCACCGGCGACAATGCCGATTTTATCCAGTGTGTAGTGTTTGGCAAGGGCGGCGAGTTCGCTGAACGCTATCTCAAGAAGGGAACCAAGATCGCGGTGCAGGGGCGCATACAGACCGGCAGTTACACCAACAAGGATGGTGTAAAGGTATATACGACCGAGGTTGTTGTTGACGATCAAGAGTTTGCAGAGAGCAAGAACAGCGCCGCAGAACAGCAGAAACCGGCAGGAAAGCCCAAAGCCGAAGAAGAAGGCATGGACGGATTCATGAACATCCCCGAGGGCATTGACGAAGAACTGCCCTTTGCCTAAAGAAAGGAGTTAATGATGGGAGAAGGAAGAGAAAGAAAAGAGTTTACACCTGTTAAGAGATATTCATTTCCTGCAGGCAATCTCGGCGGTACGATCAACGTTACTATACCGGCATTTGCTACGCGCGAAGAGGTTGAGACTGCGGCGGCGTTGCTCGCCGTGATCGCGGAGAAGTGGACAGACAAAGAATAAAGCGGCAGGAGCCGTTTTAGACCGCAGGGGATATATAAAAACAATACACAACCGCCAAAAACAGGCGGGGCTTGAGAAAGGAGCGAAGTATCCTTCCGAGGTGATTGTAATAGAATTGATGACAAAGTGGAACCACGACAGCCGACCTGCGGCGGCTGTCATTAAAGAAGGATAGCGGCATGATTAAGACAATTAAGGATGTTCAGAAGTGTTATAAAAACCGGCTCAGAGACCTTGTGGCTGAAAGCGGGAAAACACAGGTGCAGATCGCGAGGGAAATGGGGATAAGCCGTAAACTGCTCAATATGTACCTCGCGGGAAGCATAACCCCAAACATTTACACGACTTGCAGGTTCTGCGAATACTTCGGAGTTTCTGCCGATTACCTGCTCGGAATGAGCGAAAAGAGGGAACCATGAAAGGGGATTTTGCTATCACGCTAAAAAGGCTTTTGAAAGAGCGGAAAATGACACAGCGGCAATTATCAAAAGCAATTGGCATTGGCGAACCGCAAATTTACAAATACGTGCACGCGGTGGCAATCCCACGGGCG
>ODAJ012116419.1_pt1 | contig 49821 bp, 52 predicted proteins | sample 1539241 | NCBI WGS metagenome assembly ODAJ01 (sample SAMN02144231, study PRJEB22623) | gut metagenome | biome: sheep rumen | host: Ovis aries | place: New Zealand | reverse complement strand
GGTTTATGCAAAAGGAATCTGCGGCTTCCGTCGCAAAGTTTATGACCTCAAGTTTGTCCATGATGACAACATGTGGTACATCGATATGCCCTGGCCTGGCGATCGATACAACCTCGCCATGGTTGCAGGCTCCAATCATCTGTTGACCTTTCTTGATACAAAGAAAGAGAATCGCGTACGTGTATTGGTTCGACCGTCCAAGAAGAAGCTCACAAGCATGAATGGTTATTTCGAGTGTGTGAAGCAGTATTCTGGGTTATTTGCAGGTGCTACTTACAAGGTAAATGGCCTTGAAGACTTTACCCGAGAAATCTGGATCTGCCCTGTCACCCTCACCGTCTTGGGCCACTATCCCCAATATATCTACATTAAGCAGATGCCATTAGCTTAATGTAGATGATAAGAGAATCCTAATTTTTTAACTTAAAAACCGAACAATAATGAACGATAAACAGACACAGCAAATTCAATGTTGGATTGAAGACAACTTTGCAGATGTAAATTCCAGTGACTTGTTTGAGCAAGCCAAGGCATACGACCTTGGAATTGGTGTGAAAGAAGACAAGCATAAAGCAGCCAGCCTTTATCGTGAAGCTATGAATCAAGGCGACAAGAAGGCAAAGCACAATCTTGCCATGCTTCTTGTTACTGAGGAAGGGGATCTTTCTGACAAGCCAGCGGGTATTCAAATGCTTCAAGAACTGGCCGATGAAGGAGAAACGTATTCTATCTATAGCTTAGGTGGATGCTATATGAACGGGCAAGGTGTTACACAGGACATTGATAAGGGCCTTGAACTATACCACACCGCTTCTAATATGGGTTTGGGAATCGCGACATACTCGATAGCAGCATATCATTTTAACGAATGCCATAACATCGAAACGGGTATGACGTATTGCGAGAAAGCAGCAGAACAAGGCTTTGCTTTAGCTGCTTCGATACTTGAACAGATCTACGAAGAAGGAATGGGCGTAGAAAAGGATATGGAAAAGGCGATGTCCTATCTAAAACGTGCTGCAGAGCTTGGCGATGCTAATTGCCAATTAAAATATGGCAGGTTATTATATCACAATCAAATTCCAGAGGGCACTGAATGGATGATAAAGAGCGCAATTCAAAAATATCCGCCAGCCTTATTTCTTGTCGGTCGTGAATTCCTGAATCCCGACGGTCAACTCTTTTCAAATCCTAATCATTTCGACATCGGAATCCAGATGCTTCGAGAAGCTGCTGGCTTAGGAGTGGAAGATGCCTCAGAATTCCTGGCTCATGTTGGATTGGAGAAGGAACAATCCTTTGACGAGCGAGCTTTTTCATTCATAAACACTTTTTATAACGCAGACAGGGAGACCGCTCAAGCCGTTTTTCAGCAAATGTGCGATTGTTGCAGTATAGAAGATCCCATAGCCCAATGTATCATGGGTTTGGGTTATTACCAAGGATCGTTTGTAGAGCAAAATAAGGATTACGGGCTTCAACTGATTAAGAATGCATGTGATAGAGATTATACCGATGCTTTGAATACAATGGGAATGATATTGAATGAAGAGAAACGATACGATGAGTCTTTCCCTTATCACAAACGTTCAGCGGAAAAGGGAGATATGCATGGTCTGCACAACTTGGGTAATGCATACTTTTATGCAAGAGGAGTGGAACGTGATGTTAAGAAAGCCTTTGACCTATGGATAGAAGCTGCAGATAAAGGCAATCCAGATTCATACTATACAATCGGTAATATTTATTATTATGGAGAGTATATAGAACAGGACATACCAGAAGCCATCAAGTGTTTTACCCATGCTGCGAATCAAGCTTGTACGACACAAGAACTTGCCATTAAACGGCTGATAGAAATCTATCGCTTACTTGGGGATGAGGTAAAAGCAAATGAATGGGAAAGAAATTTAGAAAACGTGCATGAGGAAACTAAGATGGATTGACCTGGCATTACTGCCATTCGGATTGTGTGTGTTGTTCCTGCTCTTGTTAGGTAAGCTCTTCGGGCTTACCTACAAGCAAATCTCTGTGGTTTTCAACCTGTGGGTGCAGGGTGCTGTCCTGGCATTGTCAGGCTTGGCTCCCTTTGGAATAGCCGTCTACAAGATAATGGAATCGTTTTCGATAGGCTGGCTGGCATTATCTGCAGTCTTACTGATCTATGGCTTCGCATACGTGTATGCTTTCATCAAAATGCTGCAGCATTATCATCTGCCATTCAATGCTGCATTTGACCTCTGTGTAGATGATTTGCAGAGGTTAGCCAGGAAATGGCATACAACCTATCAGATGGTGAACCTGCTCATTTTTATTCTCTTTTATCTGATCCTCTTAGGATTGAATATCCTTATCTGCTATTATCTTTATTCACTTTAAAACTCATAATTGATGGAGGTATTACAAACGATATTGATGGTCATTGGGACTATTACATTGCTCTGGCTAGTGGTTAAATTTACAAAAGGGTGTTTATGGCTCTTGGGAAAAATGTTTGAAGCAGGTTTTCGCGAGAGATACCCTTATGACTTTATGATGCATTTCCAATGGATTGTTTCTGAAATGGAAACACGGGGATATACTCTGGCCGGTACGATGGATGCAGGTGGCGACTATCCGGGGCTACTGATGAAGAATGGAGGAACTGGTGTCGAAATAGAAATTCGTCTCCGCGCTCCATTACTTTCAGATAAAGGATATAGCATCGTTGTTTCCAACCATAACAACAAAACGGCAATTGTCATGCAAGATTCGGCATCTGATGATAATATAAGACTTTTAAGTAAATATTTGGAATAGAAGAGTTTTATTAATTGACAAAGAATTTAAAATGCTCATAAAACAGGAGTGGAAAAACGTTTCCACTCCTGTTTTGCTCTTTTATGAAATGGTGAAGATTGAAGATCTGGATACTAAAGCATTCGGAATATAAAATGATGTTAATTGTTGGTGGTTTATGTTCCTATACAAGAAATATGAGGTATAGATAGATGAATTACGAAACAATTTGATTGATAAATACAGAGTATGCAGAATTTTTCATTTACTAGCATTTTAGAGTACATACATATGGAAGAAATAAAGAAAACAAAATTAAGCGTGATGTTTACCATTTCGATAATTTGGGGATTTGTGTATGTAGCAACAAAATAATAACGCAATGAGAAAGAATAACGTGGTAATTGTACCTGCGAAATGTCAGCACTCTGGAAAGATGTATGGCATACGAGCAGAAAAAAAGAATGATGGCTGGCATATGAACTGGGCTTTTGAACTCCCGGAAGATGAAGCCGCCCGTGAGAATTTCGGAGAAGATGCTATTTCTGGCCGAATTGTAATTGACACAGAATATCCAGGATGTCCATATTGTGGGGGTAAAGGATTCGTCCACTGTGGGAAATGTGGAAAGCTATCATGTTGGGATGAAGAAGAGGTAAAGTTCTCATGCCATTATTGTGGAAATACTGGTGTCATCAATTGTGAATCCGAGGAATTTGATAATATCAAAGCAGGAGATTATTAAAGAACAACAAATATATGTCTGAATTGAAAATCGGAGAGGCCATTTCGCTTCAAGGAGGTGGACTGGTCAAAATCAAAAAGGAATTAGGAAGAGGTGGACAGGGTATTGTTTACCAAGTCGATTACAATGGGAAAGACGTAGCTCTGAAATGGTATCTCAAGGATGAAGGCGACCTCTTTTACCGTAACCTTCAGCGTAATGTGAGCAGTATGCCACCATCAAGTAATTTCCTTTGGCCACTACGAGTTACTGAGCGCCAGAAGAATAGTTTCGGGTATGTTATGCATCTTCGTCCAAGTGACTATTATGAACTGGGCGATTTCTTCACGGCAAAAGTTCACTTTAAGAATTACGATAGCGTTCTTCATGCAGCAATTAATATCTGCAATGGTTTCCTAAGACTGCACTTGTCAGGCTATAGCTATCAGGATCTGAATGAAGGGAACTTCTTCATTAATCCTGACAATGGCGATCTTCTGATCTGTGACAATGACAATGTAGCTGCCAATCGTACAGAATCTGGCATCAAGGGGAAAAGTCGCTATATGGCAGCAGAAGTCGTAAATGGTAGCGTCCCCAATATCCAGAGTGATGTCTTCTCTCTTGCCATAATCCTCTATCGCCTTTTTATGCTCGACCATCCTTTTGAGGGAATGAAGACATTGAAATATGTGTGTCTAACTGACGAGGTGGAAAGAAGCGTTTATGGTGAAGATGCCATATTTGCTTGGGATAAGGATGACAAATCCAATCGCCCTCATCCACAGATACATCAGAATGCAAATCTAAGATGGGGATGGTGTCCAAATAGCCTTCAAGAGGCTTTTAGGAGAGCTCTAGGCAAGGATAGCATCCTTCATCCTGAGAATCGCATGACAGATCGAGAGTGGAAGAACCTGTTTGTCGAACTACGTCGCAAACTGATTGTTTGTCCTGAATCCAAAGGATCAGACCATGACTTTATGGTTGATGATATACACTCATCGTTGAAGTGTCCAATTTGCAACAGTCCGGTGAAAATAAGTGCTGTGTTGAAATTTGGTGATGGTTCCGAGTATCCTCTTACACGCCACAAGAAACTGTATATTGACGATTCTGATGAAGTCGTAGGGTTGTCTCGTGTTCGTCGTGCCGATGGAAGAACTGAGTTGGGATTACAAAACCTATCGGATAATAATTGGATGGTCTTTACTGCATCAGGACGCCTAAATGAGTTATCTAAAAATGAGATAATGCCTTTGCGTAACGGTATGAAAATAAGATTTAATAACCGAACAACAGCAGAAGTTATAATTAATAATCACTAATTAAATAATTAGAAAGATGAAGTTGGAAAATTTAAACCCATTCGAGAGCGTACAGCCATGCGCTCGCAGACAGATGAATCTGTTCTATCTGATTGATTGCTCTGGTTCAATGAGGGGCAATAAGATCGAGTCAATTAACCAGGTGATGCCAGACATCATGAGAACCATTGCGGACATTGATGAAAGCAACAAAGACAATGCCCAGATTAAGGTGGCGTGTCTGGAATTCAGCAGCGGATGCCAATGGAAATATCCCCAGCCTGTTGTGGCTAAGGACTTTAAATGGCAGGACATTCAGGCTGGAGGAGTCACTGATTTGGGAGCCGCTTTCAAGGAACTGCGTGCTCATATGAGCCGGAATAGTGATCTCGCTGCAGATACTGGTCATTATGCTCCTGCGGTTATCCTTCTTTCCGATGGCCGTCCTACGGATTCCTGGAAGAATGCATTAAAGGACCTGCAAAGCAACAAATGGTTCGATGCAGCAACCAAGATTGCAATTGCCGTTGGTGATGATGCAGACAAGACGGTTTTAAGCCAATTTGCTGACAATGAGGAAGAGATGGTCATTACCGTCCATAATCTGGATGCCTTGAAGTCTGTAATCCGATTGGTAAGCTGTACAGTAAGCAAGATCGGGTCAAACAGCACTTCTGTAGGTGACAAGACTAAATCAGAGGAGATTAAGGAACTTGTTGATGAAGGAGTCAAGGAGACTCCTGGAGCAGAAAATGCAAATCACCAAAACCCACAGCCAGATAAATGGGATTGAGCCTGACAACATCTGACGGACTAAAGGAAACGACCACGTTATGGGTGCTTCTAGATGTAAGCAATAGCATGCGTGGGGCCACTATTGAGTCGGCTCGAAATGTACTGAACCAGTATGTGTTGAGCCAACTCATCTACAGTGGCATGAGAATTTCTTTGATAACTTTCGGGAATGTAGCAAACCTCCTTACAGAAACACCATCGAAAATTGACGATTTTCAACTCCCAGAAGAATTCGCCATCGGTGGCCTGTGTAATCTTTCAGATGCAGTGTCACTGTGTGAGAGTAGAATCGGAGAAAAAGACAAGATCCTTCTATTGACGAAAGGATTCACAACGGATAGCTATGGGAACCAGAAACACGTTCTAAAAAACGATTGCCATGCTGTGATATTAGACAGCTCTTCCAATCGCATACCTGTGAGTTTAGGATCATATTTCTCTGGTAGGCTAAAGGTGTATAATATGAAGGAGGAATCTCTTACGGAGTTAAGCAAAAACCTCAGTTAAAGAATTAAGTAGATTTATAAGTTTCAGAAAAGATGATTACCTTTTCAAAATCAATAAAAGGGTCTAGCCACGAAGAGAATGGCAAGCCAATGCAAGATTGGAGTGAGCACCTGTATCTCAAAGAGTGTATGGCCGACATCCTCCTTCTTAGTGATGGGCATGGAAGCGACAGGCACTTTCGAAGTGATCGGGGGGCTAAGTTTGCAGTTGAAGCAGCCAAGGAGAGCCTTGCTGAGTTCCTGAAGGACTTTAACCCTGCACTTCCAACCGGAACATTCAGGCAGCGAGGAAAACAATGGGTAAAAGACTCAGCAAATGAGGATTATACACCTCATGATGAGTATGAGCGAGAATTCCGACAACTTTTCGAAAACATCAAGTTCCGCTGGTGTGAAAAGGTGGTACGAGACTGGAATGAAGATACTCCAACAGACATGGAGATTAAGAATTCTGGAAAGGATTGTAAAAAGTTGGACTTGTCGAGTTATGAAAACGGTCGCGAAATAATAGCTTATGGCTGTACTTTAATAGCTGCCGTTAAAACTCCAAAATACTGGATGGCATTCCAATTAGGAGACGGGAAATGTATTGCATTTCATATTGACGGAACATGGTATGAGCCTATTCCTTGGGACAGCAGATGCTTCTTAAGCACAACCACTTCGCTTTGTCATGAAGGCAGTGAGAGTTTTCGTTATTGCTATGGAAACACCGACTGTCCTTCCCTGTTCATCGGTTCTGATGGAATGGATGATAGCTACATGCCAATGGAAAAACTAGCAGAGTTTTATGGAGTGGTTATAAGGGTTGTGGCAGAAAAAGGAATAGACTATGCTACTGAACAGCTTGAGAAGATGATGCCTATTATTAGCAAAAAAGGCAGTCATGATGATGTTTCAATTGCATTCTGGCTTGATTATAAAGATGTCCTTCCTTTGAGTAAAACCATCCTCTCATTAAGACTGAATTCATTGGAATGTGACTCCAGAAAACAAAAGGAAGACAAGAAAGAGGCCGAAAACAGGCGTGATGAGATTGCAGAAAGAGCAAAACAGCTAAAAGATGAGTCTGGTGTATATGAAAGAAAACGCGCCGAGCTCGAACAAAAAATGAAAAAAGTGAAAGAAGACAAAAGGAAGGCTGAGGAGGACTTCAATACCGCTACCTTTCTTTATGAAGATGCTAAAAAGAACCTGGATCAGGTTCAGTCAGTTTTTGACGATCTCGAGAAACTAGCCTCAGAAAACGAAAAGGCTTTTGAAAGCCATCGCCATGAGGTTTGTCTCGCAGACGAGATGTTCAAACAAATAGAGAAAGAAATCCAGGCATTCGAGGATAGGGTGTCACAGGATTTAGAGGAGATGACGAATATCCAGAAAATATTAATCTCATTTGTATAACTGATGAAGGAGTGTAAGATTTGTCGCACTAAGGCAGTCGTTAATTCTGAAATTGTTCCAGGGCTGTGCTGTTGCAGGATGTGTGGTAAATTCTTTCTAGAAGGAACGGCCGCAGATAGTACTTTATCTGTCGGTCAGATCCTTCGAGAGGAGATAAAGTTATCTGGATACAAAGATACACTACTCACACATGACTCTATTCATGTGGTTGCACAATTAAGACACCTTGACACAGCTGTTCTTAACGTATTTACTGTTGTCCTTGATAGCTGCAGTCATGTAATCAAGAGATTGATACGCCTGTCTCAGTATACATTTGATGAGACTGTAAGACGGGATTTGTGTGAGAGAATAGAGGCTGAAACGGGAATTAATGGTACAATAGCCTCTTTTGTGGTAGACACATATGCATATGCCTTGTCTTTAATGGACTTGCCGATAGAATATAATCTGAAGGATTCGCCAAGCATCCCTTTAAGGGTTATCAGATTCTCAGCTGACAAATACTCCGTCAAACAGGGAGAATCTGTCATCCTAAAATGGGAGGTGAATCAAGCAGATGCCATTGTGGCGCTCTCTGACGGTTTCCATCAGTGGTGTGTTCCAGCGACTGGATCAATGACGGTAACGCCTTCTAAAGACAGAACTTACACACTCACAGCTGTAAAGGAAGGTAATACCGTTACCCCTGAAGTAGTCAGGATACATATAGTGAAACCTGTTAAAATAACAAGCTTCAAGGTCTCAAAGCAATTTGTTTATGAAGGGCAGAGTGTTAATGTGAGTTGGAAAGTGTCAGGTGAAGCTCGTATAAAATTAATGGTAAACGATGGACGTAATTATCGGAAAATAGAAGATGTATCTTCCATCCGGAATAAGGAAATCGTGTTAACAAGAGACAGCCAGATTATCCTAACATGTTTCAACGACTGTTACCAGGCCCAGCAAATACTCAATGTCCAAGTAAAGAATGCACCCAGATATCCTTTTCATGATTTGACTTGTATAAAGCATCTACCCGAGATAAACATCTCAGGACCTGTTTTACCAACCATGTACGGCTGTGACCGGAAAATGACTAAACGTTTTGAGCGGTTGAAGAAGTCTGAGAATAGTCTTTATACAGTATTGCTGCAAAGAATAAGATCAAGATTCAGGAGTATTACTCAGTTTACTATTTAAATAAAGTTGGGATATATTGTAGAAATGAGAGATCTGTCTCTTTAATATTATTATCGTTTAATTATTAATAAAGATGAGTAATTCTATAAAAACAAAAGATGTAAGTGTTTTCACACGTTTCTTGTGGTTTGTTGCCGGAGCTGATATTGAGATATTATCTCTATGTCCTTTAGATTACAAAAAATATGAAGCTATTGGCATGACCATCCTGATGACTTCTTTAGTAGGTTTTGCTGCTGGTTCCTCCGCTGCGTGGTATTTTTCTGAGGATCTGTTGTGGACTGTAGGATTTGGCCTGTTCTGGGCTTTACTTATCTTTAGTATTGACAGAAGTCTTGTCGTAACACTGAAAAAAAATCCATATAAAAAATCGTTTTATATCCTTCCTCTTGCTTTTAGAGGACTTTTGGCCATGTTGGTAGCAGGCGTTATGTCTATACCCCTGGAACTATTGGTATTTAATGGCTTTATACAAAACGACATTGAGAATTACAAATCTGATTTGTTAAAGCAACAACATCAGGATAGCTTCGACGCACAACAAGCAGCTATATATGGATCAAAATCAAAATCCTTGGATGAAGCGTTGAAAAAAGAAGCTGATAAGAAAGACGGTCTGTCTTTAAAGATAAGCAACATGAGATCTGAAAGACAGAAAGAGGTAAACAAACTTAATCACCCCAATACTACTTCATATTTTAAAGCACAAGCCAGTATTAATGGACTCCAGAGTCAATTAAACGAGCTCCAGTCTCTTGCAAGTAATGACTTTCGCCGAAACAGAATCCCAAACTTGCGTTCTCAGATTAATAGCCAAAAGTCACTTCTTGCAAAAGAAAAAAGCAACTGGAATATAAAAGTCCATGGAAGAATATCTTATTTAGATGTAGAAATAGCTCAGTTAGAAGAGTCTTATAAGGATGCTAACGAGAAATACGAAAGAACAGGAAAGGAGAAGGAACGCGTTGATTCAACAAGCATAAGCTATCAGACAAGAGCTGAGGAATCCTTAAATAAAACTGACGAACGTTTTAGAAAAGGCAATAATTTTACGTTATATTATGCAGTTCTTGCCCATGCGATTTATAAGACTCATAAGGTAACACGTGAACGTCAAGATACCAATGGTAAGACTGTATCATATGAGACCGAGGAATATGTCAATAAAGACTTTCTATTCCTGTTATGGTTCATAAGGGCTATTTTCTTTGTAATCGAGTTGCTTCCAAGCATCGTCAAGATTGTATCAAAGGCTGGACAGTATGAACTAAGGGTTTACCATCAGGAGGAAGAACTAAGGAAGTACCTGCATAGCCAGGACTATAAGGATTACTGTTACAAGATGCTGCATGGTGATCATCAACTGGAGATTGACCTTCAGAAGCAAAGACATGATGCTGAAAAACAAGTTCAACAGGATATTATTCACTCAATTATTGCTGCGGAAGAATCTGTTGCGAAGAATAGTATTGATAATTGGGAGAAATCTGAAAAAGGTAAAATGCAGGTACAATACTGTATTTAGCGGGTGTACTTCAAATAACGACATAGGAAATATAATAATAGTGAAGATGAAAAGTAAAAATAGTAACAAAGAACAATTGCGTTTAATCAGAAGATTCCTTTATGGACTGATGAACGAGATAGAGGAGAACTCTTTTTTTGAGAAGATCAAAATTGATGAGAAGCTCCGGGAGCTAGCTGTTTCAGAGGTGGTTCTTTGCAAGAACTATAGTATGGAGCAAATACATAACAAAGAATTAGTTGAGGAATTAAGAAAAATAGAAGCGGGCAGTTTACTTTTATGCCCTGAATGGGATAACAAGACAGAGACTGATAATTAATAGTATTCACTAAAATAGTAAAAAAGATGAGAAATTGCAGTTGTTACGACGAAGACTACGATTACTTCGAGGAAGAGAAAACGTATGAGAACTACAATGGCAGCTACGCTCAGGATGTAGAAGGCTGGAGTGATCAAGACATCGATGATGTTTTTGATGGTGACCCTGATGCATATTGGAATATTGACTAAAACATTAGACGGTATGACAAACACTAAGATTCCCGGGGTTAGTTTTTCTTGGAAAAGAGCCATTGGCATTACCAAGCTCAAGAGACAATTTACCCAAGCAACTGGTATACCAACGACAAAATCTGGTATTGAAAGAAAAATAGGAGCAGCTGTTGCTGGTACTATAATGAAACTATTTAAGTAAGTGGTGAGAATTGTAATTGAAAGTTTTATTCAAATTAGAAAAGTCGTGAAAAATAGAATTCTTTTTGCATTTATTGCCTTGCTAATAAGTTTTACGGCAATGGCTGGAGACATTAAACGCCCCAACAGTTATAACTACCAAAGAGGCTGTGAGTCTGTTACTAATGGTAATTATGAGGATGGTATGCGATACCTCAAGCTTGAACTTCAGGAGAATCCCAAAAACGGGTACGCCTGGGCTTGGATCCTTTCCATCCATTTGAATAAGAGGGAATTCGGCGAAGCCATAGACGCTGGACAAAATGCTCTAAAACTTCTTCCAAAGAAAGACTCATATTATATTGGATTCGTCCATAAGACACTCTCCAGAGTGTATTATAATATGGACAATAGTAAAATGGCTTTGTCAGAAATTAGCCTTGCAATTAAAGCTGATCCCCAGGAAATGGATTATCTCGCTATTCGTGGTGATTTGTATTTTTATGAAAAGGCTTATGATCAAGCAAATGTGGACTTTGAGAAAATTGTTGCTAACAATCCGGGGCAAGTAACTGGATATATGGGTATAGGAAGAAATCTACTCGCTCAGCAGTCATATGATGCGGCTATTGAGAAATTCAACTACGCAATGAAACTGGATGAAGAATTCTCCCAGCCCTATGCGTTCCGTGCAGACTGCCATATTGGAAAGAAGAATTATCTTTCTGCAGCACAGGATCTGGTTAAAGCCCTCGAAATGGACGGCAATGAGAGAGCCTTCTCAACCATGCTGGAATGTAGTGACACATGCTACGAGAACATGGTAGTATTGATGAATATTAAAGCAAATAGCGGAAAAGGTGATACGGACTGGGACTATTACCTCGGAGTTGCACATCAACAGCATAATCATTATCAAGAAGCTATCTTAAACTATAAAAAATCATTGAAAAATGAATCCCATGCCGTAACATGTGATAACATTGCAGAATGTTATGGGGAATTAGGTGATTACAACAGGGCTCACCAATATATTGACATGGCCATCGCGATGGATTCTACACGTAGTGACCTGTATAGAGAGAAGGCTGACTTTTACTATTATTCCGGTAACCATAGCGAGGCGATAGCTATGATGGATAAGTATATAAGTCGTAATCCAGAGGGATACTTTGGCTATTACCGTCGCGGATTCTATAAGGATAACTGCAACGATATTGACGGAGCCATTAAAGATTATACCTATTGTATAACTTTGGAGCCCAGATATACATATGCATATCTAGGAAGAGGTGACATGTATATAAAAAAGGGGAATTTGGATGCTGCTAAGAAGGATTACAAAATGGTGATAGACCTGGATACTGTGATAATTAAACAAGGTAATTGCAGACAGTATGCTTATCAAATGCTTGGAATGCGAGATAGTGCGGATCTATATATGAAACAGATTCTTGATAAATATCCTACAGAAGGGAATTACTATGATGCAGCATGTCTGATGTCCCGAATGGGGGAATACAAACGATCCTTGGAATATCTTAGAATAGCTTTTGAAAAGGGATACCACGAAATCAATCATCTGGAAATTGACGATGACTTGGATGGAATCCGTAAAATGGATGATTACAAAGAACTTGTAAACAAATACAAGCGACAATTAAAAGAGAAGAACGAAGCCAAAAGTGATGATATAGCCGAAAAAGTTGAACTGGAGACAACCATTATCCCCTTCAACAAATCTGGGGATATGATGATGATTGAATGCAGAATAAACAATCTCCCTTTACATTTCATATTTGATACAGGTGCTAGTGATGTAAGTATATCCGATGTGGAAGCAAACTTCATGATGAAAAACGGCTATCTCAATCGTTCAGATATCGTTGGTAAAGCCCGCTACCAGACTGCTGATGGCAATATTTCAGAAGGGACTGTCATTAACCTGAAACATGTGAGTTTTGGTGGATTGGAATTGACTGACGTAAAGGCATCCGTCGTAAAAAGCCAGAAAGCTCCACTGTTGTTAGGACAAAGTGTATTTGGCAGACTAGGTAAGATCGAAATAGATAATAAGAAAAAGGTCGTAAAGGTAACTCATCAGAAGAGATAGAGTTTTCATGAGCTATTCTGCAGAATTCTATAATTAGTTATGAATTTGTAGCAATTTGGACTAAAATAACGCTAATTAAAGTCAAAAATGACTTTATATATAATAAATTGGCTAAAAAATTCGAATTATTCAAAGGTTTTATATATCTTTGCGCTAAATTTCGATGATTATGGCCAAGACTATTAACATGACTCCTCAGAGTCAATCAAACACTCTAACAGAAAATGAGTTGCTTGCCTTTATCAGGCGAGAGTTTAATAATTATTATAATAATATAGAGCCGAACATCTTTAGTAAGGTCAAGTCTGCATATCCTTCATTGCATATTGAGAAGATTCGCGATATATTCCAGGAGGTTTGTATCAAATTAGTTGAGAAGACTCATGATGAGAATTTCAAATTGACATGTTCTCTTTTCCATTATGTATATCGATGCTGTTGGAATAAAGCAGAACACGACAGTCGTCATCCAGAGAGAGAATGGCAACTGCCGACCGACAACATGATGCGTGATGATAACTCTGATGATTTTGAAAAACAACCAGTGCAGCAAGATAAGGTTGACCAATTGCTGAACTCTTTGTTTGAAGAACCGGATGAAAGGGCAGAACTCCTTAACAGAGTTTGCGAAGTGGTCAAAGACCTCCCAGACCCCTGTGACAAGATACTCTACGGAATGTACAGTACACCCAAAAAGAAACAGGAAGTAATTGCTAAAGAATGTGGCTATAGTAACGCTGCTGTTGTTAAAACGATGGCCTCTCGTTGTAAGAGCAAATTCCGCGACAAGTTTAAGTCAATTTATGAGTCATTTAAAAAAGGACTGTTATGCTGACAGATAAATATATTGAAAAACTTCTGGACCTTTACTTCAAGGGGGAATTATCCCAAGAAGAAAAGGAAAAGCTTTTTGAGTCCCTGCGCTCCAATCCATCCTTAAATGACACTGTCCAATATGTGTTAAGCCATGTGGATCCTTCTAAAGCAGAGAGTTTCTTGGCTGAGAAAAGTCTCATGTGCGACACAGAGATTATATCAGAGAGTGATGAGACTTTGATTGAGCTATACCTTTCTGGCTTAATGAGCCAGGAAGAAGAGGATGATTTCCTGAAGAAGCTGGTGGCTGATACGGATCTGCGTACAAATGCGCTGGCACAAGCTTTTCTTATTAAGGCTATCAGAAAAATCCAGAATGAAGACAACCGTGTTCTCGAGGCTGCTAAGAACACATCTGTTTCTGATATCAATTCTTTGTTTGAGGAACTTCAAACAGAAGACGATGACATGCTGATAGATTCATATCTGCAAGGAAATTTGTCAGAATCGGAGATAAAGGCGTTTCAAGAAAGACTGAATTCAGATAAAGAATTCAAAGAGAGAGTAGCCGCCATTACTATTCTTGCCAAAGGAATTCAAATCCAACAAGAACAGGATAATAAGATAATAAAGGATGCCAAGTCTCTTTCTAAGGAAGATATTATCGCCACGATAAATGATGCGGCACAAGAACCTGTTGCTGCAACAATACCACAAGCTGCTTCACAAGAACCAGCTGTTGCTTCAAGGCCAAGGCACATTTCCTGGTATAGGCGTATGGCAGCTGCAGCTGTTGTACTGATTGTCGTAGGAATTGGTTGGGACTACCATAATTCTTCTGTTTCGATGAATTATGCTGATCAAGGTATTGAGAAGGCTGTTTCAGATTTGGCTGGAGAAAGATTCATAAAAGGTGATGGCGAAGATGTTGCAGATGAATTACGTGTACTCTTTGAGAATGTAAGAAAGAAGAATGATTTGCCACTTACCATTACAAAACTCGAGAAGTTATACAATAGTGCGACAGACGATTATGCACATGTGGAAGACGACTATGTTGATCAGATTTCTCTAGCTCTTGCATCAGCATACATTTATGATGGCCAGAAGACCAAAGCCAGGGATATTCTTAACCATCTGATTAATGATCCTGATGCAGCACCGGAGATAAAGGAAAAAGCAAAGCAAATGCTTGATAATATTAGAAAGACCTTTATCTTCTAACTTGATTCTTCAACAGTGAATTACAGCAGTTAGCGCTAATGCGTTAGCTGCTTTTTTTAATGTTTACCTTTTTGTCTTCTTGGGATGTTTGGTTGTAAACAAATAAAAACGATAGAACAATGAAAAATGAAATCAAACAAATTCTAAGGAAGTGGGAAGGTAATCTTCGCCGTAACGGCTCAATGGACGTTACACATTTCTCAAAGATCTCAAATGAGATTGACAATTACATCCGTGAATACAAGAATTCTAAAGTAGCTAGACTGTTGACTAGCTGTAGAGATTCTACGTTGTCATCATCACCAGACAATGACAAGATTCTTAGTAATGTACGTCATGCCTTGTTCCTCATTCAGAAGGAAATAAATGATGAGAAAAGAGATATGGGATACGATGTCGATCTGGGGCAGCGCCAGCGTTACGAGGCTATCTCAAAAAAACTCTATTCCGAAAAGCTGAAATTCAAGGATAACAAAAGTCTTAGAGAGGCAGATGTTGCCCTGATGGAAGGAAGAGACTCACGCAAGGTTCGCAGAATAGTAGAAAAGAGAATGTGCCAGGAATATCACAAGCAGCACAAGCATCGCTCAACATATCGACAGTCAGGAAAGGCTCGTCATGAAATGGATCGTGCTGTGTCATATCAGATTTTTAATCTCGGCCAGCTCGACGGGTATTCTAACCAAAGAGAAAGTGGCTCTCACTGGAAAAAGATTGTAGACTACTCTTCTGGGGAATACGTAATGAAAAAGAAAGTCGAGTATGCATCAATCGAAGAAGCACAGCTGCATATTGAACTGTACAAATTTGCACATCCAAAAGACAAAAGGCCAATGCAGGCTTATTACTGTGAACATTGTGGCCATTATCACATTGGTCACGGCCATAAAACTGGAAGTGCCGCATAACCCGTATGTCATCCATATCCTTAGGCTTGCCAGACAGGCCTGAGGATTATGTGCTGTTTACCTTTCTGCAAGGTTGGGGATGTTCTATTGTAAAGGTTACAGTTTACTTAATATTAACAATTTAAAATTTTAGAATATGAATATTTTTGAGATCTTAAAGGGTAAGGATTCTGATAATCCAATATTGAAGGATTATAGAGTAGAAGAAAAGCTGGACAATGAAGGTTCTAACGGAAAGAAAACAGCGGCAATTGATGCTGCCCAACAGATAGCAGTTCCTGAGAATATTGAGGAGACATTTAATTTTGTCGGAAAAGCCTTGGCAAAATCATACCGCCGTGGAGAGATCAGTGCTAAGGAATTATTGCAGTCGTATCGCAAGAATGTTGCCGAGGCAGAAACATTCTGCACATTCGGATATAAGATACAAGAACTCCAGGATGTAATCCGTACGACACATAACCCTGCACTGAAAACAAAGCTGATGGAAATCGTCAAGGAGAAAAAAGAACTGCGTCAAAAATCTAATCTTCAAAATCAAACGACATTGAACAAATTAGATATGTTTAAAAAAGACGTGCTTGGGATGGGAATCGGTTTGCGTAAAGTAATATCATCAATGCGGAAATGCTACAAAAGAACCGGAGATAAGGAAGCTCTGATAGCATCCATGCTTTTAGAAATTGAATTTGCCAACGAAAATGCGAAAAGGCTATCATCAAACAAAAGGAGAATGGCTTATGAGCGGAAAAGCATTTTACTGAACACGCTATCGTCTTTGGTCTATGAAGCTGGTTGGAAGTCTGGATATAATGAGGCAGCAGGGAAAAATGCTTCCTATCTTGTATTCGTTTATCTCCCTACTGGTGTTCAACTAACATGGCACTGTAACGATTATACGATTCCACAATATTTTGATTACATAGCTGACGAGTGGGATGGACAAGTATGTATGACACTTGAAAAGATCCTGGTTTACATTAAGGACCATTATAGTGACTATATTCTTTCGCCAACCAAAATGGCCGCATAATTTGTTATCCTTTGAGGACTCTTTGGGATGGTAAGGTAGAATGTCTAACATAAAAAGATATAGAGAAATGAGTAATTTAAAAATTAATGAGACCCACATCATGGTCATCCGTAAGGATGATCGCACCGGCAGACTTCATGAAGAGTATTTGCCATTGACATTTAAGGATCAGGCGAAGCTTAACAAATTAGAGAAGTATGCAAAGGAACCGGGAGTGAAAGGCGAAGATGTCTATTATGCAGCAAAAGAAAGGGGACTTGGTTATCTGCTAGAAGGCTACAACTTCTGTCCGGATGTCGATGGTTCGTACCAAGGCTGTCCTCCAATACCTTTGAATGAGGTGAAGAACGGATATCTTAAAGACAGTAAGAGGCTGATTAATGCCCTTATCGGGCGTACAATTCCCTATTGCTTGTCGGAAATGTATCGTGAATGTAGAAAGGATCCTTCGATTGTTGCATATTCAACAAGGTTTGTAGGCTGGAGTAAGATGGATTTCGAATTGAGCAATGACTTGTCAATAGCATACTACACCAATTTCGGTTATGGTTATGCGAACTATTTCACAGCCAATTTAAAATATAAGGATATAGATATCCTGCCATATTCCATGTGGGTCACGTATTACAATGCTAATATTTCCCAGATTCTTCGGTATACGCGCACTTACTATATAGATAACAGCGAATGGGAAAAGGCTCTGAAATTTGGTTGTGAGATTTCAAATAGTCTTTTAGATAACCCAAGTGATTTCGCAAACAAATGGCTGGTTGGTGAAGTGAAAAAGATGGTCGAGGGCTTGAAATCTATTTTCAACAACCATGGTGCTACTATCGCCGTCAATATGTCTAACGCCTCTGGAAGAGTGTTGACCACCAAAGAAGAAATCACTCTCTACAAAGGCGAAAAGATGTCTGGTGCTCTCTCATTTATTAGTAAGATTAAGGAAATCGAGAAACTGAATGTATCTATGGACTCCTATATTTCTTCGATATTGGACATGAATCGTCGAATGGTCCCAGAACTTCTGGAGGTTATAAAAGAGTATAATGAGGAATTGGCAAAGTTGGAGCTATTGGACGAACAACTTATTGCAGAAATCACTCCAATCAAGAACTTCGTTGATAGTCATGTTTATGAATGTGCTGAGAATTTTGTTGGCGACACCGGGTATTCATCTAGATGTGAAGCTGAGAAAATTATGTCTGAAACAAGCGAAGTTTTCATGGAATTGAATAACGAATTACATGACCTTGAAGAAAAAGAGTCCAAGCTGAGCAATAAATTTTATAGCATGAAACGTGTTGTTAACACGTTGTCAGGATATGTCGATACTATTAACAGCTTCATAGAAAAAGAGTATGTGAAAGCTGCCTAATTACATGAGTTAATATAATCCCATTATAGGATGCCGATAGATAAGAATAACAAGCAACAGCTCCAGGCATATGAGCTGATTAACACAACCAATTCCAGCTTTTTCCTCACGGGAAAGGCTGGAACAGGAAAGACTACGTTTCTTCAAACGGTTCAAAAAGAAATAGATAAAAACTTCATCGTGCTCGCACCGACTGGCATTGCTGCGATGTTGGCAGGCGGAGAAACAATCCATTCTTTCTTTGGTCTGCCCCTGCAAATTTGCACTCCTAAAACAATGGGGAACATCAACAGATCCAAAATCTCCATTATCAAAAGGGTTGATACGATAATCATAGATGAAGTGTCTATGGTACGATGTGATATAATTGATGCTATTGATTATACACTACGATGTGTCATGAGGAATTCACTTCCTTTTGGTGGCAAGCAAATGGTATTTGTCGGTGACCTTTTCCAGCTTCCTCCTGTCCTGCGCAAGGAAGAAGCAGAAATAATGGATGACCTTTATAATACGATGTCACCATTCTTCTTTAAAGCACGTGCATTAAAACGCCTCAGTCTGCCATGCATCGAATTTATCAAGGTCTATAGACAAAAAGACGATGTTTTCCTCAGTATTCTTGATTCTATCCGTTTTAATAAGGCTAGTTATGCCGAACTGTCGGAAATTAACAGGTGTGTCGGTCGATCTATTCCTACGGATGAAAGGATCATAACGCTTTGTACTCGAAATGATGAAGCTTCAAAAATAAATATGGCCAAGCTGAACCTTATAGATTCAGAGGAATTCTGTTTTGAAGCCAAGATAGATGGAGATATTAAACTTGACTCGAATCTTCCTGCGGAAAGGAAACTTACACTAAAGAGCGGAGCTCAAGTAATCTTTGTTAGAAATGACATATCCCGGCGTTGGGTTAATGGGACTATTGGGACCATTTCGAAGATTTCTGATGAGGAGATTAATGTTGTTACAGAATCTGGAGAGTATAAGGTCTCTCCTGTTTCATGGGAGTCTTATAAATATGAATACAACAGCAAAGAAAAGAAGATTGTAAAGACCCTCGTAGGAACATACACTCAATACCCTTTAAAATTATCATGGGCTATTACGATACACAAAAGCCAAGGGATGACTTTCGACAAAATGATTCTTGATCTGAGTCGAGGCATTTTCTCAAAAGGACAACTGTATGTAGCGCTGAGTCGAGTGAGAAGTCTTGACGGTTTGTTCTTAATCAAGCCTGTATCATTCGGGCATATTGGTACAAGTGAAGAAGTTATAGAATTTGCAAACAGATTCAATGACGATTCAACTATCCATAATGAAATTAATGGAGGTAAGTGTTTATATGAAAGCCTACGAAGTAAGAACTGGGATGAGTTCGCAAAGACTTCTTTAAAACTGAGTCTATCCTTTGTGGAGAAGGGAGATTGGAAATCTGCTGCTCGATACATATCTCAGATGTTTAATGCAATGGTGTCAGACGAACATTTGCTCAATTGCCTTGAACACTATAATGTACCAGATCCGAAGGTAAGGAATATCTTGGTGGACTATGTTTGTGCCGCACTATATTTGTATTCTGGGAAATATGAACAGGCTATTTACCATGCAGATAGAGTACGTTTCAAGCGGGAATGTAATGATGTACTATTCATAAAAGCTCGTGCTCTTACTTTATTGGGCAAATACAAAGAGGCAGACGAGGTAAATATTGATCTTGTGAAGGCATTAGATGGAGAATTTGATGCGAAAATATATTATGAGGTTGCCCTTCTTAATGAAACTCAATTAGAAGATCCTGGATTGGAAATCATGCAATCAGTAGTTAGTAATAGACCAGAATACGAAAATTCAATCTTAAAATTGAGATTTCTCATAAAGAAGAATGGAATTAATCTGAACATTCCAGATGACAATGATAATGAACTAATTTCATTGTATAATTCAGGCATCCCTGATGAAGAACTGAAAAATAGGCTTAAGAGCTTTCAGTTAAACAATAAAGAGAGTTATAAAGAATTTGTGAAATATATTTCGAAGTATAAATTTGCTGAGCAATAGAATGAATGTAATATTTGAATGTCCTTTGGTGGACTTCGATATTGTTGATTATCCTATGATTATGGCTACTTTTGTGTCAAAATCAGGGAAAATGGTTGGTGGTGCCTTTATGATTGATACAGCTTCGCGTCACAATATTATGAACGAGACCATTATGGGGATATTGCCCGATAACTGTTTACTGTATGATGGCACCATGAAGCTGACCTCGTTCTCTGGTGACGGGGTACAAGGAAAAGAAGTCCACCTTGATTTCTGCATTGGAGAACAACAGTTTAAAGAGCGTTTCTATGCAGCCCAAGGATTGAGCTTTGATTCTGTCTTTGGTGAACACGTTGTATTGGGAATTCTCGGTGTAGAGTTTTTAGTTAAGCACGGATTGGCCTTGGACTTTGAGAATAGGACTCTCCACTCGTCTTCTATGATAAATAAAAGAATAGAATTACCTGATTATACATTCTTCTTCCCCCAGGAATATGGATTTTCCAAATATGGGCTTCCTGTTGTCGGCATGGTGAAGAATGACAAAGAATATGTTTGTCTGGTTGATTCTGGCAGCAATCTTAATACTACAACAAATTATGTATTGAACGATGGTGGAATAACCAGCAAACATACTGGTATGAGAAGTTCTCTAACAAGTGTAGCAGGAACGAAGATCACAGATTTAATGACCGTGAATTTTGACTTACTTAGTATTGGTGATAAAATCGGTGAAGTAAAAACAAATAATTACTCTACGGAATTTCAGGTTATAAATAATAGCAAATATATTATTGAGGGTACTAAGGATATTCCTCCTGTATCTGCGATTATAGGTGCAGAGTTCTTATTAGAAAACAAATGGGTCATTGATTTTTCCTCTGGGGCGGTATATTCTGCAAAAAAACAACAAAAATGAAGGCAAAATATAGAATATTTTGCAAAACGGTTCAAAAAACGAAAAAAAAACGCTAAATTTGTACCGTTAAAATTCTAAATAGCATAATTATGGTGACTTTGATTATACTTTTTATCGTTCTAGTGCTGGCGCTGATTTTCTTACCTTTCACAAAAGCTTTAATGAAAGATAAGCAAGATTTACGTGATAGCCCTATTGAGGTTCGCTTCAAGGTACTTATCGATGAGATAAATAAGGCCATTCTAGATGGTAAAGGGGAAACTGTATATCCTGTAGAGAACGATAAAAGGTGGCTCAATTTACATTCAGATGACAAAGCGAACTATTTGATTCAATTCAATTATAGTACTGGACATCTCACAATCTATCTGAAATATCTGTATCTACATAAGGAATTGAATGCGAATGTACCATTTTACAATGTAAGAACTGTGGATGCTTTTACTCAAAAAAGAATGGCTAATGAATTTATTCAGAAAATGCGTGTAGCTATAACGAAGCATCAGGAAACAATTGGTATTCCAGAACAATCTGCCCCGATTCATTCCCAGTATGAAGATGACTTGCTTGATGAGGAAGACGATCCTTTAGATATGGTCAGTTCGATGTATGGGGATCTATCTATGCACCAGAAAAAGTCTGTAATCAATATGGCATTTCTGATTTTTTCTGCCAAAGGATCTTCTTGGAATGAGTTTGTGAATTATGGCCCAACTCGAACACAGCTCAATTTCCTCAATTTGAATTGGCAAGATTGCCAACAACAACTCAATTCTGAAGGAGAAAATGCGATTTATTCCGATTTGCGAGGGCTTAGAGATGGCGTTTATGATAGTTTGCTTATGTTTTGGCTTTCCATGGTAATGACAGAATATGGCCCAGATGACTATAGGGCGGATAAATTTGTTTCTATGAATGAAAAGCTTGGGCACTCTGAGGAAGATGTTGAACAGCGGATTCAAAAGATACAGGCGATGATGAATTACTTCGGACAAGGATGAAAAGATTATTGACTATATCACTAATGTTCCTGACACTGTTCTGCTCTGCACAGCAGCGTCGGGCATTATTAGTGGGGATAGCCAACTATCCAGAAGAAAGTGGCTGGAGAAAAATACATGCAGATAATGATGTCCGCCTACTTGACAGCATTTTGTCTAAGACCTTTTGTGTAAGGTCAATCGTAGATAAGCAAGCTACTTTAGATGATATTCTGAAAGAGTTATCATATTTAAGGAAATCAACCAGCCAGGGTGACACTGTCCTTATCTCTTTTTCTTGTCATGGCCAGCAAATGTTTGCCATCGACAACAATACAGAAGCAGATTCTCTTGACGAGGCCCTGATTCCATACGACGCAAAGGCAAAATACAGTTCTCATTATCAAGGGGAAAAGCATTTGCGCGATGATATCCTTTCAGAGAGTATAACAAATATAAGGGAGAAAGCAGGTGCCAACGGTCTCGTAGTGGTTCTTCTTGATGCGTGCCATAGTGGAGACTCTTTCAGGAATCCAGATGATTTAGCGAACTATCGTGGGGGGTATCCTGTATTTGGTCCAAATTCCCAAGATATAAGTGTTCATAAAGATTTGAGGGACATAATTAAGCTCCCTAAATCCCATTCTCTATCAGAGGTGATATTTATGGGAGCATGCCAGAGTTATCAGTTAAATGCCGAGTATAAGGCTCCAGATGGGAATTGGTATGGATCATTAACCTATGCATTCTTTAAAGCTTTTGAAAAGAATGGATTGAATAGTATGGTCTCTCTTTGTTTGGATATCAAAAGTAATGTGAAGGCATTCAACAAAAGCACCAGGCAATCTCCTGAGTTTGCGACAACGATTGAATCCATTCTGGTATCCGTAAATGATACTTGCACAATAGATACTACTAAATGCGATACAAATGATGAACGCAATTATCTACCATATTGGATGATTAGTAGTGTATTAGCATTGGTCCTCGTCCTAATTGTTACCTACATATGGAAAAAGAAATGATTAATAGAAAAGTCCCCGGGCTTATCCTCAGTACATTCCTGTTCTTCTTTTTTTATCTACTCATCAGGACTGTATGCCAAGATATCCCATTAATGTATAACGACATGTTGGATGCAGCTATAGCAGAAGATGAACCAGTATTGGTTAATTGCTTTTTAGCATTCCTAGACATTATAATGCTAAGTCTGTCGTTTTGGAGCATTATTCGCTTGTTGAAAGGGAAACCTGATTGTATTACTTGTATTCGTTGGGCTTTGAGCATCAATTTCCTAGTTCTTCTTTATGAATTCTTCGTTAAATCATTAGGGAAAGCAATCACATGCCACTGGTCGTATGCGATTCTTCCTGTAGCTCTGCTTCTTTTGACGATTATTTTCTTAATATATTTAGTGAAGTCTAGCTCTATAAAACAACTATATCCGATTTCTGAACGCAGATATTCTCCAGGCGGATGGGTATGGCTGTCTTTCTTTATAGTATGTCTTTGCTTTTTTTCTTTCATTTTCTATACAAACTATGATGAGGAAAAGAGAAGCCAAACAATAGACAATAGCTCCTTATTATTACCTCAGGGATGTTATTCCGATGGCCGTGTCTTATTCCATTCGGAATCAAAATGGTCTCAATCAGAAGAACAATACGTAGATTTTGATAATAATCCCCATAAAATTACGGCGTGGGTATTGAATGACGATTCAATTACCAAACACATAATCTCGGGAATCTCTCCCAAAAGACGTCATTCAGATTTTATGGCTATTCTTCTGCAACATCTTCCTGATGAACAGAAGTTTTTTATAGGGGAGGTTATGACATGTGACACTATTATCAATAAAGACCAATATTTTATTGATCAATATCTGTATGAAAGGGATTCTATTTCTCATCTATGGACATTCTCTGTCAGGTTTGATTCTCGTTCTCATAAATTCTGTGCATATTCAGTGTATGGAAGCAACCTCAAAGAGCAAAAAGAAATGAGCGATGTATTATCATTTCTTAATTCTGTTGTTTTTGACTTAACACAATTTGTAAGATAATGATTACAATAGAAGACGTTATAAGGGAATTATTATCATTATTGGCTTGTTTGTACCTTTTTCTGGTACTCAGGTCACATTATTCTAAAGGAGAGTCTTTTAAAGCGGCTTTCCTTAACAACGTTCATTATGTGATTTTGGTGCTATTTTCGCCTATAACTTGGTTTGCATTATTTATTGCAGCTATTTATGTTGTATACCAAATAATACATTAATAATCGTATGAGCATACCGAAAAAAAATATATTTAGGAGAATATTTACAAGTGGTATATTTGAGGGTATATACTATTTCCTGTACATGTATACCTGGCTGATACTTTCAATAATCGGTGCAGGAATTGGTTTGGCAATATTTCTATTTTTGTTAGAGTGGATGTTCCCCAAGGATGTGCATATTCTAAATTATGCTCTTACAGACAAAACTTTCAAAGAACTCTACTCAAACCATCATTACCGTGCAGCCATTTTTATTGCCGAGGGCGACACTTCATATGTGAATGATCAAATAAAGAATATCCCCAACAAGACTATGCTCAGGGATTGTTATATACATATTGGCGAGTATAGTAAAGCCGAAAAAATAGGAAGAGATTTTTTGGGGCTTAATCCCGATCTGTCTAATGTACCAAATGACGAAAAGGAACTATCAAAAATAAGTTTAGACGTATTCCATGCTGTTGCAGCCAGAGATTTATTCCGTCTTTACGAGAAAATGGGAGATAGGGATAAACAAGTGGAAATGTATAAAGAATTAAAAAGTATATATGGTAACAGTTCCATATATAAAGTAAACAAAACGCTGGCAGGAAAGGGTTATAAGGTACCTGTAATTGATGAAGAACATTCTGATATATTTACGATTTCTCACAATTTAAAATACGATATAATATGTGGTTCTTATTTTGAAAATCCCGATGCTGCAATTGATTCTTTAAAGAATTATCTTAATGAAGTTTGGCAAATCCCCCAATTCAAATCTTCTTTAAAATTAGAATTTGTCAATCGATTGATATCATGGTATCTCGAGAAGAACGACATATTTCAAGCACAGCAGATGCTTTTAAATGGTATCTATATCGTACAGACTATTTGCGATGAAAAAGACTTAGATCCTCTTGGCGATTTTGCCGAATATTGTTATATTCTCCATGACTATAAGAATGCCAGACGCTTTATGAATATCTATATGCGCTTTATGGACAAGCATTATAGCAAAGATGATATGGAATATTTGTTAGCAGAAGTCAGGTTCGTAAAATATCAAAATGATAATACATCGGACAAAATTGATGCCTTAAAGCATTGTTGCAGAGGACTTCGAGAACAGATATCAAATAATTTTGCCGGAATGACTTCTAGTCAGCAGGATTACTTCGCACAAAAATTGAAAGAACCGTTTTCCTATGCTCTTGAACTATTGGAAGAACAGCCAAATAATGAAGACTTAGCAGAACTTTGTTTTGAAAACGAAGTCTTTAATCGAGGATTGCTGATGAGAACCGACGCATTACTTAGGCAAGCATTGTTAAGTTCTGGTGATTCTTCTCTTATAAAGGATTATGAGCAATTTATTGGCTATAAACGAGAATTGATAGCGCGTGATGAGGTTGTCGGTCCTGGTAATTTTGCAAGAAGAATGTATCTTAAACAAGAAATAGCAAAACTTGAAAAGCAGCTTTCTGTAGGTAGCTCAGAATTCGCTAGAAGTAACTACTCAGACATACGGGTGAAAGATATCAAGTCTTCGCTTTCAAGTAATGAAAGTTTGATTACATATGTTGAAATTCCTCATAAGCATGGAACATCATTGGGCGCTTTTGTGTTAAATAAGGAAAACGGACTTCAGTATATCTCAATGTGCTCATCAAAAGAGTTGATTTCCTTAGAAGAGATTGCCCAAAATGACATTCTAAAATTGTGTGTCGATAATATGGCATATCATCTTTTATTTGAGAAAATAGATAAAAAGATTACTGATGAAGGAACTATCCTGTATTCTCCTGCAGGTATTGTACATCGAATCCCATTAAAGGCATTGTATATAGATAATGATCTAACCATTGGCGATAAGTACAAATTGAGTGCTTTGGCAAATCCTATTGATTTATACTATCAAGACAATACGCAGAACTTTGCGATTGATAAGATGAAAATCGCACTTTGGGGTGGTATTGATTATGGAACGTCAGATACTAAAGATGAAAATTTTATCAAGACCCGATCTGTGACACGTGGTGAATCATTAGTATATTTACCAGGTTCTTTGAATGAAGTTGATAATATTTATCGGATGCTAGATGGAAAGGTCCTGTCTGCAGTCCATTTTACAGGTAATGGCGCGACTGAGAGTTCCTTTAAGCAGAAAGCTTCTGGGGCAGACATTATTCATATATCCACTCATGGTTTTTTCCATGAAGACCAAGCACACGAACTCAATAATGCGATGCATAACTCAGGATTATTCTTTGCAAATGCCAACGCGGCATGGAAGGATAATTATAAACCAGAATATTTTTATAAAGGATATGAAGACGGCATTTTAAGAGCCGATGAAATAGAGACACAAGACCTTGCATCTTGTAAGCTGGTTGTGCTTTCAGCTTGTGAAACAGGCTTAGGTGAAATAAAAGGTGATGAGGGTGTATTTGGTTTACAGAGAGCATTTAAACTTGCAGGAGCTAGATGCATATTGATGAGTTTATGGTCTGTTCCCGATGCTGCAACAGAGGAGTTGATGAAACGTTTCTATGAGAACCTACTTATAGATTCCAATATAGATAATGCATTCAACAATGCTCAAAAGAGCATGAAAGAAAGCACGAAACCATTATACGGTGTGAGAGACTGGGGAGGATTTGTATTACTTCACTAATTCTTTATGAGCATATGAGATTACTGTTATTTCTTCTATTCTTGTTTTGGTTATACAATTACTGGCGCTTCACTGGGAAACGTAAGTACTTTAAGAAAATGGTCATTGTTGCGGAGCACCGTGATGAAAAGTTCAAAACAGAACAGAGTGCTCTTGAGCTTGCTAGCGCTTACATGGAAGTTCAACGATATGCTGATGCTTATTCTATATTTGCATCAGTTCTGAATAAGTATCGTAACACACCTAACTCATCAGACATTATGGGCAACATGGAATTTTGCAAAAAGCCGCTACCTTGGTCAGGGAAATTAAAAAATCATAAAATGGGCTATTGGCATAATTTCATGCTTATACGATTTGGAGGAAGGCGCAGAGTTATGCTATCTCAGGATATATATATAGCAACAGATATTTTCATTCAATACGGACACCTATGATGAAGACGATTTTGTTTATTGTATTGGCATTAGTGGTTTTGTTTATCGTTAAGTTGGTCATAGCTAGACGAAAGTTTACCAAACAGTGGAAACTGAATGAGGATGATGCCTTACAGATATCCAGAAAAATGTATGAGCCATTAAGCCTGTCTGAGAGGTATGCTTTTGTTTTCGTTTTTGATATATTTATGAAGAACATTCGTACAAGTGTGCATAATTTAGCAATAGCTCATCACCAAATAGAATTCGAATCTAAAGCATTGGGAGTTACGGTTAAAGACGCAGATTCCTTTTTTGGGGCAGAGGGCATGGATCGTGGGATAACGCATTCAATGAGCATATTACATGAACTAAAGAACAAAAATAAAAATATATCCGACTTCTTGATTTATAGATGCTCGACCTTCGTTGAAAAAGCGTGTGGTAGAGATAGACAAACAGGTATGGACTGCAAAGAAATATCGGAAAAACTGTTCTTGCGCATGTTTACCTCTATTGGATACACAGAAGACGAATTGGATAAAATAGTCAACAACCCTCAGAACTTGATATCATTATTCGGTAGGGATAAATTAGTATAATATCATAGATAATTAATTATGGAAGTGTCGTTATTTTTATGGACTTCATTTTTGTCTTTAGTTGGCCTGCAACTATGTATTCCTGAGAATCCAAATGGCAGGTTTGAAGCTGAGTTTAATGAACGTTGGTGGACCCATAGTCCCTTGTTACGCATGTTTTATGGCCTTTCAAATATTCTAGGGGCATTATTTGTTTTAGGAATGGTGGGTTATTTGACCTTCACAGAGCATTGGTGGTACCTGGCTGTCTTTGTTGGAGGTATCATACTTGCAAAAATACTGGCCTTTTTATTAAGATTGCTCCTTTATCCTTTATATAACATGATGAATGATATTCCTACTTTTGCAGAAATAAAAGTTCAAAGAATAGTGGGATCATTAATGGCGTTATTGGGTATTATCTTGTTTTTTGTTCTAAAATAGGACGTGTATACATGGATTCTCTCAAAAGAAGGAATTATTGGAAAGAAGAATTGTGGCATATTAATATAACCACATAAACTATTGATGTTTAATTGAAAACCAATATAAAACCGGCCCAGTCATAGGGATCAGGATAATCTTCTTGTATTTTATTCAATGCATCATGATATGCAGTCAATAAATCATGTTTGGAAAAGAGTGAAGAGTAGAACTGTTTCATAAAAAGGAAAGATATGGAATCATCAACCTTCCACAGATTTAGTATCATGGATCCTGCTCCAGCCAAACGGAATGCATACTGGAGTCCTTGAGTGTTTTCAATATTATCAACAAAGCCCTCAGCTGTTTCACATGCTGATAAAACGGCTAATTTCACGTTAGAAAGATCCATCTTTGATATTTCGTAGGCAGTAATTATACCATCATCATTTCCTGATTTTGGTAATATGCCTCTCCATGAACGATTAGAATTTGATAAAAATAGCCCGGAACGAAGTAATTTGTAATCTTGATACAGTTCTAAGTTATTAAAGAAAGAGTGATCAATTAAGTCACTATCATTTCGCATAAAGAAACCATGGGTTGCAATATGTATTAGGGAGGGTGCAGTGTCATCTAACTTCTTGAATGATGATTCGGTTGCGTCTAGACCACTATAAATGTTACATTTGAATTTGTTATTGACTAGAACATCTCGTATCGCTGCAATTTCTTCAGCGGAATACTGTAAATATTGAAGTGATCCTCTGTATGAATGAGTTCCTCTAGATAATCGGAAATGCCTGGATGCTATCTCAGCTTCTTGCTTTTGCTCTTTTGAATAAGCAATTCCTCCAAAAAGAGCAGCAGTTCTAGGACTATAACGGTGACTTCGTGCACCATTAATAAAACTATGACCTGAATATGCTCGATATATTTGGTATCTATCCATCAATCGAGATTTATTGTTTTTGATGGCATCAAAGTTAACCATTTCTAAAACGCCAACAGGACAAACAACTAGAGTGTCATGCAAAATAAAAGGCTCGATTTTCTGAAAAAAAGTAGAATAAAGTTTATTCGAGGAATAACTGATATTGACAGAAGTGCTATCTTTTACAAGATTACTTGATGCGTCATCCACTGAACAAATATCTATAACCGCAGGTGTCTCCTTTTCGGTATTCACAACAAATGCGCCATATCTTCTTTTTCCTTCTAAGTCAACATAGATGAAGTATTCTATTAATGAGGCCTTGCGATTAAGTAATCTTGAAATTTCCTTGTGTGTACAAATGTTATTCAGAACCTTATCTATAGCTATCTTTTCGTTAATTAGCATCTTGTTAAGTTCAAGTTGTTCAAGATTTCCCAAATAGTTCTTCCCCTGGGTTTCACTAAAATACAAACTATCCCTTTTTTGGTTATAATATTTAATGCTGTTCTCTGTAAACTCATCAAACAAATGATTCTTTTTGGAATATCGAATAGATTTATTAACTTCAAGCTCAAAATTCTTAATCATTTGAAATATATCATACGCCAATATGGAAGCGTCCGTATTTGGATAATTTAGAGCTGTTTTCATGCAAGCTTGCCCTAAAGTAAGTGTTACTGCTTTCCATAATCTTTGATTTTCAAACTCAGTTGATTTTTTATAAATCCTTGGAAGAATAATATGTTTGACACGATCATAATATTGATGGAGATACATAGAGGCTTGTTCACCATCATACATTGCCAGGCTGGAAATCAGATTAAAGTAGACAAGCATAATGTCATGAGGTACGATTAAGGAAGGAGCTATTGCTTTTATCGAGTTAACAGATTCTCTGTATTTTCCTTCATTCAACAATAGTAGAGATTGCTTGAAAGCTTCAAAGTTCTCAGCCTGTATAGAATTCAGTTCTGTACCTATTGATGAATACATATCCATTGGGTTTATTTGAAATAAACATATAGGCTTTGCAAACACATCATGTTCGCTTGGAATACTATTTCCTTGATTACGGACTAACCATTCATACAGTCTGTAATCAGATTGTAATTGCTTACGTAGCAATGTTACATCTGTCGGTTTACATTTCTTATATAAACTATCTGCCGTATCTAGATATGACTTCCCTACTTCTACTAAGATATTTGAATACTCATCAAACGAATTATGCTCATGGTACTTTCTGTTTGATATCTCTTTTTGTAAATGCGCAATTCCGATTTGATGTGAGAAAACAGCTATATCAATAATCGAATGGGAGTCTATTTCCTTAATCTCACTAATTGGTGTATAAAATAGAACATACGACCAATCTTCATTGGTTAGGATGGCATAGTTAATATAAGTGATTATAAGTGTAATATAATATGGGTCCTTTTTATAGATGCTGGTCTTGTATAGATTATGACATCTCTCTATAAAAAAACGATATCCCATATCGTGGTTGCTATGGTAAATACGCGAAAGCCAAACAAGCCTTTCCCACATACTGCCATAAGCAAGCTCTATTTCCTGCTGTTTCCCGTTGAAGAGTTCTTCAGCAATATATTCTAATGCTTCTTTATTATCATTTTTTAGAGTGTCATCATCGAGATATTGATATGTCCCTTTATATATGTCTGATAAATAAATGTTGTAATCAAGCAATTTGTCTGATTGGATAAATAATATTTTATTTGATTGCAGAAGACGCCATGCTTCCTTATAAGTGCCATTTGATATGGCATTGTTAACAGCACCAAGAATGCTGTCTGTCTTTACTGTTTGAGCCAATGAAGCATTTAAACAAAGATAGAAATAAATAAGTAAACAGACAAAGCGCCTCATACCGTTAACAGATTATTAGTGATTAAAACTGCTCTCAATAACCATTTCTTGCCTATTCCACGATGGCAACAGTTCCTGCATTGTACTTTGTATTTCGTTTATCCAGATTCCTTCTTTATCCATTGCCTTGCTTTGTAATGTCTTATAAATTGCATAGCTTAATGGACCATAATATTTCTCGTTTATCTTTATCTCGGTGTTTCTTTGGTGTGATTGACATGCCTCCATCATAACAATTGGTGCACATCCCTTAATATTTCCGAGTCTATAATATTGCTTATGGGTCTTTGGAACTTTATATAGTTTATTGCTTTTAGAAAAGCCTTTTCCTGTACCTCTGTATATGTCTTCTTCAGAATCGCGATATGAATTTCCTGCATGACAAGCATCAATGGCCACATACAAGACACCAGATTCTCCTATCTTTTTTCGTATGTTGGTAAAATGCCTATTTAATATGTCATCTGTCAAATGTTTATCGCCAGAGTAAATACTTTCTTCGTAATAAAAATGTGCATCATATGGTACAAATGATTCGTCCCATCCGTCAGGCTCATCACCATCCATATCTTCATATGGCTGACCATGTCCAGATAGATGAACATAAACAATATCCCCTTTTTGGGCTTTTTTTGAAAGATTTTCTAATTCTTTTGTTATATTTCCAAAAGTTGCCTTTGAATTCCTTAGTTCTCTTATAGATGCATCTTTTAAAACAGTCTTTATTAAATCTATGTCATTTGTTCCATGAATGCTCTTCCATCCCGTATTAATATCATATTCTGATATTCCAACTAATAGCACACGTTTATTTTGCGGAAATGCCAACGAACAACTTGATAAAAGAAAAAACAAAAGAAAAATGATACGGGGGCAAACCCTCGCAAATTCAAAATTTGTAGAAGATCTGAGCCTTGCCATTCACTAATCATTTTGTTTTTGCAAATATAAACAATAATATTGGAAGTATTGAATAATAAACTTCTTTTTTAACTTTGTTTACCGATATACCTCTTAACAGACATAAAAAGAAGACCTTTATTTGGTGTATTCTGATTTCAATAGAACACAGAGCACTATCACATCTTTAAAGATTTCGGCATTCGTTTGTGAGACATGCTGCGTTTACCTTTTTGTTGGTTCGGGTATTACTGTTTAAATCAATATTTCCCATTTCTCTCGACGAAAGATAATTATTTATTAAGTATAAAGTGGTACTTTTGATTTTGGATGGAACAAATTATATTGTTATATGAATAAGGAACAAAAAAGATTGGCATTATGGAAAGAAGCTATTCCTAGAATGAACGAGGAAGATTTGGAGTTCATACTTGACTTTTCTGAATGTTTTGAGCCCCAAATAGTTAAAATGGTAGAAACTCGATATAAGAAAATGACTGATCTTACAGAAGAGGAAAAAGATGCTCCAAACGATGATAACATTATATATTCTGTTTTTAGTGTCTTAAACGAAATGGAATGTCCAGCTAAGTTCGATAGGGACGGAGATATTCAATTTACATTTCAAGATGAAGATTTCTTTATTACAGCCGGTGAAGATGGACCGTTTATTGACATCTGGGAATACAATTGGATGCAGGTAAGTCTGAATGAGGTATACAAAGTGTCAAAGTTGCGTCAGGCAATAAACGATATTAACAGTATCGGTGACATTGCTACCACATACTCCGTGAATAAAGAATGCCACGAATTTCACGTTCACTGTGGTGCTAAGATCCTTTTTTACTCTTATATACCCAATCGCAGAGGATATCTTGAATATGTCCTAAGGAGATTCTTTGATACACATCGACTTCTTGAAGAACGATTTCAAAAACTATCAAGAGAAGAAATACCACCCAAAGAAGTCGCGAACTAATGGAGAAATGCATATAAAAATAATAAGAAAAAAGTGTAACGAATATCGATTGTCAAAGTTTTCATGTAGGTGTATCAAGATTCTATCTGGTCACCCCGAGAGAAATTATCCAAACAATTTCATTTTATTCGTTTTTCTGTTTGCTTTCGAAGCTCCACAATAATAGTGGAGCCTTTTCTTTGTTAATTAATGTCCACAAGTAATTCATTCCTCTTGAAGAGACTGTTACACAGCCCTTGCAACTTGCACGGTGTAGAGGGATATAACGCATCCAGCAATGACTATCCACCCATCCGGATTTGTGAATCATCAAACCTCTAGCATAAGCAGACTGATTATCCATATCCATACCTTTAATACGGAAACTCCTTTTTAACCTGTTACCATGTTCCTTAGTTACAAGAAAACGGCCCAAAGATGAACACTCGCTCCCTGGCTTATTGCTGAATTGTGGCCGCTCGTCAGTGCTTCCACCGCCAGGTCCATGCATAACATAGGTACTGGCAACGATCTTCTTCTGATGGAAATCCCATACAAAGAGCCTTGGTGTACCTGAAGGGATTCCATAGTCCACGAACAATGCATAATGTTCATTCATGTTATGGCGACAAGCAAAAGTATGAGCTTTTTCTGCTCTTTCCCCTATCGTCTTATACTCCCTGCGGTCTGGCCACTCAGGCAGGCCATAGTACTTCCATGCCCAATGCAAGCAGAATACTGCTGAAACTATTGTAATCAACAATATTACAGCCAGACATCCCCATCTCTTACGCCGTTTCATCATCCTTAGCTTATGTATTACTTGTTGATCTCCAGTTCTCTTTGTTTCGCCATTTCCATATTGATAGTCTCGTGTACCCTGAAGTATTCACTAAGTTCTAGACGCAGATAACCTACTATATCTGGGATCTCCTGGGTAAAAAGAATGACTGATTTGCAATGAACATCAACATTGTTACCAGCTTCGTCAATTGTATAAACGCTTGTGACGCTATTTCTGAGATTTGACTCGTTAATGGCTTTTTTCAGTCTTGCAAACTCATCGATATCATATAGTTCCACATGCCCCCAATGTGTGTCATAAATGTGAATGAAGCGATTACTGTTACTTGCTCTAACCACAAAATACTCTCCTTGGTAACCAAAGTGAATATCACCATCTTCGCCTTCGCTTATTTCGTATTGACAACCAATTTTGGTTAAAGTCTCTAGGAATAAATCCCTCGTTCCCTTTTTTTCTTCCATTTTTTGGTACTCCATATTATTACTCTCCGATTTCAGTTCTTCGATAGCACGATTATACTGGTCTGCGTTAACATCTATCGTTTCGACATTCGGATTTTGCTCACGTCCTTTCATATAGTTGTTAACAAAGAAACCAATTACCACTACCAAAATTAAAACAGTTATTATCTCCATCTTATAAATTATTAATTAGTAAATCTATTTTTGAATAAAATACTAAAAGTGCTTCAAATCCGTAGCCTTATAATGGAAAACTGACAATATCAAATTGTCTGCATCATGATCCCAAACAAACCAAGGAGAGTGGAAAGGGTTCTCAAAATTACGCATGATATGTATCTCGCGAGCAGGAGTATTACCTTCTGCTAACAGAAAAGCTTTTTCTCCACTTTTGTTAATAGCCACGTCTACCACAATAATCGCATGACCATATTTCTGACCATAACGGGCAGGATAGACGAACACATCGCCTGGCTGCATTTCTGCTAATCGTCTTGTTTTCATTTCACGACTTAGAGAAAAAGTACTGGCTACACCATACAAATTCTTTAAATAGCGCTCAAATGCTTTTCTCGAGTTTCCGCCGCTGTATGTCAGTGTTTTTCCGTTGACGTCCTGAAAGTGAATGTGCTTAAACTGGCCTGTATGATACAGATATTCTGCTCTTAATCTCATACACACATCTGCACATTGTTCCGCATTTGATAACAATGGAACGGCAACTACTGCATAGTTCAGAGACTGAAAACGAGATCGGCCACCAGTATAGAGCATCACGTCAGATCCTTTGCTTTTTAAAGGTAACTTTCTTAAGAACTCACTATAAGCGGGATCGTCTCCAGAGATTCTTTCATAACCCCATGGCGTAGGAATATCACCGATTGACTTGTAATTGCAAGGATTACTAGTTGTACTTCCAAACAAAATCCAAATCCCCAAGCCCATGGTTATTAGAGCCATGAGAATAATTATTAGTATTATTTTTCTTATATACTTCATGCTCTTATATACCGGTTGTCGGGTTAAGGTAAACATCCATGTGTCAAAACAAGTTTTGATATGCCGAAATAGAAACACCTTCCATGTGGCATTGATACCAATTAATTGGTTACGAATTAGCATAAATCCGCGCAATCAAAAGCTATAAGATTCTGCCAGTGATGTTTTCCTTATGTCAAATACTCAATACAAAATGTAATTCATTCGTGTCTGTTGTGCTGATGTCCTCATTGCAAGGACGATGGCTTCCCCGACAAGTGCAAAGTTAGCCAACAGATAATGACTCTTACCAAACCAAGTTACCGTACTGCCTCCAATCTCTGCTGTTTTCAGTAGTTTGTTCCTAAACTCCATATCATCCAAACTTGTGGCGCAGCCAATGGAAAAGGCTGTGCCAGACGGACTGAGATTAAAGATAATCGGGCCTGCATCAATATCCATACCAAACAGACAAGTTCTATCATGGTACTCCTTTATGCCAGCAAATGGAAATCCTTGCTTATAGTTTTTCATCAGACAATCATATTGTTCCTTCGCGAACTCTGGATCCACCAATGACAGATAGTAACAGTTCAAGGCAGAATACGATCCTTTCACTGGTAATGCTATCTGAACGTTGTCATTATATACATCTAGAAAGGATGCAACCAACCCCATTTCTTTGTCTATCCACTCTTTCTTAGCCCTTTCTACCCACAAATTTACAGTAGTAGAGTACTTCCCTTGGTATTGACTGGAGTAATTGGCTAAGGCCACTATTGCCACCAGCATATCTGGTATATAAATGTATTCACCTGGATAAGTTGGCAAATTCAATGACTTGCTTTGTCGAATCCTGCGGTTCATCTCTTTGCAAAGTGAATGATATAGCTCATCGTATTTGCCGTCACCGCCGATCTGCTTATATCTACTGATCATCCATGCCAAATGACTATAATATGAGATATGACTCAGATTCCCATAGATACCATCCATCGGATCTTCTCTCCAGCGTAGTCTGTCGTATTCCCGTATTTCTTCAGACATTGCTATGTCGATAATCTGGCCAATGAACTTAATGGATAGCTCCTTATTCTGAGGATAAAGAATAGCAATATTTGCCAGTGCTGCTGATGTCATGGAACATGTGTATAAAGCCCATTCTCCCTGAAACTGCTCGCCAATACCACTTGGCATTTCGTCTAGCAGCTGTTGGGGCGAGGTTGCGACCTTTGATGTTAGGTAATTAGCCCGGCGAATAATCTCTTTCTTTTCTTTATCGAAAGAACCATAATTGTTTATCGCGCATCTTACCCAAATTGCTTTAACGGTACAAAGCAAAATGATTACAAATAGTAGTGTCATTACTTTCTTACGTATGATCATCAGACTATCTGAGTTACTTTTCTTCTAAAATAGCATTTATTATTTGGCGTATGTCTTCTTCACTCTTTCCTTCTATCTTGCATACAACTGGTGTATATGTTTCTATTATTTCGTTAACCTTTGTCATGTTTCCTAGCCTTTTATTTCCTTCAACACACATCATGAATAATTCAAAGAAATGCGGAGGTACAGTCTTCCCTTCCGATAATTGGATAACGGCACTCGTCATTATTATGTTCAGATTTAGATTTGAAACCATATTCTCCAAGGCATGAGTAGGATCATACTTGCGGTCTAGTTCACTGAGAACTTCTGTATAAAACATATATTGGACAGTAGTTGATTTTAGGGCTACCATAAACGCACCTTTATCATTATAATATAAGTCATAAGCTTTTCTGTATTCTTTTTTTGAACACAGGATCTTAAACTCATTCCATATGGAATCTGCCTCATGATAGGTTTTCCCCATCTCTGAAGACTCTATTTTCTTCTCTCCGGTAATGCTTGTCACATCATCTATTGTACCCATTGAAGGGTAGGGGATATCCGTTATGATGGAATCTATCCAGGCAATGCTTCGATTTATTGAATCCTTTTCAGTGTAAATTGGCTCATTCTTTACTTTATTACCATTGTTAGAGCAATTTGACAGACATATACCTAATGTACATATCAACAGATTACATAATAACTTTCTAATTATATTCATCACTTACTGTATTGCTAGTCATTAAATCCAAAAACATCTTCACCCTCGCAAAGTACTCTCGAATACTGGTAATATACGCTCTTCTTGACTTTGGCATTTTTGCATTAAAAGCTTGGACATTCTCCACATCAAGTCCCAAATGCTCTGCCTGATAGATAGCCCGTTCATTATGGAATTCCTGCGAAATGATGGTAAAACTCTTTAGGCCAAACACCTTATTGGCATTGATGACGGAGGAAATTGTCCTATAGCCCTTCCCGTCAAGAATGATGGCACTTGTTGGAATACCACGTGCTACTAACGAATCCTTCATGCACTCTGGTTCATTGATTCCGTCAAGGCTATTCTCGTCGCCACTAATCAGGACCTGCTCTATTTTTCCAGCCTTATACAACTGCTCTGCAGCATCAATTCGGTATATGAAGAAGTAGTTTTTGACCTTAGTTAATCGCGCTTGTGGAGTTGTCCCAAGCAACACCCCAACCTTATTATATTTTATACTGTCGATTTCAGAGAAAGTCTTTCCTCTTGCATTACTTACAACAACCATGTCACAGATCAATAACATGGCTACACATGCAAGTAGTATTGCAGCAATTCCATATATTATTGTTCTCTTCAATGATTCTTTCATATTCTTATATCATTCATTTGAATCCATGATTTTCCAAACATCTCTCATTGTAAGATGGTCGTTTCCTTTCCCTAGCAATCCTAAAACAAAGCCTGGCCAATATTGGAATAATTCACTTTTATATTGGAATTTTGCTTCTTCTATTTTCTGAAATAACCCTTCATTGTAGGCTTTGACAATTAGGAGATAATTACCAGCACCTAAGTATATGGATACCCATTCGTCATTATTTGACTTGCTGCCAAATATTCCAAAATGGATATCTTCAAATACGGGAATAATATCCTTTATATGCTCTGTACTTATTCCATCATTTTCTTTACAGTAATTTGCATGATAAATCTGTCCTTCATTATCTAGAATGTAAATAGCTCCTCCTTCACCCATTGCCCCAGGAAAGGCAAAAGAGAATGCTACTATCTCAATTGATAGATAATCTTGATAATTATATTCAGAAATCTCAATAACATTCATATCATTCTATTGTCTTTCTTTATCTTTTCCATAAACTTATCCTTAATATCTCTAAGATCTTCCGTAAGTATATTATCGCAACGTTCTGCAATCTCATCAGGAATAGGGTACATGCAAGCAGCAATAGCTCCGGCCATAGCTCCGATGGTATCAGAATCGCCACCAAGAGAGATTGCAAGACGTATCACTTCTTCAAACGAATTACCTTCCATAAAGGCAATGATTGCTTCTGGAGCACTGCCTTGGCATGAGACATCGAAGCCATATCTCGGACGAATTTCTGCAATTGTTCGATGTAAATTGTAGCCAAACGTTTTTTCTACATATTCTTTGATTTCTTGCTTAGTCTTTCCCTGCTTACAAAGAAATACGCTCGTCGCTATTGCTTGTGCGCCTTTAACTCCTTCTGGGTGATTATGGCTGACAGAAGCTGTTAATGCTGCTAACGCCAACGCTTCATCGAGTGTTTTGGCATATAACCCTACAGGGCTTACTCTCATACCCGCACCATTTCCCCAACTATTATATGGCTGCGGATTATCCTCACAAAGCCATCCAGCGAATCGCCCACCATATCCGGCATTAGGATGATGGTCACCAAGTCCCTGCATACAATATATTAAATAATGTATGGTATGTGCTTCATCTTCTAGAAGCCATTTTGCCACAGCAAGTGTCATCACAGAATCATCTGTAAAGTTACTTGCGCCACAGAATAATTCAAAATCCGTAGACTTTGTGTTGTAAAATTCATAAACGGAGCCGACGATGTCGCCTACTAGTGCTCCTAACATCTTTACTTTTTCCATATTGCTATATCTTATTTGTTTTTTATTCTATGAATTGAGCAGTCGGATTGCTCTTTCCGCTGTTTCTTCGTCAAGGCCAAAGATGGGATTAACAATCAGCAATCTTGGTATTTGATGCTCGTTGAAGTTGTTGGCTTCTAAGTCATCAATGATAACATACTGACACTTCGTTTGACACTCTTCAATCCATGCGTCTATCTCGTCTCCACGGTTTCGTCTAGTCATGGGTTCTGGTGTTACATCGGTCACAAAACCCGGTAGGTCTCTATCTTTCCACATATTCAGGAAATCTTGATAACTCATTAAATACTTCCACGATGACGATACAACGATATCTGCCCCTGTTTGTTCCACAATGTGTTTGAGATTCCTAACACAATTGGGATCAAATACAGTACCATATTGGTCATTTCCCGGCTTACCCTCTTTGCTAAGCACATGGTCGTAATATGACGTATCCATCACACCATCGAAATCGAGGAATATTATCTTCATCTATAACAGATTAAAACATCCATGTCACCAATAATACCACTGCGATAACAAACATTATCATCAAAAATGCCAACCATAGAAGCGTCATTATGCACCCAGAAAAGGCACCTCCAATTCCAATGCTACGCTTATCCTCTTCTAAGAAAGGATCATCAGGGGCGGTTTTATCCATCTCTGCATGAATTTTTTCCATGCTCTCGTTCATAGAGAACATAGGCCATAACAATATTCTAGCTATTATACTTTCCTTTTCAGTGTTCATTACCTACTTATTATTAATTGCCCAAATCAGTTCCACATAGATTAATACAGGTACTATTACACAGATGATGACGGAACTAACCACGTAGTTCCAACCAATCTTTTTGAACCATAGTAGGAAATTTACAGATTTCTCGAACATCCAATCGCAACGGGCTCGAAATTTCATGGAGTCTTTCCATAAGAAGATTACCCATGAGATTAAATACATCGGCGTAAGAAACGGCAGCATTGCGATATAGTCAATCATAACAGTCCACGAGAACGGTATCAAGAGGAAATAGACAATGATGTTCACCTCATTGTACGTTAATCCTGTCAGTTTTGCTATAACATGTTCCACTCCTGCCACGACAGCAAAGATTGGTAGCATAACTACCATCACCGCCTTTTCCCATTTGGAAAGACTTCCCCAATCAATTATTTTTCTCTTTACTGGAGCCATTGTCTATTTTGTGAGTTCAATTATTCCGGAAACGACTTCATCAAGTTGTTCTTTGTATATAAGCCCGTCAACATATTCTTGTGGAATTGCGTCAAAACCAAATTTTGCACCAAGGATAGCACAAGCAACGGCAGCATTGGTATCAGCATCGCCTCCTGCTCTGACAACAGAGAGCAAGCCTTCTTCGAAAGAAGCAGCATTCCAATATGTCCAAAGAGCTGCTGCCAATGTTTTAAGTGTATAGCCTACAGAATCCCAGTCTTGTAACTCCAAAGCCCATAGATCTTGGTTCAATGAAAGGTCGATGTATTCACGGATACGACTATCATAGCGCTGGCCAATATCAACCATTTGGTGGTATGTCAGTTTTTCCTCATCATATACCAGTGAGTGAATTAACAGCGAAACGATTGCACATGATCCTGCACATCTTGGGTCGTAGTGCGTCAATCGGCAAATATTGGCAGCACATTCCTCAACAGCGTTTGGGAACAAGCCTACTATTGAAGTTCGCATCACACCACCATTAGCTGCAGATTGCTGGTGACTCATGTCCCATAGCATCTTTGAAGCATCAAATGGTTTATCGACGTAATCACCGAAACTAAGCACTTTGTACGTTGTCTCGCCAATTCCCATCGGTTCACCATCGGCCCATATTTTGAAATTTCGAGCGATATTGGTATAGTTGACACCTTTATCTTTGATTACAGCATTAGCGATACAGAGCATCATATCCGTATCATCAGTCCAATCGCCAACCTTCCATCTCTTACGATGCCTATCCTGGAAAATGTCGCTATAATGGCTGATGCCATTGGGATATTTCCATGCCATATCCTCATCAGTCATGCCCTCTGTACCAAGTCCAAGAGCATCTCCAATGGCTTGGCCATATATGGTACCTTTGATTCTGTCTATTATTCTTTCCATATTTGTTTCTTATCGTTTCATCCTAAAACTACTTGTCTTTTGCGTATTTTTCAGGGAAGAGATAGTACTTCTCTATGGCATTTTGGTTGCCATAGTCAAATTCTCCTTCTCTTAATATATTATTCTTACATGCCATAACAAGAAATTCATTGATCGCCTTTATATCATGAGGATGCTTCTCTACATAAGCCAGAACTGTACTGCAGCACATGTTACGATAGTCATTATACAGCCAGTTTGAAATCTCAGAGTCCTTTGAGGCACCTTTAGAATCCTGATATAAAACGCGCCATTTCTGCCACAGTTCATTTAGATACAATGAGTATTTCTTCTCTTTCATGAGTGTTTCCATAATAGGAATAGCCGGGTTTTGGTATTCATCTCCTTTCCACGCGTCCATATCTGCTTCGTAAGCATGTCCCAACTCTATTGCATATATACAACATGCATCAAAATCCTTAGCACTCTTATACTTCTGCAAAAGTTCCTTTACCATATTCGGAGCACCTCGTTTTCCTCTCAATTGTTCCCACTCAGGAACGCTTGAACAATTATTGTATTCTTTCCAATACTTGTCTTCATCTATCGTGCCAAATGTACTCACATGAAATTTCTTCGACAGATAGGTATATAAATCATCCTGTGCTTTCCACGGGTTATGCACTTCCTGATTCACTTTATCAGGGTCTACAGAAAGTAAATAAAGCATTTCTTTTTTATATGCTTTTAGTTTACCCCTAACCTCTTGGTCTTTCACTTTTGTGATTTCAATACTCTTTATCGCTTCAACCACATCATCAACCATATAACCTCGCATCTGCAAATCAAAATCAGTAATGATACTGTTTGACACTACGGCGGCATTGTATGCATCCACCAGCCGCTGTGCTTGGGCAGAAATACCTGAACAGTTAACTCGCAGCCATAAATCCCTGTCAGAAATCGTTCCAATCTCTATATAATGGCCTGCAGTGTCATTTTCGATACTATCCGTACCGATGCTGTCACTATTTATATTTCCAGAATTAGCACTCTGAGAATTTTTATTGCTTTGACTGCAACCGATATTCATTATAATCATTGCTGTGACTAATAAAAACACTACCTTTTTCATTATTATGCCGTTCTTGATATGATTGTTTTTGATAATATGTTTCCTGATTTTAAGCATACTGTTCTTTTCTTATTGCTTCGATATGCCTGTAAAAATTATGATGCTGTCTGAAAGAATCCTCCAATCGGGAACGCAAGTAATCTTCGACCTCAGGAATATACGCGCCAAAGATTGTACACTGGCGAGTATGAACATTAACACAGTTCTCATCCTTGTCAATCGTGTACAGCACCGTTGCCAGGTTTTGTTGATTACATGCATTCACTGCCTGTCTTACTAATGAAAGGTTATCAATATCTATCAGTTCTGCTGAATACCAAGCCACATCATAGATAGTAATGTATGGACTATCTTCCGAATAGATGATAGTAAAATGTTCACCTTGATATGTTACATGAAACTCTCCCTCCTTCTCTTCACACATATTGATATGGCAGCCGACATTCTTTAAAGTCTGTTCCAACAATAGTTTCATGCTTGCACTTTGTACTTCTGTAGTCATATCGTCTTTATTTTGAGGTTCATCACCATCTGAGGCAGTTGTGTCTTCTGCTTCAGCATTACTGCTTTTCCAGAAATAATAGATTCCTGAAATGCAAAATGCAATTGGTATTAGCCAGTTCAGAAAATCCTTCATATCACTACTCCTTTCTTTCTGGCCTTGGAATTCTGTTCTTGTTAATCGCATCAATAGCAGGTTGGAAACCTCTATCTGCGGCCATGTATAAATAGATCGCAACAAGGTTCATATCTTTCTCTACGCCCAGACCTTCATTGTACAGCTGTGCCAGATGGAACATTGAATCTGGTTCTCCTTGTGAGGCTGCTTCCTTAAACCATTTTATCGCTTCTTCATAATTCTGCTCAACACCTGCTCCATTAGCATAGAACAAACCTATACAGAATTGGCCATCAGCGTTACCGGCTTCAGCAGCTTTTAAGTAATACTCTGCGGCCTTTTCAATATCAGATTCAACGCCGATACCATGCTGATACATAATACCCAAATTATTCAATGCGCCTCCATGACCTTGTTCAGCGGCTTTTAGATACCATTCAATAGCTTTTACAGGATCTTTCTCCACACCTTCGCCAGAACGATAACAGATACCCAAATCACATTGAGCCTGCGCGTCGCCTTGCTCTGCAGCTATTTTGTATAGTTCTACCGCTTTGTCGTAATCTTGCTGCGTACCAATACCATAAGTATAGCATTGTGCTAAGGCTGTAATACCTTCTACAGACACCTTGGCTGCTTTCTGATACCATTCAAAGGCAAGATTTCCACTTGGCTGTGTCCCAATGCCATCTTTATAACAATTCGCAAGATCCAAATATGCTTCTTCATATCCTCCTGCTGCAGCTTTATTCATATAGAAGTAATATTTTGCAGCATTTCGTTCTATTCCATCACCATGTTCAATGTGCTTAGTGATTTGGTATGTACATTGCATATTACCAGCTTCATCTCCTTTTTGGAGCCATTCCACAGCTTTCTTGAAATCTCGCGGTGTACAAACTTCATCCATATAGTACATATATAGGTTCCAATAAGCCTCCATACATTGCATATCAGCTGCTTTAGTATAACACTCCAAAGCCTTCTCTTTATTCACTTCAGTGCCAATACCTCGTTTGTAACAAGTACCAAGATTGTTATACGCAAATCCTTTGTCTTTTTCGGCAGCTTTACTATATAATTCAAACGCACGTTTTTTATCATTAGGATACTCATTTGATGTTTCGAGAATACAACCGAGATTGATCATACAGTCTGCGTCATCAAGGGCAACACCTTGCTCGTAATACTCAACAGCCTTAGAGAGATCTCTTTTAACACCATTTTTGCCGAATTCGTAGAGTATGCCCAAATCATAAAAGGCATCAACAAATTGCTTCTCCGCTGATTTCTTCAACAGATCAATAAACTCATCAATATTCTTGTCAACGACAATACCCTCCCTATAATACTGACTGAGCATATGGAAAATTTCTCCTCCTGCATCATCTTTTTCGGATATCTGTTTAATAATTGGATAAACTTTCTCAGGCCATACACGCATCATATATTGTAATGCAGGTATGTATTCTTTCTCTGCAGCGCGAAGAATCATCGACAATCCTTCTTGTTCCTTTCCCTTAACACGATTTCCCCTATGATAAACTATACCCAAGGAACATAATGCAGGTACATAATCTTGTTGACAAGCCAACTCTTGCTCTTTGACAGCTCTTTTGAATCTAAAATCGTCAGTGTCATCTGATAACCTAAACATTGATTTCATATGCAAAGCTGCAGGGATTCCCTTATCCGCATCTTGACACATAGATTTAAATGCTTCATAAATATCTTCTTTGAACTCTGGAGCGAGTTCCGCTGAATTCCCTTTATCAGCAAAAACTGCTTCTATCATTCCCCTTGCCGGTTCAAATCCCTTATCAACAGCATTCTCCAAATAAGAATGAGCTTGGATGAGGTCCACATCAACACCAACTCCATATAAATAATCGCATGCCAACGTATACATTGCTTCCACGTTGCCTAAAGCCGCCAAGGACTTTAATTTAATGATATCAAACTTTGTTGTCATAGATATATTCTTTTTTGTTGCAATTATACGAAAAATATCTCAAAACATCCACTACAATTCCTGTATTCTAGTATATTCGTTTAAAATCATCACCTATTTGATTCCAAAATATACGCGAGAAGGCGTGTCCATTCACTTTCTGTATTCTACTCACTTTAAAAGTTCGTTCTTGTTTTATGTCCAGACGATAGGCATAGATATACATGCCCCCATAATAGCTGGAGTAACTAATGTCAGCTATTCGACAAGTAAACACTCTGCCATTTCGTGTGCAATACTCAATCTCTATTTCCTGATTCAATTGCACTGCTCTGTCTATGACCTCCTCTATACTCATATTAATAAGGTGCAGGACTATTTATTGTGGGAGGAAGTTCCATCGGCGCATCCACAAAAGTATCCGCTACATTTGGAGGATTATTCCCGCCATTTATTTTTGAGCCCAAGATCTCTCCCCCAAAGCCAGCGAGTGTATTGTCCTCTGGATTCTCAAAACGAGTGTACTCACCTTTAAAGTCAAGCAGAACTGTATCTGTCGCTCCCTTACGATGCTTTGCTATGATGATTTCTGCCTTTCCCAAATAGTCTTCGCCATTTGGTCCCTGTGTCAATCCAAATTTCTCAGGCCGATGAACGAATATCACCATATCTGCATCCTGCTCAATAGCACCAGACTCGCGTAGATCAGAGAGCATTGGACGTTTTCCATCTGCTCCCGTTCGTGCTTCTAAGCCACGGTTTAATTGGCTAAGAGCTATCACTGGGATATGTAACTCCTTAGCAAGAATTTTTAGAGAACGTGATATTGTAGATACTTCTTCCTGCCGGTTATTAAATCGCATACCATTTGCGTTCATCAGCTGTAGATAGTCAATCATTATCAATTGAACCTTGTGTTCTCTAACTAATCTCATTGCTTTTGTACGTAATTCGAAGACTGATAGCCCTGGAGTGTCATCGATATACAAAGGTGCATCTATCAGGTGCTGGATTCTTTTGTCGAATCTGTCCCATTCATCCTTATTCAACGAACCATTCAATATTTTCATTCCTTCAATCTCACAAGTATTTGCGATTAGGCGATTGACAAGTTGAACACCAGACATTTCGAGAGAGAAGAAAGCCATTGGAATCTGCAGGTCTGCAGCAATATTCTTTGCCATAGACAATGCAAATGCCGTCTTACCCATTGCTGGTCTTCCTGCAATAATTACTAAATCAGATTCTTGCCAGCCGCTTGTTAGTTCATCGAGCCTCTTGTAGCCTGTTGATATGCCTGTAACATCTCCATTGTTCTTGGATGCGTTCATCATAATATCTGATGCCTCCTTTATAAGAGGACTTACGTGAACATAGTCTTTCTTTACGTTTGTCTGTGCAATCTCAAATAGCATGCTCTCAGCCTCGTCTATCACATCCTTTGCATCGCATGTCTCATCGAATGCTTTTTTCCCAATGGTGCTACTATAGGTTATCAGTTGCCGTAACAGATACTTCTCGGCAACGATATTGGCATGATATTCTATATTAGCAGATGTTGCCACCATAGAACTCAGCTCGGCGATATATCCTGGTCCTCCGACTTCCTCCAAAACCCCATTCTTACTCAACTGTTCGGTCACTGTTAGTACGTCTATCGGCTTCTCGTTCATACTTAACAGCCTTACGGCATCATATATTTTCTGATGTCGTGGTTCGTAGAAACTCTCTGGGCGCAACAATTCGGAAATTGTTATGAATGCATCTTTGTCTATCATCAGTGCACCAAGAACGGCTTTCTCAACTTCTATAGCCTGCGGTTGAACATGAGCATATGAGAAATCTAATGGTAATTGACCGCTCTGCCCCTGACTACGCTTATATTGAGTTCTTTGTCCTGGCATATCTTATTTGTCTGAATCCATCTGTTTCTTCTTACTTTCGGCCCAACTTTTGTTGGCTTTGGTCGTAGCAGATAAGGTGTTTATAATTTTCATCTTATCTGCATCATCCAATGAGTCAAAACGCTCTTTCATTTCAAGGACAATGAACTTGCCATAACCGTTTTCGTCATGTAGGTTATCTATCAGTTCATCTACATTCATTGCCTTAATCTTCTTATCTCTTTCCTCAATTCTTGCATCAAACAGAAAGTGAAAGATGGCATCCTTTAAAATTTTCTCCTGCTCTAACCATTTACTGCGATAGAGTGAAATCAGTTCCTGACGTGAAAGATTAGGCAACTTATCCACGCACTTCCTTAACTCTTCTGTTTTCCATTCTGAAAAATGGAACTTTTTAACTTGCTGAAAAATGTACTCAAAATCAGTCATAATAACCTTTTTTATTTTGTTTTTTCTCTATTCTTTCTAGAATGGCAATTCATTTTTTCCTTCATTAATCATTCTCTTGAATTCATCCTCCATTCCCATTGGATAAACAAAGTTCTGTAGATGATCACTATGTTCGAATGCACTATATGCAATTCTCTTAAGCGACGCAGGTAAAGACATATTCTTTAGGCTCCAGCAGAAACTGAAAGACTCAATGCCTATTGATTCGGTTCCTTCTGGTAGTCTAACATTGTCTATATTATGACATCCCCTAAACGCATCTTTACATATCGTTCTTAATGAAGTTGGCAGAATTACTTCCTCCATCCGATCTCTTCCACAGAATGCGCCTTGCGCTATCGTTTCAATGCCATCTTTGACAACGATTCTCTTCTTTTCATTAACACATCTGAACAGAATCTTACCATCGGCACTCATCAGCATTCCATCTTCAACCTTGAAGTTGGGGTTTGAGCTCTTTATGACAGCAAGAGCTTTTGTATAATAGAAAGGATTGTTCTCCAGCCAGGAATGCTTCCACATGAAATCACCTCGTATTGTCAACTTTTCGAGCTTTTCACAGCCATAAAATGCATTCTCACCAAGGTGGTGTAGGTGTTTAGGTAGTACAATCCTTTTCAATCCTTTGCCAAATCCCCCACAGAACTGGAAAGCATATTTGTCTATCTTTGTAATTGAGTCCGGAAGATTAATACTCTCCAGATAGTGCGCCCTTAGAAGGGCATTGGTGCATAATATCTTGACCGTATCTGGTAAGTTGATGTGTTTAACTCGAGTACTGTCAAATGCTTCTCTTGCAATGACCTCAACACCTTTCCTTACTTTTATTCTCCTACAATTGTCTGCAACTTTTATGAGAACTTTCCCGTCCTTGCTATAGCTTATTTCTCCATCATATTCCTTTAATATGTCTGGTAGCTTAACGAGAAACACAATCGGCATTACAAGGACAAATAATAAAAGGAATGGCCATAAAAGCCAGTTAATAAGAAGTCGAATTTTAACTGCCATGGCATTGCCGGTTAGCTTTCTGAATAAAGCGTATTCTTTTTCTGTCCACGGAGTCCATGTGTATACATCCAAAGCTTCATCCCTGTATACGGGATAAAGAAGAAATATTGCATGAATAATGGCGATACCTACTATAATATAAATCAACGTCATAATCTTTTGAAAGCGAAAATATATTTTGTTGCAAAGATAGACATTTCCTTCTCCGTATCCAAGCAATTATCCACCACAAGGCTTGTGAAATTGAGATTTTTGTTCCCAGACCACTAACTTGCGAGGTAGCGTGATTTTTTTCACTTCGCCACTTTTGCCAGTTATTATATATTGTTCCAGTAGTGTGGCATCGATTTCTGCCAGAAATGCTGCTCTAATACGCGAACATTTCTCGTTTATAGAGTTGAGCAGCGGATTCGTGACATCCTCAATACTTCTTATTGCTCTTTCTGTCAAGCCGAATGGCTTAATCTTCTGGTAAATATCTGCTAATTCCTTTCTGTAATCTGGCAGATACTTAAATGCGATACCCTCTGGATGAGAAAGGAATAAGAAATATACGGCCTTGACAAGAGGTTCCATTTTAATTTCTGTATTCTTTCCACCAGAGAGGACAATCTTATAGTCTTTGGTGACAGTCATTAGTGGGAACATATTGTCATCATGCAAGGTGCTCTCAATTTCAGAGTCAGTAACACCATACAATCTTAATTTCCGTACTCTGTCCCTAATCTCATCCATTAGAATGGAACAATAAAAACACTCTAACTCTTTTGAGTACGTTTTTCTAACTTGTTTCTCCATCATATCTATAATTGCTTTTAACTCTTTACATCAACATATACCTTTTTTTGTTTTTATGTAAACTTTCTGATGAAAAATAGAGATGGAGTCCTATTCCCTTAAGTTGTTGGTTTGCTGCTGTGGCCGTCCGTAGCCATTACTTTTCAGCGATGCAAAGGTAAATCGCAGCTGTCGAATGACCTCGGTATTCGGTACGGATTAAGCAAAATCTTCCTTTCCCTCAGAGTGAA
>ODAJ014750561.1_pt1 | contig 49968 bp, 37 predicted proteins | sample 1539241 | NCBI WGS metagenome assembly ODAJ01 (sample SAMN02144231, study PRJEB22623) | gut metagenome | biome: sheep rumen | host: Ovis aries | place: New Zealand | reverse complement strand
GCCGACTGGCCCGACATGACCTCGGTCTGCAGTATGCGGGCGTTGAAAGCCAGTTCGTACGGCGGATTGCTGCGAATGACGCGGGCAAAGGATTTGTAGGCATCCTTGTCCTGGTGCAGTTCGCGCTGCATCTGGCCCATGAGGAAGTTGAGTCGTGAACGCTGCGACTTGTGCTTGGTGAACTTTATCGCCTTGCGCAATGCAGGGATGGCCTTCTCGTATTGCTCCGTGGCTATCAGGTAGGATGCCTGCGTGATGGCCAGTTCGCGCTGTCCGGCTGGGGTGATGCTGTCGCGCTTCATCTTGTCGAGTACGTCCTCGGCGTCGTAGGGCCACTCCAGTGCTACGTAGCAGCGGGCCAGCCAGGCGCGTGCCACACTGGCAACTTCGGGCTGAGTGGAATAGAGGCGGATGACGTAGTTGAAGGTGGAGGCGGCTTCGATGAACTCCCCTTTCTGGAACTGAGCCTTGCCCATCATCAGCCAGGCATGTCGCAGATAGGGGTTGAACTCCTTGCGGGCACGAAATTCTTTGTCCTTCGCTGACAGTTTCTTACCGCTTTTCACGGTGGGCCGTTTCTTGATACTGTGCAGCTTGATGGCCTTCTCGCACTTCAGGATGGCATTGTCGAAGTTGCTTTTGCCCATGCCTGCCGTCGACTTGTTGGTGCTGATGATCATGGGCAGCAGGCGCGTGTAGTCGTCCTGATGGCCGCGTTCCTGTGCCTCTACGCCCTCGATGTACGAGACTTGCCCGTTGTAAATCGTATTGAAGCGAGCCGTGGTGGCATGGAAAAACCGGGTGGCCGAGGTGTTCTTCTTGGTGGAACACGAGGAGAGGAGAAGTAAAGAAAATGAGAAAATGAGAAAATGAGAAAATGAGAAAATGAGAAAATGAGAAAATGAGAGAATGAGAGAATGAGAAAGCCGTGCCCAAAGCATGCTCCCCCTTCCTGCCCGTTTGTATAATCCTACTTTTCTCATTTTCTCATTTTCTCATTTTCTCCATTTCTCATTTTAAAATAACGCTCGCGCGAGGGATTTATTGCCCAGGGCGGCGAGAGATTTCATTGGCGACGCTCGCCGACTATCATGAGAACCTCGTCGCGGATGTCCTCGGGCAACTCTACGGCTCGCAGTTGCAGACTGCGGACCCATCCGGCCACTTCGTCGCTGCGCATGGTGTAGAGTATGTCGCGAAATTCATCGATTTCATCGTCAGAATAGGCATCCGCCCGACGGCCCCGGAAGCGGTCCAGTTCCTCGTCGTTGTAATATTCGATTTGCTTCGACAGGGCTGCCAGGAGACTTTCTTTCTCACACACTTCGTGCTGACCGCAGCACTCCATGTCTACTGGGTTCACCGTCGGTTCCTCGTCATCGGGCATGTTCCGATAGCGCAGCCACCCAGCCAGGGCAGCCACCAGGCCCAGCACTACCAGGGCCGCAAGAATGTATAAGGCTAATTCCATTTAACTGTAAATCCAACTTTTTCAAGGTCGTTCCAAAAGCCCGGGTAGGACTTGCTCACCACCTGGGGGTTGTTGATCTGTATTCCAGAGCCGATGCACTGGCACACTGGGGCCAAGGACATGGCCATGCGGTGGTCGTCGTAGGTGTCGAAGGCGAGGGAGAGGCCGGCGGCCTTCTCCAGGTTAGCGGTGTAGGTTCCGTCCCATTCGATGGTGCTGTCCGATGTTTTCAGTTGCACCAGTTTCCCCAGTTCTTTGTCGAGGGCGGCTATGCGGTCGGTCTCCTTGATGCGCAGGCTTTGTAGGCCGGTCAGGCGGAAGGGTACGCCAAGGAGCGTGCATGCGGAGGTCAGTGTCTGGGCCAAGTCGGGCTGGTGGGTGAGGTCGCACTGGAAGTATCCAGTCCGTTCGCCCCTCTGTGTCAGTCGGGCCACCGCTGTCCCGTCGGCTTCGGTCAGAAATTCTGTGTGTACGCCCAGCAGGCCGAACATCTCTTGCACCCGGCTGTCGCCTTGGATGCTTTCGCGATGCAGCCCGACGAGGTCTATCCGTGCGTCATGGTTCTTGGCCAGTGCCACCATCTCGTACCAGTAGCTGGCAGCGCTCCAGTCGCCCTCCACGGTGTATGGGCGAGGCGTGTAGGCTATGGGTTCCACATGGATGGCATCCTCGGCCGACCATGCTGCCTGGGCGCCGAAATCGCGCATCATCGTGAGGGTCATGTCCAGATATGGGCGGCTGGCGATGTTGCCGGTCAACTTCAGATGCAGTCCGCGCCTGAGTGTCGGAGCCACCATCAGGAGGGCCGAAACGTATTGTGAACTGACGTCGCCGGCGATGGACAGGTCGCCACCCTCCAGATCGGTGCGTCCCGTGATGCGAAGGGGCGGAAATCCCTCCTCACCCACATATTCGATGTCGGCCCCCAACTGCCGCAGTGCATTCACCAACAGTCCTATGGGGCGATGACGCATGCGTTCGGACCCCGTGATGACGTGCGTGCCGGAGGTTACGCACAGGTAGGCTGTAAGGAATCGCATGGCCGTGCCCGCTGCGCCGATGTCTATCACTTCGGGCATGTCCTGCAGGGCGCGTAGCATAACATTCGTATCGTCGCAGTCCGAAAGGTTGCGGGGCACCGCTGTGCTTTGGCTGAGGGCGTTGATGAGCAGTGCGCGGTTGCTGATGCTCTTGCTTGCTGGCAGGGTGATTCGCCCTTCCAGGTGGTTCGTTGGGAGCAAAAAAAGGCTCTTCATAGACAAATTTTAATGTTTCAGAGAACAAAATTACAAAAAAGTTTGGTTGTAACAAAAAAAGTATGTACCTTTGCACTCGCAAACGCAAAAAGAGCGGGATGTAGCTCAGCCCGGTAGAGTACGCGTCTGGGGGGCGTGTGGTCGCAAGTTCGAATCTTGTCATCCCGACTTGAGAGAGAAGCAGTGAAAATTTCACTGCTTCTCTCTTTTTTTATTCCATATTCCTCAGGTGCTCCCAGGACACGGTCGATTTTCTGAGCAGATGTCTGCATCGACCTAATTTGGTTGTTGGCCTGGTCCAGTTGTTTCTTCAGACTATTGAACGTGGGCCAGTCGCCAGCCTTGGCGGCTCCGTCCTTCTTTTTCCGCAGAGTTTCAACCTTCTTCTGGAGTTCGTCGAGTTTCTTTTTTGCTTCTTCCGAGTTGAGGAAGATTCTGGTGGTATAGGTTTGAATGTTGTCTGCCATAAGAAAAGCGGTATATTTACATCTGGTGCAAATATACCGCTAATGATAGTATATTAAAAATACACTAAGTAATGGTGGCAAGCCATGCGGCAAACAGGGCAACTAAAGCAAAAACCACGATGGCGAATATGCGTGCTCCCCACGTCATCGGCCCTGCGAGTTCCCTAAACTTCTTCCAGTCAGCGTCTATTTCTTCCATTGATTTGTCAGGCATATTGCTGCCTATGGACTTTAGAACAAGGATAAAAAAGTAGACAAGAAGAATCACCCCCAACAGAGCGAACAGGACATCAGAACCCGGTAAAAAGTTGAATATCATATATGCATCCTCCTTTCTTTCCTGCAAATTTACATAGTTTCTCCCAACTGACCAAACGTGGAGAGTATGTTCTTCAGCATACCCTCCACGCTTAGAACTAATTTAGCCTACAAAAGGCGGTCGCGCCCGTCCATACCTTCACCAGACGGGAGCTTGCGTGTTCAGTAGAAAAAGTAGTAACCGCTCGTCCCATAGGTGGGACGCGCCTAATCCACCCGAGGACTGAGACCGGGCGTCGGAATTATCCGCCGCCCTTATCGCTTCAGTATGGCCCGAACTACGAACCATAGGTGCTCGGCTATGGCTGTTGGCCATCCGTAGTGGTGCGCCATGAGGCGGAGGCGTTCGATGAGCGAGCGGCGATGGTTCTGGGTGGTCATGCCCTCGCTGAGGTAGTCGGTGAGGATGAGGTGGGTATTGAGGAAGCGGAGGCGGCGCTTTTCGGCCCGCTGCATGATGCGGATGCACCAGTCGTAGTCGGCAGAGTAACGATAGCTGAGGTTGTAGGGCGTGGCCTTGGCCAGGTCGGTGCGGACGTAGAAGCTCTGGTGGCATACGAGCATGCCGCTGCGGAATGATTTGCTGTTCAGCGCCTCGGGGGCCTCCAGGCGCCGGTGGCGCAGGAATCTCCCCTCGTTGTCCACCAGGTCCGTTTCGCCATAGAGGACGGCATAGTTGACGCGGTCGCGCTGCCAGCCTGCCTTTTGGGCTATTTGTTCCAGCGTAGTGTCCTCGTGCAGTTTGTCGCCGGCGTTCAGGAAGACCAGGTAATCCCCCGTCGCCTGCTGTATGCCTTTGTTCATGGCGTCGTAGAGTCCGTTGTCGGGTTCGCGAACCACGCGGATGAGGTGCTTCTTGTCGCCATTTCTCTCGACATAGCGCTGCACATGGCTCATCGTGTGGTCGGTGGAGCAACCGTCGATGATGACATGCTCGATGCGCGGATGGGTCTGCTGCTCCACGCTTTGGAGTGTCCGTTCGATGGTCGATTCGGCGTTGTAGGTGACGGTGATGATGCTTATCAGAGGGGGATTGGTCATTGGTCAGGGGATTTGGGGCTTAAAGGCTTTAGGGGCCTTGGGGGCCTTAAAGGCCTTGGGGGCTCTAAGGTATTCTTGGAGATAGAGTTGGGCTACGCGATGCTCGTTGTAGGTCTCGCGGGCATATCGGATGGCGGCTTCGGAGAGGGTGGGGTGGTCGAGTGCGTAGCGGATGCCGAGTGCCAGGTCGTCGGCATCGCGGTATCGTGCCACGTAGCCGTCCTCGAGGTGGTGAATCATCTCGGGTATGCCGCCCACGCGGAAACCTACGCAGGGCGTGCCGCACGACATCGCCTCTACGATGGTGTTGGGGAGATTGTCTTGCAGCGAGGGGGTGACAAAGACGTCGGCTGCGGCATACATTGCTGCCATGCTCTGTTCGTCGTGGAGCTGGAAATCGCCCCCTCGGCCGACGCTGACGACCCTTACGTCGGGCAGTTGTTGCATGGCCTGTTCCAAGTAGCGCATGCCCTTGCGCTCGTCCGTCACCTTCTGGCAGCTGAAGAGCACTATCTTCTGCTCCTGTGGCAGGCCAAACTGGGCACGTGCCTTGTCCTTCGGGATGGGGCGGAAGATGCTGTGGTCGATGGGGTTGGGGATGGAGACGATGCGGTGGCCCTGGGTCAGCCGGCTGCTGCGTGCCTCTTGGGCTATCCACTGGCTGCAACCCACGAAGGTGATGTCGGCGCGGTGCCAGATGTCTTCCTTCTGCCGAAATACCTTGTAGGAAAAGTCGTTGGCACCGGGATGGGCCAGTTGGGGGCAGTGTTGGCAGTGGGTGTGGAACCGTTCGCAGTCCTCGGCATAGTGGCACACGCCGGTGTAGGGCCACTGGTCGTGCATTGTCCAGACGATGCGTTTGCCGCTTTGGAATATGCGGTCGAGGCTGCGCAGAGAGAGGAAACCCTGGTTGACCCAGTGCAAGTGTACGACCTCGGCCTCACGGAATGCCTGCGACCGCGTGATGTCCTCGCCGCAGTTGGCAAAATCCACCTGCCACAGGCCGCGCTGGCTCCACCCGTTTGCCATGAAGATGCGCATGCGTTCCCAATAGAAGGGCCATCGGGCCTGCCGGGTCTGCATTTCCACCTCAGCGCCCTCTTGTCTGAGGGCGTTCATCAGTCGGTTGGCAGCGATGGCCGCTCCGCCGGTCCGTTCCGAGGTGTTGACGATAAGAATCTTCATGGTCTCAACTTCTTATATATATAACGGACGATTTTGCCCAAAATTGTGTAGCGTATGCCCCAGTCGGTGATGGCTTGGGCAAATTGCGCCTCGATGTCGGGGTCTTCGGCAGGGTGTTCGACCTTGGTCAGGGACAGGGGCTGCTGCTGTGGTTCGCGGTCGAACTCGTACCACTGCAGCAGGCTCCACGACTGGAAATGGGTGCCTCCGGAGAGCCCGATGTTGCGGACCATCGTACGACCGGGCGTCAGGCAGAGGCCGTGGGCCCGATAGATGGCCAGTTCCCAGCAGATGTCCCAGGGTATGGGCCGTTTGTCGAGACTGCCGAGACAGCGGAAGACGCCGCCGTACTGTATGCGGTCGAGGTCGTCGGGGGAGAGCCCGCTGAGGGCCTCTTCGCGAGTCGTATAGTGTCGGAAATGCCCATTCCATCGGTCTTTCCACGTTCCCCATCCCCATCCGCTCATGTGCGGGGTGAAGTAGAAGGGAACGTCTGGGAGGGCCAAGTTGGTGAAGCCGGCAACGTGCATCACGCGCGGAACGTCCTTGTAGAGGTCGAACGCCTGGTTCATGTATTCGAGGTAGTAAGGCGACGTGACGATGTCGTCCTCCAGGACGATGATGCGGTCGTGCGTCTGGAAGACCTGTGCGATGCCTTCCGTGATGTTGCGCTCCAGGTAGATGTTCTCGGGCCGTGCCACCAGTTGGAATGTGGCAAAGGCCTTGGCAAACTCGCCAACGACGGCTCTAACCTCACGGACTTGCTGCCACGATTGTTCGTCCTTCCCGCCGTCCGAGAAGACGTATACCTGCGTCTCGCTGGCCAGCGTATTGCGGGCCAGGGCCTCCAGCGTGCGGCGCGTGTTGTCCGCCCGGTTATATACGAAAAGAGCTACGGGTGCATGCTTCATGGGGACAAAGATAGTAAATAATTGATAATTAACAATTGATAATTGGTAATTATTTTTGTATCTTTGCGCCGATGAAAGCAAGAAACCATGCCTTTGACCTGCTGTGTGGGCTGTGCATTGTCCGGATGGTGATGCTGCATGTGGTAGGGATGTGCCACCTGCGTGGCGAGTACCATTTCGGCAAACTGATGTCGTGGACGTTCTTCTTCCTGGCCTTTTTCTTCTTCAAGGCCGGGTATTTCAACAAGACGGTCAGCGGCCCCTCGTGGTTCTTCGTCAAGGACAAGGCCCGGCGCCTGCTCGTGCCCTATCTTTCGTGGGGGCTGATAGGCAACCTGGTGTACTTCGGTTTTCTGTTCGGCTGGCCTCGCCTGTTCGCCTCCACCGTGCGGCAAGTCCGTTGGGACCACTTGTGGGAGTTCAGCCATTTCTATGGCAATCCGCCTGTCTGGTTCCTTTTCACCTTCTTCATGATGTACCTCGGAGTGCACCTGTGGCGGCGCTTCGTGCATCGCGAGACCTATCTGTGGGTGTTTCTCCCGGGCCTCTCCTATCTGTTGTATAAGCAGGGCAACCCCCTGTGGCTGAGCCTGAACAATGTGCCGCTGGCCATATTCTTCTTCGAACTGGGGCATTGGTGGCACGGCGTGCAGCAACGGGTGCCCCGCTGGTGGTTCTTCGCACTCTCCGTGTCGCTGGTCGTGCTCTTCGTCTATGGCAACCGCCATTGGCACGGCGAGTTCGACATCAGTCGCAACAATTGGATACAGCGCCCCTGGGGCTGCATGCTCAATTCGGTGTGCGCCGTCTGTGGTTTGTCGGGTGTGCTGCTCTCGCTGCCCCTTCGGCGTGTGCCCTTGCTATGCTTTGTGGGCGAACATTCGATGGTGTTCTTCGTCATGCACTATCCGCTCATCTACCTCTATCGCATGGGCTTGAGCGTGTGCCACGTCAGCATCATCGGGCAGTGGTTGCATGCCGGAGCAATGCTTGTGCTGATATTCCTCCTCTGTTCGCTCTCGGTGCGTGGGGTAGAACGGATTCCGTGGCTGAGCGGGAGATATAAAAAAGTTGAGAGATAAATTTGGTAAATCGCTCGGTTTGCACTACCTTTGCAGTTATGAAACAGCGAAACCACGCTTTCGACTTTCTGTGCGGCGTCTGCATCATTCGCATGGTGAGCCTGCACGTCATGGCCTTCTGCGGCCATGCCGACGATGACTGGTGGCGCGAGGTGATGCAGTGGACCTACTACTTCATGTCGTTCTTCTTCTTCAAGGCCGGCTATTTCAACAAGAGCGTCCTGGGCGACAGCCGCCGGTACTGTCTGGACAAGGCCAAGCGGCTGCTCATCCCCTATGTGACCACCGGACTGATAGGCGGTGCCATCTACTTCTCCTTCCTGCCATTCCTCTTGGAAAAGTATCACCACCCCATCGAACCCCTGGAGCTGAGCCACGTCTGGACCACCAGCTCCTTCTATGGCAACAATCCAACGTGGTTCCTGTTCAGCTTCTTCGCGGCCTACATAGCCATACATTTCCTGGAGAAGTTTCGCCATTGGGCTCTGGCCCGTGCGCCCCACTGGCTGTTGCAGTGGTCTTCGGCTCTCTATTTCGTTTTCCCCTTCGTCAGTTATTGGCTCTTCACGCTCGACAATCCGTTGTGGATGAGCCTGAGCAACGTGCCCATGGGGCTGTTCTTCTTCGAACTGGGACGCGCATGGAGCCGCATTCTCGGGCGCTGGTCGGCCGAGACGTCCATCCGTGTTTCGGTCGTCCTCATACTGCTGTTTGTGGCCAGCAACATCGCCTTCCATGATAGTTCGTACACAATGTCGAGCAACAAGTTCACGGGCGACCCCATCATAACGGTTCTCAACATCACGGCCATACTTTGCGGCCTGTCGGGCCTGCTCATAAGTGTGCGGCTGCCCCGGATTCCTGTCGTCAACTTCATCGGTCAGCACTCGATGGTGTTTTTCGTCAGCCACTATCCGATTCTCTATTACTACAAATTTGTACACCTGTGTTTCGCCCGCAGCATCTTCGGGCGCTACGATGACGTATTGATACTCCTGCCCGCCATATTCCTCATCTGTGCCTGGCTCGTTCCCTACATCGAACGCACGCCCTGGCTGAGCGGAAGGTGGCCGAAGGAGTGACTTCGGAAACTTGTGAATAAAGGAAAGAAGATGGAAGAAAACAAAAAAGAAATTGTGATAGGCTACACGGCCGGGGTGTTCGACCTTTTCCACATCGGGCATCTGACCTTGTTGAAAAATGCCAAAGGACTGTGTGATAAACTCATTGTGGGCGTCACCGTGGACGAACTGGTGACCTACAAAGGTAAGAATCCCATGATACCCTTCTCCGACCGCATCGAGATTGTGCGCAACATCAAGTGTGTGGATGCCGCCGTGCCTCAGTACGACATGGACAAACTCACGATGTGCAAGAAGCTCGGAGCCACGATACTCTTCGTCGGCGACGACTGGTACGGGACGGATAAGTGGAAGGAATACGAAAAGCACTTCAGCGAGGCTGGCATCCGCATCGTCTATTTCCCATACACCCATGGTGTGTCGTCGACCAAAATCACGGAAGCCCTGACCGCCGTGCGCGACAAGGACTGAACACAGCAATCCGAAACTAAACCAGTGAGACTATGAGCAACAAAGACTTTTGCCTGAGTTCGTATATCGCCTTCCGCTACATCTGGAAGGAGGGAATGGACTTCTACCCTGGGTTCCACCACCACAACTACGAGCCCATACCGAAAAGCGAACAAATTCCCGTTGTCACCAGTGCTGACATAGACCGTGAGATACAGCGGCAGATGGATGCCCTCTATGAGCGCTACGACCACATCGGCATCCTGCTCTCCGGTGGCATGGACAGCGCCAACCTGGCTGCCTATCTGCGTCCGGGCAGTCATGCCTACACCTTCACCTCGGCCACGGGTGTGTTCGATGCCGACGTAGAACGGGCTGCCAAATACTGCCAGAAGTTTGGCCTGCAGCATCATCTTATTGATATAGACTTCGACGACTTCAAACGATATACGCCTATCGTGATGGCGGCAAAGGATGCCCCGGTGCACAGCATCGAGCCCCAGATTTATAAGGCGGCCGTACAGGCCCGAAAGGACGGGGTGGAGATGGTGCTGGTGGGCGAGAGTGCCGACCTCATCTTCGGCGGCATGGACAAACTCATCACTCCCGAGCGGACCTTCGACGCCTTCGTGCGCCGCTATACCTTCCTCGACCCCGAGCTGGTGCTCTCCAACCCGGTCAGTCAGGCCGAACTGTACGAGCCTTACCGCGTGGGGACCGACGGCATCGATGTCATGCGATTCATGGACGAGGTGTTTGCCATCGAAAGTTCCAGTTCGTACCTCAACGCCTTCGCTGTGGCCCGCATGCCCTATTATGATCCCTACGCCCGCCTCGTGATGGCCGAACCGCTGGACATGCAGCGGGTGCGTAATGGCGAGCCCAAATATCTGGTGCGCGGACTGTATGCCATGAAGTACCCCGAACTGGAGATTCCCTTCAAGATGCCCATGCCACGCCCCGTGGACACCATCTTCAAGGATTGGAAAGGCCCCACGCGCAAGGAGTTCCGTAAGGACATTCCCATGCAACAGCTCACAGGCAACCAGAAGTGGCAACTCTGGTGCGCCGAGCAGTTCCTCAATCTTTTCGACTGAAAATCATTCGACTGAGAAATGATAGACAATCCATTGAAACAGAAACTTCTGGAGACGTTTCTGTTTACCAAAGACTTTCTTGCTCGGCACGGACTGCGTTATGTGGCCTGTGGCGGCACGGTGCTGGGGGCCGTACGGCACAAGGGATTCATTCCCTGGGACGATGACATCGACATCTACATGCCTCGTGCCGACTACGACCGTCTCCTCACCCTCGGAGACGAACTGGCAGACGCGCACTACGAGATAATCTCCACTGCCACGCCTGGCTACTACATGCCTTTTGCCAAAATCAGCAGCCTCACGTCCACCATTTGGGAGTTCGAACGCCTGCCGCTGGTCATGGGTGTGTACATCGACATCTTCCCCTTGGACGAGTTTGATGAGCCGGACGACGTGATTACTGCCCGACAGTATCGCAGCCATTACTTTTTCGATAAATACATCAATGCCCTGAGCCACTATCCGCTTAGTTCGTGGTGGAATTGCATCCGGCACGCCGACGTGCACGGACTGGGTCTGCGCGTACTGAATCTGTGGCGACGTCGGAATCCCCGACGCTACCTGCAGGCTTTTCTCGATTTCGAGAAGACTTATGTGGGAGGGCAAGGCCCGAAATGTGTGTGTGTGACGCAGTGGGAGGGCCGCATCTTCCGCAGCGAATGGTTCAGCGACGTGGTGGAGTTGCCGTTTGAGACGACCACCGTGACCGTGCCGCGTGCCTACGATGAATACCTGACGCTACTCTATGGCGACTACATGCAACTGCCGCCACCCGAGAAGCGCATTTCCCATCCTCATTTCTTCACCGACCTGGAGCATAGGCTCACGCTCGACGAAGTGCGTCATCAAACTCTCGGTTATTCAAACTTAAAAAAGAGTGAGTAGAGCACTGGTATGAATATCAGGACGATGATTGTTCCCGCGAAGAGACCACCCATGATAGTGGCAGCCATAGAAGAGAACATATCGTCGAAGAGCAGAGGTAGCATACCGAGAATGGTGGTGAGCGAGGCCATGGTGACGGGGCGCAGACGCGAGCGCGATGCCGTGATGATAGCCTCAGTCGGCGTCATGGTGTTCTGCTGGAGCTGGAGTTGGATTTCCTCTACCAGCACAATGCCGTTCTTCAGCATCATGCCCACAAGACCCAGCGCACCAACGATGGCCACGAAGTTGAATGTGCTGTCCGAAATGAGGATGGCTGGTATGATACCCACGAAGACGAAGGGTATGCAGCAGAAGAGCAGCAGCGATGTGCGGAACCGACGTGTGATGGCTACCAGGATGCCCAGCATGAGCATGAAGACCAAGGGATAGGGAGCAAAGAGGTTGGCTATGGAGAGGTCGGAGGCGTACTTTTCGCCGCCCCAGCGGATGGAATAGCCTTCGGGCAGTTCCCACTTATCTATTTCGCGGGCCAGTATGGAACGAGCTTCCTCTGTCAGATAGCCTTGGGCGGCACAGCCAAGCAGGCTATGTATGCGCTCACCGTTGTAGCGCGGTATGACGGGCGGTTCCCATTCTATGTGCACCTTGTTGCCAATCTCGCCCAACTGAGCCGAGTGGGGGAGGTGGAATGCCAAGCTACTGGGGTTGAGGGCCAGTTGACTCAGTTCGGTAGTCGTTGGCAATTGGTTCAGCTGTGGAAGCAGACTGAATACGGTGGCATTGTTGAGGTCGGTCAGCGGTTGCCCCTGCTGGTCGGTGAGGCTGACGTAAAGATTGTGTGATACGTTGCCGTCGTAGTAGCGGCCCACAGGCAATCCGTCGGTAGCTGACATCAGTGAGAGACCTACCTCAGTGCGCGACACGCCACGTTGGCGGGCACGGGTCTGGTCGTAGTCGACAACGAGGGTGGGCACAGGTGCACTCCAGTTGGAGGTAACGGGGTCGATGGCACCCAAGCGACGGTTGAGGGCCATGGCAGAGTCTGCCAGTTGGTGAAGTACGGCAGGATCTGGCCCTTGGAAGGCCAACTCAATTGGATAGCGCATGAACATGAGGTTGTAGCGCTTGAAGAGCAGGTAGGCATCGGGATATTTTTCTGAGAAATGCTTCTGCAGTTCGACGATGTCCTCTTCCAGTTGGCGGCTCGACTTGAAGTCGATGATGAGTTCTCCGTATGAGAGTTGGGGCAGAGGCACAGGGCGCACCAAGTTGTAGCGTCCAGGGGTGCTGCCGATGGAGGTGGTGACGTGTGTCACGTAGTCGAGCTGCATCAGTTCCTTACGAATCTTCTCAAGATCAGATTTCACTCGTGTAGTATTGACCCCTTCGGGCAGCTTGTATTCCATGTATAGCTGGTCGTACTCCATGTCGGGGAACAACGTCTGAGGCATGAACTGGAATCCGATGCCAGACAGCACCAAAAGGCAAATCATCACACTTACGGTAAGCCAGCGGTGGCGTAACGACTTTTCCAGCAGGCGGGTGAACCAGTGATACACAGGATGGGCGTATGGCGTGGTGGCAGCTGCGGCAGGAGTGGCGGCTGCGACTTGGTGTTCTTCCTCCTCTTTCTTGTATATCCAGCGGCTGGCCATTATGGGTACGAAGACCAAGGCCAATACCCACGAGAGGAGCAATGACACGGCCAGTACGATGAACATGTCACGCACGTAGAGGCCCGTGACATCGGGACTGATAAAGATAGGCAGAAAAGCAAGGATGGCTATGAGCGTTGCTCCCAACAGGGGGAGAGACGTCTTGCGTCCGATGTCACTTAGTGCCTCGGAACGCGGTTTCCCTGCCTGCTTGTCGACGAGTATGCCGTCGATAATGACGATGGCATTATCTACCAACATGCCCATGGCCAGGATGAACGACCCCAGCGATACGCGTTGCAGTGCACCGTCCATCTGGTTGAGAATAAGGATGGTGCCAAGTACGGTGATGATAAGTGTGATGCCCAGAATAAGGCCAGAGCGGAAGTTCATGCAGAACATGAGCAGTACGATGACCAATAGGACGGATTCGACGAGGTTGATGACGAACGTGCGCATGGCATCCTCTACGCGGTTGCTTTGGAAAAACACCTTTTCGCATTGGATGTTGTGCGGGAGGCGGCTGGCCTTGAGTTTCTCCAAGTGTTCCTCCACAAGGCGTCCCACCTTTATGATGTCGGTTCCCGATTCGGCTGAAATGAGCAGTCCCAATGCTTCCTTGCCGTCACGCAACATCTCGGCGCGGCGCACCTTTTCGGGTTCCATGCTCACATCGGCAATGTCACCCAGGCGGAACTGGTCGCCTTGGTGCCCCTGAAGGATGAGGTTGCGAATATCGTCGATAGAGCGATAACGATCGTTTACACTGACGCGGATGCGGTCTTCGCCGCTAAGGAAATAGCCCGAATAGACCGTGGCATCTTGGCCATTCAGTGCGCTCAGCACTTCGGCCGGCAGCAGGCCGAGGTTCGCCAACTTGTCTTGGCGCAAGGCGATATTGACGCATTGCTGCTCCGCTCCGTAGATATCGACGTGATTCACACCGTCCAGTCGTTGCAGTTCGCGACGAATCATCTTGGCGTACTGTTCCAATTGTTGGGAAGCCATGCCTTCGCCCGTCAGGGAATAGAAGAGACCCGAGACGGCGCCAAAGTCGTCGCGCACTTGGGTCTGAGTTCCTTGTGGCAACTGGGCGGCAGCTATGTTGTTGCGCATCTGCTGCCAGTTCTTAGGCAGTTCTTTGGGGGGAACTTCGGCCTTCTGCGTCACAAGGATATAGCACATGTCCGGATAGCTGTAGCTCTCCATGTAGAGCACATTCTCAGTCTTGTTTATGCTGTTTTCCAAAGGCTCTGTCAGTTCCAACTCCACCTGGTGGGCCGACGCGCCGGGATATATGCCAACGACCACTGCCTGGCGCACCACAATCTCGGGGTCCTCCAGTTTTGGCATTTTGTAGTAGGACACTATGCCGCCCAGCGTCAGGATGACGATGAGCAAGAATACCAAACGCTGGTTGGCCAGTCCCCACTTGGAATAATCGATATTCATTTCGTGTTACGTCTTAAAGCAGTTTTCCTACATTCTCGGGCGATGGCTTCTGCAGAGGCTTCACCTTTTGCCCATCCACCAATTTACTCAGGCCTGAGGCTACGACTTGCTGGCCAGGCTGCAGACCACTGGAGATAACGGTCTTCCCATCGGTGAGAAGAGCCTCTGTCTGGACGGCGACGCGGCGAACAGTGTGGCTGCCCTCGTCATACAGATAGGCGAAGGTCTCGTTTCCCTTGTGGCCAATGGCTCCGTTGGGCACTGTGACCTGACTGTCGGAGGCCGTTGATTTGTGCGTGATGCTGACCATGACGCTCATGCCCGGTGTTATGTCCTTGGCCTCTTTGCCCAGGCTCAGTCGCATCTGGAAGAGTTGGTTGGCGTTGGCCTTCTTCGTGATGCTCATAATCGTTAGCGGGAAAGTTTGGTTGGGCCGTGTGGCGAACGTAGCCGTGCAGACAGCATCCTTGCTGCGCAGGTATTCGTCTTCGGGGACGTTGATGACCACCTCTGTCGTGGCCGACGAGAACAGACCCATGACGGGCAGGCCAGGGCCGGCTGCCTCCTTGTCGGTGCGATAGATGGTACTGACGTAGCCCGAATAGGGAGCGTGGATGACGCAGTCGGACAGTTGGTCGCGGTGGTTCTTCAGTTTGGCACTGATGCGCTCCAGTCCTGAGCGGGCCTTGTCGTAGTTGTTGTCCGATACGGCGTGCTCGGCGTGCATGGCAATAATGCGCTCACACTCGGCCTTCACCTGGCGATATTCCGACTCGGTAGCCGAAAGTTGGGTCTCATAGTCGCGGCTGTCTAAGCGGGCGAGCACTTGGCCTTGCTTCACGTAGTCGCCCTGCTTGACGTATACGTGCTCAATGATTCCTGCCACCTTGAAGGAAAGGTCCGTGTTTTCTTTTGCCTCGGTCTGTCCGGGGTACTGGGCATGAAGGTGGGATGTGTTGCCTTCGACCTCGACTATATCGACAAGGAGTATGTCGGACTTGCTCGATGGTTGTTTACAGCCTGTCAGCAACAGGGCTAAGGCCAAACTCATTGCAACACTTATTTGCTTTGACATATTTATCTTTTTATATGCTATATATTATAATACTACCTTAATAAAACAGCCTGCCTGCAGCCTTACGCCATTTCACCACTTTGCTCTTCAGCTGGTATCTGCTTTCTACCAGTTCGGCATAAGCCTGTTGCCAGAGGAGCTGGGCCGTAAGGAGCTCGGACAGCGTCTCGTAGCCTACGGAGTATGCCTTGCGGCTGACGCGAAGGTTCTCGTCGCATTGTTCCAGGTTACGCTGTCGCATAGCCAACTCCAGTTGAGCTTCTTCTACATCGTTGGTCTGCTGTTGCAGTTCGAGGGCCATCTTCTCGTTCACACTGGCCTGTTCCAGACGTTGCCGAGCCGCTTCTTCTTTTGCCGCACGTATCTTGTTGCGGGCTCGGTTGCCGTGTGTGATGGGAATTTTCAGCGAAACTCCCACGTTGAACTCGGGCTTGAAATGCAACACCTTTTTACCATCAATACCCAAACCATCAGTCAAAGCACCATTAGCCACCAGACCTAACTGAGGCAAAAAGTTGGAGGTTTCCAGTTTTACTTGTTGTTCGGCCAACTGGCTTTTCAGTTCCAGCAGTTGGTATTCGGTTCGCCCCATTATGGAATCTTTCTGGCTGTAGGGTATGTTCTCAATGTATTCGTTGTTATCTGTTTCGACATCAATCGCTGTGTTGGTGGGCAGCCCGATAATTTGGCACAGGTTCATGCGTGCCAGGCGAATGCCGTTTTCTGCCTGACGCAACTTCAGTTCGGCTTCGCTTTTCTTGACCATGACTTTCATCTCTTCGTTGTGGCTCACCATGCCGTTGCGCAATGCGCTTTGCACGTCTTTGGTGAGTTGTACCAAGAGGGAGTCGTACTTCAGTGCCACCAGTCTCATCTCCTTGGCCTTGACAAGCAGGTTGTAGGCTTCATGCACGGCCACTACGGTTTGCTCGGAAGTAAGGGTCTCGTTCAGGGCCGCCATCTTTACGCCGAGTGTACCCATGCGGTGGCCTGCCCTTATCTTTCCGCCCATGTAGAGCGGTTGTGTAAGGTGTATGCCCGTGATGAGAACATTGCCAATTTTGTAATCAATAACCGGGTTAAACGGGCTCAGACGATTGGTGAGACTGTTGGCTATGCGTTGTTGCATGTTTTTGTTGATGAGCCAGGGCACCCTTTCGTTCATTTGCTGCGCCACAAGCGTACCGATGGGGGAGGCAATGTCGATTAGCACGCCACCGTCGAGCGTGCTGTAGATGTCGGTGGCTTGAACATTGATTTCAGGGAAATAGTAGCCCCGCAAGGCACGCTTTTCGTATTCGTACTTCTTCTGTTGGTGCTGTGCGGCCAGTATGTCCTTATTTGTCTGGAGGGCCATGCTGATGCAGCTGTCCAGACTAAAAACCTGTTGTGCCAATAGTCCCGAAGGACTACTGGCAATCAGGATGAGAATGAGAAACCAAATGATTTGTTTCTTCACGAAATGGTTTTTATATATAATCTTGCTATTTACAGTTTTCTCAGTTCTTTCTTGACATGGGTTACCCAAGCACAAGTCGCCGTAATGTGATTGGCCAGTGCTCCGGCCTCTTTGTAAGTGACATTGGCTCCTTCGCGACGGAATTTCTCATACACGGCGCGTGCATTAGGTTCAACGGGAATGACGTTGTCGCGCGGAGCTGTGAAGATTTCGACTGCCATGTTTCGTGGTGTCCAATCGTCTACGCGTTCTTCCTCAAGACACTGTAGGAGGGCAGTGCGGATGTGCGAGTTGGGGTCGGCGAACTCAGGGCTCATAATCTTTCTGAACTGCATCCAGGGCGTAGTCAGACTTATCAGAGTCTCGTAGGCATCCATAGTTTCGGGCTCTGGCCATCTGATGTTTACCAGACTGGCATCGCCTAACAGCAAGCCAAAGCCATTGTTGGTATCGTTGCTGTCAAATGCCTGGGGTATGCCGCTCTTCAGATATTCCTCGGAGAAGTAGCTCGTGAGTGATATGCCGCGCATGATGTCGGGGTGGCCAACCTGCTGTCCCTTGATGACCATGGAAAGCACGGCGGATAGGCAGAGGCTGTCGGTCTTTAACCAATGGTTGAACGTGCCGATGGGGCTGTAGGGACCATCGCCGCAGTAGAGCCCCTTCACGTTGACGCTCTTGTTGGCTTCACGGCCTTCGGGCGTTTCCTGGAGGTGACGTCCAACGGCCAGGGCGTTGCCACCTCCCTGAGAAAATCCGGTTACGTAGGTGCCGTAGTCATTTTTAAGTTTTACACCTTCTTGCTTCATGTATTCCAGTGCGGCCAGCTCCATGTCCACGCAGTTGCGGGCTATGAGCTTCTGGCAGAGATAAGTCTGCGGCTGTCCGTAGGTGATGCCGAAGCCGATGTAGTCGGGGTCGATGATGGCAAAGCTGTAGGCAGCCATGTCCTTGAATGTATCACTATAGACTCCCTTATTGTCTTTGGGGATGCTGGTAGCATGACAACTCAGCACAATATCCTCAATTGTCACGTACTTTCCATTCACGAGGGGCAGGGTAAGTTTTCCGGAGAGGGTGATGGGCTTCCCCTCGCCGTCTACGCTCTGATAGTTTAAGGTCACCACCTTGAAGGTGACATTCTTTTGGTATGTCCCGTTGGCTCCGCTATAGGTTTCGGCAAGTTCCTGACTGGCTGCTATTAGGTCATTTATGTTTTCGGCCTGAGCATCCAGGTCCTCCGGCAGCGCCGTTTCGGAATCAAAGCTTTCGGCTATATCTACCATCTCATCGAAAGAGATTTCCTTCTCTTCTTGGACGCTTGTTAATGTTCCGGTCTCGTTTGTCTGTCCCTGTTTGTTCTCCTCGTCAGAGTCGTTGGAACAAGCGGCAAAAGTCAGCGAGAGGAGGCCTGCACATAGCAGAACCATCCATAGATTGTACCTTGCATTCATAGTAGAGATGTGATATTAAAATAGTTACAAACCAATTTTTTCCATGATGCTATCTATGGACAGACCGAATGAAGCTAACATATCAAATATGTCCATAGGTTCATCGCCAAAGAGGGGAGAGTCGATGATCATCGTAGGTTTGTACATTTCTACGTTGGGGTCGAGTTTGGGCGTCAGATTTAATTTGCCTACGTTCGTACCGACAATGATCATTTCGATGTCAACGTTCGTGTTAAAGTCAGCTGTGATTTTGTTACACTTCTCCAGGGTAGTTCCTAACTTCCTGATAGCAGCTATCTGTGCGAAATTGGCAATCAGTTGATTCAGACTCTTCATCTCGCCCCGTATCACAATCAGGTCTTCCATAATGCCCAGCTCGTATTTGCTGCTGAGGTTCATGTCGTGCGAAAGCAGTGTGGACAGACTGAGATTGTCGGTCACCTGACTCTTCAGTTTCGCAATGGGACTGCCTGTTTCGGCGTTCTTGTATGTCAGGTTTATGTCACGCTGGTGAGGCGTGTCGTGCAGCATCTCGAGAGCGATGTCGTATTTGTCGTATATGATTTCTCCCGTGAAGTTCACTTCCGTAGGGGGCAGTAAGGTGAAGATAGGCTTTTCGCTCTCTTTCTCGGTCACGATGTAAAGAATCTGTTCGCCGTTCAGATCTAAGGTTAAACTACGCTGGCGGACCTTTGAAACCGTTCCGTCCATCTTCTCCTCTTCAACACTTCTTTGCAACCTTACGGTATAAATGCTGTCGGCGTCCTTTGCGTAAGAGACGGAAAAGCTGTTCGTGTCCTCATCCGTAGTGGCCCACTTGCCATTCTGTCGGGCTATTCCGTTCTCACCGGAAATTTGCCATGCTAACGACAAAGTCTGTTGTATATCCTGTAAACTCAGGACATAGCCGTAGGGACGGGTGTGGTTAAAGTCGCGAGTGAGATAGGCAAGCAGCTGTTTCAGCATCTCGTTAAACGACTTTTGCTCGCTGCCTTCCTCTTGTTTGCTGGCATCTTCTTCGATAGCCTCCAATGCAGGAGCCAGACGCTGGAAGTCCAGTCCGGCCATTTCCTGATTCAGTTTATCCATGGCCTCGTTGAACTGATTCTTCAGTTGCGTAGCCTCTTCACTTTGTTCAGACTCGTTGGGTGCTGAAAGTTCGTTGTCACTGGCACACGAAGTCATTACGAGTGTTCCTGTTATCATTGCCGAAGCAAGGAACAAAGATAAAAGTCTCTTTTTCATATTGCGTAAGAATTAATAGTTATTAATATCGAGTTAATTGTTACTAAAAGAAACCTCCAGCAACTGGCCGTCGCGAGGTATGCGATAGCCGGTCATAATCTTTCGGTATAGGTTGCGATTCACCTTGCCCACAATGCTCACCTCAAAGAGCCCGTGGTGCAACATGTAGCCCTCTATGCGTACCCCTTCGGGCAGCCACTCCGTCATGTGTTTGTCCAGGCGGCAGATAATCTCTTCTTCTGTCTCCTCGTTCTCGTCGTGTACCAGCAGGTGAGCCACGATGTGCGGATGTTCAAAGTCGCCCTTGATGGAACATACTATACTCTCCTTGATGGCAGCATCCTGTCGCAGTTCGTTGGCAATGTCGAAGAGGTAAGCCTTGGTCCCGTCCTTGCCCACCACATGATACTCCATGCGGCCATATACGTACACCAGACCGTCTTCGTCCATTTCTCCATAGTCGCCACTGTGCACCCATCCGTCGAGTATCAATTTCCGGGTCAGTTCGTCATTGTTCAGATAGCCCGATGTCAAGGCGGGGGTCAGAATGCGTATCTCTCCGCGCTGGCCGTATCCCAGTTCGTTGCCTTGTTCGTCAAAGATTCCCACCCTGACTCCTGGGAAAGGATAGCCCACGCTGATGGCCCGCTTGCTATATACCTTGTCGTATTTGTTCAGCTGATAGTCGACGGTTGCCACTGAGAAGGTCTCGCTCAATCCGTAGCCCGATGTCAGGGCAATGGGGCTGCCGCAGTCGCGCATCAGGTCGTTTATGTGTTTCAGGGCCTCCGGCGTGCAGCCTTCACCGCCCATGATGGGGAACCGGAAGAAACTCAGGTCGGGGCGTTTACCTTTGGCTTTGAGTTCTTCTACGTGGTGGAAGAAGCCCTGCCAGAAGCGTCCCGGCACCAATGTAATCTGCGGGCGTATGCTCATGATGGACTTGGTGAATTGCTTTTGGTTCAGGCGTGGATCCAAGTGCGTAGTCATGCCTCTGAACAGCGGAGCCAGTACCAGGACGAAGAATCCCGTACAAACGAAAAGAGGCAGCGGGCAGTAGGCAATAGTCCCCTCGCGGAAGGGGTTGCCCGTGAGGTTGAAGGCCAGTGCGCAGCGGAACATGTTTATCATAGCTTCGTTGCTCATGCCTATCTGCTTGGCCTTGCCTTGCACGGTGGTTCCGCCCGAGGAGAATACCATTACCGTCTGTCCTTCGACATTGGGAGCCTCCAGCTCGCCCTCGTAGTGGCCAAAGCGACTGACGGCTTCGTCCATGCTCATGTATTTGGTTTGACGGTGGCGCACTTTTCGTGTCTTCAGCCAGTTTAGTGTGCCGGCCACCATTCTGAGTGGCATGGCCATCGAGCGTGTCACGTCCATCAACACTACGTGGCGGAACTGGTTCCGGCTAAGGGGTTCCGCTATCAGGTGTTCCAAACCGTCGTAGACGAAGGCCACCTGGCATTGGCTCATGCATTCGGCCAGTGCTTGGGGCGAGGCGGACAGATTGGGCAACACGGCCACCACGCCCACCATGTTGGCAGCCAGCAGTACGTAGATGGATTCCGGGATGGTGGGGCAGAAAATCAGCATTTCGTCGCCAGGCTTCAGTCCCATACCCTTCAGCACGCGTCCCCACAGGTGTACCTGTTCTATGAACTGGCTGCGCCTTATGTGGCGTCCAAAATAGACCAAGGCATCGTGGCGGTCATTATCCTCCAAAATGCCGCGTTCTATGAATTTCCACAGCGTTTCCCGCGGGAAGGTCTTTGCCAGAATCTGGTCATACCCCTCAGCGTAGAACTGCGTCCAGCGCATTTCCTCCGACGGTTTCGTGCTGTTTTCTTTCTTCATCTTCAGTCTTCAATTATTCAATCCTCTATTTTTCTTTCAACTTCTTCAGTCTTCCCACTGTTTGTACATATCTTCTGGATTCTCTGCAACGGCCATGTCCATTGTCAGGAAAAGTGAACTTAGCAGATGGTTCGCGGGCATATGTATATTCTTTGTTAAGCTGGCCAGCAACTTGGGATAGGGTATGTCTGCCCAGTGTACGTTAGGGTTGGTGTGATGTGCGCTGATTTTGTTGTAGAACTTGCGTGCAATGTCGTAGGGTTGGCATTCGTCGTACTTGCAGTGCGCCAAGTATAAAGGCAGCGAGGGCGAATAGCCGTAGAGATTGCCTTGTTCTTCAAGTATCTGTTTCAGTGCTTTCGTCTTGGGACTGTTCATGTCAAGGCTCTTTCCGTCTGCCGTCAGCATGTCGGCTGGAAGCAGCGAGTCCAGGCTTGTTACATTAATTTTTCCCAGCATTGAGCGACTGTAATAGCTGCCCGTCGTATAATGTACGAAGTCGTAGTACAGCATGTTTTTACCCTTGCACATGATGGAGTCCGTCATGTAGCGGTCGGCCAGGAAGTCGCTGGCCTTGTAGCCTTTCAGTTGGTTGGGCGGAAGTGAGGCAAGGGCAACTATGGTAAAATAATATTGTGCTGGCAGGACATAAAAGTCATCCTGGTACAATGCCAAATAATCCCAGCTGTCGGTAGGTCCGCCTCCGGCGAAGGTGGAGCGCAGTCTTATGGCCTTGCGCACGCTTGCCGGTGCTTGGGTCTCGTAGTATTTGCTGAAAGCCAGTGGTGCCAATATGCCCAACGATGCTCCCCAGCATGTCGAGTAGCCGTCGTCGGCCAGCCGGACGTCGTGTTTGCGCATCACTTCCAGTGCGGCCAGCGCGCAGTCCGTCATCTGGCGTTGCAGAGGCTCGGCCAAGCAGCAACCGTAGATGTGCTTGCCCTCGTCTACGCCGAAGCCCTGAAAGTCGGGTTCTATGACGGCCGAGTTATGCAGGGCTCGCATGGGCGTGATGCCCAGTTTGTTCGTCGGCACGTTTGTCGAGTCCCATATTGCCATGTGCGAACAGAGCGACAGTGTCTGTACCTCGTGTGGGGTGCCACTTACTGTATTGTTGGGGAAGGTTACGCGTCCCGACAATTGCACCCTCTCGCCCGTGGAGGCCAGCGTTGTGTAGTTGAACACGTAGCTCTCCACCTGCCAGCGGCGTTGTCCGTTCTTGTCCGTCCCCACCTCACGCTGGAACAGGGTGTCCAGCCGTTGCGTCAGCTTCTTGGCTTTCCTGCTGAGCAAAGGGTCTACGAGCGCACCGAGGTTAAATCCCCTTACGGAAAGAATGTTCTCAAAAGCCTTACCGGGCATCACCTGTTTGCTGAAATCCTCTGGTGTATAGCTCTCGCTGCGGGTGACGCTTGCCAGCGTACTGTTCCGCGAGCCGTTGTATTCGCCGCCGTGGTAGGGGAGTTGGTTGTCTTCGGCAGAGTCCTTGCACGAAGCCATCGCCAGTATCGTGGCCAGTGCCACCCAAATCAATCGGTAATTCATAATTCTTCAGTTTTCCAATTTTTCATTTCTTATTCCCACAATCTGTACATGTCCTCCGGTTCCTCCACACTGGCGCAGCCCAGGAGTAAGATGGCACACGAGGCTTGGTGCGTACCCTCGCCGGTTATCCTGACGAGGGCATCGGAAAAGCGCATGTCGTGCCAGTGTACGGCTGGGTTTTTGCCGTTCTCGCTGAGTATTTCGTATGCCTCCTTGGCTTGGTCGTAGGGGATATAGTCGTCTTTCTGGTAGTGTGACATATAGATAGGTATGGTGGGGCGCCAGCCGTAGAGGATGTTGTCCTGTTCGGCCAGCATCTTCACGAGTGCCTTTGTCTTCGGGCTGTCCATGTCCAGGCGCCCTTCGGGGGTGAGCATGTCGGGTGCAAACACCTCACGGTAGGATTCTATCACCGGCACGCCCTCGTAGTGTTCGTTGTTTTCTATCAGTTCCAACGCATTCGCCTCGAAGTAGGTGTATTCTTTGCCGTCGATGGTAATGCGAACGTCGTTGAAGTAGTCGGCAGCGAAGTCGGTGGGCTTGTACCCGCCCAGTTGCTCCGTCGACAGGCAGTTGATGAATCGGAACAATATCTTGTACACGCCGGGCTTCAGCACACGACTCTGGTCGAAGTTCTTATTCATCAGCACAAAGTCGATGGGACCACCACCGCAGAACACCGAACCCAGTTTGACGGCATCTCGGAACTGTTTCGGAGCCTCCGTCTCGACGTACTTGGCAAAGGCGATGGGTACGGGCGACCCCAGCGAGCAGGCCCACACATTGCTGTGACCGTCTTCGGCCAGTTGCACCCCTCTGCTGCGCATCAGCTCCAGTCCGGCCGTGGTGGCATCGGCCAGTTGGCGTGCCAGTGTGTTGGCCGAAAGGCCGCAATGTATGTGCTTTCCCTCATCTATGCCGAATCCCTGGAAGTCAGGGTCGATGACCGCGGCGTTGCGATAGCACCTGAGGGGAGCCAGCAGCGGGCACTGATAGGGAACCCAATCGTTCCAGAGGTAGGCGTGGATGTTGAGCGCGAGGGTCTGCACCTCGTGGTCTATTCTGTCCAGCGTGTTGTTGGGGAAGGTGATGCGGGCTGAGAGCAGGATGTCCTGGCCGTCAGCCGCCACCGACTTGTAGGTGTAGACGTAGCTTTCCATCTTCCAGCGTCGTTCGCCGTTTTCGCCGGTGCCCACTTCTTTGGCAAAGAGGGAGTCCATCTTAGGAATATGATGACTTGCGATGGTCTTGACTAACGCGCGTACAAGGTTGCCCCCCATGCCAGGCAGTGCTTGTTCAACTCTTCTTTCCAGCGGTTCGCCGCCTGCGAACTCGAGGTACAGCCCTGGGTCGTCAATCTTTCTTGTCAGCACCTCCACCAGGGGACTTTTCTCGGACGTTTCCCTGTTGTCGGGCCGCACGGGCTGATTGCTGTCATCCTCCTTGCACGAGCCCATGAGCAGGACTACAGCCAAGAGACTCATCAATATGGTTGATTTATTCATAATTAGGTGGTTTTGTCGTTTCGTTTTCAATCCGTCAGGCCATCAACAAATTCTTTGGGATCCTCAACGACAGCCCATTTCCAGGTACTGTATATCGCACTCGCCGCGTGTATGCCGCCGTCCATGCGCGAGAGTGCAGCCTTCAAGAGCGAGGGGAATTCTACGTCGCCCCAGTGCACGTTGGTGTTGCTGCCGTTGGAACTGAGTATGTTGTAGTAGTTGCGTGCCTGTTCGTAGGGGATGGCGTTGTCATCAGGACAATGGATGATATATACAGGCAGTGTGGGCGACCATCCGAAGATGTCGTTCTGCTCGGTTATCACGCGCATGAAGGTCTGCAACTTGGGACTGTTGGAGTTCAGTTTACCCGTGGCGGTCAGCATGTCGGCGGCCAGCACGTCGCTCAGGTTGTATGACTTCGGAACGGACTTTTCGGTACCCAACACGTTGTACGAGTCGTAGAGCAGGGCGTCGTAGTAGGTGCGCTGCTGCCCGTTGACCTCCACCATCGTATTGTGGAACACGTCGGCCATGAACGATTTCGGGTCGTAGCCTCCGAGCTGCGACTTGTCGAGGGCGGCCAGCGAAACGGCCAGCGACTTGGTGAGCGTGGCATTGAATTCGGGGTGCTCGCTCATGTACCAAAACGTTCCGGCAAAGTCCAAAGGGCCATTTGAGGCAATGGTCGATTTCAGCCTGATGGTATTGCGGAACCATTCAGGTGCCTGTGTCTCGTAGTACTTTGCAAAAGCCAGCGAGACAGTCGCACCTAAGGAAATGCCGAAGGTGTTGGTAAAGCCATCTTCTGCCAGCACCACGCCGCGTCGCTTCATCAGTTCCAGGGCGGCCAACGTGCAGTCGGCCATTTGTTGTGCCAGCACCTTGGACGATATGGCACAATAGACATCCTTCCCAGTGTTCACCCCACCTCCCTGAAACTCGGGGATGATGATTGCGGAGTTGAAGAGTGTGTGCATCTCCGAGGCTGACAGGGAGTGTGTACTTGTGGTTGTGAGGTCTTTAGCACCGCGGGAGACCAGGGAAAGCGACCTCAGCTCATGAGTCACGCCCTCCACGGTATTGTTGGGAAAGGTAACGTGGCCGGTGAGGATGACGTCCTGCCCGCGTGCCGACTTGCTGCGGTAGTTGAACTCAAAGTGTTCGATGTGCCACCGGCGTTGGCCGCTGCCGTCCGTGCCTACTTCCGATTTGAAGTCGGTGTCCAGTCCCTCCAACTGATTCTTCATCATCCTGCGGAAGATAGGGTCGAAGGCTGGGCGCAGTGTCTTCAAAATCTCTTTGTCGAACGATTCAGCGGACAATATACTCTTGTAAAACTCATCGGGAGAAATCATTTCGCTGTAGGTGACTTTCTGGAACTTGCCAAAGTCACAGGATTCGCGGGGAAGAGCTTCTTCGTCCTTGCAGGCGGTGAATGTCAACAACGTAGTCAAAATGAACCAAAAAAACTTCTGATTGGCCATGTTTCGTATTCCCATATAGCTAAATTTTTTGCAAAGATAAGTAAAATTGTACAAACTCAATTATTTTTTTAATATTTTTTACGTTTTTCGTTTAGCAAATCTATGATTTTTTCACTCTGTCCGCTTCGGAACTTACGGGCAAACATCTTGCCGCTGGCCACGAGGGCCGGGTAGTCGGTCTCGTCCATCACCTTGATGACAGGTTCGTAGATGATGAAGTGCAGGGGAGTGAGTGCATCCAGTCCGGGGTAGGGGCCTTCGGAGCGTATGCACTTGGGTGCCCACTGGGGCGAGTTGAAGGCGATGGTCTGAATGATTGTCTCTGCCTGGCCGAAGCTGTCGCGGAAGTATCGCTTCACTTCGGGGCACTGCTGGTACGTCTCCAGTACATATCGGGCCAGTTCCTCGCTGATGCACCACCATGCCGAGCCCTTATAGAGGTGCCAGGTGTCCAGCCCGATGCTGAATGACAGCCGCTTGCGATAGCCCACGGCGCCCAAAGCCTTGCGGCAGAGGATGGAAAGCCTCTGGTCCCACTTGTTGCCGAACAGTCGGAACAGCGGTCGGCTCCGTGTGTACAGTTCGCGTTGCTGGCCTTGTATGTATTCCGTATCCATGCATATCCCCTGCAGCGTCTCGCGGTCGCCCTGTTCCTCCAGCCAGCGGGTGATGTGCTCGTTGCTCCACAGCGGATAGTCCATGCCGGAGAGGAAGAAGATGTGGTCGAAGTGCCGCGGGTGGTGTACGGCAGCACGGATGAGCGCCATCTGATACTCCACCTCAATGAGCGTGCCCCAGCGGACATCTATCCTTTTCTCGATGAAATGGACGTTTTTTGCCGTTATGGTCTCCTCGAAGGGACGTATGTCCGACTTCTTGTCGATGTGGATGAAGAACTCTGCGTCGGCGTGCAGTGCCCGGATGAGGCGGGCCAGTTGCGGTGCGTCGGTATGCGCTGAGATTAGGTAGGCTATGTTCATGGTTTGCGTATTAAGGGTTAAGGATGGATTTTACTTGCGTCCAAACAGATACTGACGGAACAAGGGGCTTACGCGCAACACCTGGCTCACGAGCAGGCAGAAGACGATGACCACGAGGGCAGAGGCGAAGGTGACCACCACCTCCACCACGAAGTTGGGGTGATGGGCATTGAGCCACTTGCCCACTTCGGGAATCTTGGGCAGCAGCAGGTAGTGGAGGAGATAGATGTCGAGCGTGCGTACACCGATATACTGCAGCCATCGGCCGATGGGCTTGTCGTGGGTGAACCATTCCGCGTAGTTGCGGAAGAAGACCACCACCATCGTGAGCAGCGAGAACATGGCCACGGTACGCGGCAGGTTGACCCACTCCATGCGGCAGGCGTGCCAGCGGAAAACGTCGGCGCAGGCCACGAAGGCCACCAGCGTCAGGATGGGGTAAAACCACGATGAATCCGCCACTTTTTGCGCCTGGTCCCAATAGCGATGCACCAGATTGCCGAAGAGGAAGAAGGGCAGGAAGTTCATGGTCTTGATGAGGCTGGAGTAGCGGAAAAAGAGGTCCTTGTGGTAGGTGACTGAGGGCAGATAGAGCGACTCGTAGACGAGAAGGCTGAGGACAAATAATGCCCAAATGACTGCGTGCTGCCCTTTGCCTTTCAGCCATTTGGCACTTATCCATTGCTGGAGCAGGCAGGCCAGGTAGTAGATGACGAACATGTGCAGGAGCACCCATGTGAACCAGTAGCCTCCCTTGGTGGGGCTCTTCAGGCAATACTCCAGAGCGCCCCAGAACTCGGGGCGGCGAAGGATGATGAACACGCACATGAAGACCACGGTGGGCAGGACCTGTATCTTCGTCTTCTTCCAGGTGAGCCGCAGGGCGTTGGGCCATGTCCACTCGAAGTTGGCCTTGTAGGCCAGGAAGCCGCTGACGAAGAAGAACAAAGGCATGCGAAACAGTACCAGAAAGGGCAGTGACGTGCTTGTCCGTTCGTCGACGCCGAAGGACATCTGGGCTATGTGGTAGGCCACGACGAGAATCATCGTCAGGCCACGCATGGCATCGAGCCATTCAAGTCGCTTAGTCATTCTTCTTGTGCAATATGTATTGAACAGATTCACGCATAATCTTGGCCCCGCTCAGCCACATGATGCCGGCATAGAGCGTGGCCGCGATGAGTATCTTCGAAATGAGCAGGAGCCAGAGGTTGGTGATGTTGCGGGTCAGCCACCAGGTGAGGCCCATGACGAGCAGCGTGAACAGCAGGAAGGGCACCACGTCGCGCAGTGCGTCCACGAGACGCAGACCGATGAGCCTGCGGGCAAACCATTGCCATACGCCGAGCCAGGCGATGTTGAGGGCGATGAAGAAGATGACCATGGGGCGCAGTCCGTAGGGATGCAGGACGATGAGGCCTGTCCAGACAAGCAGACAGAGGACGACGGTGGCCCAGAGGTTGATGTCGGAGCGTCCCTGGCTGATGGTCATGTTGGAATAGAGCGTGGTGATGGGGAAGAAAGCCCCGTACAGGGCGAGCATACTCAGCAGCGTGGCACTCTCCAGCCACCGTTCGCCACCGACCAGCAGCAGGAACTCGCGAGCCACCAGTCCCAGGCCCAGCATGGCAGGGAAGGAGACGAAGGAGACGAAGCGGAGCATCTTGCGGAAGACGTTGCGGTAGCGGCCCTGGTCGTCGCGGACTCGGGAGAGGACGGGCTGGGCCACGCCCGTGACCATGCCGTTTATGGTGTTGATGCCCTTGTCGTCCCAGTTGCGGGCATTGGAATAGACGCCTGCCGCATGGTCGCCGTAGAAGCGGCCCAGCAGTACTCCGAAGGCATGGGCATTGAGGTTGTTGAAGAGGTTCTGCAGGAGCAGTTTGCTGCTGAACCCGAACATGCGCCAGGCCGGCCGCAGGTCGATGTCGAGGCTGGGCCGCCAGGGCGAATAGTACCAGTTCATGAGGGCCACGATGAGGATGAAGAGCACATTCTGCGTGGCCAGTCCCCAGTAGGCCAGTCCGCTGTAGACCATGGTCACGCCCACGGTGCCCGACACGAGCAGGGCCACGACGGCGATGATGGCCGTCTGCTTGTTCATGAGGTGGATGAAGAGGTAGGCACGCTGCACGGTGCCGAAACTGGAGATGAGGAAGCCCAGGAACAGGAAGCGGGAGAGCCACAGCAGTTCGGTATTGTGATAGAAGGCCACGATGAGCGGAGCCCCCAGGAACAGCACGATGTAGAGGAGGGCCGAGACGCCGATGTTGAACCAGAAGACGGCATTGTAGTCGCGGTGGGTGGGGGACTTCAGGTTGCACAGGGCGGCCGTGAACCCGCTCTCCTGCAGGGCGCTGGCAATGTTGGCGAAGACCATGAGCATGGCTATCTTGCCATAGTCCTCGGGCATGAGTCGGCGCAGGTAGAGAATGGCAAATAGGGCATTCAGCAACTGCGTTGTGCCGTTGTTTACCATACCCCAGAGGAGGCCCTTGGCTGTTTTGTCTTTGAGTGATGACATTTAGTCGAGTCGGCAGTCGAAGCGGTCGGCGATGAAGTCCCTGCGGGTGCGGCTCGACTACATGATGTTCATGGTGTCGGACAGAGGAGACTCGAACTCCCGACCCCCACGTCCCGAACGTGGTACGCTACCAACTGCGCTACTGTCCGAAGGCTTTGCCCCGCGCTTGGCGGTATGTTGATTGGCGAAAGCGAGTGCAAAGGTACAACAATAAACTGGAAATTAAAAATTAATGACTAAAAAAATCAATTTTTCTTGAAAATATTTGGTGGTTTCAAAATAAGTACGTACCTTTGCACTCGCAAAACCCAAATTGGTGTCATAGCTCAGTTGGTAGAGCAAAGGACTGAAAATCCTTGTGTCCCCGGTTCGATTCCTGGTGACACCACGCAAGAGGGAGAGCACGAAAGTGTTCTCCCTCTTTTCGTATCGCCCTGTCCGCTGTCTGCCCTCCTGCCGAGGGGGCGGCGCAGACAATACTAAGGTTGGGGCTCAGACAATACTAAGGTTGGAGCTCAGACAATACTAAGGTTGGAGGTCAGACAATACTAAGGTTGGAGCTCAAACCTAACGTCGATGGAGCACCAACCTAACAACGCGGGCGCGTATGCGCACCTGTGTATGCGCATGTGTAATATAATAATAGGTATGCCGCCTCTGTGCGATGCAGGCCCCGGGCCATGGCATTTTATGCAAAACGCTACACTTTTTATTCATAATGCTTGCATATATTCACAAAAAACACTACCTTTGCGGTCGGAAAATGAATAATTAGTGAATATATGGGTAAAAAGGAAACTCGGCTGGAAATAGTGAAAATGATTATCTCGAGCCAAGAACTTTCGAAGCAAGAAGAACTGATGGCCGAGTTGAGCAAGGCTGGCTACCCGACGGCACAGGCTACGCTGAGTCGCGACCTGAAGCTGCTGGGCGTCGTGAAGGCCCAAAATCAGTCGGGGCGCTACGTCTACATGTTGCCCAACAGCAGGGCCTATCGCAGTGTGAGCGACAATCACATCACGGTGATGGCGATGAATCGCATGGGGGCCCTGGGCATACGCTTCTCGGGCAATCTGGCCGTCGTGAAGACGCTGCCCGGACATGCGGCCCATGTGGCCTACGACATCGACCATGCCGATCTGGAGTGCATCGTCGGCACGGTGGCAGGCGACGACACGGTGCTGCTGGTGCTCGACGAGGGCGCCGACCATGCCCAGGTGATGGATGCCCTGTCGCAGGTGTTGCCGTTTAATAATGCATAGTAGGGCTGAGAGCCCAGGATTTTGAATATTCAACTTTCAACTTAATGGAAAATAGTGACGAAATAAAGGTGATGGTGGCAGATGCCAGCCATGAGAAGTATGTAGACACCATACTGGAGACGATAGCCGAAGCGGCAAAGGTGCGCGGAACGGGCATTGCCAAGCGCACACACGAGTATCTGACCATCAAGATGAGGGAGGCCAAGGCCGTCATTGCCCTCTCCGGCGACCGATTTGCCGGGTTCAGTTACATCGAGACGTGGGGCAACAAGACCTATGTGACCACCTCGGGACTCATCGTGCATCCCGACTTCCGGGGCTTGGGCGTGGCCAAGCGCATCAAGGACATGACCTTCTCGCTGGCTCGCATACGTTGGCCCCACGCCAAAATCTTCTCGCTGACCAGCGGTGCGGCGGTGATGAAGATGAACACGGCACTGGGCTACCAGCCCGTCACCTTCGACGACCTCACCGACGACGAAGCCTTCTGGCGAGGCTGCGAGGGCTGTGTCAACTATCCCGTGCTGCGCGAGCGCAACCGCAAGTTCTGCATCTGCACGGCAATGCTCTTCGACCCCGAGGAACACCTCCCGGCCAAGATTCCCGAAGAGGTGATAGAGCGCATCCGGCGGATTGATGCAAACTGAGAATTAAGAATTAAGAAATAAGAATTAAGAATGATAGATATGGAACAGAAAAAGAAAGTAGTAGTCGCCTTCAGTGGCGGACTGGACACCAGTTACACAGTGATGTACTTGGCCAAGGAAAAGGGATACGAAGTGCACGCTGCATGTGCCAACACGGGAGGCTTCTCTGCCGAGCAGCTGAAGCAGAACGAGGAGAACGCCTACCGGCTGGGCGCCACGAAGTACGTGACACTCGACGTGACACAGGAATACTACGAGAAGTCGCTCCGCTACATGGTCTATGGCAATGTGCTCCGCAACAACTGCTATCCCATCTCCGTCTCCTCGGAACGCATCTTCCAGGCACTGGCCATCGCCCGCTATGCCAAGGAAATCGGGGCTTCGGCCATCGCCCACGGCAGCACCGGAGCCGGCAACGACCAGATTCGCTTCGACATGACCTTCCTGGTGATGGCTCCCGGCGTGGAGATTATCACCCTGACCCGCGACGGCAACCTGAGCCGCCAGGAGGAGGTGGACTACCTGAACCAGAACGGATTCAATGCCGACTTCGCCAAACTGAAGTATTCGTACAACGTGGGCATCTGGGGCACCAGCATCTGCGGTGGCGAGATTCTCGACTCCAAGCAGGGACTGCCCGAGTCGGCCTACCTGAAGCACCCGACGAAGACCGGTTCGGAACTCCTGAAACTCGGTTTCGAGAAGGGCGAACTCTGTTCCGTAAACGGCGTCAAGTACGACGATAAAATCAAGGCCATCCAGGCCGTGGAGGAGATAGGCGCACAGTATGCCATCGGCCGCGACTGCCACGTGGGCGACACCATCATCGGCATCAAGGGCCGCGTAGGCTTCGAGGCCGCGGCCCCCATGCTCATCATCGGTGCCCACCGCTTCCTGGAGAAGTACACCCTGTCGAAGTGGCAGCAGTACTGGAAGGAGCAGGTGGCCAACTGGTACGGCATGTTCCTGCACGAGAGCCAGTATCTGGAGCCCGTGATGCCCGACATCGAGGCCATGCTCCTGAGCAGCCAGCGCCACGTCAACGGCGAGGTCACGCTGGAACTGCGTCCCTACTCGTTCCAGACCGTGGGCTGCGACACACCGGACGACCTGGTGAAGAACAAGCTCGGCGAGTACGGCGAGGGCGCCAAGGGCTGGACCAGCGACGAGGCCAAGGGCTTCATCAAGGTCACCAGCACACCCCTGCGTGCCTATTATCTGGCTCATCCCGACGAGGAACGTTAACGAATTAAGCATATCAACGATGGAAAGCAAAAAGTTCTGTCACATGGTGAGGGTAGGCATACTTGGCGCAGCCGGATACACGGGCGGAGAACTCATCCGTGTGCTCCTGGGGCATCCCGAGGTGCAGATTGTGTTTGCCCACAGTGAGAGCAATGCCGGCAACCCCGTCTCCGACGTCCACGAGGGACTGGTGGGCGACACCGACCAGGTCTTCTCCAGCGACATGCCATTCTCGGAGGTGGATGTCGTGTTCTTCTGCTTCGGACACGGCAAGAGCCGCCAGTTCCTGCAGGAGCACACCATACCCGACAACGTGCGCATCATAGACCTTGCTCAGGATTTCCGCATACGGGGCGACCACGACTACGTCTACGGATTGCCTGAGACCCATCGCGAACTCATCCGCACGGCCCGCCATCTGGCCAATCCCGGATGCTTTGCCACCTGCATTCAGCTGGCCATGCTGCCAGCCCTGAAAGCCGGTGTCATCAGCGGCGACATCCATGTGTCTGGCGTTACGGGCAGCACCGGAGCCGGACAGAAGCCCGGAGCCACCACCCACTTCTCGTGGCGCACCGACAATGTCTCGCTCTACAAGACCTTCACCCACCAGCACTTGCTGGAGATAAACCAGACGCTGCAGGAACTCCGTGCAGGCTACGAGGGGCGTGTGCTCTTCATCCCCCAGCGCGGATGCTTCGCCCGGGGCATCTTCGTGACGGCAGTGGCCCATTGCGACAGTCCCATCGAGGAGGTGCGGCAACTGTATGCCGACTACTACCGTGATGCAGCCTTCACCCACGTGGTCGCCACATCGCCCGACCTGAAGCAGGTGGTGAACACCAACAAGGCGCTGGTATATGTGGAGAAGTTCGAGGACCAGCTGCTCATGGTCTCCACCATCGACAACCTGCTGAAGGGGGCCGTCGGGCAGGCCGTGCAGAACATGAATCTGATGTTCGGCCTGGACGAGACTGCAGGTCTGCGCCTCAAGCCCTCCGCCTTCTAATCAGCTAATTATGAATTGTGAATTGTGAATTGTGCATTGTGAATTATGAACTTGTTTGACGTATATCCCCTTTTCGATATAAAGATTGTGAAAGGCCAGGGCTGCCGCGTCTGGGACGACCAGGGGCAGGAGTATCTTGACCTCTATGGCGGCCATGCCGTCATCAGTGTGGGCCATGCCCATCCCCATTATGTCGAGGCCGTGAGCCGTCAGGTGGGGCAACTGGGCTTCTACTCCAATTCGGTGGTCAATCCGCTGCAACAGCAACTGGCCGAGCGCCTGGGGCGTGTCAGCGGCTATGACGACTACCAGCTATTCCTCATCAACAGCGGTGCCGAGGCCAACGAGAATGCCCTGAAACTGGCATCCTTCCACACGGGCCGCACACGCATCCTTTCGGCCCAGAAGGCTTTCCACGGTCGCACGTCGCTGGCCGTTGAGGCTACGGATAATCCCAAAATCATTGCCCCCGTCAATGCCAACGGACATGTCACCTACTTGCCGCTCAACGACCTTGCAGCCTGGGAACAGGAACTGGCCAAGGGCGATGTCGCAGCCGTCATTCTGGAGTGCATCCAGGGCGTAGGCGGCATTCGCATGGCTACACCCGAGTTTGCCCAGGGACTGGCCGAGGCTTGCAAACGGCATGGCGCAGTGCTCATCTGCGACGAGATACAGTGTGGCTACGGTCGTTCGGGCCGTTTCTTTGCCCATCAGTGGCTTGGCATCCGTCCCGACATCATCACTGTGGCCAAGGGCATAGCCAATGGTTTCCCCATGGGCGGAGTGCTCATCTCCCCCATGTTCGTGCCGGTCTACGGTCAGTTGGGCACCACCTTCGGCGGCAACCATTTGGGATGTGCCGCAGCACTGGCGGTTCTCGATGTCATCGAACAGGAGAACCTGGTGCAAAATGCCGATGAAATGGGCAATTATTTGCTCTCCCAGCTGCGGCAGATGCAGGCCGAAGTTCCCCACATCACTGATGTTCGGGGCCGCGGACTGATGATTGGCATCGAACTCGACGTGCCCCAGAAGTTGGTGCGCGAGCCGCTGATCTACGACGAACACGTCTTCACGGGCTGTTCGGGCACCTCAGTGCTTCGCCTCCTGCCTCCTCTGTGTCTGAGCAAGGCGGAGGCCGACGAATTCCTTGATAAACTGAAAAAAATACTTCAGAAGTTATGAAAATTGGCATTATCGGAGCCGGAGCAATGGGAGGAGCCATTGCCGACGGACTGCTGAACAAGGGAGTGATACCCGCCGCCGACCTTATCGTCAGCAATCGCTCGGCGGAGAAGTTGCAACGCTTTGCCGAACGTGGCGCCAAGACCACGCTCATCAACCGCGATGTGGTGTCGCAGGCCGATGTGGTGATACTGGCCGTGAAACCCTGGTTGGTGGAGGCCGTAGTGGGCGAAATACGTGACATACTGGACGACGGGAAGGTGCTCGTCTCCGTGGCAGCTGGCATCTCTGGTGATCAGCTGGTGGAGTGGACGGAAGGCAATGTCCCCGTCTATGTGGCCATCCCCAACATTGCCATAGCACGGGGAGAGTCGATGACCTTCCTTGCCCCCATCAATGTCCCGGCCAACGGAGCCGACAGTCTCGAGGCCGTCTTCTCCGCAATGGGTAAGACCTGCATCTGCGACGAGGCCCACCTGCAGGCCGGCATGGCCCTGGCTTCGTGCGGCATAGCTTATGCCTTCCGCTACATACGTGCCGCCAGCGAAGGCGGTGTGGAACTCGGTTTCAAGGCCCGGCAGGCGCAGGACATCGTCATGCAGACCCTGAAGGGCGCCGTGGCCCTGTTGGAGGCCGAAGGCTTGCATCCCGAGGAGGCCGTGGACCGTGTGACGACCCCCGGTGGCATCACCATCCGCGGACTGAACGCCATGGAGCAGGCCGGATTCACGAATGCCGTGGTTCAGGGGCTTAAAGCCAGTGTGAAATGAAAAGGCAGCGCATCGTCGTCAAGGTAGGCAGCAACGTGCTGACGCGGCGGGATGGCAAACTGGATGTCACCCGCATGTCGGCCATCGTTGACCAGATAGCCGCCTTGCGTCGACAACAGTACGACGTCATCCTCGTCTCCTCGGGTGCCGTGGCCTCGGGGCGTGGCGAGTTGCGGATTGACCATAGTCTCGACTCCGTGGAGCAGCGCCAGTTGTTCTCTGCCGTGGGGCAGGTGAAACTCGTGGGGCTCTACTACGACCTCTTCCGCGAGTTCGGCATCCACGTTGGGCAGGTGCTCACGATGAAAGAAAACTTCCAGCCCGGCGAACAATACGAGAATCAACGCGCCTGCATGGAAGTGATGCTGGAAAACGGTGTCTTGCCCATTGTGAACGAGAACGACACGGTCAGCGTCACGGAGCTGATGTTCACCGATAACGATGAACTGAGCGGACTGATTGCAGAAATGGTCCGTGCCACGACGCTGGTGTTGTTGTCGAATATCGACGGCGTCTACACCGCTCATCCCGACGACCCCGATGCGAAGCTTATCCGACGGGTTGCGCCCGACAGGGACCTGAGCGAATACATCAGTCCCGAACGCAGTGCCTTCGGCCGTGGCGGTATGCACTCGAAGTATCAGACTGCCAGTCGCATGCAGCAGGTGGGCATCCGTGTGGTTATCGCCAACGGCGAACGCGACAATATTCTTGTAGACCTGATGGAGCGCCCCGATGAGGTGCCCCATACCGAATTTATCCCCGTATGAATCTTGAACAAACCTTTCAGCAAGTAAAAGGTGCCAGCCGTGGCCTGGTGCTGATGTCTGATGAACAGAAAAATCGGGCGCTGATGGCCGTTGCCGATGCCATAGAGGCACATCGCGACGCACTTTTGGCGGCCAATGCCGAGGACCTGGCGCGGATGGAACCGACGAATCCTCTCTACGACCGTCTGCAACTGACATCGGAGAGACTGGCTGCGATTGCCGATGACATGCGCCATGTGGCACAGTTGCCTTCGCCCCTGGGGCGTGAGACCAATGCTCGCGTGCTGCCCAATGGATTGCGCCTGCGCCGTGTGAGCGTGGCATTTGGCGTAGTGGGCGTGGTCTACGAGGCCCGTCCGAATGTAACGTTCGATGTCTTTGCCCTTTGTCTGAAGAGTGGCAACGCATGTGTCCTGAAAGGCGGGCGCGACGCCCAATCATCGAACACCAAGGCCGTGGAGATAATCCGGAATACCCTGCGGGAGATGGGCATAGACGAACATGTCGTGGCCCTGTTGCCTGCCACGCACGAGGCCACGGCCGAGATGCTCAGTGCCGTGGGCTACATCGACGTGTGCATACCGCGTGGCGGTCGGCGCCTGATAGACTTTGTCCGCGACACGGCCCGCGTGCCGGTCATTGAGACCGGGGCCGGTGTGGTGAACACATATTTTGATGAAGAGGGGGATTTGGAGATGGGCCGGAAGATTGTGCTTAATGCCAAGACACGCCGGGTCTCTGTTTGCAATGCCCTCGACTGCCTGTTGGTTCATCGCAAGCGGTTGGCTGACCTGCCCAACCTGGTGGGTCCGCTGGCAGACAAGCATGTCGCCATCTATGCCGACAGCTCGGCCTATGCCGCCCTCGAAAACCGGTATCCCTATCTGGAGCATGCCACAGAAGAAAGCTTTGGAACGGAATTTATGGACTACAAGATGGCGCTGAAGACGGTGGACTCTCTGGAGGAAGCCTTGGAGCACATCGCCCTGTACGGCAGCGGACACAGCGAGGCCATTGTCACCGCCAACAGTGCCACAGCCCGAGAGTTCCAGGCCCGGGTGGATGCTGCCTGCGTCTACTGGAATGCTCCCACATCCTTCACCGACGGGGCGCAGTTCGGACTGGGTGCCGAGATTGGCATATCGACGCAGAAACTCGGTCCGCGTGGTCCCATGGGCCTGGAGGAACTTTGCACTTACAAGTGGCTCATCGACGGTGAGGGACAGGTGAGAAAATGAATAAAATGAAAAAGATATGAAGACATTTATCAACGTAGAAGACCTTGGCAACCTGAGTCAGGCACTGGCCGAGGCACAGGAAATCAAGCAAGACCGATTCAAATATCAGCACCTGGGCAAGAACAAGACCCTGCTGATGATATTCTTTAACAACTCCCTGCGCACGCGCCTTTCTACCCAGAAGGCAGCCCTGAACCTGGGCATGAACGTCATTGTGCTGGACGTGAACGCAGGTGCGTGGAAACTGGAGACGGAGCGTGGCGTCATCATGAACGGCGACAAGAGCGAACACCTCCTGGAGGCCATTCCCGTTATGGGTTGCTATTGCGACATCATCGGTGTGCGCTCGTTTGCCGGACTGAAGGACCGCGACTACGACTATGCCGAGACCGTCCTCAACCAGTTCATCAAGTACAGCGGGAAGCCTGTCTTCGCCATGGAGACGGCCACCGTCCACCCCCTGCAGGCCTTTGCCGACCTGATAACCATCGGTGAGTACCGCCCCGCCGCCCCGGCAGGCAAGGCCAAGGTCGTCCTCACCTGGGCGCCCCACTGCCGTGCCCTGCCACAGGCCGTGCCCAACTCGTTTGCCCAGTGGATGCTGGCAGCCCCCGATGTCGACCTTGTCGTTACCCATCCCCACGGATACGAACTCGACCCCAAGTTTGTGGCCGGTGCCCACATCGAGTATGACCAGCGTAAGGCCCTCGAAGGTGCCGACTTCGTCTATGCCAAGAACTGGAGCAACCCGGGTGTGACCAATCCCGCCGACTACGGCCGGATAACCTGCGAGGATATGTCGTGGACCATCGATGCGGAGCACATGTCGTGGACCAACCAAGCCAAGTTCATGCACTGCTTGCCCGTGCGCCGCGGTCTCATTGTGACCGACGACGTCATCGAATCCCCCGACAGCATCGTCATCCCCGAGGCTGCCAACCGCGAAATCTCCTGTTCCGTCGTCCTCAAGCGTATGCTGGAGGCGCTGTAGTCAGAGCTGTATAGAATATAAACATATTGTTCGCCCAAGAGCCTGAGATGCAATTTCCTTCATCTCAGTCCCTTGGGCGAACATTATGCAATCCATCCATGTGATGGGTGAGAGCTAAAGTCCTTCTTATCCTCCTTCTACGAGGCCAGAACCAAACATTCTAACATCAATTTCCTCAGCATCTACTTGATCTGTCGAGTCCATTTCAATCTCCAACTCCGACACAGCCAGCATGGCTTCTTCGTCAAGGGATATAGTGGATGATGCAGGATGTTGATATATGCGTTTCATAGTCTGTGGGTGTTATGGGGTTCTACTTAACGACTACTTTCTTGCCATTTCGGATATAGATGCCGCGCCTTGCAGGACCGGCAACCTTCACGCCCATGATGTCATACCATTCGGCCTTGGCATCCGGACTCACAAGGGTGCTGACGCCATCAGCCCCATCCAATACGATATTGAAAGCTCTGACGTCATTGTCCGGCAATGCCAGGTAGGCTTTGTTGGCCTTCACTACGCCCGTGTTCATGGGTACAAACTTGTCATCCTTCAGACCCAGGAAGTCCATGCCGTCGGCACTGGTTTCTACATAAGCAGGAGCCAAAGTCCCGACAAGCAGATTCTCGGGCTCGTTCGTACTTGACAGGACGGGGAAGGTGTAGACGCCAGGTTTGCCATGCAACAGCAGGCCTACGCCGCCCTTCACCTCTTCGACTTCCTTGCAATAGATGGTATTCGTCTCTATCCTGTCTGCGATGTATGCCCGGCAATCGTCGGTGGCACCACTGAAGTCGATGGGATAGAGGTAGCAGAAGGTTGCAAACGCATGGTCATCAGGAATTGTTATCTCAACGAAAGCAGCACCTTGGGCTTCGCTAAGTCCTTCAGGTTGTAACACAGAGAGCACATAACTCTTGGAGATGGCGTCGCTGGTTGGCGTCTGCTCCAAAGCTACTTCCACCTGAGTCGTACCAACGGCATTGATGGTGACGCGACCCGTCTCCGGGTTGACGGAAGCCACCAGGGGATTAGAGCTGGAATACGTCGGGACGGCTGGACTGTTGGTCGTGACCTTGGGTTCTGTGAAGTTGTCGCCGTAGGTTACTTCAGCCTTCTCGAAGGAGAACGCCAGGGTGGTGGCATTGACAAACTGCGTCCATGAGGCCGACTTGCCCGATGTACCTGCGAATCCGTCAGCATCGGCTATTCCTGCCGTCTGGACAGTCAGTACATAGAATCCGTTTTCTGCCGTTACCTCTGAAAGGTCAAGTTCGAACTGAGTGCTGCTCTTTGCCGTGATGGCTATGGGAGCTTCAACGCGATTTCCCTGACAGTTCAGCGTTATGTCCTCGCGAGTGAACGTCTCTGCATCGATGGCCTTGTTGAAGTTGACAATAATCTTCTGCAAGGGTTCTGTCAGAACGGTGCTTTCCTCGGGCAAGCCATCGAACGAGGCCACTTCCAATTCCACTTCGGGACGGGGCTCGAAGGTCAGCACATACGTCTCTCCGCTGCTGGCAAAGTTGTCCACAAAGTGCAGGTTATTCTCGTACAGCCAGTCCTTCCCGTCTATCAGCGTGCGGTCGGTCTGCCAGAAATTCCGCAGGTTAATCTCTCTGCCGTCGCTCTGTCGCTGTATGCCTATGAGTTTGGCGCGTCCGAAAGTCGGGTCCGTGATGTGGCCGTAGTTCCATCCCGGCTGCGACGGATTGATGGTCAGCAGATATTCCGTATTGCTTTGTGCTTCGACGGTGGCATTTGCCGCCACACCAACTTCGGCGGTAGTGCCATCTGTGAAGTAGAGCATGTCAGGCGTGTCTGCGGCATCGGTCAGGTCATTCACGACAAATCCGGTAACCTCGCCATCGTCGACTTTGATGCTGCGAATGAGTTCGTGGATGGTCACATTGTTCAGCAGAGACAGGTCGGGATTGTCATAGCTGGTGACGTGGGTGGCCTGTACGTCGTAGTCCGTGAAGTGGCCGAGCAGAGAACTCTGGAACCACCACTGGGCGTAAGCCTGCGAGTGGGCAGGAATAGTGCCGAAGTCGGTGGGAATGCTACCGCCCAGGGCCAGTGTCTTGTCGCCGCCATTGAGCTGTGCACTGAGAATCTTGAAGTCAATAAGCAGCCCTTTCTCGTTATTTATGATTTCCGGCTGGTTGGTGACCATGCGCACATTGGTGGCATCGCCATAGCCGATATTGTTGATGAGCAGGGAGAACTCTGCAGGCTCGCTGGGTTCCACGGCCTCCGTCAGCGGGTCGTCGCCATAGATGTCACGCTGCATGAAGTAGGTGAGGTCGAGTTCCGGCGTCGGCTTGACGGTGAGGGTGACAGGATAAAGCTCACGGGTCACTTCAAGTTCCGTAAAAGGATCGATGTATGAGATGCGACCACCGAAGGAGTATTCCCTCTTCTCTGTGGGAGCAGCATACTTCGTTGGAATAAACAGTACTGTGGCTGTGCCTGTCTGTTGAGCATCCAAAGTCCAGCCGGAAGTCAGATTCAGTTCACCACTGAACCCATCCAGGTTCTCTGCATTAATCTGGAACTCGCGAGAAGTAGCGGTATTACCCTCCGGGTCTTTCACTTCCAGCATCAGGCGAACATCCTTCATGGCTGTCGTTTCGCTGCCATTGGTGACGGTTAACGTACCACGGAAGGCCTGACGCGTCATCACCATTGTCTGTGAGAATTTCAGAGTAACAGAAGCACAAACAGCACTCTGTCCTTCCGAAACATAGTCTTTCAAGTCATTGTAGGCTGCCGTATACATCTCTGCCACACTGTTCCAGCCGGCATCCTTAGCTTCTTGCTCGCACTGTTCCATTTCTTCATTATAGATAGCTAAGGTGTTGGGGTTAACATAATTCTCTATACCCTCATAGCCGCTATCCTGGTACTTCATGGTGTTGTTTACTCGCTCTACAAAAGCTTTCATCATATCATCTGTGGCAACAGCGGGGCGGATGTTTTCAAAGTCGGCTTCAGTGTAAGTGTGACCTTCCTCAAACTCGCCTACGCGGTAAAGTATACTTGCCTGTTCTACATTATCGCATTTCATCCATTCTGGGTCTCCAAAATATTCCTCTATAATCTTATTGAATATATCGGCTTCCCGATACAAGAGACCTTTCCCCTCGGCGTAGTTTTTGGCCGTTACATATCCTCTATTGTTAACCTGGGCTTCAGATGGCGCCCTTCTGCGGGCGTTATTTCCAAACGCGCGGTTCCACCAACATTTTATATATCCGTCCCAACAATCATCACCTATTACAGGGATACACCCTCGGATACCACCTAAACATGCCCAGCCTTTTCCGTATATACATTTATTTGCAAGGTTGTAGGGACAACTAATCTTATCGGGAATAACCTTACTGGCTGCTTCACATGCCAATGCCTCCGCCAATTCACGGCTACAGGGCATATCGCAGAAAGCTTGCCGTAGAATCTCGGGCCATACCCAATCCGATGTCCTGGGGTTAACTCCAGGGCCGGGCTTCCAAGAACGACCATTTGGAGTAGTGGGGCCTGTATGTGGCTTCGGCCTTAGAGTAGTTCTGGGACGATCCGTGTCATCATCATCAATATTCAGGTCTGGCATACACTCGCCCCAACCATTCTGGGCTAACGCCTCTTCCATATTTTTAACCTCGCCACAAACATAGTCATACCATGCATCTGCCAGAACTTGAATGCAATCCAATTCGGGATTTCCCCATACTCTGCGTCTGGCAGGATTAGGAGTTTTCTTTTTGAATAATGCATAAAAGATGTGAGCCTGTTGCGGTGCAAGTACGTCGATGGACGATTCACTCAACATTTCAAGTGTATATCCGTCAGAACACGAAAGGGTCAAATCCACGTTCTGAGCGTTTATCAATCCCTTGTTGGTAACGACAACAGGAATTACACTATTGTCCGCTGGCCGTTCTTTGGGCAACGAGATAATAACGACTGGCTTAGGAACATTAGTCTCATACTTCACAACAGTCTCTACCAGATATTTGTCCTCCACTTCTGTTTCCTTGACATCCCACATATAAGTGACAGCGTTGAAACTAAGGAATACCTGTTGAGCATTCTCCTTACCTGGATCAATAAGGACATTGTTGGAATAAGAATTATGATGCTCTTCCGTAACTGACAAGGTATAGTATCCTTCTGGAAGATCAATAGAGAAAATACCGTTCTCATCTGTCAAGCCTTGTGCCACAACGGCCTGCGTTGCCGGATGTCGAACCACCACGCCCGCACCCTTTACATGTGGCTGTTCGTTGGTATCATAGGTGTACTCGTCCACTACATCCACCGTCAGCGTGCCATGAGCCTCCGAAACAGCTTCTATAGTATAGTCCAATGCAAGTCCTTCACCATTTTCGCAGTTGAATGCAAGGCATCCCGTCGTTGCAACATTCAAGGGTATATCGCTTCCAGGTGTCAGACGGAGAATGAAGGTAGCAGATTCGCCATGCTCCAATGATGCGACCTCTTTAGGTGAAACGCACTTCATCCACTCTACGTCGGGCAAAGTCAAAGTGACTTTTCCCGTATTACCCCGCCCTGTGTTTGTTACGATTATATTGTAGTCGCGCGATGAACCCTTTATCATTGTTGTGTTTATATGGTCTACGTCGGCTACGAGCTTTCCCTGTTGCGAATGACAATAGTAATAGAGGGGAATATCAAGCGTTGCACCTTCTTCGGTGGTTATACGCAAAGTCATGCTTTCCCAATCTGAACCATTGGTCGGGGCGGTGCCTGTCATTGTAATGTTAATGTATGCCTTACCATCTGCTTCGATATGGGTGGGATTGGTAAAGGTGACTTCACAATCAGAAGGTTCTGACAAAAGTTCCACACTCTTGATGACCTGTTTCAGCCGCCCAGGATTAGATATCTCTAAAGTCTTTGAATACGGTACATCAACTTCAATCTCGCAAGAAATGTATGCCGAAGAAACGTTCTTCAGACCTAAGACGTCCACACCGGCTTGTTCGGTGACTAACTCTTCTCCTGGATAGCATGCTCCAATTGAGAAATGCCCCATTTGCATTGTGTATGGAGTCCATTCGGCTCGAAAGTTTCCTGACGCATCTGTCGTAGCCGTAATATATTCACGCAGGCCTTCGTTCATGATATAAACTTCTACGTCAGCATTGGCCGCTGCACTCCCGGTTGCCTTGCCACTAATAATTATTGTCTCACCTTGAAGGTAAATAGACTTATCCGTTTGAGCAACAGCTGTGAATCGTGGCAATAGGTTCAGTGACAAAGGCTCGCAATTGTTGTTAGAGAAGTTCAACTCATTCACTTCATGCTTTTCATTGACCACCGCATAAAGTTCTGCACTTCCTGTCATGTCGGGCATGACTAACCGTGTCGTATATGCAGCGGTATGCCCGACAGCAAGCGGCTCTTTAGTATTAATGGTAGCCATAGGAGAACTTTTCCCCGCCAAATATATATTGATAAATACAGGCGAAGGTGCCTCGGAGAAACCGACATTGGAAACTTCCACCGTCACATCCAGAACACCCTTCGCTTCAACCTCTGCCACGTCCGTAGTAAACGAACTTATTTGCAAATCGGGCAGCGTCTGGTCTGTCACCATAAGGAAGCACGAACCCTTGCTGAATCCCTCGCAGGTGGCGGTGAAGACGGCCGTGAAGGAGTCGTCGCTCACGTCGTTAGACTTGGAGGTCAGCTCAATGGAGGTCTCGGAGGCTCCGGCCGGGATGATGACCGTATGGTCGTACTCCTCAAACATTTCATCCTTGTCTCCGCTGAGCGTGAGGGTAAGGGCCTCCGTGGTGGCAGTGTTGCGGCTTATGGTGAGTGTCACCTTGCTGCCCTCCTTCACGGTGCTGTTCGATGACTTCAGCGTCAGCGCCGGTCCGTCGTCGTCGAGGATGGTAAGCGGAGCAGACACCACACCGGCCGATTCGCCCTGGGCATTGCAGCTACAGGAAGAGATGTACACTGCGGCCGTGATGTTCACCGTGCGGTCACCGTCCACGTTGGCATTGTCGATGGGGCCGAGGTTGAAGTGAACCTCTTCCACGCCCTTGGGTATTTCGATGGTGGTGGTACCATAATAGATGCCGCCTTCGGAATCGTCGGAGAGCTTCACCGTTATCTTGTTCGTGGTGACGCCCGTGCGGCGCAAAGTTGCAGCCACGGCCACGGGTCCCACGCTTTCGCTCACCTGGCTCGGTGTCAGCGTGAGTTCCAAGGCCGGGATGTCGTTGTCCTCCAGAATGACTACGACCTCGCCTTTGTTGAAGTCGGTGGCATAGGCCGTGAACGCATTAGAGAACGTGAGGCTGGGCACGTCGTCGTCATTGACGGTAATTTCTGCGGTCACACTCGTTTGCCCGGCAGGCAGAATGACCATGGCGGGGAAGTTGAAGCGGTTCTGTACTTCACTGGAGAGGGTCACCTCTACGTCCTCCTTTGGGGCACGGGTGGCCGTGATGGTGAGTTGGAAGGTTTCGCCCTCAGTCACCTGCGACTTTGAAGCCGTGAGTGTCAGGTCGGGATATTCGTTGTCCACGATTGTAAACTGTCCGGCTACGGCTTCGTAACCGTTGCCCTCAGCCGACACCTCGATAAGTCCGCCGTCGTCCAAGGTCTCGTTGTCGGTCAACTGTATGTAGAAGTTCACGGCCGACTGCCCTGCGGGAATGGTCACCGTCTGCGGGATGGAAAGACGGCTGTCTGCAGTGGTTGTGAGGGTAAAGGTCTGGTCTTCCGTGCGATTGCCACTGCGGGCAAGGGAGCAGCGGATGGGCTGGCCATAGGTCTCGTCTATCGTGCCAGTCGGCAATTCCAGTTTCAACAGTTTGCTGAGTACGACGGTCTCGGAAGTCGTGGCCGTATTGTCACCGAGGGTGGCCTCGGATTCTCCTGTGGCATTCTGCGGTACTATCTGCACCTGCACCTTGACGTCGCCGTCGATGCCCGGGAAGTCGGACAACTGCAGGCTGACCTGCCGACTGACTGTGCCGCCAGCCTCCAGGACGTCCACGTAATAGGCATAACCCAGGAAAGTGTTGGACCCGTCGGCCTGCACCAGACTTATCTGTTCCATCCATCCGGATTCGGTTGCCACGCCACCGACGTTGCTCACCTGCCACGATACATTCAGAAAGTCGGAAGGCGCAAGCTTTGTTTCGCTCAGCACCACATTCTGCACCTGCAGGTCGGGCCGCTTTATCAGCGACAACGAACTGGCACTGACTTCGGTCAGGGCATTCGTTCCGTCGCGCATGGACAGGACGGCATCCTTCAGTTCGAAGTCGTACTTCGCATTTTCTTCGTAATCATTGCTTACGTACAAGTTCATGGTCAGGAGTTTTCCTGTCCTTGCCTTCAGCGAGGCGTTCGTAGGCGAAAACACCATGCAGAGAAATTCCTGGTTTCCCATCTCGCGCACCGTCACTGTGTGGTCGGTGGCTCGGTTGGTGAGTGCTGCCGAATTATAGTCCAGCCAGCTGCCTTCGGGCACTTTCAGGGTGAACTGCACGGCCACGATTTCGGCTGTATTGTCAACATAGACTGGCAGCGAGATGGTTTTGCCTGGCAGCGAGGTCAGTTCGGGGATATACAGTCGGTTCCCACTCTGGGCGGCCAGAGTGCCGATGCCGAGCATCAGGCTCAGCAGGAACGAGATATAATATTTAGCTTTCATAGTCGGCAAGATTTATTTGATGGTTATTTTACGAGTTCTGTTGCTGGGCGAACGCAGGATATAGACACCTGCTGCCAAGCCGTTTCGGGCAGCTCTGAGCATGGCGTTTCCACGGCCCTGTACCACCACGGCCCCATTCGGCGCGTAGAGCGTCCAAGCCTCCTCCTCGGCGAGCAGTTGGCTGACGGAGGTGACCGCTGGAGCCGAAAGGCTGACCGCAACGGGCTGGGCTTGCTTGTTGGCCAGGCGAACCATTGTCATGTCAACCTGTCCGCCATTCCTTGTGGCAATGACGGTCTCGCCCACAGGTATCTCGGCACCGGCCAGCGAGTAAACGATGCAATGCCCCGCCTCGCTGCTCCGCTTCTCCGTTACCGTGAAGCCCATCTGCTGCAGGTTCCAGTTCAGCATGCCGTCGCCAGAGAAGCGGATGTCGGCCGAAGCCACGGGAACCGTGGTCTCCAGCACCAGTTCGTTGCCGCGCCAGTAGAGGTGGGCGTCCGCGCCTGCTTCCTTATTATTATGCGCGCGCATGTGGGCAAGCTTCCTTACCCCTGCTGGCTCGTCGGCAGCTAACAATACATCCACCATGCGCACCACATCCTGCACATTGATGATTTCGTCCTCGTACAGGTTGGCTGCGGTGAAGTTGAATGTCGAGTTCCATTCGTTGAAGATATAGTTGACGACCATCTGCAGGTCAGTGATATCCACCTTCCCATTGAAGTTGGCATCGCCTTCTGCGAAGTGCAGACATACCTTAAACGTGGAACCACTTGCATAACCTGAATAACAGGTAGCCGTTAGCGTCTCACCGTTCTTTCCCTTGAAGGGGATGTTGTTGCTGCTAAGAGAGAACTCTCCGTCTTGGTAATACAGATATAGTTCACAATCGTCCTGCCAAAACTGAAAGGCGAGCCTTGTTGCCAGACCGTCAGTGGCGCTGGGGTCATACGTGAGCAGGGAGGGCAGCTGCTGCAGGATTGTCTCCAGCGCATCCTCGCCGAGCGTGAAGTCCAAAGTGCGTTCCATCTCTTGGTGTTGCCACTCTTGAGTGGTTGCAGTTGAAGGTAAGGCAGGTATACAGTCCTCAAATTTATTATGGTTGGCTTTCAAATACTCTATTTGCGGACAAATAACGCCAAAAAGTCCTAAATTGCCCGACAAACGGTTGCCGTCGATGTCGAGGTACTTCAGCGAACTGGTCTGCTTGGCGGCAATCATATCCGCCAGTGCCTCTGCAACATCTCCACTAAGTTGGTTGTAATCAAGATACAGGCCTGTCAACTTTGGCAATAGCAGGAAGGCCGACGGGAAGTTGCCGGTAAGTTCCTTTCCGTTCAAAGATATGTAGGTGGCACTGCCATTCTCAAAACCAACCCCTGGCACACTGTACGGTTTGGTCTCAAACTGCCAGTCCGTCAGGGCTCCATCCTTGCCTCCCAACTGTTCGTAGGCCTGGCGCAGTATGGGCATCTCGGCCCAGTTGGCCGCAGCCGCTTCCATGGCGCTGTTCAACTGAACCAGACAATCCTTGATGTAGTTGATGTTGTCAATATCATAATAGCTCCAGGTCAATATCCCCTTTATGGTTTCATTTGCACTGGACAGATTGGAGTGCACCTCATCGGCGAGTCCCTCTGCCATCAAGGCTTCGGCTTTCTGGATGTAGGGGTCCAGGAATTTGGTCAGTTCGTCGCGGGTGGTCTCCTGCAGCGTGGGCCACACCTGATCTATTTGCTCGCCAGTGAGGGACCCATATTGGTAGGCTGCCTGCAGGCCCGATATGGTGGTGGTAATCTTGGTCTTCACCTCATCGCTGAACATCGGCCCGTACTGGTCCAGCAACTGCTGCGTATAATCAATGTAATCGGCCAACTTAACATAATCACTGGCAGAATTCTGAGCCGAGTAGTAAGCATTACGTAAGGTTCCTATAATTGTCCATACCTCATCTATGTCGGTAGATGATTCCAGGACTGTCTGGGCCTGAGCTACCGCCTGGGCCAGAGCCTTTTTCACTGGGGCATACATGTGGGCCGACGCCAGAAATGCACTAACATCCTCCAGCAGACTTGTCAGTTCTGCCTTGGCTTCGTCCAACTGTTGTTGCTTGATGTCCGTGTCGTCCTCCACGTCCCAAGTCACACATAGTTCCGTGAGGTAGAGGGCCCCGGAGACCGAGCACACGCCTACGTAGGCATAGTCTCCCGATACCTCCAGTTCCGTAGTCTGTCCATAGACGATGGTGCCCAGTAGCGTGCCCTGTTCTCCTTCGCTAAACAGCTGCGTTGCCGATGTGTAGGGAGCATTCGCACCGTAGACATTCAGCGTGCGGCCTTCGGTCGTGGCACTGTTCCAGGTCACGGCCACCCTTTTCAACTTTCCGGGCGAAGCCGTGGTCACCACTCCGCTATTTTCGTTTCTGCTACGCAGTTGGATGGAAGCATTGCCACCAGCGCACTGTCCGGCATAGCTTGCGCCCGAAATCAGCACAATGCCGCTGAAGTCAGTATAGGTGGTGGTCGTGATTCCCGTGACCGACTGGTTGAGCACGTCCGTGACATCGGCGGCGCGTGCAACGGTGCCAACGAACAGCGTCAGCAGCATTGGCAACAATCTTCTGATGAGTGGATAGTGTTTCATTCCTTATATTTTTTGATTTATTTGTCCGTAGTATTAGTTATTGTCGGTGAAATAAAGGCAAATAAGTAAGAGTTATTGGATAATACGCGACAAATTTAAGAATTATTCACATATCACACAACTTTTTCTAAGATTTTTTTCGATTTCTGCTTCCGATTCCCACACACCTGCGACGGATGTCGGGCTATGGCAAGCCTTAGTCCATAAAACAAAAAAATCCCCGAATCCATCGACGGATTCGGGGATTTTTTTTTGTATCTTTTCTTACGCCTCGCCCAGGAAGTCGCGGGCCCGTTGCAGGGCCACGTCGATGTGGGGGCACATGTCGTGGACCAACCAAGCCAAGTTCATGCACTGCTTGCCCGTGCGCCGCGGTCTCATTGTGACCGACGACGTCATCGAAGTTCCTTTACACCGATGAGTCGGAACATCAAGGGGAGATTGAAAGGTTGTGGGAGAACAGACGCAAGCGACTGGCAAAATGAAAAGAACTGCGGCATCGCGTCGCAGTTCTTGGCATTGCATTTTTACAAAAGGAGGTGTGTCAAAAATGAAGGAAGTGCGCTACGCGCAGTAATCGAGTTCTACTCGCTTCGCTCGTCGAAGAAATCTTTCAAATCTATCAAAAATCTTTCAGTCTGTATATCAAGACCTTGATTTGTGAGATTTGGTCAGATTTGTATGATTTCTCGCCCAAAGGGCGACTAAACTTTTATTTTGACACACCCCCACGTCTTCATTATTACCACTCGTCGTCCCAGTCGTCGCCCTCGTAACTGCGGGCACGGGCATCCCCCGTGCCGCCGCCGCGGTAGCTGAATCCGACATTGCTGTCGACTTTGTTCATTGGACTGCCGCAGATGATACCTTGCTGCTGCAGCTTGACCACCCTTGTCGTGGGTTTCTGATAGGTTATCTTTTTCATAGCTTTTATTATTTTATCACTACCCGTTTACCATTATTTATATATATGCCGCGCTGCGTGGGCTTGCCAGAGAGTTTGCGACCGTCAATCGA
>ODAJ012128785.1_pt1 | contig 50002 bp, 53 predicted proteins | sample 1539241 | NCBI WGS metagenome assembly ODAJ01 (sample SAMN02144231, study PRJEB22623) | gut metagenome | biome: sheep rumen | host: Ovis aries | place: New Zealand | reverse complement strand
GTCCCGGTACTGAGGCGGTAGATATCTCCGCCCTCCTGGTCGGCTGCGATGAGCAGGGGAATGCCGCAGGAGCTCCCAAGGGCTGCCTGCTGCATCTCATCTGTCAGGGCTGCGGTCTGCCGGATGCTGCTGATATTCGTGCCGAAAAGCGCGACGCCGCCGAAATTGTGCCGGCGGAGAAATGCCTTCTGGGCCTCATTCAGAGCATAGGTGTTGGAATAGTTCCCTCCGTCCTCTTCCCAGCAGCGGAGAGTTACCATCATCATTTGCTCCAGCTTCTGCTCCAGTGTCATTTCGCTAAGCATCTCGCTGACGGTCCTTTCGTTTTTTTCTTCTTCGGCTGATGCGGTAAAGCACAGTGCTGAGAATGCCATTGCTGCCGCACTCAGTACGGCAAGGAGCCTTGATCTTTTCATCTAAAAACAACCTCTCGTGCTATTTTCTTATTTCTTTGCTTTTCTGAACATATACTTTCTGGCCAGGCCGATGCCTATCTTATACGGCAGCGGGCGCAAAGCCTTGTCTGCCTCCTTCAGCTTTTCGCGGATCGGGAGCTGCTGGGGGCAGTGCCGCTCGCACTTTCCGCAGCCGATGCACTGAGTGGCAAAGGCTGGTTCTTTGGTGAGCCCTACTGTCTGTGCATACTGGAAACGCCCCTCGCTTTTTGACTCAATGAACATGGCGTTGTAGCATCTGAACGTTCCGGGGATATCAACGCCCTTGGGGCAGGGCATACAGTAGCGGCAGCCGGTGCAGCCCACCTTTTCTTTGGCTTTGATCGCTTTTGTCACCGCTGCTAGCACGGCTCTGTCCCGCTTGGTGAAGCTGCCGGCCTTTGCAAGAGAGGCGGTGCGGCAGTTTTCTTTTACCATTGCCGCAGAGTTCATCCCGGACAGAACCACTGTAACCTCCGGCTGGTCGAAGAGCCAGCGGAAGCTCCATTCCGCCGGAGACCAGTCGCGTCCGCTTTTCTCCATAATGCGCTTTGCCCGCTCCGGGAGCATATCCACCAGCTTGCCGCCCCTGAGAGGTTCCATTATGACCACAGGTATGCCCTTGGCGGCGGCAGCCTTCAGGCCCTCAGCTCCGGCCTGAGAGTGCTCGTCAAAATAGTTATACTGTATCTGGCAGATGTCCCAGTCGTAGTCATTGAGTATTTTTAGAAAGTTATCGGTATTGCCGTGATAGGAAAAACCGATATTGCGTATCTGCCCCCGTTTCTTTTTCTCTTCGATCCACTGGATCACGCCCACATTTTTCAGCTTTTCCCACATTGCTATGTCGGTGAGGTGATGCATAAGATAGTAGTCGATATAATCGGTCCTGAGGCGGGAAAGCTCCTCGTTGAAATACTTGTCCAACTGCTGGCGGCTGCTGATAAGATACTGGGGCAGCTTGGTGGCAATCTTCACCTTATCGCGCATATTATTGCGTTCAAAGATCTCGCCTATTGCGGCTTCGCTGCCGCCGTAGATATAGGCGGTGTCATAATAGTTGACTCCCGCTCTGTAAGCCCGGAGCAGTTCCTTTTCCGTCTTGGCGATGTCGATCTTTCCGCCCTTTTTGGAAAACCTCATACATCCGTAGCCCAGAAGCGAAAGCCGGTCGCCGTGCCGGTCATTCCTGTACTGCATACATTGCCCTCCTTAACTTTATGTGAGCTCGTTCCTTGTTAAGAACATTATACAATAGAACCGTAAGGCTGTCAATAACAGAGCCGATGAACGTAAGGGTCAGCGGCGGGTCGCAAGGCTATGTTTTGCCTTAATAGCCGTCAGACCGCCTGCGAAATGAGTATAACGCACATCCACCGCCGCACCGGATACCGCAAAAACTGTGGCAGCTTTGAGGCATACTATGATGAGGGCGGTATATATCCGGGAGAAGAGAGCTTGATTATACAGCGAAGATATGGTAAAATAGCCTTAAAAATCCGGAGGTGAAAAATGAAAATGGAAAAGAAGATAAAAACAAAAGCGAAATTGATCTGTCCGCTGCTTGCGGCATTGGTTTTTGCTGCAAACGGTGCTGTCTCCGCTTCGGCTGATTACGGCCCGTTAAGAGAGGTCAGGATAGACAGCGGAGCAGAGCGGGGAGCAGGATTTGTCTAAGTCAACAGATCTTTTACTACCGATAAGGGGACATATCAGCTTATACTCACAGGCCTCAAGGAGGATAATAAAGAGGCTGTTGTCAAAGCTATAGCAGAAAACTATGATCCTGATTCTTCGGACGGTATCAGGCTCGTTGACGATGCTTTCCCGGACTGCGAAAAATATCTGACATCCGGTGATCTTCCCACGGATAGCGATATCATGCTTGAATATGACTCCAAGCACTGCTGGGCAGGTACTGTCTCAAATATGCTTTGGATCTCAGGCTGGGCTGACGGCCTCAGCGACCCTGACAGGGGGCGGAGGTTCGGTTTGGAGGATCACATCTTTGAGTATTTCAACGAACATTTTATGGATTCTGGCAGCGAGATATACGCAGGAATCGACTGGTTTTTCATGGGAGAGGCATACGATGTCGGCCCGTCGGTAATTGCTCCTGTCAAAGACTATAACAATCCGAATAACGGATTGATAAAAGAGTTTGTAAGCACCTTCGCACAAAAGACCTACGATCTGACAGAGAATACAGGGGACATCGAGGCTCTTCTGCGCCTTGACCTTGAAAGTGATGACCCCGCAGTTATAGGTGCATCTATCGGAGATACCTCTGACAATACTGTTACCAGTTCTCTTCACGCTATAACGATCGCCGGTACAATAATCGATCCGGAAGCTGAAAGCATTGCTGACAAATACAAAGCAGTCATCATTATCGACAGCGACAACGATTCCTGCCCGGAGATCCTGCCGGAGGACCCGCAGAACGTTCCTGCCCCGGAAAAAGAAGCAGACAAGGAAGTATCTGTCTTTTTTTCATAGCTCGCTGTATAGGTCATTTAACGTTACTGAAATAATACTGCTGTATCAGCGCTGTACCTTATTGTCTGCTTTCTTTTCGTTGAAACGATCAAGCACCGCAAGAAGATCGTCTGTAAGACGTTTTCTGCCTTCTGCCCATATTTCATCAGGCATACCATAGAAAGCCTCTGCAATGCTGCCGGCAATACAGGTAAGAGTATCGCAGTCTCCGCCGAGAGATACCGCTGTACGAATGACATCCTCAAAGTCCTGTCCTTCCATAAAGGCAGTATTTGCTTCCGGGACGGTCTGCTGGCAGGTCTCAACATGGTGGTAGGCAGGTCTGATCTCATCGCAGGACCTGGACAGATCATAGCCGAACTCTCTGATAATGCAGTTTCTGATCTCTTCCTTGCTGCTGCCGTTTCTGGCGAGGAATATCGCACTTGCGACCGCTTCTGCGCCCTTGATGCCTTCTGGATGATTGTGGGACACCGATGCAGTAAGAGCAGCAATATGACGAGTCGTTTCCAAATCGTCGAACAGCCATCCTGCAGAAGCTACTCTCATTGCTGATCCGTTTCCGTAGCTTCCATACGGCTCAGGATCCTTTTCGTGCAGCCATCGGATAAACATACCGCCGTATCCTGCGTTAGGATACTTCTTTCCCCACTTCTGCATAGATGCGATAAGCGCATCTGTGATAGCCTCGTCAGTCTGCCCGATAGTATCAAGCAGTGCTTCGGCGACCGCAATCGTCATAACCGAATCATCTGTAAATCTCGACTTCCGGCTGAAAAGCGGGAAGTCTTTTGTTTTGCTGCCCCTGTCAAACTCATAGGGTGCGCCGATCATATCACCTAATATTGCTCCGATCATATACGGAACCTCCTCTCCTTTGATGATCCCAGTATACCACATATAATAGAAGAAGTGGTCGTTTGTCAGACGACAAATGAACCACTTCTGAGATCATTCACCGAGAATAGGCTGTCCATATTTGAAAAGGATAGCATTTATCTCGAAAATATCGTATATTCCGTTGTTTACACAGTATGTAATGATCAGATCAAATTTGCTGCTTGGAGAAAATGCTATTCCTGCTCTTGAAAGCAGATCGAGCATTGCCGGCAGATCGAGCTTCAATGCGATCGCAAAAGCAACGGCTGTTTTCTTCTTGGGTGTGTAATCGACCTTACAGCGTATACTGGAAAAAACCTTTCTGTCTATATTGGCTTTCTTATATACAGTAACATCATCCATACCGCTTGCATCGATCAGCTTAAAGAGCCTCTGCTGGAAAGAATCTCCGGCATCATCAAGTATCTGGTCAAGGCTTTTGTTTTCGCGTATAGCTGATGCGGCGATGGCCTCATCAGCGCTTTCCCTTATATGCTCCGGATATTCCAGCCGCTCTGCTTCTCTGCGTCGGATATATCCCGTATTTCTGTACCTGCCTGAGTATTCTTCCTCACGAAGTAAAGATACATTGTGTTCGTCTATATACTCGTCGATATCACCAACCAGTTTTCCGGACAGCTCAAAAGCTTTACTGTCAAATACGACCAGAATGACCTTCATATCATGATACAACAAGAACCTGCTGATCGCATTCAATGCGATACTCAGAGCTTCATCCTTCGGAAAGCCATATGCGCCCGTAGCGATCAGAGGAAAAGCTATACTGTGAGCAGAAAGTTTTTCTGCAATAACAAGTGATTTTTCATAGCAGGAATGCAAAATATCTCGTTCGCCGTGATTCCCGTCGATCCAAGCCGGACCTACAGTATGGATGATATACTTTGCAGGCAGATCAAAGGCAGGTGTTACCGCTGCCTGCCCGGGCATGATATTTCCGATTTTCCTGCGTTCCGCTAAAAGTGCATCTGAGCCGGCAGCTTTATAGACAGCACGATCAGTTCCGCTGCCTGCCTTTGGCTGGGGATTTGCAGTGTTAACAATGATATCGGCTTTTACCTTTGTAATATCGTTTCGTATTATCTGAAACGGCACTTTATCATCACCGCCTTATGCTAAACAGATTATGGGTGAATTGAGAATAAGCCTTTGAACTTATCCGCAATACGGTAAGCAGCTGCAATAACGTACTCAGGAGGATGTTTTTTGCTGTTATCTGATACAAGATCATCTTGGATGCCCTGATCGTGAAAGGGTATACCGTTTTCGTCGGTATATCTCAGTGCATCGAGCACATTTTGGCGAAAACATCGGGAATAGCCATAATATGTTTCGCTTCCTGATATAGCATCTGCAGCTTTTATTATAGCACAAATCCCGCAATTAGTCAATCAAGAAGCCAGATCCTATTTTTCGTTTAACAGAAAAAAGGTATACGAATACCATAGAGTATCTGTATACCTTTTCTGATAGCCTTCTTTCGGTTGTGATCGTCAATTTATCCGAAAAGCTGATCTATAAAGTCACCGTCAAGGTTGAGGTCAAGATCGAAATAGCTATCGCCATCTTCTTCACCGTCATCCTCACTGCCTTCCTCTGCGCATAAGGGCTCATCGTCATCGTCGTCAAAGGAGCCAAAGCCGAGATTAAAGGGATTTTTTATGCAGCCATCCGGGCTGGCGCTGCGTATGATCTCCATTACCTGCTCGTGGGTGAGTTTACTGTCTGTACTGTTGTAGCAGTTTTTATCATTGCCGCTGTAGCAGTCAACTGTGATCTCCAGTCTCTCCAGCAGATCATAGACCTGATCTATCTCGTCCTCATTGGCAGGAGCGTTTTCTATATCTTCCCAGGTCTCTTGCAGGGCGGCATTGGCCTTGGCTGCTGCGATGATCTCTTCGTTCTCGGCGTCGCTTGCGGAAGCGCTTACAGCTGCAAAAGCTGACATTGCTGTAACTGCTGCGAGCATTGCAGCGATCTTTCTTGTAAATCTTCCGGTGTTGTTTTTCATGGTAAATGTCTCTCCTTTATGTTTCTGATTTATTGTTCGAGGGGGTTTTCCTCTTCTGTGATCCCATAATAACATACCTGCTGTTACAAATGTCTTACAGAAAACGGGGATTTTCAAAAAACTTGAAAAAAATATTTTTGCACGAAAAAAAGCGCCCGCAAGGGGCGCTTTGCTCTACTATAATAGTAGTCCTTTTATTTTTTGCTCCGATACTTGAAATGAAATGTGATGCCGTCAAAAGATATCAGTTATTTCATTCCTTATCATGCTGCTGTGTCCTTGCGATTAAAGCGGACGATCAGGAAGCAGAGAAGTGCACCAAGTGCAGCGGAGCCTACACAGGAGCCGACCATAACGCCGGTGCCGACTACCGAGCCGGCAGCATTGGCCTTGTCAGCAGGGAACTTGTTTGAGCCCTTCTGTGCGATGATGTCGGCGGTGATAGGATCGCCGGCCGCCTTATCCGTGGTGGTGTAGAGGGCGAGCCACTGCCTGCCGACGTCGCCGTTCATATCGCCGTAGGCTTCGAGGTCTTTCTTTCCGAAGCCCTGAGCTTCACGGTTGCAGAGCGTGCAGTCATAAGCGGTGTAAACAAAGCGCCCCAATTCATCTGTGGATTCATGGACGATCTTGCGGGGAATGGGAGCATAGTCCTGATGATAATACTGATAGAAATCATATATAGTAACTACTGCCGTACCTATTGCAAGAAGTGCGCCGGCGATACAGAGTACTGCACCTGTGATCTCCCATTTGCCGCTTCTTCCCGTGAGCCATTCGGCACGACTCTGATCCTGATCCCTGTTTATTACCTTTGTCGGATCTGTTGAATCCTTGACCGCCTGGTTATATTCTTCGACCGCCGATTTATAACTGCTGTCCTTGGTAAATGATTCATATTTGCTCGCAGGCGAGACTAAATCGCTATTAAGATGAGAATCAGACATTCCTGTTTCGATCCAGACTTTTTTAGCTTTATTTGCCGGATTTGAAAACGTATCAAATAATACGCTCTTAAACTTGCTCTCGGCAGGACTGTTGTTTAGCGAGCCGATACCTTATACATCAGATCTCTATAAGCAGATAAGAGGTGTTTCGTTGCATAAGCGGCAGAGATGCAACAATGTGTTGAATAGGCGACACAAAAGAGAAAACTGTTGCAGAATATGATGCTTTCCATAAAAAAATCACCCGCGCCTTAGGGGCGGTACTCATATAGAAGTTTTGCCCCCAAGCGTTTATGCGCTCAGGGGCATTATATTTTATACGGTTGCTAAGATAAATCAGAAGTTAGCACCTTAATATTATTTCCATAGCTTCATTGATAATTGTTTCAAGATCGTTTGCACCGTTGATCACATAGTCGGAATTCGGTAAAATTTCTGTCAGCATCTGAACATAACAAACTCTTGCAGCATTCAAGTATGTATTCATTTCATTACGAATCTCATCAGCAGAAGCCTCTTTCATATCTCTAAGCACTCTACGAGCCATTGCGATGTCTAACGGCGTATCAATAAATATACAGCAGTCCAGATAATCTTTCATCATTTTATTCTGATATGCAAAGGGATAATCCAACAGCAGATAATCATACTCTCCACTATTGATAATCCTTTCAACATCTGCTTTTAATGGTGACAAGTCCCATACATTATAGAATTCCTCAGCTTTCGATACCCATTTGGTGAAATCATCAGGTTCTCCGTCGAATGAGTAGTCATCAAAGTGAAGCGAGGTTGTCCTTGGTAACCTATCTTTAATTGCATTGACAACTGTTGTTTTCCCACCTGCTGTAACTGCTCCAATTGCTATTATTTTCATTGTATGCTCCTCTAAATCCCGGTTTATATTCGTAACAATTATAGCATAGCATTGCTGCATTGTCAATAAAAACGCCATAGTACTTCTGACTGTAAATCAGAAATATTATGGCTTAAAACTTCTATATGAGTATCTTTCTTATAGGTACGGGTGATTTTTGATATTGCCGTTTCAGCCTTTCATCAGGCTTACCGGCAAAGTGCGAATTTCACTTCCGTTTTCACTGCAACTCGAACCAGGAAACTTCACCGAGCTCATTGAACATCACCTGCGATGAGGAATAGGCTATCTTCATCTCGACCGAGTCCTTCTCAGGATCGCCGTCGAATACGCCGTAACAGTATCAGATGCTGAAATATGCCGGAGCAGGCTGTAATGTAATGAACAGACAGGAAAGAGATAGTAATGAAAGACAAAAGCGCCCGCACTTCTTGTACGGACGCAGACTGTAAGGTATTTATGATATTATAAAAATCATTTGAGGTTCCCGCAGCGGCTTATGATATAATCCTTAACGAACTCAAAGTCCTCCGGTGCGGCGTAGACCTGATTATGCTGTAAGGTCTGGTTCACCTTGATCAGATTCCGCTTCGGATAAGCTCTGACCTTTTTCACCATTGAAAATTCAGAGTACATTTCATTTCCGGTTGAGGTCAGTCCGACACCCATCGTTGTAGGGCTTTTCGCCGCAGCGCCGGCAAGGAAGGCAGCTTCTGAGATCTTCCGGGCTTTGGCTGCCTGTGCTGGAAGCTGCGAGTGTTTTATGCCCTGCTCGTCCATTTCAAAATCTACGATGTATTTCCCGCCCATAATAAGGGCATAGATCAGGAAGCCGACCGCCGTCAGAACTGTCATTCCCAGCAGGACGATCCCGAACACTTTCAGGTTACCGAGAAAACGGTCGGGAAAGAAGTCATCGTTTTCGATGAGATCGATGATCGTGATGAAACCGAATATCCCGATGATAATGAAGAAAAAGATTTTCCAGACAAGCAGGAATACTGTCGGGTTTCTGAAGAGGCTCATCTCAAATCTCCAGCGGTATTTCCCGTCCTGCCCGAGAGTTATGTTATTGCTTATCCTTTGCCCCTCCGGCACCGACCGTGGTGCGTTCACAGATGCGCCGCAGTGCTTGCAGAACAAAGCATTGTCGTTTATCTCGCCGCCGCAGTTATTGCAGATCACAGTTGCCGCCTCCCTCTTGTTTTGATGTTTCTTACAGGTATATTATACCATATCCTTTCAGTAGGGTCAACTTGTTTCCTCCCAGGCGGGCAGAGACCTGCACTGAATTTATTGCTAATTGGTTATAACAATAATATAATTCAGACGGCAAACCGGCGGCATTCTGAAACAGCATCATGAGAACACGACCGATTACGGCTGTTTCGGAAGATTGTATTTCTGCATATCTGAAAAAAGCTGGGGCGATATACTATGTTTGAACTAAGGTCTTTTGCCTTAAAAAGTATATCCGGATCGCAGCGAAATAATTGTTTTGGATAAAGCGAGAAAAAAGCACAAACAAAAACGCCGCAAGCAGTACCTTGTGATACCGCTTCCGGCGAGGCTGTCTGTCAAGTATTCGCTCTTATTATTCCTTATTTCGCTGTTCTCTTTTCCTGCGGCGCTGTTCACGGTTGTTTGCCTCTGATGCGAACACTTCTACAGCTTCATCGGTAATGTCATCTTCCCAGACGTATCCTGTTGTGACCGTTTTTGCCCAGGGACAGAGCTTCTTGTAATCGGAGTCCAGGATCACAGTGTAGGGCGGACCGCAGCGGTCGTTGACTGTCATATACAGATGTCTGCCGCCTTTGTATATCATGCCTACCGGCATATCGACGTCAGGGTCGTCGATATGATCGTATATTTCTTTGGTGATCTCAAAAAGATTATGATTGATCCCGCCGCCGGTCTCAGCCGTATAAAGCCCGGTCTCCGGATCATAGCAGCATCTCCAGCCGTTCCCTTTTTTGAATTCCATAGTACACCTCTATAAATCAGGATTTGTGTGATTGACCGCTGAAATTACTTACTGTCTCATTTCAAAGACATCACATATATCTGGCAGGGGTTTGCCTCATCCCAAAGGAGCGGGAATACTTCCAGCTCCCTGAAACCGCAGCTTATGTAAAAAAGATTAGTCCTGTCATAATCCTCATACATTCCCATCTGCACAGTCTTGACCTGCATAAATTCGTATCCGTCAGCCCTCGCCGCTTCTTTAGCCTTTTCCACAAGCTCCCGGCCGACACCGTTTCTGTGGTATCCCTTCATTACTCCCATAACGGCAAGCTCAACAGTTGCGTTCCCTGTTTCCTTAAGACATAAAAAGCCTGTGATATTACCGTCATTCTTAGCCGCTAAGAAGGTCCAGTCAGCGCAGTCCCGGATAAAACCTTCCCGGCTGTCTTCGACCTCAAACCATTCGGTCAGGTCCTCAAGCACCTTCCTTGCGATCGCTCTTTTTTCATCCGTGTCATTTATTGTTATGACCATCCTTTTCTTCTCCCTTTATTATTTCTGTGTTTCGTCGGGATAATCCCAGAATCCGCCGGTGTGGAAATTCTCGTTTCCCAGAGGCTTTGCCGTCAGCCTGAAGATCACACAGCCATCCGGACACACAACGGTTTTTGTGTACTTTCCGTCACCGCCGACTCTGGTAAGATCGCCGCCGCTTCTGACAGCTTCCATCAAGGGATACAACATCATCATTGTCTTTGAACAGATCCCGTAACCTTCTTCATTGACCGGACATCCATAAGTGCATTTATATACATCACCGATCTCTTCGCCGTTACGGCAATATCTTTCTGTATGGTCTCCATGCAAGAAGTTAACTACTTCAACCGTAAATTCATATTCTTCTTCATACCATTTTTTCATAATTCCTCTCCTTTAGTAATCTGATCTAAAGCATAATTGATTAAGCCAACACCGCACGACCCGCGGCTGACGCCCGGCTTTTATACAGTATATCATATTCCTGCCGCCATTTCAACCCCTGTATGGACATTACCTCGGAGCCTTTGGCGGTCATCTGATCTCGCTTTACAAGATCGGCGATATGTATCTCAATGGGATGAATGTCAGGAAAAACGAGAAGGAAGCCTTCAATATCTATATGCACTGTCTTGATACTATGACGGATCAGGCAGCTCCCATCGTGGCGGGGCCTGTTCATCTGCGGCTCGGTAAGATGTTCCTGTATGGTCTCGGTGTTGAAAAAACTATAAAAGCGCGCTCATCTGCTATCAGAAAGCGGAGGCGTTCCTGTACGACATGGTGGCAGACGGCGATATCAAATACAGAAAGAGCCTTGAAGCAGCGATACGCGGGCAGGCAAAGGTCAGAGAATTGCTGCTTGAAGAGCTGCCTGAGGATAAATGGTTAGAGGATTAGCTCCTTGCTTATCAGGGCAGTCCCGGATGATGCACATCCATATACTGCTTCTGTGAGCCGGCATCAACATCCGGGCAGGGACAGGCTCAGGCTTCCAGATATCGAACTTTGATGATCAGGCAGGAGCTCTGATATGTAATAATACCTGACTGACCGGAAAACACCGGGCATAGAGTCATATCTTCCGTTACCGGAGGATATGGCTTTTTTTCTGAAAGGTCTTGACAGGAGCAAAAATATGCAGTATAATGCATATATAGGTAACATACTGCATATTAAGGAGGGGGCTTATGTACGATTTTGAAAACATGGATCAGCGGCTGATCGCTTATGTGAACATCTTTATCTGTGCAAACCGTTTGCAGGCGATAATGGATTCGGGATTTGAAGACATAACTGCAAAGCAATGGCTTGCGATAACGATGATAGACGCATTCCCGGAGCCGCCGACTCTTAAACAGATATCCGAGCTTTCTGGTGTCACTCATCAGAGTATGCGGCAGATCGTTGACCGCCTTATCGGGAAGGGATTTCTGAAAGTTATCCCCGATAAGAAGGATAAGCGGGCGATCCGCCTTGTAAAGACCGAGGCTGCCGAACATATCCGCACCAAAAAAGACGGGCAGGATATCCGTTTTGTTTACAAGCTGTTTGAATGCCTGACCGAGGAGGAAACGACCGCCTACTGTTCAGCGCTTGAAAAGCTATGCAACAGGCTGAATGAGCTGAAAGAGGAGAACGATGCGTAAATTCGGTACCGGAGAGATCCTATCTGCCGCTGCCTTTGTTTTATTGTGCATATAATGCTGCGCGGTGTGCTTTTGTGGCAGCTTTCCGTTCTTCTGATCGGTATCATTATAGTTGGGATAATGATGATGTTCCGGACAGCCAGCTCATTTCGGGGCCAGACTTCTGACACCTGTTGTAATTACCAAATCCGCTGTATTCATTATGCCGGGAATATATGCAGCAGTACCGGCAAAAAAAGATATAAAAGACCATAGGATAAGGAGAATACTATGAAAACAATAGTTGCTTACAGATCAAAATCAGGTTACACAAAGAAATATGCCGAATGGATAGCGCAGGAGCTTGGCTGCGATATCAAGGAAGATCCCAAGATCTCGGACATCCTGGGATACGATACTGTCATCTACGGAGGGGGTATGTATGCAGGCGGTTTTAACGGAGTCAAGCTCATTACCAAAAATCTTGACAAACTGTCCGGAAAAAAGATCGCGCTGTTCGCGGTAGGTTCAAATCCGGGCAGAGAGCATGAGATGAAGGCCTTCTGGGACAGGGTGCTGACTGCCGAGCAGCAGAAATATATCGGATGTTTTTATCTTCGAGGCGGCTTTGATTTTGACAGGCTGACAGCCAGAGACAAAGTGCTGATGAAGATGCTGAAGGTCAAGCTCCAGAAAACAAAAGAGCGCACCGAGGACGAGCAGGGAATGCTCGATGCCTACGACAAGCCTGTTGATTTTTCAAACAAGGAGAATATCAGGCCGCTGATCAATTTTGTCATGAAATAACGGTTCCTGACCGGGCGATGCTCTCCGTATTTTTTGCTATTATCATATCAATACGATCAGGAGTCCGGACAGACATAGAAAAATGAATGCTTTGAACCGGATCGACATATCTTTCAATGAGAAGAAAGACAGCAGACCTCTTATTGATTCTTCTTTGAGAATAATAATGAACAGTAAGTAATACGAAGACATGGACGCTGTGCAGCTTTGCAAACGTCCATGTCTCTTTATGCCTCGAAAATATTCAGATCTCGCCGGATTTTGCTTCGGGAATCAGCCTGCCGCCGTCGATACGGTAAACAACATCCACCAGATCAAGCACACGGGTGTCGTGCGTTACCATGACAGCCGCCTTGTTCCGCTTTCTGACCTCGTTCCGTATCATTTCAACTGCAAGCCGTCCGCGCTCTGCGTCAAGGCTGGCAGTTGGCTCGTCTGCAAGTATGACATCCGGGTCATTGATAAAAGCCCTTGCGATCGCTGTGCGCTGTTTTTCACCGCCGGACATCATTGACGGGAACTTGTCCCGGCAATCGTCGATCTCAAGCTCGGACAGCAGCTCCCGGATCTTAACTTTTTCACGCATGGACTTTTCCTGCACGATAGCAAGCTGGTCAGCAGTTGTCAGATATGGAACCAGGTTGTGGCTCTGGAAGATGAACCCAAGCTGCCTGCGGCGTATCATAGTTCTTTCGCTTTTAGACGCGTCAGTGACATCTTTCCCGCCGATCAGAACATTTCCGCTGTCAGGAGTGAGCAGAAGCCCTGCAACAGATAAAAAGGTGCTTTTTCCCGAACCGGAGGGCCCGACTATCGCTGCAAATTCGCCTCTGCCGACAGTCAGAGATACCTTGTCGAGTATCACACGCTTTCCCGAACCGTCCCGATAGGATTTGCAGATGTCTTTCAGTTCAAGTAGTTTATCGCTCATTCCTCACCGCCTCCTATCGCCTTCATCGGGTCTATGCGGGATATGTTTATCACCGAGAGCATACTGCTTAGTACCGATATCAATACGAAAGCCGCAGTTACGGTAACAGCATTTGGCACTTCGAGATAGAACGGCATCTTTTCGGGCATTGCCGCTGCCATTGAAAAAGTCAGCGCAAGGGATATCAGTGCTGCAAACAGAGAGATGATAAGCACTTCACTTATGACCATTCCTGCAAGCTCGGTATTTTTCATCCCTATCGCTTTCATAACGCCGAACTGCTTTTGTTTATGCAGGGTCAGGATGTAATTGAATATCCCGATAATGACCGCCGAAATGATGACCAGCACCCACACGATCATAGTGATCGTCAGATGTTCAGCCGTATAGGAGGGTATTTTTTCAATGATCTTCTGCTTCGGCACAACCTCCAGACCGTTCCCCTCAAAGCCATAGTCAGCATTACCCTTTACAGCTATCGCATGAGGTATATGTTCATACATAGGGTCAGAAGCCTGCCTCAGCCTTGTGTAGCTGTCAATTGTGATGTATCCCACAGATGTGTGACCATACATTCTGTCATCGACAAAGCCTGCCACAGTGAATGAAAGGCCTGTGGCGGGATCCTTGACCGTATCTCCGAGAGAGATGCCATCCAGCTTGAAATCATCATCTAGCAGTATCGGGTCCCGGGCTGACGATGCGGCAAGACCTGTCCCCTCGATGGTCTCAGGCTCGATAAAGCTGCCTGCTTCTACGGCAAAATAAGTGATATTCAGCTTTTCGCTATGGCCGTCTCTGATGATATACATTCGCTGGATATCAAGGGGCGAGGCTTGTATGCCCTTCGCTCTCAGCTCGTCAAGCACGCTCGTTCTGACCGACGAAACCGTGATGAGCTGTTCTGCCGAATCATCGACGATAAAGCTGTCTGCATCCATAGTCTCAATAGCCGAGGAAACAGCTCTGCCGAGCCCCGATGCAAGCCCCGAAAGGAACAGCACCATAAACATCAGCAGTATCAGCAGCAGTTCGATCAGGATGTATTTTTTCCTGCCGTACAGTATTTCTTTTAAGGCATATTTCATAATCCTGCGCTCCGTATTTACAGCGCTGATGTTTGTGCGCCGTTTACAATGATCTGTGCATCGCATTCCATAACAGGATCCTCTTTGATGATCTCGCCTATGCTGTCAGCGCTTATCCTGCCGGATCTGGGATTCTTGACCGAATCAATATGTCCTTTGATATCCGCTTCAACATCGGAGTATTCAAATGAAAGGTCGCAATCTGTCATTTCGCAGTCTATGAGTTTAAGATCCTTGCAATAGCACAGCGGCTGGGTGCCGATTATCTTACACCTTATCAGGGTCAGCCCCTCGGAGAACCACGCCAGATACTCGCCCTTTATGACTGAATCCACGACCATGACATTTTTAGCGTGCCAGAAAGCGTCTTTCGTATCAAGCACAGAATTTCTTATGATCAGATCCCTGACATATTGGAATGAGTATTTTCCTTTGAAGTCAAGATCATCTATCTCGATATCTCCGGCATCGAGAAAAACATACTCCGATACGATACTGCTGTGCGATATTTTTGTCCCGGATGTTTTCCAGCCGAATTCCGGCGACTCTATCCTGCAATCGCGAATGACCGTATTCTTACATTCTCTGAGCGCCTTTACTCCGGTGATATCGGTGTTTTCGATCACTCCGTCGTCGGAATACCACAGCGACGCTCTCGTTTTTTCGTCAAGATCTGAATTCCTGAGCTCATATTTTTTTGCGTGCCAGATCGGGTAGCGAAGGGAAAATGTGCAGCCGTCTATGACGATATTCCTTGTTTCCTTGAGCACAGATTCGCCGTCGGCAGCTCCGGCAAAGGTACAAGCCTTAACAACAGTATCCTTTATATTATATAAAGCTCTTTCCTGGTCGAAAGTTTTGTTCTCTATCAGATTCATTTATCGTTCTCCCTGGATCAAATTTTTTTCAGCGGATATTTTTCAGCCGGCGGCGGATATCTTTTTTCAAGCTCAGTAATATCATCTGCCCCGGCAGGCTCAAAAACATTTTTCATATTATTATTCAGATGCAGAATACTTGATGTCTTAAAGACCGTAACTGTCTTACGTTCTCTTATGACAAATGACAGCATAAGCGATTCCGGCGTCTTCTGTTCTTTTTGCGCGATCCTTTTTACCGCTTCGTCGCTTGTGACCGCTATCCTTGAATTATGCGAATTGCAGAGGGGAGAGTATGCCATAGTCAGCACATCGTGGTCGATGCACCAGGGTATCAGGTCGTATTCCGCACCTCTGTCAACAAGGTTATACAGGATCTGATCGCAAAAACAGTTCGGACCGTTGCTGCAGGCAAAAAGCGCTTCCATTTCATGAGTGTCAAAATTGGATACGCCCCAATGCCGTATCATCCCCGACTTTGCAAGCTGTTCCATATTATCGACCATATCCTGCATATCCACATTGCCTTTCCAATGGAGCAGATACAGGTCGATGTGATCGGTGCCGAGCCGTTCAAGAGACCGTTTACAGCATTCGGTATAAAGCCCCTTTTCTGCATTGCAGGGAAGGATCTTGTCAACTATAAACAGCCTGCTGCGGTCATATTTTCTGATGATACCGCTAAGTATCTTTTCGCTGATACCGTCGCCGTACATTTCAGCAGTGTCTATAAGCGACATCCCATACTCGTCTATGCCGTAACTCAATGTCCTGAGCTCCTCTGACTTCATTGAGCCGTCAAGCCTGTATGTCCCGAAACCGATGAGAGGGATCTTCTCACCTCTGTGAAATAAGTATTCCATAAGCAACACCTAAAGCCTAAACCTTATTGATTTTTTCCTTGCCCTGCCTTCCTCCCGGACGCTTCCGCGGGAACTGTCGGGTCGTTCCTCACGAACTTCCGCATACGGCCAAGGGCTACTCTTGCGGCGGAATGTCATCGAAGACAACAGACAGTTGCCCGCCATCTTTATATATCTCCGATCGCTTCTTTTGCAAATGCCCTGACAGCTTTTATGTCCTCATTATCCGGATGCCCCGAATGGAGTGCAGCAAATTTGCCCCTGCAATGAAATTCCTTATCCGACAGCTTTACACCGTTTTTCTCAGCGACTTTCCTGATCTGAGAATAAGTGGATCTTATCATAGCCGCAGTGCTGACATTGAAGACAGTCCCTATCTTATCCTTGTTATCAGATATGAATTTCTTTACCTTGCCGTCTGCGCCCGCCAGGTAAACGGAATTGCACAGAAAAAGTGCATCCGCTTTTTCTGTCAGGAGAGCGGAGATATCCTTTGCCTCAACGGACAGTTCTTCGGCAATAGCATCAGCGAGTTTTTTTCGTGTTTCCCGTTTTGGTGAAATATCTGACAGCGATCTTCATAATATCAGCTCCTTAAAGCAGGGTTTTAACGCAGGCTTCGACCTCCGCCACATCTGCGGTCGGTTCAAATCTTGCGGCAACGTTCCCCTCACGGTCAATGATAAATTTTGTGAAGTTCCACTTGATATCCGGCTTCTTATCCCAATCGGGATCAGCCTTTGCAAACATCTCCTCCAGCAACGCCTTGTACTGATGTTCGCCAAAGCCCTCAAAGCCTTTCTGTGATTTCAGATATGTATAAAGCGGCAGCTCGTTCTCGCCGTTGACATCCGCCTTTTTCATCTGCGGGAATGTGGTGTTATAATGCAGCGTGCAGAATTCGTGTATCTCATCGTCAGTTCCCGGTGCCTGCCCGCCGAACTGGTTGCAGGGGATATCCAGTATCTCAAGCCCCTTGTCCTTGTAGTCGGAAAGGTCAAGCGTTTCGCCTTTGCCTGTGGTGATCTTATAGTCGTAGATCATAGCTGTCCTCTTTATAATATAGACTGCCGGTGTCCTGCCTCACTGCTCCGGGAAACTCTCTGCATCTGTCGTGCCGTGCATCCGTCCTGGTCATCGCAATTGCACTGATCCCGGCTGCCGATGGTATGATCCCCTGCGAACCTGCGCAGTTCATACTGCTTTCTGTACTAATTATATCAGGTCGGCCCGAAAATGTCAAATTATGTTGTAAACATAAAAAGCGCCTCCGGCCGGGCGCTTTATAGTATCTCTATATCCGCTATGTTTCTTAACTCTATCATTGTATTCCCGACGGTCATATTCCCGAACACCCTGTCTACATTCATCACGATGCCTTCCGCCGTAACATACCGCCCCAGCCGCTTATATGCTTCACTGTTCGGATCGTTGCAGGCAACATAGTAAGTGACCCGCACCGTGATGTTTTTCTCCTTTGCGGCTCTGCTGTCTGTTATCAGCTCACCAAGAGCGATGATCTTTTTGTCAAGCTCCTCGCAGTCGGATTCGCATAGCTCACGGCGCTTTGTGTACTTGATCTCCTTTGAGGAGACCGCATCACCGAACCCTTTCAGGGCGTCAAAGGGGCTGAAGATCTTGGCGCGTTTGCCGACATTCATACTCGGATGCTTTAAACAGAATGTATCGAACATTTCGTGCCGGGGGCGGCCCTGCGCTGCGATCCTCGCATAGCGGAAATCCGGCGGCATCTGCATCTGCCCGATATCTGTGTAGTGTCTCATTCTCTCACCTCTATGCTTTGTGCCCGCCGATCTGTTTGTTGCGTTCAAGAGTAGTCGCCCCTTGCAGGAGGTTTATCCCCTTGAACACCGCATTTGCCCCGAAGCGCACTCTTACGTCCTGCATAGCTCTTTGCAGGGATTTTTCTTTCTCCTGCTTTTCGTAGTCGGTGAACATATCAAGCTGGCAGACCCCATCGTCGAGCCTGACCTCTTGTGCGCAAAGACCGATGCGCCGATAAAGAAGACGGTGATCTGTCCTGAGGTCAAACGATAACAGCAGCGGTTCGATCATATCATTAAATACATTTGTAAAATTGTTCAGCCGGACTGTGCCGACAGAGTGCTTCGGGTGCAGCCGCCCGTAGAAATCAATGCACAGCGGGCCGTCATATTGCGGGCAGTATTCAAGGCTCTTGTAGTCATAACTCACCCACCAGGAGAATATCTTTGAGGTCAGGTTCTTTCTGAACAGCTCGATGCTCAGCACATCGGTCATCTCCGAAAACACTATCCGTGCCTCGTCGTACTTATACGGCCGCGGCAGCACCTGCCCGTTGGAAAGGCTGTGGCTGCTGCTTTTGTAGCTCTTGATGTCCTTCATCGTGACAGGCTCGATGCCCCAGGCATGGTCGATCAGTATCTCGCCGTCAATGCCGAAGGCCCTGTAAAACCATTCCTCGTCGAAAAGCGACCGCTCAGCGATATCGCCCATTGTGAACATATATGCCTTTTGCAGACGCTTCGCCTTGCCTGCGCCGATCTGCCAGAAGTCGGTCAGCGGGGTATGATCCCACAGCAGATATTTGTAGCTGTCCTCGTTGAGCTCGGCGATACGCACGCCATCCTTGTCGGGCGGGGCTTTTTTGGCGACGATATCCATTGCGATCTTTGCCAGATACATATTCGTCCCGATGCCGACAGTAGCGGTTATCCCCGTAGTCCGCAGCACATCGCGGATCATCACCATAGCCATTATATGGGCAGGATGCTTGTGTTCGCGCTCGGCCTGTGCCTCGTAGTGGTGCAGATACCCTGTGCAGTCGATGAAGCACTCGTCGATGCTGTAAACATGGATGTCCTCGCTGGCCACATACCGCAGATACACCGAGTAGATCAGCGCCGACACCCGCTCGTACTCCGCCATCCGGGGTACAGCGATAATGTAATCTATCCTGGTTTTATGGGCTCGCTCATACAGCGCAACAGCCTGCTTTGCTTCAAAAAGCCGCGGCCTGCTTGGCACGCCTATTGCTTTCAGCGGAGGAGACACCGCAAGGCAGATCGTCTGATCGGAGCGGCTCTCATCAGCCACCAGCAGCCGCGCTTTCAGCGGGTCCAGCCCGCGAGCGACACACTCCACCGAAGCATAAAAGCTTTTAAGGTCGATACAGATATATACCCTGTCCATAGGTCCACTCACCCTCCAAATCGAACATTTGTGCTAATTGAAAGTATATCACAGAACGTTTGTTTTGTCAAGACAAATGTTCGATTTTTTGAGTCGGAAATGGATCGAAAAACGCAGACCTCCTATGAACCGGATCTGCTCTCTATATACCAGCTATGGAGATATCATCGGCTCGGGCTCTTGCTGAAAACAGATATAACGATAATGGGAATTGCCTCTGGCTGCTGAGAAGGCCGCAGCTTACTCGGCTGCACATTCCCGGGAACTCTGCGCAGGATCAAAGATACATCGCAAAATGCAGATACAACCGATGCTTTTGTGATAAATGCCTAAATACACAAGCCGGAAGACAATGATTTTGTGGCTTGTTAGTAAACAATGTTCACGCATCTTGACAAGCCACCTGAATTGTGATATTCTATATATGTGAACAGTGTTTATCAACGATGAAGGGAGGTCTGCATATGCCGAGAGATAAAACAGAAGCGCACGGAAAAATCATCGCAGCGGCAGTCAAAGAGTTTATGGAATACGGCTTTGAGAATGCGTCTATGCGCAGGATAGCATCCGAAGTCGGGCTGACAGTCGGTGCGCTTTACAGGCATTTTCCGAATAAAGAGGAGATGTTCGCAGCCCTGCTCGAACCGACGATCGACGAGTTAATGGCTAAATATCAGGCGTTTGTTGAACGGGGCTATGAGGTCATGAAATGCGGTGATGTGCATAAGCTGTGGGATGAGAGCGAAAGCGAAACAAAGTGGCTGATGAGCTTTATCTATGAGCATTTTGAAGCATTCAAGCTGCTGATCTGCCGTTCGCAGGGAACCAGATTTGAGAGCTTTGTTCACGATATAGCGCTGCTGGAGGAACGCTCAACGCTTGATTATTTTGAGCGCATGAAGCAGTACAACATGACCGTCAACGAGCTTTCACGGCAGGAATTTCATATGCTGGTGACGGCAAATGTGTCCGCTCTGTTTGAGGCGGTCATCCACGATTTCAGCCGTGAGGAAGCGATGCATTATGCGGAAACGCTGGATGCTTTCTTTTCGGCAGGCTGGAAAAAGATACTCGGCATCTGATGCCGATTTCTTTTGTATGACAGTTAGCAACAGCTAACTTAACAGGAGAAGAAATATGGAAAAAACAAAAAAGCGCTCTGCAATCAGTTGGGTCATTGAATTCGCAGGGCAGAAGAAACCAAATTACATTTTCAGCATCCTGCTGGCGATATGCAAGGTGTTCTGCGGGCTGATGCCGTATCTGTATATGGCGGATATCGTAGGCAAACTGCTTGAAATGCACGCCGGCACGCTGGAAAAGGATATGTCGCTGCTGACGGCAAGCATCATAAAAATGGCCGTATTCTGGCTGCTGAGCCGGGTGTTCCACGCGATCTCGACGACGCTTTCCCATGCTGCGACCTTTGAAGTGCTTGCGAATATCCGCCGACAGCTCACCGAAAAGCTGTCAAAACTGCCGCTGGGCTCTGTGCTGTCACAGTCCAGCGGAACATATAAGAACATTATCTGTGAGCGTGTTGATTCCATCGAAACGACCCTTGCACATATCATTCCCGAAGTGCTGTCCTCTGCATTCGTGCCGGTCGCGCTTATCATTTACATGATGACCATCAACTGGAAGCTGACGCTGATATCCTTCGTCTGCGTCCCTGTGGGCGTGGGATTCTTTATGCTGATGATGGTCGGCAGCAAGGAAAGTTATGAAAACTGTGTAACAAAAACCAAGCGGCTGAACGATACTGCCGTCGAATACATCAATGGCATAGAGGTCATAAAGGCCTTCGGCAAGGCAAAGACATCATACGAGAAATTCGTCATCGCAGCAAAAGAGGGTGCGGACTGCTTCATCGACTGGATGCGCCGCTGCAATCTCTGGCAGAACATCTCGCTGCTGATAATGCCGTATTTTCTCCTCGAGCTGCTGCCCTTCGGCGCGAAGTTTTATATGGACGGAAGTGTCTCAGGACAGGATCTCCTGATGCTTATCATTCTCTCCCTCGGCCTTGTATCTCCTGTTATGGCCGTCGCTTCCTATTGGGACGGCATCGGGAAAATGGGGACTATCATCGGCGAAGCAACTGAAATACTGGAGCGCGAGGAGCTTGTCCGTCCCGATACCGTTAATGAAAGACCTGTCGGCACAGATATCGTTCTGCACGATATGCATTTCGGCTACAAGGATGAAGAGATACTCCACGGCATCAGCTTGGATATCAGGCAGGGCACAGTCAACGCACTTGTTGGACCCTCCGGCTCAGGAAAATCGACTATCGCAAAGCTGATCGCTTCTTTCTGGGATGTGAACAGCGGCAGCATAACCTTCGGCGGTGTGGATATCCGCAAGCTGCCTCTGGAAGAGTATAACCGGAATATCGCCTACGTTTCGCAGGATAACTATCTGTTTGATGAAACCATAATGGACAATATCCGAATGGGCAGGCCGGATGCGACCGATGAAGATGTCATGAATGCAGCGAAAGCCTGCGGCTGCCACGATTTTATAATGCAGCTTGAACACGGCTATCAGACTGTGGTCGGCGGTGCGGGCGGACATCTCTCCGGCGGCGAACGGCAGCGCATTTCCATAGCCCGTGCTATGCTGAAAAATGCCCCGGTCATCATTCTCGATGAAGCGACTGCATACACCGATCCCGAAAATGAAGCGCTTGTGCAGTCCTCTGTTGCAAAGCTGGTACAGGGAAAAACGCTGCTAGTCATTGCACACAGGCTTTCTACTATCGCTTCTGCCGACAAGATCATACTCATAAACAGCGGCAAAGTTGAAGCGGAAGGCACGCAGGAGCAATTGCTCGCAGATTCGCCGCTGTACAGGCAGATGTGGGAAACACATATATCTGTAAAGGAGGGTGCATAATGTTTACAACACTCAGGAAATTCTTTGCATTCTGCGATGAAGGGGACAGAAAAAAGCTATACCTTGCCATAGGGCTCGGTGTGCTCAAAGCGGTATTCGCTGCACTGCGCATCTCGGCAATAGGTGCGGTGGTAATGGGTATAATTGATGATGATATGACAAGCAGAAATATATGGATCGCCGTGGCTATCCTTGCCGCATCGGTACTCGGACAGCTTCTCATCAACCTGAAAACAACGATGCTGCAAACAGAAGCAGGTTATCATTCCTGTGCGCAGAAGCGTATTGAGATCGCGGAACATCTGCGTTATCTGCCTATGGGTTATTTCAATGACAACAGCCTCGGTCATATCACCAGCGTAACGACAAACACAATGGAAGCACTTTCTGATGTCGCAACCAGAGTGGTCATGCTGACAACGCAGGGCATCCTGACAACATTCGTAATCACAGCTTTTGTTTTTGTTTTCGACTGGCGTATCGGATCGCTGCTCACAGCGGGCGTCGGTATTTATGCTCTGATAAATTCAGCAATGCAGAAAGCCACACGCAAGGGCGCACCGGCTCAGCAGAAAGCAAACAGAGAGCTTGTTGCCGCAGTCATTGAGTTCGTGCAGGGCATTGCTGAGGTCAAGAACTACAATCTTGTCAGCAGCCGTGCAAAGAAGCTGGAAGCGGCGATCAAAGCTAAGCAGTACGGCGACACTCACCTTGAATATGCTGTGATTCCGTATATCACCTTGCAGGAAATTGTCACCAAAATGACAGGCGTCCTGATGTGTGCGGCATCCGTGTATTTCTATATAAACGGCAGTATGTCGCTGCTTTATTGTATCATGATGATGGTCAGCTCGTTTATGATATATGAAAGCCTTGATGTAATGGCGGGGTTCTCAGCGCTGATTCGCAGCGTTGATATTTGTGTCGATCAGGCGAACGATATCCTTTCCATTCCTGAAATGGATATTGAGGGAGCGGAGATCACACCTGCAAGTCATGACATCGAGCTGAAGAACATCACTTTCGCTTATGAGAACAGAACGATAATCAACGACGTTGACCTTAAAATACCCGAACGCACCACAACGGCGATCGTCGGCCCGTCCGGCGGCGGAAAGACCACGCTGACAAGCCTTATGGCGCGTTTCTGGGATGTGAAAAGCGGCGAGGTGCTGCTCGGCGGTAAGGACGTGAAAGATTACAGCTTTGACAGCCTGATGCGAAATTTCAGCTTTGTGTTCCAGAGGGTGTATCTGTTTGAGGATACTATTGCCAACAACATCCGCTTCGGTGAGCCGGACGCGCCGATGGAAAAGGTCATTGATGCGGCGAAAAAAGCACGCTGCCACGACTTCATTATGAGTCTGCCGGAGGGCTACGATACCGTGATCGGTGAGGGCGGCGCAAGTCTTTCGGGCGGAGAAAAACAGCGTATCTCCATTGCAAGAGCGATAATGAAGGATTCACCAATTATCATTCTCGATGAAGCGACAGCGAATGTTGACCCCGAAAACGAAGCCGAGCTGACAAAGGCGATCGAGGAACTTACGAAAGAAAAAACGATCATCATGATCGCGCACCGACTGAAAACAGTCGAACACGCCGATCAGATAATCGTCATCGACGGCGGAAAGATCGTGCAGCAGGGCAAACACGCTGAGCTAATGAGTCAGGAAGGCATCTACCGCACATTTGTGACAGACAGGCAGAAAGCGGCAAGCTGGAAGCTGTAGGCCGATGTCCATTATCCTCTGCCGAAAAGCCTGCGGATAAGGATCGCCTGTCTTTAATGGCTTCGGAGCCCTGCCGTACTTTTGCTATACTTGACTTTTCACATTGTATATGATAGAATGGGTGTTAAGCCGGGCACCCGGGAAATAAGCGTTGATAAGCTCTTGTTCTCAGTATCGGAAGAATATATAGGGATGTTATATCGGTAATGGAGGTCAAAATGAGGATACTTGATGGAAAAGACTACATTGATGAGGTGAAGGATCTCATTATTGAATATACATCCCGCCTTGGACGTGATCTGTCGTTTCAGAACTTATCTGAGGAGCTTGACGATCCTGCTTTCAAGTATACCGCCCCGCAGGGCGAGCTTCTGATTGCTGAAGATGATGGTGCCATTCTCGGAATGGCAGCTTATCATCGGCACTCCGATACACGATGCGAAATGAAACGGCTGTATGTCAAGCCTGAAGCCAGAGGTATGCACCTCGGAGAAGCTCTTGTTTCCGAGATTATTTCTCACGCCAAAAAAGCCGGATATAAGGAAATGGTACTTGATACGATCACTCCGCTGCAAGCTGCAATCAGCTTGTATAAAAAACATGGTTTTGCAGAGTGTGAACCGTATTACAATAATCCTATGGACGATGTTGTATATATGAAGAAGGTGTTGTGATCAACCCGATCGCACATTCTTTTTTACAATTGCGCTGCGCTCCGGACAGAGATATCCCTGCAGGATGGCCTTCGCTTTTTTCCAAAAAAGCATTATAACACACAAGAACGTGAGGCGATCGTTTGCTTCACGTTTTTTGTTTTTCGAGACACAGACGGCAGGGAATGTGCTGGTCAACAGCACAGCAAGGGGATAAAGATGCCTTCATAAACATATCTTACAGCTTTCCGCCTACTCAGCTTGCAGTTTTCACATAGTTTTCGTCAGTTGTTAAAGTTCAATTAAGGTCAGCAGAGTATCATATAGTCAGAACCACAAAGGAGGCTGATCTTATGAACAACACTAAAAGAATTATCATAACAGTCGCGGCGATATCAGTGCTTTCGCTTGCATCCTGCGGAAATTCGGACAGCAGCAGGAATCCCTCCGCAGATACATCGTCAACAGCCGGATCCCTGACAGTGCCGGAAGCAGACATCAGCAAAGGAGGGACTTCTGTAACAATATCTTCGGAAGCTGATGAAATGACAGAACAGATGACCGCTCAAACATCTGAGAGCGATACGTCCGGAACTGATGATGTCTCTTCTTCGGATGCGGGCGTATCCGGGATCCGGATACTTGAAGCGAGTGCTGACAATACTGCTTTGTCCGCCAGAAGTGCAACAGTAACGATAGGCAGCAAGAGCATTGATCTCAGCGGAGCGTATATCGTTGACGGAGTTGACGCTGAGATCACAGGAGGAACATATGCTTCATCAGAAAGCGACCAGAATGTCTTTCTCGTTATCAACGGCGGCAGCCTGAAAATATCAGGCGCAGAGATAGTCAAGACAGGCGATGCAAGCACCAGCGACGCCAAGCGAAGCAGTGATGTTTCCGACGACTACAATTTCTACGGGATAAATTCTGTTATACTCGTAGTCGGTGAAGGAAGCTCCGCCGAGCTTACCGACTGCACGATCACCTCGGATTGCAGCGGCGCAAATGCGGTATTCTCGACTGCGGGAGCGACTGTGGATGTCAGAAATGTAAAAATATCCACTACAGGAAATTCCTCCCGCGGAGTTTATGCGACTTATGAGGGAACGATCAATGCAGATCATGTCGATATAACTACCAGCGGTGCACACTGCGCACCTATCGCAACTGACAGAGGCGGCGGATATGTTACCGTCACGAATTCCAAAGTACAATGCTCCGGAGACGGCAGCCCCTGCATCTACTCGACAGGAGAGATTAAGGCAGAGAATGTTGTCGGCGTATCCACCGGAGCGCAGGCTGCGGTCATTGAGGGCAAGAATTCTATCACTATGACTAACTGCGATTTCACCGTCAGCGGAGGAAACAACGGCGTGATGCTTTATCAGAGTATGTCCGGCGATGCTGCGGACAGCGATGCAACAGCAAACTGCTCCACCCTCACTATGTCGGGAACTACTATCCGCAACGGAACAGACGGGCCCATGTTCTACATTACAAACACGACCTCTGTGATCGATCTTAACGGCGGCAATGACCTTGAATGTTCAAACGGGCAGCTCGTTAATGCAGCGACAGGGCGCTGGGGCAAGGACGGCTCCAACGGCGGGAACCTCTCGCTGAATATAAAGGGCGACAGCATATCCGACAGTGTGACCGCCGATGATATAAGCTCTGTTGCTGTCAATATTCTTGACGGCGGTGAGTTCACCGGAGAGGCCTCGGGCGAAGTAATGGTGGGATAAAATAACGATATATCCGAAGGAGCCGTGGCGATCGGCTCCTTTTTTCGCAGGATCATCTGAACAAGCTGCTTTCTGCGAGGCGGCAGGAGCAGTTATCATAGTAAAGAAGGAAAAATGATCTCTGCTCTGAGATCATAATGAAAGACAATGACTATTCCTGCTGTTACGAAACCGTAAAATAAACGATCCTCCTTGCATAGTTCCGTCGGTTACGCTCTCTTAGAAAATAAAGGGGCTGCTGACAGCTCAATATACGACAAAAAGGCTGCATTTCAATCATGCAGCCTTTTTGATGATCCAAAACATTTTTTATCTGCTCTGCCTATCCTCTGCCGGGTCTGTGCCTGTGGAAAAATCCCTGCTTATTATAGGGCTCCGATCTCACTTCAAGTACAGTATAGCCTGTGTCTTCAAGGGCGGAGTTTATAACGTCGGCTGAAAACTCCTCTTCAGAGATGATGACCGTCTCGCCCGTCTTGTGTGATGACTTGACATTTTTCACCGGGAGCTTTTTTCGTACTGCATCGTTGACGTGTGCTTCACACATTGAACACATCATGCCGTCTATCTTTACTGTTGTTTTAAACATTGTTATCCTCCCCGGGGAGATAATTTCTCATTCCGGCAAGCGCTGTCGCTATCGTGGATGAGTTGTGCAGGAGCGCTGACATTGTCGGCGTTATCATACCTGCCGCGCCGAGGAGCATCAGCAGGGAGTTGAAGCCGATTATGAAGCGGTAGTTGCGGCTGATACGCTGCATCATTCCGCTGCTGATCCTCCTGAGTGTCAGCAGGCAGCTCAGATCGTCAGCGGAAACGGTGATGTCAGCGATCTCCCGGGCTATGGCAGCCCCGGAGCTTATGGCTATTCCGGCATCTGCTTCCGAAAGGGCAGGGGAGTCGTTCACTCCGTCTCCGATCATAATGACCTTGCGCCCCTGCCTGTGCTCGGACTTGACGAACTCCGCCTTGTCCTCCGGGAGCACCTCGCAGCGGAAATCGTCCACGCCCACCGCTGCAGCGACTGACCGCGCTGTCCTTTCACTGTCGCCAGTCAGCATTACGACCCGGCTGATACCAAGCCCGCGCAGTCCGTTGATGATATCACTCGCCTCTTCACGCAGCGGGTCTTCAATACAGATGACCGCTGCCAGCTTTCCGCCTACTGCAAGGTAAAGGAGAGAGTATTCCTCCGGCAGCTCGCTGAACTTTTTGAGATCGCGTCTGAGTACCTTGCAGCCCTCGTCCTCAAATACAAAATGATAGCTGCCGATGACAGCTTTTTTGCCGTCTATCCGGCTGGAAATGCCGTGAGCGACAACGTACTCAACAGTAGAATGGCGCTCCTCGTGATCGAGCCCGCGGATGCGTGCTTCTTCGACGACGGCATTGGCTATCGAGTGGGGGTAATGCTCTTCAAGACAGGCTGCAAGGCGCAGCATTTCCTGCTCATCGTTGTTCCCGAAGGGTATCACCTTCGCAACGCGGGGAGTGGAGTGAGTAAGAGTCCCTGTTTTGTCAAAAACGATGGTGTCCGCCTGTGAGACCGCTTCGAGGAATTTTCCGCCCTTGACGGTGATCCCACGGGAGCCGCATTCCCGCATTGCGGTAATTACCGAGATCGGCATAGCCAGCTTCAGCGCACAGGAGAAATCAACCATCAGCAGCGACAACGCTCTGGTGACGTTCCTTGTCAGCAGATAGGTCAGCAAAGTGCCGCCGAGACAGTAAGGCACCAGTTTATCCGCAAGGGTGGAGGCACGGCTCTCGGCCTGTGATCTCAGCTTTTCGCTTTCCTCGATCATTTTTACTATGCGGTCATATTTTCCGCTGCCGGTGGTCTTATCGACACGGAGCACGATGCTGCCGTCCTCAACTACAGTCCCGGCATAGACATAGCTGCCCTCGCTCTTGTGGACGGGCAGGCTCTCGCCGGTCAGTGAGGATTGATTGACAGCGGCATCGCCGGAAAGCACAACGCTGTCAAGGGGAATCATGCTGCCGGTGCGGACGACTATCTCATCACCTTCGTTTATATCCGTAAGTGGTACCAGAACATCTCCCTCCGGCTTGTGGAGCCACACCCTGTCAACGCCCAGAGACATCACGCTCGCAAGCTCATCGACGGATCGCCGGCGTGTCCAATCCTCCAGCATCTCGCCGATGCCCAGCATAAACATCACCGAAGCGGCGGTCTTATGCTCGCCGCGTATCAGCGAAACGGTTATCGCTGCCGCATCAAGGACGGAGACATCCAGCCTGCCCTTTGAAAGGGATGACAGGGCTTCTCTCACATAAGCCGAGGCGTGAAACACTGAAAGTGCGAACCGGATCGGCGCCGGCAGCAGTAGCCTCCGTATCGCCCGCCTTACGACTGCGCCGACAAGCCTTTCCTCGAAATCCCGGTCAAGCATCCGGCCGGTGTGCTCCGGAACAAGCGCCTGCGCTGACTTGTCATTATAGGAAAACCTGGCCAGCGCCGACACTACCTCAGCACGGTCGCCCGTATAAACGATCACAGCATCGCCGGTACGGTCATAGACCTTGGCGCTGCGGACAAACGGCTTTGAACGCAGGTAGTATTCAAGGATGTCAGCCTGAGAGAGTGTCATGTCCGGGCGCAGGATATGTACTCTGATGCGCCCCCGGCACTCGTGAAGTATGCTGCACCTCATTGCTCTTCGCCGCTCTCGTCCTCGATGATGCACGCATCTGCGTCGCTTCTGGCGCGCTTTTCCTCATTGATGAGCTTTGCCTCTGCAAGGATATCTCCGCAGCATTCCCGGGTCTTGGTGACATCCTTCATAACGCTTTCCTTAGCTCTCAGAGCAGCGGCAGCGGTGTGGGCGTAGACCTTCTTTGCATCCTTGCTTTTAAGGAGCTTGAAGCCTGCTGTTCCGAACAGCGTACCTCCGACGAACAATGCGATATGCTTTAATGCGATCATTCCGATCATTCCTTTCCGTAGTTTTTTCCTGAGCCCCGGACAGAAGGTGTGTTCTGCCCGGAAGCTGCGGATAATAAAGGATAGAGAGATTTGTTAGCTATAGCTAACTCTTGCCTGTTAAATATGTTAGCCCATGCTAACGAGCATATTATAGCACTTTTTTTACAGCTTGTCAAGCATAAAACGATCTTTCGGCAGAATTATCCCGCATTTTCTGATGTCTGCGGAAAGAGAGCCATCAGATGCCGCTCCTATGAAAAGGTCCGTTCTTCCCCGGAGTAATAAATCAAATACCCTATTTAAAACCCATAAGCTGCGGAGGGTTTTAAATAGGGCTGGTTCATAAGCGCTTGCAGTTTCTCTGAGTCAGATATATACCGTCGTTTCGGAGAGAGGCTTTCTGCTGGTGTGATTGGGCAGCTGGCCTGTACCCTCTGCAGCATAGCCGAGGTCGAGCAGCATAAGTATTTCCTCATTTTCGGGCAGCCCGAGAGCTTCCGCCAGCTTGTCAGGATCGAAGAAATTGAGCCAGCAGCTGTCGATCCCCTCGTCGGCAGCAGCGAGTATCATATGAGTGGCAACAATGGCTGCATCTTCAACACCGGAATCGCGTTTCTCGCCGGGGTAGGTGAAAACATTGTTCCTGTCAAATGCGACGACCGCAACTGTCGGTGCGCCGTAGCGGCAGGGCGTGAATTTGTCGATCAGCGCCAGCTTTTCCGCAGACTGTACCACATAGATCTTCTGCTCCTGCAGGTTCTTTGCTGTGGGAGCAAGCCTCCCCGCTTCGAGTATGGCTGTCAGCTTTTCCTGCTCTACCTGCCTGTCGCCGTATTTCTTGCACGAATAACGGTTCTTTACAACTTCCTTGAATTCCATAGTTGTTTCCTCCTTTTTCAGAACGGATAGTCCTCGTTAAGATTGGTGATAAATCTGTGTCCGTCAAAGTCAAATCGTTTCTTTTCAAACAGCTCCATGAGTATCTCTGCGGCTTCGTAGGATGAAAGCGGAGCCGGGTTGTCGGCTCTGCCTTCGGTGCGGATCCAGCCGGGGTGGATACAGAAAATGTTTATCGATCTGTCATCCATGAAGGTGTTGACAAGATTCATAGTCGCCATATTGAGCGCTGCCTTCGCCATGCCGTAGTCGATCATATTGGTGCGGTAGCATTTTGATATGCTCCCGGCCTCCGAGGATATGTTCATTATCAGTGCAGTCCCATTGCTTTTTTTGAGCAGCGGATAGAAGGCCTTGATTACCCGCATCGGTCCCACCGCCGCAACATCCACAGTGTGCGCGATATAGTCAAGATCTGCCTCAAAGAAGCCCTTGCCGCAATCGGGAGATACTGTAACGGCATTGTTTATCAGCAGATCAAGATGATCGAGTTTTTCCGAAAGCTCTTCAGCAGGAAGGAACAGGCATTGTCCACCGTCAGCATCTCTGCGATCTCATATATACCTTTTGGAAAGAAGAGCACCCCTCCCGCACAGTCGTTCACGGCACGCATTATGCGCTTATCGTCTGAAGTCTCGCCTGCAAGCCGCGGATAATCGGTCATACATATATCCCAATTCATATTGTGTGTCACATATATCCCTCAAAAATCACTATACCAAAATTATACAATTTTTATTCTGCAATGTCAACAGCAAACTGAAATTGCATAGCTTTTTACAAATTTTGTACCGATATTTACTATTACGGTATCTGAAACTGAGCTCATCGGAAAAGCAGGCATGAACTATTGAGAGGATGCTTGTTTCCGGAGCCGGTGCGGAATAATGGAATAAAGCGGAACTATGCCTTAAAAGTATAGTGATATATGTAAAATAGGTATTTGTTATTTTACCGGAAAAGTGCTATAATAGGAACAGAAAGCAGGTGGGCATTTTGAACGAAGAGGAATTTCTCGATTATATGAACAGCGGCAGACAGGTCACAGCAGAGAGCAATGTGCATCAGGTCATGCACAGGCTCAGCCAGGAGGCTATCCGCATAACAATGGAGATCAACAGCCGCTATCATACGCCGGAAGAGATCAATTCGCTGATGTCCGAGCTGATCGGTGAGCCTGTGGAGGTCGGGCTGTTCCCCCCGTTTTATACCGACTGCGGCAGGAACATACATCTCGGCAGGGGAGTGTTCATAAACGCGGGCTGCAAGTTCCAGGATCAGGGCGGCATCTGGATAGGTGACGGTTCTCTGATCGGTCACAATACGGTGCTTGCTACGCTGGATCACGGCCTTCTCCCCGAAGAGCGCCACGATCTTATACCGGGGCAGATCCATATCGGCAGGAATGTATGGATAGGCTCAAACTCCACTATCCTTTCCGGTGTCAATATCGGAGATAATGCGGTTATCGGCGCCGGCTCTGTGGTGACAAAGGATATACCCGGCAATATGATAGCCGTCGGCAGCCCTGCAAGAGTGATAAGGAGTATTTATGACAAGCCGCACTGAATGCGGAGAAGGTCAGATAAGAGAAAAACAGAATTAAACGGAGGTATGTATCATGTTAGGAAATTTCAGCTATCACAATCCGACCAAGCTCTATTTCGGTGAGGATTCTCTCGGTTTCCTGAAAAGTGAAATGAAAAACTATGGCGAGAATATCCTTCTCGTTTACGGCGGCGGTTCTGTCAAGAAGAGCGGGCTGTATGATGAGGTCACAGCGATCCTGAAAGAATGCGGCAAAAATGTAGCCGAGGTCCCGGGAGTTATGCCCAACCCGACAGTTGAAAAGCTAAGGGAGGGTGTTAAGATCGCCCGTGAGAACCATACCGACTTTATACTTGCCGTCGGGGGCGGTTCTGTCTGCGATTACTCCAAAGCGGTGTCGGTCTCTGTTCACTGCGATGAAGACCCCTGGGAGAAATACTTTATCCGCTTTGAAGAGCCTGACTGCGAGATCGTCCCTGTGGGATGTGTTCTTACAATGGCAGGAACAGGCTCTGAGATGAACGGCGGCGCTGTTATCACGAACCATGAGCAGCACCTGAAGATCGGTCATGTGTTCGGTGACGATGTGATGCCCAGGTTCTCTGTCCTCAATCCGAGATACACCATGACTTTGCCGAAATATCAGATGGCTGCCGGCATCTATGACATCATGAACCATATCTGCGAGCAGTATTTTTCAGGCGAGGACGACAACACCTCCGACTATATCAGCGAGGGGCTTATGCGGGGGCTTATCCATGCAAGCCAAATCGCAATAAAGGACCCGCAGGATTACGAAGCGCGGTCCAACATTATGTGGACGGCGACCTGGGCGCTCAACACCCTCGTTTCAAGAGGGAAGTCTACCGACTGGATGGTGCATATGCTCGGCCAGTCTGTAGGGGCTTATACTGATGCGACTCACGGAATGACTCTTGCTGCGGTTTCGCTGCCGTATTATAGATCGGTCATGCCTTACGGCCTGAAAAAGTTTGCGAGATTTGCAGCAGAGGTCTGGAGAGTTTCTCCCGACGGAAAAACTGATCTGCAGCTTGCCGAGGCAGGCCTTGCCGCAATGGAGAGCTGGATGAAAGAAATGGGACTTGTTATGAAGATATCCGAGCTGGGCGTTACGGAAGATATGATCGAAGGCATAGCAGACGGCACGATCATTCTGAACGGCGGCTACAAAGTGCTTGACCGCAGCGATGTAGTGCAGATACTGAGAGCAAGTATGTAAGAAAAACGCCATACCGTATTGCTGCGGTATGGCGTTTTAAGCCTTCATATTCCCGATGAACTGTACCAGCTATTTCTCCGTCGCTTTTGACAAGACTGCTGCGCTTCGCTTCCAGACGAATGAACTGCAGCTGCGTATCCGGAGCTGTGTCCCGAGCTCATCCTCAAGCTGCTTTATCTGGCGCGAAAGCATCGGCTGCGACAGAAAAAGCCTCTCGGCGGCAACAAAAGAGCTCTGGTCTTTTGCAACAGCGAGAAGGTATTTCAGTACCCGGGTATCCATGCGTTAATTCCCTGTTCTCTATTTATTTTACTGTAAAGATGTATAGCTGTCAAGCATATTGATCTATTCAATATAAGTATTTGTAATCTGATACCATTTGTGATATAATATAGAAAACAGATAAAGAGGCGGTAATGTGTTAAGGAATCACTGCACGACCCTTGTGCCGTTCTATTACGAATATCGGATATATATCGAACACTGACGTTTTAAGAGTTCAGTATAGGCTAAACAAAGGAGAGAAGGAAAATGAGAAAAGCTATAGCATTTGCGGCGGCGATCATAATGGCAGGAACAGTTCTTACAGCCTGCGGCAGTTCGGAGGTATCATCGGAAACAGCAGGATCCGCCGGCGCGGTCTCATCAGTTTCCCAAAGCGGTGAGCGGGTGGCAAAGGATAATGCTGATATGCAGACCGAAGACAAGACGATGCCCACAAGAAGACCTATGGAGGGCGGCACAAAAATAAATATGTATTTCGGTGATACGGTGATCCCCGGTGTGCTGAACGATTCCGAGACAGCAAAGGCGCTTATTGCAAAGCTGCCCTATACGCAAAGCGTCAGCAGATATTCCCACGATTTCTGCGGAGTTACCGAGGAACTGCCGTACAGCGAGGATGATGTCCATTACGGCTGGCTCAACGGGGATATAGATTATGCGACAAATGCGCCTTATTTCACGATACTCTTTGAGGATGAAGAATCCTCGGAGCAGTACGGTCATCAGGTAAATATCGGGGTGATGACCTGCCCTCTTAAAAATATCAGCGATCTGGACGGGAACTATGAAGTCAGGATCGAGCTTGCAGAATAAAGAAAGGAGCTTCTGTTATGAACAGGATCAAAGCCACTCTTTTAACAGCATTGACCGCTGCGGCGCTGCTAATGACAGCCTGCGGAAGTGACACGGAAGACGATCAGAATGTGGAGACTGTGCCGATAAACAAATCGGCAGCGATCTATTTCAGCCGGGTCGGGAACACTGATTTTCCGGACGATACCGACGCAGTCACAAGTGCAAGCCTCAACCGTGTCAACGGCGAACTGAAAGGCAATGCACAGCTAATGGCAGAATGGATAGCAGATGAAGCAGGCTGCAAAGCCTATGAGATAGTTTCGGAGGAAAGCTATCCTGTTGATTACAATGCCACAGTTGATCTGGCAAAGCAGGAGCAGGCGGACAGCAAGCGCCCTGAACTGAAAAGCGATTTTACTGATCTCAAGGAATGTGACACTATCTGGCTTGCCTTTCCGAATTGGTGGACAGACCTGCCTGTGCCAGTATACACCTTCTTCGAGAAATACGATCTCGCAGGGAAGAATATCTATGTGTTCGTGACTCACGAGGGCAGCGGTTTCTCATCGACAGTTAATACTATCAGGGAGCTTGAGCCGAATGCCAAGGTTGTCAAGGCTCTGTCTGTAAGAGGCGGTTCTGTTACAGATGAGGAAAGCAGCATAAGGGAGTATGTAAAAAAGCAACTGCAAAAATGAGAACAGACCAGACCATTTCAGGTCATATCGGGCTTCCCGCTTTCAGTAAAGAGGAGCTATAAGAAGATATATAGTAATGCATGGAGCGTCCGTCAGAGTGCGGGCGCTTTTTTCCTATGGGTTGAAAAAAAGAAAGATCTGTGATATAATAAATATAAGCCTGCCCATAGACCGGCAGGTGCAGGAATTCCGCAGGAGAGTCTCTGAACAGGCCGGCGACGAAGCGATACTTTCCGGGGCGAAGGCTGCTGTCTCGATCATAGAGATGCTGGAAAATATGGAAACAGACCAGCAGCGCCTTGATGCAATGTCTGCTGCCGATGAAATGCTGAACAGGAACATGACAGCTGTGATAAGCTATGTCGGCAAGGCCGGGTTCGGCGATGCAGAGAAGTATATCCGCGATTTCAGGACATGGACACGATGCCCTGACAGGGGTATGATCATTGAGATCTCTGCTGTGAACGGGAGGTCCATCTTTGATATTATCCAGCCTTTTTCCGACTCTGTCTATGTAAACGGCTTTTTGCAGGAGCTGAAGGATAACGGAGTCGCCTACGAGATACAGGATGTTATGAAACTGACCCTGCCGAATATAAAGCTCCCCTGGAGCGGGTGATCCTTCGGCAGCATCCGGAGGATCGGAAAGTGCCCATATATAATGGCACAGGCCTATTGCAATTTGCGGATATATATGCTATACTGAAATTATACAGGATACATCCGGCCTGCTCTGATAAAAAGACTATGCGGATAACTAACAGTATAATAAACTGATCGCATTACTGTGAAAGGATATCTCATGATAAAAGAATACTTGCTTCAGAACTGGTCTTTGATACTGGTTTTGGCAGCGTTTGCGATAGCGCTTCGGATCACGGTCTTCTGGGATGAAAAAACGATCAAGCGTATGTATGTTCTCATAATCGGCGTGTATTTGCTCTCTCTTGTCGTATTTGTAGAGTTCAACTGCACAGCGCAGGTCGAATACAGGACCCTGCGCAGCATTCTGATGGCGTTACGGTACAGTGCGACGCCCTTTATTATTTCGCAGATCATCTATACACTTGTGAAGAAACAGACTTTGTATATCTTCATCCCCTCGATCATACTCACTGTCATTGACTTCGTTTCGATATTTACAGGCATCGTCTTCAGGATAGACGAGAATAACACCTTTTCCCGCGGCCCGCTGGGTTATCTGCCTTTCATTGTTGCCGGGGCGTATTGCGCTGCTTTGGTCTATTTCCTTTTCAAAAGATGCAACATGAAATTGATGGAGATCGTCCCCATTGCCTTTCTCAGCCTCGCCCTGCTTTCTGATCTGATCTTCCCCTTTGTATTCGGAAGCGATTTCTCCAAGATCTTCTGTTCTACTATCGCCATAGCGCTGTTCGTATATTACGTTTTTGAGATCCTGCAGCAGACAAAAAAAGACTCTCTGACAGGGCTCCTCAACCGGCACGCCTACAATGCTGATATCTGCAAGAATCCCGAGGAGATCACAGCCCTGATATCTATTGATATGAACGGACTGAAGGTCATAAACGACACTCAGGGCCACGCTGCCGGAGATGAAGCGCTGGTAACGCTGGCACTTTGCTTTCGCAGAGCGCTGAAAAGCAGACAGTTCGGCTACAGGATAGGCGGTGACGAGTTCGTTATTCTTTGCCGGAAAGCCCGGCAAGACGAAATGATGGATCTGATCCGGCGCATCGAGACAAATGTCAGCGAAACAAAATATCATTGCTCTGTAGGATATAGCTATTCACCGGACGGTAAAAATCCTGTGGATGATATGCTCAAAGAGTCTGATATGATGATGTATGCCATGAAAGAGCGCTTTTATAAAGAGCGAGGAAAAGCAAGCCTCAAAGTCAGGTGAGATAAGCAGCAGAGACCTGACCTGATGTGCTAGTTATGATCCGGAAATACCGGAAAAAAGAACGGTGTATCTCTCCTGCCGAAGGGCGGGTAAGAGATACGCCGTTTTTATGCTTTGTGCTTATTGATCTTCACCGGGCTGTATTGTCCTGACCCTGAAACAGAAATAAATGATATGGCACAGCCATACCGCCGCAAGGATAACACAGGGCACCCATATGCTCTTCCTTGCCATCATAAAGAAGCCGAAGCCCATAAGCAATGTAACTGTGATTATGATACTCAGCTTGGTTTTAAGGAGCATACCTTTATGCTCGATGTAGCTCTGCAAATGCTTTTCATACAGCTTGGTGCCGATAAACCAGCGGTGCATCCGCTCTGAACTGTTGGCAAAGCAAAAAACAGTTGCAAGGTAAAAGGGAACAGTCGGAAGGATCGGAAGAACGATACCCACTGTCCCGAGTGCAAGACATATAAGCCCGAGTATCAGAAAAATCAGCCTTTTCATCAGCTCATCCTCCCGTTTTCAACACTGTATGAAACATCGCAGATACGCATCGTTGACGGCCTGTGACTGACAAGCAGCACAGTCTTTTCCTCGCCTTTGTCCAGAAGGCTTTTCAGTATCACCGCTTCGTTAAGACTGTCGAGATTGCTTGTGGGTTCATCCAGGAGCATAAGCGGAGCATCGTGAAGAAAAGCTCTTGCAAGTCCGATGCGCTGACGTTCGCCTCCCGAAAGAGTGTCGCCCAGCTCACCGACCTGTGTTTCATACCCGTCGGGAAGTGTCATGATGAATTCATGCAGTGATGCTTTTTTGCAGGCTTTGACGACCTCCTCGTGAGTCGCATCCAGCCTGGCTATTTTCACATTGTATTCTATCGTTTCGTGGAAAAGCTGAGTGTCCTGAGTGACATAGCTCTCGATCCGGCGGAGGCTTGCGGTATAGATATTGTTGATATCGGTGCCGGAGACGATCATCTTCCCCTTCTCAGTTTTCCAGAAACGCATAAGCAGTTTCAGAAATGTCGATTTACCGCTTCCGGAGCGTCCGACGATACCGGTGATGCTGCCCTTGTTAATACCGAGTGTGAAATCCTCAAGAACAATATCACTGCCGTAGGAGAATGTGACGTTTTCAGCGGCTGCTCCGTCAAAGCCTATATCGGAACCGTTTGTTATATCTTCGGTGACTGGCTGTTCGTCAAGGATATCAAGCACCCGGCTGCCGGCAGCAATGGTGTTCTGAAGCACACTTCCAAGGTTGGCAAGAGCCACGCAGGGCCCGAAACTGGACATCATTGCGATAACAGATATCAGCATTTGTGAAAAGGATATTGTCCCGGAGTTATATAACAATATGGCAGCAAACAGCATTATCAGCCCGTAGATGAGTATCGTGCAGTTTGTGATTCCGGAATTCATACCGATATTGCGGCTCATTTTCTCCTGCTGCTTTGCAAGACTTTCGGAACGGGTCATCAGATCACCTATCCTGTGCTCTCCGGCACCGTATTGGATAGTCTCATCAAGTCCGCGGAGATTGTCGAGAACAAATGCGGAGAGCTGACCCGACTGAGCACGGAGATCATCCGCAGTGCTGCCGCTGAGCTTATAGATACCAACCGGGATCATGATGCCCACCGTGAGATATCCGCAGAGAGCGATAAGGCCGAGAACAAGGCTTTGTATAGAGATAAATACCGTCATAATAACTGTCATCACCGCTGCTATCAGTATCGGGCTGACGGTGTGGGCATAAAACACTTCAAGAAGCTCAATATCGGATGTGATAACAGAGATAAGGTCGCCCTTGTCACGTCCTTCGAGCTTGGCAGGGCAGAGACGCCGCAGAGCCCCGAATACCCGCCCTCTGATGATAGCAAGGACATTGAATGCGATATAGTGGTTCAGATATTGCTCGCTGCAGCGGCAGGCAGCACGAAGAACAGCAAAAACGATCACACATACACATACCGTTTTCAGACTGAATGCGCTTTCAAATTTTAATACATCGAGCATAGCATAGCCGCCCATTATTGTGATGAACTCGGCGCAGATGAATCCGCCGATCCCTAGTATAACTGCAAGAAACATAGCTCCTGCCAGCGGCTTTACGAGCCCGATCATTCTTGATAATACGGAAAGAGCCGAGCGCTTTTTCATAATGCTGCCTCCTTTCTGCCAACGTTTTCAAGCGCCTGCTGTGTCTGCCACATCTGTGAATACATCCCGTTGTTTTGCAGAAGCTCCTCATGTGTTCCCTGTTCTGTAAGGAGGCCGGATTCAAGTACATAGATCATGTCTGAATCCATGACATTTGCAAGACGGTGGGAGATCAGGATGACAGTTTTGGTTTTTGCAAGTTCATAGATCGATCTGATGATATCCTGTTCGCTGTCAGCATCAACAGAGCTTGTGGCTTCATCAAAAATGTAGATCGGGGTATCATGAAGGAGTGCTCTCGCAAGGGCAAGCCGCTGACGCTGACCACCCGAAAGGTTTGAAGCGTTTTCGTTCAGCAAAGTATCAAGCCCTTGTTGACTTTGCAGAAAATCATAAAGTCTTGCCTGTTTGAGAACGTCGGTCAGATGTTGATCTGAGGCATCGGGAGCGGCAGCAAGCAGATTTTCCCGCACTGACCCCTTGAAAAGATAGCTGTTGTGAGAAATGTATGTGACCGTCCGCATAAGGCTCTCCTCGCTTATCTCTGAAAGCTCGGTGCCGCCGATCTTTACGCTGCCCTTATAACCCTTATTACGGCCGGTGAGTATCCCCGCCAAAGTGGTTTTTCCGCAGCCGGATCCGCCGCATATCGAGGTCATTCTGCCCGTATCAAAGCGCATATCCGCCCCGTGCAGAACTTCTCTTTCAGTGCCGTAGGAATAATGCAGGCCGCAGATCTCAATGGCGCAGTTTTCAGGATCAACAGAGGCTGTTTTCTCTTCCGGCTCGGGGAGATCGAGTATCCTGAACAGTCGGTCGCTGGCAGCCATACCGTTCATTGCAACATGAAAGAAGCTGCCGAGCCTGCGCATGGGAATGAAGAAATCTGCCGACAGCATTATTATAGTGAAACAGCCCATAAAGCTTATGTTTCCATTGCTGAATTCCGTTGCAGCCAGCACTGTTCCCAATGCTGCGCCGCCGTAGGCGATCAGATCCATTATAGTTACTGAGTTGAGTTGCATTGTCAGCACCTTCATGGTGACCTTGCGGAAATGTTCGCTCTCGGATGCCATTTTCTCTGCGGTCTTTTCGTCAGCGGAGTATATTTTCAGTGTGGTCATGCCTTGAAGATTTTCCAGAAATGTGTCGCCCAGGTTCGCATACTGCACCCAGTAGTTTTTAAGCAGACGCTTGGCTATCTTCTGAACTCCCATTATAGCTCCGGGTATCAGCGGCACACAGATCAGCAGTATCACCGCTGCTTTCATACTGATAAAGCCAAGTATGCCGAACAGCGTCAGCGGAGCTAAGAATGAATAGAAAAACTGAGGCAGAAACTGTCCGTAATAAGTTTCCAACTGATCAACACCTTCAACCGAGAGCTGTACTATCTCGCTGGTACGGACACTTTCGCGGTAAGAGCTCCCGAGCCTGAGCAGTTTGCGGAAGATGAGCTCCCGAAGTTTTTTCTTTACAGACCGTGAAGACATATAGCTGCATCTTTCCTGTATACGTGAGCAGATATAGCCTATCACAAGGGAACAGACCGATGCGCTCACAGCAAAAACATAGTCACCGCCGGAGGCGTTCCTGCTGATCAGCTTTTCCAGCAGATTGGCTATCCCGAAGGTAGTCAGAATGTTTGAGGCCAGGCTTATCCATTGTGCGGCAACATTTCCGAAAATGTACCTCCTGCTGTCACCCATAGCTTGTATCAAACGTTTTTTTATCATATTCTTCCTCCGTAATAAAACATGAAAGTGTACCCTGTCAACGAGTTAGCGTATGCTAATCAGCTTCTATATTATCATGTTTCTTTTGATTTGTCAAGGAATAAAGGGCAGCTCAGAGAAAAATATCATTGGATTTATGTCATATGAATAATTTGGAGAATTTGTTTATTTGAATTCTGTTCAGCTTTACAAAAATATGTGTTTTCGCTTCATATTGGTCGCAAGCCCTTGACAAACGGGATGAAAAGTGATATCATATAGCAAGGTTAGCGTTTGCTAATCTTTATATTTGCGCAATAGTTAGCAAAGGCTAACTTGATGCTGAGAAAGAGAATGGATATATGATTATAAAGAAGCTGATAACGGCCTTCGCCACAGTGGCAACGCTGTTTTGCCTTGTATCTTGCGAAAAAAAAGAAGAGAACTCCGGAAGCAGTTTGTCTGAGGCAGCGGCCGCTTCATCCGAGATCAAGGGAGATTATTATCTGGATCTTACTGAACTGGGGATGAAACTGACGGTATATCTCAGGATAAATGAGGACAACAGTTTCATCTTTTCAAATACGACGGCTTTTGAAGTCACGAAAAGCGCGGGCACGATAGAGAAAGGCGGGAGCGAATATCTGATGATATTCAACTCTGTCAACGGAGAGGCCAAAAGCGCTTCGGACGGTCTCCAGAGCAAGTTTGTCAGAAGCGATAACGGGGTGCTCGATTTCACCCCCAGCGAAAGAGTCTATTACGGCGCTGTGGGTATAACCCCGACATCGGATGAGCACCCCGGCGCAAAGCTGATCGCGTGTCCTGTAACTGCGGATTACAAACCCAGGGAAGTCAAGTCGGTTTTCAGAGCAGGCACATATACAGCGGAGGCCGAGGGCAGAACTGCGTATATCAGTTTCTTTGATGACGAAAGCTATCTGCTGACCTCCTACGGCAACGGGATGTTTTTCTCGGAAACAGGCAAATACGGTGTTTCAGGAATGCAGATGGCTCTTACTCCGCAGGCAGGAGACAGAGTCTCCTGCGAGATACTGAGCAGGGATAAGATGAAGCTGAATGTTCCTGTCGCCGGCGGCGAAAGACAGGATATTGATTTTACATACACTATAGACCCGGGAGCGCCCGTCAGTCTTCTTTCAGAGGACGGTTCGGCCTCAATGAAACTGTATTCTGATGGGAGCGCTGAGGTATCTGCAAACGGTTTTACTGAAAAAGGTGTTATGGCTCTGGACAGCGCGACCGGGAGCTTCAGATTTTATCCGGATCATCCGGAAACCGGAAAGCGTGGGATCGGGCAGGTGTCAAATGTCCCGGCCGGCAGTCTTTCGGTGGGGGATGCAGGAAGAATTACTCTCTCGGAGCTCAGAGCACGGACCTCTGAGGAGCTGGGGAGGACAAAGATGACTTTTGTTCAGAAACAGGGGGAAAAATAGGTGGATAACGCAAAGAGATTTTTTGACTGGGCCTTCGATGCAAGAGCCGAGAATGTTATCAAACTGTATAACGGTGAGCAGATGTCGATGGAAAAGATGTTCATATCCTTTTGCTCGCACGAGCCTGCCTTTATATCTCACGGTCCGGCGGGGCTGAACGCGAGCGTCAAGGGCGTTGGATTTCTGCCGAAGGACGAATACCTTGAAGAGGTGCTCGAGATCTATATCGAGCACATAAAGACCTTTGATCCCGAGGACAAAAGCTACTCGCAGAGAGGTCTCAAAATACTTATCGAGCAGATGTACGGCGAGGACGCAAGAAAGCGCATCGACTTCACAAAGCTCGGAAGCCTGGAGCTTGCCAAGAAGCAGAGCTGGGAGAACTATCAAGTCAACAAGGACGCGGCGCTGATCTTCCACCAGCCGCCGATGATCTCCTACAAGCTCAAGGGCACGATCGAGATCTACGACGAGGAAAGCACGGGGAAAAGGGAGCTTTATCAGCAGTTCATAAACGCTCAGCACGACGTTTATCATCGTCCGGGCGGGTTTGATCTTTGGATAAAGCAGCCCGCGTACATCTTCCGCATCGAGGAGATATACGACAACTCTGCATCGAGAAACGGCTTCGGTGCAAGGCTCGAATATCCGTACTCCGAAGAATGAAAACGAAGCTGACCGCACTCGTCACCGCGCTGGCGGTGTGCCTCTCGCTCTGCTCGTGCTCGACCTCTATCGCACAGCGCAGGGCGGATATGACCGAGACACTTTACGTCGGGGTCGTGGGGACGTCGTTCCCTACCTCGTTTATGCCGTGGCTCTCGCGTGAGGGCATCGCGCCGACTGTCGCAAGCATGGTCTATAACACGCTGTTTTCCTATGACGACGAAACAGGAGAGTTTGCTCCGCTGACCGCAAAACGCTGGTGCTATGTCGATCTTGACGGCGAGCCGCTGACCGTTGACGGCACCTTTGACGGTGCTATCGACTATGCCGCGGTTGACAGCTACTACTCTTCGCGTACAGAGGATTATATGGCGGTGCGCATCGAGCTGTTTGATGATGTTTATTGGTCGGACGGCGAAAAGTTGACGGTCGAGGATGTGTATTACTCGTTTGACATTGCCACCGATAACGCACTTTCAAATCACGCGGGTGCGCTTGCGTGGACATCCGATCTAAGGCACACCTCCGAGAAAGGGAAGCTCATCACGCAGGGAATGTTCACGGCAAAGCATCCCGATCTGAGCGGCACTTATCCAATAAACAAGGACGAAAAGGACACCGTGATGTACCTGCACGTAAACAAGGTTTTCGGTGCGGTGACGACGCTTTTCAGCACGATACTTATCCTGCCCGAGCACATCTGGAAGCCGCTCGTCAGCGAGGAACAGCAGCTCAACAACAAGTCGCCGTCGGGAGATTTTCTCTATCAGTACGAGCACCCCGTCGGGAGTGGTGCGTGGCTGCTCAACACCGAGGAGACCAACTCCAATACCATTGTCCTTGACCGCAATCCGAACTATCACCTGAAAGCCGAGGACGGCTCGCCGCTGTACAAGGCAGAGAAGCTGCGGATGATGCTTTACCTCGACATAAACACCGCGATATTCGCGCTTCGCAAAGGGTACATAGACATTCTCGATGCAGGGATAAGTCCGAACTATGTAAGGCTTATGGAGCAGGAAAATAATATGTTCATATCCCACACTGAGGGCGGCGCGATAAGCTGTCTCACGCTAAATGCCGAGCCTGCCGTACAGGACAAAAACGATATGCGTGAGCTGCTTCGTGACAAGCAGTTCAGAAAGGCGCTTGCACTTGCTGTTGACGGCGGAGAGCTTATCGACAAGATACTCGAAGGCTCGGGCGAGACGGCTTCGGCAGGACTTATCAGCAAAAGCAGCGAACTGCTGTATGAGGCGAGATCGGATATACTTTCATCGCCCATAGCCGAGCGCATTGATGAAGCCAACGCTATACTTGACGGGCTTTATCCCGACAGGGACAGCTCGGGCTACCGCACGCATAACGGCAGGCGCATCAGCTTTGAGATACTGACCGCCGCAGGTGCGCAGGACACCGTCTCCTACCTGCAAAGGCAGTTTGAACGCATAGGCATAGAGGTCAGCTTCAAGGCGGCAGGCTCGGCACCCGAGACCACATACCTCTACCGAGGCGACTTCGATATGACGATACAGTCGGTGATACTGAATATGGCGAATGCCGACATTATGTACCGTTCGCATTTCGTTACGACCGAGCGCTCGTCAAATTACGGCAAGCTCCGTGATCCGCAGCTCGAAGCACTCATCGAAGAGATGCGCACGACACTCGACCACGGCAAAAAGACCAAGCTCATAAAACAGCTGCAGATCTCCGTTGCGGAGGAATACTACAAGATACCGCTCTACACCGCGGACGTTATCTCAGCGGCGCGGACAGACCGCTTCACGGGGTACAGAGAGGTGCAGGGAGCAACGGTATTCAACGGAGAGACACTAAAGAATCTGAAATTCATCGGGAAGAGATAGCTTTGAAAACAGCCTACGTTGTAAAAAGAATCATCAGCACGCTCGTTGTGTTCGTCATAGTCGTGACGCTCTGCTTCTTCATACCGAGGATAGGCGTTGACGACCCCTGTGCCAGATACTACCCCGCCCAGGGCAATATGAGCGACAGCGACTACGAAGTCATCAAGGAGATCACAAGAAAGCAGTACGGGCTCGACGGCTCGGCATGGTCGCAGTACGGCAGATACCTGAAGGGTCTGCTTCACGGAGACCTCGGAACGTCCTATCGGGCAGGCTCTCCGAAGGTGTGGGCGCTCATCACAGACCGCCTGCCGTGGACGCTCGTGCTTTCGGTGTCGAGCATGGTGCTGTGCCTGTTTTTTGGTATCATCATCGGAACCCGCTGTGCTATGAAGCGCGGCCGCTGGCAGGACAAGGCGCTGATGAATGCCTCGACGATAACCACAGCGATCCCTGCGTTTTTCATAGCGCTCCTGCTGACCTATATCCTCGGCTTTGAGCTTGAAATTTTCCCTGCCTACACCGATCAGAACCTCGTTTCATCTTTCGAGTGGAGCCTTGCGGGGATAGGTGCGGTCGCATACAATGCGGCTCTGCCCGTGCTTTCAACGCTTATAGGCGGTGTCATCGGGAACGCGCAGTCGATACGCAACAGCGTGATCTCGGTGACGGGCGAAAGCTTCATCGTGACCGCAAAGGCAAAGGGAGTCACCGAGCGCGGCATACTCTACAAGCACGTTCTGCGCAACGCTCTCCTGCCCGTAGTGACGGGGCTCGGTATGAGCCTTTCGGGACTGATCGGCGGCTCGGTGGTCATCGAGCAGATCTTCAACTGGCACGGTATGGGCACGCTCTATCTCGAAGCCAACAATCAGAACGACTATCCGCTTATGATGGGGATAATGATCTTTATTTCGGGCTTTGCACTTGTCGCCAATCTCGTGACGGACCTCTGCTACAGTCTGCTCGATCCGAGGGTCACGCTTGGAGAGGTGAGCCGATGAAAACACTTGCAGGTCTTATCAAAGGCGTCTGGAACGATAAACAGGGCAGGCTCGGGCTTATCATTGTGACACTGCTGGCACTTGTCGCGTTATTCGCTCCGCTCATCGCACCGTATGACCCCTACGATGTCAATCAGCGTGCGGACAAGGGTCTGTCGCCGAGCCTTTCACATCTGCTCGGCACCTCTCTTACCACGGGACAGGACATTTTCAGTATGCTTATCTACGGCACGCGGGTGTCTCTCACGGTTGGCGTGATAACGGGCATCGCTATCGCCCTGCTCGGCTCGGTGCTGGGCATCTGTGCAGGGTACATCGGCGGAGTGTGCGATATGCTGCTTATGCGGATAGTGGACGTTATGATCGTTATCCCAACTCTTCCGCTGACGATACTTATAACCAACGTCTTCGGCAAAAGCTACGTGGTGATAGTTACAGTGTTCGTGCTGTTCGGGTGGTCGGGTCTCGCAAGGACGGTGCGCTCTCAGGTACTGAAGCTCAAAAGCTGTGATTACGTCAAAGCCGCGGAGCTTTCTGGCGCTTCAAAGCGCTACATTATGTTCAGGCACATCCTTCCTGCGGTATCGAACCTGGTCGTTATGAGCACGGCACTCACCTGCGCAGGCGTTATGATCGCTGAGGCAGGACTGAGCTTTCTCGGCCTCGGAAATCCCACCGCCGTCAGCTGGGGCAAGATGCTTGCAGACGCGCAGAGCGGCGGCTCGATGCTCTTCGGGCAATGGTGGACTATACTTGCGCCGGGCATCGGGATATTCATATCTGTGTTCGCATTCATGCGGATAGGGCTTGCTATGGAAAGTGTCCTCAATCCTGCCATGAAGGGTAGGAGCGGCTTGGGCAGACTGATGCGTAAAATGCGTCGGGGTGAGCTTGACAAGGTGCTTGCCGAAATGGAGGAGCCCGAATGAGAAACGTACTTGAAATACAAGATCTCCGCGTGGCATTTGAAGCTCCGAGAGGGATAATAAGAGCCGTCGAGGGCGTGAGCCTTTCGGTCGCGGAGGGCGAATGTCTCGCGCTTGTCGGAGAGAGCGGCTGCGGAAAAAGCGTAACGAGCCTTGCATCACTGAGGCTGCTTGACACATCACAGGCGATAGTAAGAACGGATAAGCATCTGCTTTGCGGCGAGGAGATAAGCGGGCTTTCGGAGAAGCGTATGCAGGAGCTTCGCGGCTGCAAAGCGGCTATGATCTTTCAGGACGCGCTCTCGGCGCTCAACCCTGTAATGACCGTCGGCAGGCAGATAGATGAGATCTTCCTGCGGCACACAAAGCTCTCAAAAAAAGAGGCGCGTGAGCGTTCGATCTCTGCACTGACGGCTGTGGGCATCCCCGATGCGGCGGCGAGATACCGTTCCTATCCGCACGAGCTTTCGGGCGGTATGCGGCAGAGGGTGCTGATCGCTATGGCATTCGCCTGCGAGCCGGAGCTTATTATCGCCGATGAACCCACAACGGCTCTCGATGTGACGATACAGGCTCAGATACTCGAACTGCTCCGCCGTATGCGGGAGGAGCGCGGGACAGCGCTGCTGCTGATCTCACACGACCTTTCCGTAGTCGCCAGCATAGCCGACAGGATCGCCGTGATGTACAGCGGGAGGATAGTCGAGCAGGCGCCCGCAAGGGAGCTTCTGATCGCACCGAGACATCCTTACACAAGAGGACTGCTCTCGGCGGTGGTAAGGCTCGACGATAACGCCGAGCGCTTCACGCAGATACCGGGCACACTTCCAGATCCTGCGGACAAGCCAAAGGGCTGCTGCTTCGCACCGAGATGCGCCCACGCACTTGAGTGCTGCAAAGAGAAAATGCCGAGGCTCATCGAGGTATCTCACGGCCATTTCGTGCGGTGCTGTCTGAACGGAGGTGAGGGGCTTGTCTGAAAGGGAAGTGCTGCTCCGCACCGAAGGGTTGACGGTAAGGTTTCCGGTCAAGCGCGAGAAGCTGTTTGAGCGCAGGAAATATGTCCACGCTGTCACCGAAGCAAGCATCGGGATATTCAAAGGCGAGATCTTCGGCCTGGTTGGTGAGAGCGGCTGCGGAAAATCGACATTTGCAAATGCAACGCTGGGTTTTATTCCTCCGAATGAAGGAAAGGTCTATTTTTGCGGCGAATTGCTGGACACAAAAAATAAGCGAAGCTTTCGGCGGCAGCGTATGCATATGCAGAAAATATTTCAGGATCCCTCCACCTCCCTGAGCCCGCGCTTTACGGTAGAGCAGGCGATAGCCGAGCCTATGATCATACGCGGGGGCTTCACAGATGCGGAACGCCGGAAAAGAATAGGTGAGATGCTTTCGCTCATTGGTCTGTGCGAAAGCGATATGTTTCGTTATGTCACCGAGTTTTCCGGAGGACAGAAGCAGAGGATAGCCATAGCCAGAGCATTGATCATGCACCCGGATTACATTGTCTGTGATGAGCCTGTAAGTGCTCTGGATGTATCGGTCCACGCACAGATACTCAACCTTCTGAAAGATCTTGGCGAAAGGTTTGGGCTGACATATCTTTTTATCTCGCACAATCTGGCTGCGGTCCGTAAGCTCTGTGATCGCATAGCGATAATGTATCTGGGTCATATAGTCGAGTACGGTGATACAGCGGAGATATTTGCTCACCCTATGCATCCGTACACAAAAGCTCTGATCTCGGCAGTGCTTACCGTTGATACAGAGGATAACACGGGGAGGATGCTGTTGAAAGGTGAAATAGCAAGTCCGATAGACCTGCCCGGCGGATGCGTATTCTCACCGAGATGTCCATTTGCGTGTGATAAGTGCAGGAACTATGTCTGCGCGCTGACAGAGATCGGAGACAGTCATTTCGCTGCCTGCCCCAGAGCATTGAAAGGAGAAATAGCATTATGATAAAGAAAAGGATCATCACAGCGGCGCTTTGCCTGGCAATGTCATCGGTAGTGTGCTCCTGCGGCAACACGGACGAACCGTCAGAAGCGGAGAGGGCATCTGTCCCGACAGTTACATACACTTTCGCTTCAACAGCAGAGAAGACCACAACCGTTACAGAAGCTGTGACCTCCGCCGAAAGCAGCATAACAGAAACGATCTCTGAAATAAAAACAGAGACTGAGACCTCGATCACTCAGACCGCAGCCGTTGAAAGAACTGTTACAAAAACACAGACAGAGAATGTTACAGAGAAGAGCACTGCAAAACAGACTGTCAGGACCGAACAGATGACCGTCACGGAGCCTCCGAAACAGACTGAAGCTCCGAAGAAGACTGAGCCTTCTTCGACTGTTCAGGAAAAGAAGACGGAAAAAGAAACCGAGCCCCCGAAGCCGGCTTTCTCGGAAGGAACATACAAAGGAGCCTTCGGAAAATATATTGAGGCTATGGATGCCGATGTCAGATATGATATCACAATACGGTTTGAAGGCGGAAGCTATGATTACACTGTCGGGATAACACTTTCGGGCGGTATGGAACACCACGCGGAGGAAAACTACACCGGGACCTATACCGTCAACGGCGAGTGCATTTCTCTGACGGGAAAGCTAAAAAGCGGCAGGATCAAAAAGGACGGCATAGAACTCATCGGTGAGCTCTCCAGCTTTGCCTCCGAGGACGAAAGTCTGACCGTAAGAAAATGATACCCGGCGGTTCACCGCTGATATAATCAATCCCCAGCAATGGGGCAGAAAAGGAGTAATGATATGACAAGATCGCTTAAAATCAGGATGACTGCGATGTTCATCTGCATAGCTCTGCTGTGTATGCTTGCAGGACCGTATGCTGTTACCGGCTTTGCCGCTGAGACGCTCAACAGGCGTTATACAGCTGTTACCCGGAAAATGGCAGCAGGTAATCCGGTTACCTACGAATCAGAGATGGTGCTGAGAGAAGACGGCAGTTTCACATATTCAGTGAAGATATCCATTCCGGCCAATCCTGAGTCACCTATGTTTGCCGACGGTTATGATGGTACTGACACCGTGAGCGGGACCTATACTCTTTCGGGAAGTACTCTTACCTTTACCGATGAAGGCGGAACCTTTGATACAGGCTATGCCGAGGAGGATCGGATTACTGTCCACGGCTACATTTCCAGCTTTGCGAGGATGACCGGTATGTCTGAATTCACGCTCGATAAGGCTGAGAACTATGCCGATGATCTGAAAGCAGGCAAATATGAGCTTACTGCGGAGGATTACGATGCATCCGCTCAGATGAAGATGCCGATGCTCTTCACGATCGAC
>ODAJ014738729.1_pt1 | contig 50111 bp, 40 predicted proteins | sample 1539241 | NCBI WGS metagenome assembly ODAJ01 (sample SAMN02144231, study PRJEB22623) | gut metagenome | biome: sheep rumen | host: Ovis aries | place: New Zealand | reverse complement strand
ATTCGACTTTCTTCGACTAGCGAAGCGGCAAAGCCGATTACGCAAGTTATTCTTGCTCAGTCTTTAGAGGTAAGCGAAGGGAAGTTAAGAGTTAAGAGTTAAGAGTTAAGAATTAAGAGTTAAGAATTAAGAGGTAAGAGGTATGTCGTGTTTGCCTAAAAACGGCGTCTTCGTTAAAAGATTTTTCTACCACGCTTTTTCTATCTCCGTGCCCTGATAGTAGAACTTCAGGATGTCGTCGTATGGTATTCCTTTTGCACCCATTACGGCAGCGCCTATCTGACACAGTCCTACTCCATGTCCCCAGCCTTTTCCATTGAGGATAAAGCGAGCGGGCCATGAGACCCCTCCCCGACCTTCCCGAGAGGAGGGAGATGATTGATGGTTGAGGGATGAGGGATGAGGAATTAGGGCGGAAAGCTGTCCCAACAGGGTGTCACTCTTCTGGGAAGTTGCCACCGTAAAGGCTGAGCTATACAGACAGGTGCGGGAAAGAGCCTTGCGGATAGCGAGTTCCTTGCCTATTGTCTTCTCTGCCTTATCGCCCACGATACGCAACGAGGATATACGACCGCTCTTACCACGCTCAAGCGCCTCCAGACTTAATATGTGCCCGAAGTCTATTCCGAGGTTATCACGCAGGATTGATGCCAGTTCGTCCTGGGTATATGTTACGAGCCAGTCGTGGAAATCCATAGTTTCCTGATCATAGTCTCTCAACACCTCGGAAAGAATCTTCTTATCCTGGGTGTTACAATACGGGTCATGAACAGAACGCAGATATGGCTTCTTGATATTTTCCCAGCAATACTGGAATTCCTCCGTGATACCGCCACAGCACTTGGAATAGCGTGTATCGCATATCTCTCCCTGATATGCCAGCACCTGTCCACGGGTTTCTCTCACCGCTTGTGCCACGGTTGGATTTACTGACGATGTAATTCCCTGATACCGCTGGCAATGGTCGTCGGCACACACATCGTACAACTCATGGGTAGCAGGACGTGATGTCGCCATCAGCCACGAGCGGGAGATGATAGCATGTGCCTTGAGAAGTTCGAGGGACGAGGTGGCAGACATCTCGGAGGAAATGACACTCTCGATATATTGTTCTACCGGCAGTTCATTGATGGCTGTAACGCCTTCCTCCTCCACGACGAAATGCAGGATGCCGACAAAGGTCTGTGTCTGCTGACGTTCCCAATGGAAACCGATACCTATCATTACGTTCTCCAATGAGAAGGTGCCTTGTTTTTCACCGTTCTGCAGCCGGGAGTCGTTTCCTACACCATCAGCTGGCGTGAATGTCAATTCCTTATACAAGATGCCATTCCAACGGATAGCGCCTTCTGAATATTCTGCCGTCTGTGGTCCAGTTACTGTCTGACCTTTGGCAACGTAATCACCATGCAGGGTAAAATGTATCTCGATAGCGCGCACTATTCCCACCTTCACATTTGGAGCCTGCGTCATACGAGTGATGGAATTTGCCGGCAAAGAAGCCTGAGCAGGAGTATGGACATCTTTTTTTATTCTCTCTGCAATATCTTCTGCTACCTGCATAGAGATGCTCACCTCCTGCAGGATAGACATTGCCTGCTCTGCCGTCATAGCATTAAAATCCTCCTCCCTTGGAGTTATGATGAGTCCTGACATGTCAAGAGCGCCTGGCGATACCATAGGATTAGGATAGGCAGCAGGACGATGGTTGCTACGCGGAAAGACAAGAGTAATATAGTCACTATCCTGTTTCCATGCAACGATATTCATCATCGGCTCTCCCTTACCATTATCCATTGCACGATAGAGCCGTTGGAAATAAGCCTCCTCCGTCTTCGCATTTGTAGTTATAATTGCAAAGACAGGACATACATAATCCGTAAGCAGAGCCAGTTTCTCACCATCATCATTATCGAGGACTACCTGCATAGTATTCTTCAAACGCTTCCATGCTGTCTGTATGGGAACGATGCCAGACGTTCCTGCCTGAAAATGCATGTGGTCAGGGGCAGAAGCTCCACAGAGGGGACCATTATAAAACACCATGATGCGCGAATAGCGACGCAGTAACTGGCGGATAGAGCCAAAATGCCTATATATAGATTGTGGCTCATGCTCCGTCAATGGTATCGTGAAGTGTTCGGGAAGAATCGGAAACGGATTGACAAGAAGCTCGTATGTCGTATCCTTATCTATTTTTATCTGCTTTGAGAATTGCTCCTCCGGACGATTTTCTTTGCATAAGAAGCAGCGACGCATCTTCAGAGCCGCTTGATCGATATTTGCACCAGTGGATACAATACGAGCGGGATTATATTGCACCTTCAGTTCATCCAGCTCCTTCACTTTCACATTGGCAAGTTCTGCATAGCGCTTACGCACAGCATCCCACCGCTCCAACTGACGATTGAAGAAACGTTGCAGGGCATCACCCATATCAACCTTCAGCAAGCCCTCATTTACCTGCTGGCGGGCTTTTATCTCCATCGTGCGCAAGCGGTCCTTATAGAGATTGTTGGCATTAACTCGCTCTATACTAAGAGCAGCATCGCTATTGCCACTCCACCTACGGCACAAATAGAGTTCATCGTAGATACGGCCTATTCTAAAGAAACGCGAAAAGGCAAGACCGATAGCATAGTCTTCACCATAACTGGTATTAGGGAATCCGATATGTCGTATCAGCGGAGTGAAGAAGGCACGCGGCGCACCAAGACCATTGATACGCAGGGCATTGTTAGGACCATTCTCGTCAGTCCACTCCTTATGGTCTATGATGCCAGGAGGAAGGGTTTCGAGATTGAAGTCGCAGATGCGATAAGAACCTATTATCATAGCAGCCTTCTGGCGATAGAATGCATCAACTATACGTTGGAGGGTATTAGGGCTGGAATACAAATCATCACTATCCAGCTGAACAGCAAAACGTCCGCAGTAATCGGAATGGATAGCCTCATTCCAGCAGCCTCCGATACCCAAATCAGTACGCTCCGGAATAATATGTATCAAACGTTTATCGACTATGCCACCAAGGATGAAAGGTGTCTGGTCTGTAGAGTGATTATCTACGACAATAACATTAAATGGGAATTTCGTCTTCTGAGAGAGGGCACTCTTGACAGCATCAGCTATAGTCTTCTCACGATTGAAAACAGGTATTACCACTGAAGCCTCATATTCAAAGTCCTGCTCATTAAAATCTATCTCTACCAACTTAGTGGTATCCACTTTGGCACCTATGGCAGCAAGGTGGATTGTAGCAGCCTGCTCCATCTCAATCTGAAGGCTGCGGTTATGCGGATTAACATAGTCAAACTGTTTTGCCCCACTTGCACGAGTATCTCGCTCCTGCTCGGTATATAGGAACTCATTAAGATGGAACAACTCACCGCTACGTTGCAAGAACAAACGGAAAGCATACCATGCGGCGTAAGCATATTGCTGCTTCTGCTGTTTCAAGAACGAACGTAGTAAACTGGAGCGCACAAGCACCAACTGTCCGAAGTCGAAATCATCACGAATGGAGCCTTCTTGATAATCAATAGTCGGACACTTGCGAACCTCCTTCTTGCCATCGATACACACCTCCTGATACCTGTCAGCATATACAAGCACCGAAGCCGTCTCACGCATAACACGCTGCATACGTGCCAAAGCATTTTGACCAAGAGTATAAGGGGTAGGTTTTAACGATAAAAGAACAAACTCTGTCTTAATCTGCCCCGCTATTGCAATCAGCTGTTCCGAAGATGCTATCCCAGGAGTACCTGGGCATAGGGTAAAAACATCTATATTAACCATGTTTTCGAATACGTAAGGTTACCAATGAACTTATGAATCCTATTATGATGACTGTCACAAAGACACCCAAGACATCTATATAATGTACGCTGACAGGATAGGCATCAACTATAAACGAGCCGTCAGCATCCCCAAGGCGCACTATGCCGTATTGCTGCTGTAACAAGCATAAGAGCAAACCGAATATCACACCCAGGATAGCCCCAAGAATACTTATAGCCCATCCCTCAAACAAAAATACATTCTTTATCAGGCTCTCACGAGCTCCGAGAGCACGCAGGGTCTGTGCATCAGCTCGTTTATCAATTATCAGCATAGACAACGAGCCGATAATGTTGAAACATGCAACAATCAGGATAAATGTAAGGAAAATATATGCTATCAGCTTCTCTACCTTCATGATATTGAAGGTGTCTGACTGTTGCTCATATCTATCTAAGACCTTAAAGTCTTTACCACAGATTTTCTCTATTTTTTTCTTTACGTCAGGTATATACAAACCAGGCTTCAATTTGAGCTCCAATGACGTTATCTCGCCATCACATTGGAACAACATCCTTGCAAATCGCAGGGAAGTAATGATATAGTTCTTGTCATATCGCGCCTGCTGCACACAGAACACCACCCCTGGAGATATCAAAGAATCGACCACGAAGCCATCGAGAGGATTCATCAGATCCAGCTGCCCTACCCTATTCGGAGCATATATATAAAGGAAGCCCTGATAACGTGCCGGCATGTGCAAAGTCTGGGCAAGACGCAATCCGGGAGTACCATATTCCAAATCCGCCGCATGGAGTGCAAAATTGCCATCACCATAGCATATATCATTAATATGTGTGAGCTTCGTAAAGGAATCTTCCACACCTTTGATATACACCATAGCTTGTTGGTCACCATATAGTGCCAAAGCCTGGTCCTCTACACATTCGGTTGAGACTGCCACTTCATCAAGGCTCTTTATCTCAACAAGTTTAGGATTATCCGCCGCGCACGTCTTGCCTACAGCGGGGACAATCTTTAGCTGAGGGTCGAAACTTGTAAAAAAAGTAGCTACTAAATCAGAAAACCCATTAAAGACGCTTAAGACAACAACAAGTGCAGTCGTTGCCACCATAACACCCACCACACTAATAGCCGATATCACATTTATCACATTAGTGCTCTTCTTGGAGAACAGATATCGGAGAGCAATATATAATGATGTGTGTAGTGAAGAGGTTGACTGGCGCATGGTGTTTTTACTTCTGCAACAACTCGTCTATACGTTCTATATAATCAAGGCTGTCATCAATGAAGAAGCGCAGCTCCGGGATTATACGCAACTGGTTACGAACCCGAGTTCCCAATTCGTAGCGTACCTGAGAGCTGTTGCGTTGAATATTCTGTAGCAATTCCTCACCTTTTTCAGAAGGGAAAATGGACAGATATGCTGTACAGATGCTCAAGTCAGGAGAGACCTTCACACGAGTAACACTTACCATAACACCCCTCATGGCACGTGTCTGGCTTTGGAAAATAAGGCTTAGCTCTTTTTGCAGAAGCCTACATATTCGGTTTTGTCGCGTTTCTTGCATATCTCTCCCCTCTTTTACTTCTGATTCTGAAAAGCTGTAAATATCTTATTGGCAATCTCCTCCATCTCACTTGCAGGCAATGACAACTTCTCCCTGCGGAAATCCATATCCCCTTCGGTATCCATTGGCATAAGATGAATATGAGCATGGGCTACTTCCAGACCAAAGACGCTCATACCGACCTTCTTACATGGGAAAGCTTCCTTGATAGCTTTTGCCACCTTCTTGGCAAAAACAAAATAACGCGCTATTTCCTCGTCATCCATATCAAAAAGATAATCTATCTCTCGACGTGGAATCACAAGGACATGAGCCCTTACCACAGGATTAATGTCAAGAAATGCATAGAACTCATCGTTTTCTGCACACTTATAACTGGGAATCTCACCAGCCGCAATCTTTGAGAATATATCCATGATAATAAAGTTTTAATAACTTATATTTTCAATCTTAAGTTTCAAAATACCATTAGGCACCTTCACATCCACCTCATCACCCACTTTATGGTTGAGCAATGCCTGGGCAATCGGTGTTTCGATAGAGATTTTTCCCTCGCGAAGATTAGCTTCATTAGCACTTACTATGGTATAAGACATTTTTGCCTTATTGCCAAGATTTGTCATTTCAACCTTGCTGAGCAGCTGGACAGCGTCTGTAGAAAGACGGCTCTTATCAACTATCTTAGCATCAGCAATTTGAGTCTTCAATGCGTTTATCTTAATTGCAAGATTAGCCTGCACTTCCTTGGCAGCATCATACTCAGAGTTCTCCGACAAATCGCCTTTGTCACGTGCTTCAGCAATAGCGGCACTCGCCTTGGGCATCTCTACCGCCTCAAGGCGGTGCAGTTCGGCTACCATATTTTCGTAGCCCTCTTTTGACATGTAAGCCATATTTTATCTGATTTTATACAAAAAAACAACAACCCCGAGTAAGCTCAGAGTCGCATATACGATATCAATAATTCCGGTACAAAGGTACAAAAAGTTCATATCACGCCCCATAATATCGTTAATTTTTATATTTTTTTAGTAAAAAAACACGAAAAAGCCCCTTCTCCCACAATGCTCTCACCATTTTTTTATATCTTTGCACACGATTTTGAATATTTACGCGTAAAACATGTATACAACTATCACTGCCGCCGAAGCGGCTTCGCTCATTAAGAATGGCGATTCAATAGGCTTGTCAGGATTTACACCCGCCGGAGCGCCAAAAGCCACAACAAAAGAGTTGGCAAAACTTGCCCAAGCAGAACACGAGAAGGGCAATCCTTTCAAGATTAACTTGTTTACAGGAGCCTCAACAGGTCAAAGTACAGATGGTGACTTAGCAGTAGCTAAGGCTATAGACTTCCGTGCCCCTTACACCACGAATCCAGACTTCCGTGCCTCTGTAAACAAAAATGAAATCCGTTACAACGACCTGCACCTCAGCCACATGGCGCAAGAGTTGCGCTATGGCTTCTATGGTCCGTTGAATTGGGGTATCATAGAGGTTTGTAAGATTGAAGATGCCGGGGACAAGTACAATGTTTCCCTCACTGCTGCAGGAGGAATTTCCCCTACTGTTGCAATGATGGCAGAAAAAATCATTTTAGAGCTCAACAGTTTCCACAACGAAGGTGCTGGACAGCTACACGACATTTTCGAGCCACAAAATCCCCCTTATCGCCAGCCGTACATGATTACATCGGTTAGAGACAGGATTGGAAAGCCATATCTGTCTATTCCGAAGTCTAAGGTCGTCGGCGTCATAGAGTGTAACATACCTGATGAGGCACGTGCTTTCAAAGGAACAGACCCTATTACCGACCAGATTGGTGCAAACGTAGCACATTTCCTGTTAGGTGACATGAAACGCGGCATCATCCCTCCAGAGTTTCTGCCATTACAAAGTGGTGTAGGCTCAACAGCCAACGCCATTCTCGCAGCTCTCGGCAAGGACAAGAGCGTGCCTGATTTCAACATTTATACTGAGGTTTTCCAGAACGCTATCGTTGACATGATGCTGTCAGGTCGTGTAAAGGACGCATCTACATGCTCTCTTACCGTTGACAACGAGTGCTTGATGAAGGTATATGATAATCTCGACCTATTCTCAAAGCATCTTGTAATCCGTCAATCTGAAATAAGCAATTCTCCTGAGGTAATACGCCGTCTTGGAGTCATTGCCATTAACACTGCTATCGAAGTTGATATATATGGCAATGCAAACTCCACACATATCAGCGGTACAAAGATGATGAACGGTATTGGCGGTTCAGGCGACTTCGAACGCAATGCATATATCTCTATTTTCACCTGCGCTTCTACAGCAAAGGGCGGTTTGATATCATCTATCGTGCCTATGGTAAGCCATCAGGATCACTCTGAGCATGATGTTAATGTCATCATCACAGAGCAGGGTATTGCAGACTTACGTGGCAAGGCTCCAATAGAACGCGCCCAGTTGATAATAGAGAACTGCGCACATCCCGACTATCGTCCTATCCTGCGTGAATACGTTAAGATAGCAACTGGTGGACAAACACATCACAACCTGCCTTGTGCTTTTGCTATGCATGACACTCTCCGCAGAAAGGGAGATATGCACCTAACAGATTTCTCTGAATATATCAAAGAATAACTATCCAAAATTTATTACTACTATGGCAAACTTATCAAATTTCTCCCTCGAAGGGAAAAATGCCTGGATAACAGGCGCATCGTACGGAATTGGTTTCAACATTGCGAAGGCATTTGTTGCCGCTGGTGCAAACATGATTGTTTTCAACGACATCAATGAAGTTGCACTGCAACGTGGACTTGACAACTACAAGGAAGCAGGCATTACTAATGTAAAAGGTTATGTTTGCGATGTAACTGACGAAGAGGGCATAAAGAAACTTGTTGACACCATCCACAAGGAAGTTGGTCAGATTGACATCCTCGTAAATAATGCCGGCATCATCAAGCGCATTCCAATGCACGAAATGAAGCGAGCAGAATTCCAGCAGGTTATCGACATCGACCTCGTTGCACCATATATCTGTGCTGCAGCAGTTCTGCCAGAAATGATGGAGCGTAAGGAAGGAAAGATTATCAACATCTGCTCTATGATGTCAGAATTGGGTCGTGAGACTGTATCTGCCTATGCAGCAGCCAAGGGAGGCTTGAAGATGTTGACACGTAACATCTGCTCAGAATATGGCGAATACAACATCCAGTGCAACGGCATTGGTCCTGGCTATATCGCAACACCTCAGACAGCGCCACTGCGTGAGAGACAGCCAGACGGCAGCCGTCATCCATTTGACAGCTTCATCTGTGCGAAAACTCCAGCAGGCCGTTGGCTCGACCCATCAGAACTTGGAGGTCCTGCAGTATTCCTCGCATCCAAGGCATCTGACGCCGTAAACGGACATGTATTATATGTTGATGGTGGTATTCTTGCATACATCGGAAAGCAGCCATCTTAAAAACAAATCTTAATTTACAATTCTTTTGTACAGATTTAAATCCATAATCATAATGTTGTCAGCAACGCTAATGTTGCTGACAGCATCGTGTTCGTCAAACGAAAATAACATCACGTCAAGCGACAAAGTAGGAATTACAGCAGCTACATTTGGCTCGTTACGCAGATTAAATACGAATAACAATTCATACTCGACTTACGTACCGTCCTCTGCTACCTACCCTATTTTCATAGACCATATTAAAGGTGAAATATACAATCCTGATTCCCTGCCTGTACGTACCATCCCTTCCAAGATACTCTTAACACTATCTTTTAAGGACAACTCATCAGGAGTGCTTGAATCAACAGAGAAAAAGGACTCTTTTTCACGAACATATTTTTCTACAGACACACTTGATTTCACCAAACCTCGTAAGATAAGGGTAACATCTTCCGACAGAGCACATTCACGAGATTACACCATTGATGTAAGGATACACAAGCAAAGTGTCGATTCCATAAAATGGACGCGCATGAATATATGCAATCCTATTAAAGGAAAGAAACTTATAACACTGAAAGTGCTTTCCGATGGAGAGAATTTTTATGTTCTGGCAGCAGATACTACTGAAAACGCGTCAAACGACATATATTGCAGTGTCCAGGTGTTAAAAACTACTGATGGAAATAATTGGAGTACAGAATATAGCACTTCTCCAGAAGTAATCACAACTCCATTTGACCAATTCAAAAGACCTACCATGGCAGTGTATAGGGAGAAAGTCTATCTGCTTTATAATGGTCAATTAAGATGCTCTGACGATTGGGCGACAAGCATTCCTTGCGACCTCAGGGCAATTCTTGGAGGCTTTGATGACTATATTTATGGTGTCAATGACCAGAAGAAGATAGTATCCTCTACAGGAGGAGACCCTATGACAGCATCTTTTTCTGATGACGACATGGAAGAAATGCCATATGTCGTTGGGGATAGCCTTCCCTACAATGACTATAATTTCATCACTACAGACCTGCTTACAGATCCGTCAATGGGGCGTGCCGTTCTGATTGCAAACAAACAAAACGATGCCACAAATATAAAATCGCCAAACGTTGACAAAGCGGTAATATGGAGTAAAATCATTGACGACGTTCCACAAGAATGGATATTCATGAATCCTGCATGGAACAACCATTACAAAGTATTGCCACGTATGCCATACCTTTCAGCAACATCATATGCTGATGGAATAATCGCTATTGGAGGCAACCCGAATACACGAAAATTCTACTATTCTAATGACTGGGGCACGACATGGACAGTCAAAGGGGCTATAAACATCCCTTCTGGACTTCAGAGTACCGCACAAGTAGCAATTGGAGCAAATTATTCAACCATATACCTTATAGGAGGTGATACTGGAGAAGTTTGGGTAGGACTCAAGATATACTAAGAACAGGAACTGATGCGCAAATATATCCTATTTATAACAATGTTATTACCATTTACCGTCTTTGCACAAGAAGACGTTGAATATCGCATGGATATAGGCGCAGGAGTTGGTGCAACAACCTATTATGGCGACTTCAATGCCTCACCTACAAAAAACATACAACCTGCAGCAGCCATAATATTCCGAAATGTAATCAATCCGCATATGGCTATCAGGTTAGCAGGAATGTACACCAAGATAAAAGGTTCTTTTGATCCGAACAGGACATATTATCCTAATGTAAGCACCTATACATTCAATAATACTCTTGCAGACCTTGATGCTACATACGAATACAACTTCTGGCCTTACGGAACAGGGAAAGACTATCGAGGAGCAAAACGCCTAACACCATTTATCTCTATTGGTATAGGCTTAACATACGCGAAGGTTAAGGCTGATCAGTCAATGAACATTGAGAAAAAAAATATTGTAACAGCAAATGTGCCTATTGGAGTAGGTGTAAAATATCGCTATAAAGATAGATACAATTTCTCTTTAGACTGGCAGATGCATTTCTCCATGTCTGATGAACTTGATGGTATCAAGGATCCATATGGCATAAGTAGCAATGGGCTATTTAAAAATACAGATTGCTATAGTACATTAACGTTTGCATTCACTTATTCATTTTCCCCAAAATGCAGAACATGTCACAAAGAATGAATATACCTGAGCATATTGCTATCATCATGGATGGTAACGGCCGATGGGCTGAACAACGTGGAGAACCACGTCACTACGGACATTCCGCCGGCGTAGAATCTCTACGCAAGGTTACAGCAGAATGTGCACGTATCGGTGTTAAGTATCTCACCGTATATGCTTTCTCCACAGAAAACTGGAATCGCCCTATTGAAGAAGTGCGCCTTTTGATGGAACTTATCATTTCTTCGTTGGACTATTCATTGTTTGACGATAACAACATACGCTTCCGCAGCATAGGTGACAGAAAACGCCTTCCGCAGAACGTACAAAACACTCTTCAAGACCTTGAGGAACGTACAAAAGGATATACGAAGATGACTGTTACCGTAGCCCTCAGCTATTCCTCACGTTGGGAATTGACCGACTGCATGCAGAAAATAGCCTATCAGGTAGAATCTGGAAAACTAAAGGCGAGCGACATAACCGAGCAAACTATCATAGACAATATGAATAGCGGTTTCCAACCCGACCCAGACCTGTTAATAAGAACAGGTGGCGATGTTCGTATTTCAAATTATATGCTTTGGCAGATTGCATATTCCGAATTATACTTCACATCTATTTATTGGCCTGACTTCAACGAAGACGAACTTCATAAAGCCATCGAATATTTCAACACCAAGCAACGTCGTTTCGGCATGACAGAGGCACAGGTAGAGCAAGGTCTATTGAATTCTATATAATTATTAATAGTTGATATCCGTGTTTAGAAACAGAACTTTCTTCACATTCATATACATCTTAATACCGTTCTTAGCCATATTTGGCCAAGAAAAGATAATCAATCCAGATATTTCGTATGTGGGTGCTGTCAAGAAATACACGATAGCTCACATAGCTGTAAGCGGTGTTGAAGAATACGAAGATTTTATGCTCACTGGTATTTCCGGTCTATCAGTTGGGCAAGAGATTAGTGTTCCTGGTAATGAAATAACCGAAGCGGTTAAACATTATTGGAAGCATGGTCTATTTTCAGAAGTCAAAATCGCCGCCGACTCTATTGTGTTGGATTCTATATACCTGCACTTTTATTTACGCACACGTCCTCGTGTTAGTTCCATAAACTATATTGGCATAAAGAAAAAGAGCGAGCGTGAAGATATGGAGGCTAAACTTGGTCTCCTAAAAGGTTCCCAGATAACCCCAAACATGATATCAAGAGCAAAAATTCTTGCTGAAAAATATTTTGCTGACAAAGGCTTCAAAAATTGTGAGGTGACAATTCGACAGCGCGACGATGTTGCAGAAAAGAATCATGTTATCTTGGACGTTGAAATAGACAAAAAACTCAAGACAAAGATTCATCGCATCTACATCAATGGTAACGAGAAAATAAAAACTAAAAAACTAAAAGGTAATATCTTTGGCGGTGGAGCACTGAAGAAATTACACGAGGTAAACACGCTTCGTGGTTTCTTAAAATCCAAGAAATTTAAGCCGGAAAAGTACGAAGAAGACAAAAACAATCTTATTGATTATTATAATGAGTATGGCTATCGCGATGCAAAATTAGTAAAGGATAGCATTTCAACATATGATGACAGACACATCGATATTCACTTCACCATATATGAGGGACAGAAGTATTACCTTCGAAACGTTACATGGGTAGGTAATACCGTTTACAGGACAGATGATTTGCAGAAGGTTTTTGGAATGAAAAAAGGCGATGTCTATAACCAAAAACTTATGAACAAACGTCTGAAAGATGATGACGATGCGGTAGGAAACCTCTATTGGAATAATGGTTACCTATTCTATAAACTTGACCCTACTGAGATAAACATTGTAGGCGATTCCATAGACATAGAAATGCGCATACAAGAAGGACCTCAGGCACATATCTCCCATGTTCGCATAACCGGTAACAATCGTCTATACGAGAAAGTTGTGCGTCGTGAACTACGCACCAAGCCTGGAGACCTTTTCTCTAAAGATGCATTGATGCGTTCTGCACGCGAAATAGCATCTATGGGACATTTTGACCAAGAGAAAGTCAACCCCGATGTACGTCCTAACTATGAAGATGGAACTGTTGATATAAACTGGGACCTCGAGCAGAAATCAAATGACCAGGTAGAGTTCTCATTAGGTTGGGGACAGACCGGTGTAATCGGACGTATCGGTCTGAAGTTAAACAACTTCTCTATGGCAAACCTCTTTCATCGGAAGAAGGAGCATCGTGGAATCTTACCTGTTGGTGATGGAGAAACACTCTCTCTTGGTGCTCAAACAAACGGCCGTTACTATCAATCATATAATATATCATACGGAACATCATGGTTTGGAGGTAAACGCCCCATCATGTTCAATGTTGGCGTATTCTACTCTAAACAAACCGATGTAAGTAGCAGTTACTATAACTCCAACTGGCAGAATTCATATTATAACTACATTGGAGGAATAGGAAACTACTCTACATATAACAGTTATGAAAACTACTATGACCCAGACAAGTATGTTCAGTTATTGGGAGGTTCTATCTCATGGGGTAAACGCCTGCGCTGGCCTGATGATTATTTCCATCTCTCATTAAGTATGGGTTATACACGTTACATGTTGAAAAACTGGAATTACTTCCTTGTAACCAACGGCAATTGTAACAACATAAACTTCGGAATAACGTTATCTCGTACTTCTACAGATAATCAACTTTTCCCACGCAAAGGTTCTGAATTTGAACTTAGCGTTACCGCTACTCCACCATGGAGTGTGTTTGACGGTAAGGACTATTCAAAACTTGCCAATAACTATCTCGACGCTCGCTATCAAAGCCAAATGCAGGAGAAGCATCGCTGGATAGAATATCATAAATGGAAGTTCAAGAGCCGCACTTTTACAGCACTGACAAGTGGTCAAAAGTGCTTCGTCCTAATGACGCGTGCCGAGATTGGTATCTTAGGCTACTACAATAAGCATAAGAAATCACCATTCGAAACATATTACATGGGTGGTGATGGTATGTCTGGCTATTCCAGCAGTTATGCAACAGAGACAATAGGTCTGCGTGGTTATGAGAATGGCTCTCTCACCCCATCCGGATATTCTGGATATGCATATGACCGCTTTACCGTTGAACTGCGTTATCCATTCTTACTTGGAAACACAACAATATACGGATTAACATTCCTGGAAGCTGGTAATGCATGGACAAATACTCGTGACTTCAACCCATTTGATATGAAACGTTCCGCAGGTGCTGGCGTCCGAATATTCCTTCCTATGGTTGGACTTATGGGTATTGACTGGGCATATGGATTTGATACCACATTCGGCAAAAAAGGAGGTAGCAACTTCCACTTCATTCTTGGACAAGAATTTTAAACGACAAAATAGTTAAACTCTATGAAAAAGTTTCTCGTATTTTTATCTTATATGTTATTTACCACATGTGCCATGGCACAGAAGTATGCTCTCATAGACATGGAATATATTCTCAAAAACATACCAGCCTATGAGCGTGCTAACGAACAACTCAATCAGGTTAGTAAACGATGGCAAGCAGAAGTAGAAGCACTCAATACCGAGGCGACTACCATGTATAAAAACTATCAAAACGAGGTGGTATTCCTTTCTCAAGATCAGAAACAAAAGAAGCAGGAAGCTATTATGCAAAAAGAGAAAGAGGCAGCAGACCTTAAGAAAAAATACTTCGGTCCCGACGGAGAGCTGTTTAAGAAGCGCGAATCTTTGATGGCACCGATACAGGATGAAATATACAATTCCGTCAAAGAAGTGGCAGAGTTACGTGGCTACCAAATGGTTCTTGACAGAGCTTCTGACGGAGCTGGTATAATATTCGCCTCACCCAAAATAGACATTTCTAACGAGGTTTTACAGAAACTTGGCTATTAAAATAATCTCTATTTTGATAAATAAACATATTATAAATATATAAATTAAAAATTAAATGAAGAAAATTATTATCGCACTCATTGCAGTGCTCGGTGTTGCAGTAAATGCTAATGCGCAGAAATTCGGACATGTTGATACTCAGTCTATAATGCAGAGCCTCCCAGAGGTAACAAAAGCTAACGGAGAGCTTCAAGCTACTGCCCAGCAGTATGAAAACGAGTTAAAAACCATGCAAGAGGAAATCCAACGCAAGGCTGATGATTACGACAAGAAAAAATCAACAATGAATGCTACGGATCAGCAGGCTGCAGAACAAGAGTTGCAGACATTATATAGCAAATTACAAGAAACATACCAGCAGAACCAGCAGAATATCCAGAAAAAACAGGAAGAACTGATGGCTCCAATCAACCAAAAGATTATGAAGGCTATTGAGAATGTTGGAAAAGCTGGTAACTACACATACATCGTACCTGCCGGTTCTTTCCCTTACATTGGTGCCGGTTCTACTGATGTAACAGCAGCTGTCAAAGCAGAAATTAATAAGATTAAATAATGAAAAAGATCATATTGATTGCAATATGCTTCGCTTGTTGTTCCACAATCATGGCACAACAAGCGAAGATTGGTTTTTTCTCTATGCAAGACTTGCTCAATACTGATGTTAAATATCAAGAAGCTATCGCTAATGCACAAGTCTTAAAACAGCAATATGCTAATGAGCAAAAAATAGCAGAACAAGATTTCAAAGAAAAATACGAATTATTTCTTGAGCAACAAGGAGATTTAGCCAAATCTATACGTGCAAAAAGGCAAAGCGACCTTCAAGCCCTTTTGGAGCGTACCGAAAAATTCCGTGAAGAGACAAAGCAACTAATACAGAAATCCGAAGAAGAAGCTCTTTCATCTGCTAAAATACGTATATCTGAAGCTATACGGAAGGTTGCAGAAACTGGTGAATACTTACTCATTGTGAATAGCGACAGTGAAGCATGTCCATATATAAACCCCAACTACTCCATAGACATTACAGAGATGATTTCTTCTGTTCTGGCAAATCCACAACTCCAAACCTCCCCCGAAGCACTTCGTTAGTATATGATTGGCGTATTTGACTCTGGTTATGGTGGTCTCACCATTCTAAAACAATTACGAGAGACCCTCCCCGAATACGATTTTATGTATCTCGGTGACAATGCGAGAGCTCCATACGGTCCCCGGTCATTTGACGTGGTATATGAATTTACGAGACAAGCCGTTATGAAATTATTTTCTCTGGGTTGCCATCTCGTTATCTTGGCGTGTAACACAGCCTCTGCCAAGGCACTGCGCACTATACAACAAGAAGATTTAAAGAGGGAATGTAATCTTCCATCAGGTACAGGTACCACGACATTGGAAGGACAGGGATACAGAGTGTTAGGAGTCATACGTCCTACAGTTGAGATAATTGGCAATCTCACAAAAACACGTCATATAGGAATTGTCGCTACAGAAGGAACCATACGTTCAGAAAGCTATGAACTTGAAATAGGAAAACTATATCCAGATATTACAGTAACTGGACAAGCATGCCCATTATGGGCTGCAATAGTTGAAGCTGGAGAAGCTGACAGCTTAGGGGCTGAATATTTTGTAAAAAAGAGAATTAATCAACTGCTTACAAAAGATCCTATGATTGATACTATCATACTTGGATGTACACACTATCCCCTTCTCCTGAATGCGTTGAACAAGGCTGTCCCAAAAGATATTAAGCTTGTTTCACAAGGAGAATATGTTGCTGAATCTTTGAAAGACTACCTAAGAAGACATCCAGAAATGGATAAGCATTGTTCCAAAGGAGGAACTATACAATACTATACCACAGAATCAGAGGAACGTTTCAAAGAAATTGGCACAAACTTTCTACATAAAGATATTATTGTTAACCACATAAACCTGCAATCATGAAGCCAACAATTGCTCTACTCACCTACTTTCTCATTCCTTTTTCATTAATATCTGCAAAAGATTATAATATAAAAGACTATGGTGCTATTGCAGATGGCAAGACATTAACAAACGAAGCCTTCAACAATGCCATTGAAACAGCTTTCAATAATGGAGGAGGGCGTGTTATTGTTCCCAAAGGAGAATATCTCTGCGGCTCAATACGTATGAAAAGCAATACAGAACTTCATTTTGAAGAAGGCGCTAAAATTATTGCCGCTCCAGAGAAATATCAGGCTTATGACCAGCGAGAGCCATGGGAAGGACCTCAATATCAAGACGGAGGACATACATTCTTTCACAATTCCCTGATATGGGCAGATGGAGAGAAAAACATATATATTACCGGCAAAGGATTTATTGATGGAGTTGGCCTAACAAAGAAAGATAAAGAGAAAGCGGGCATCGTACAAGGCGGAGGAGTAGATACTGGAGATAAATCCATTGCCTTCAAACTATGCCAGAATGTAAAGATTAAAGATATCACAATATATCGCGGTGGTCATTTTGCAATCATTGTAACAGGTTGTCAACATACCATCATTGATGGTGTTACAATAGATACCAATCGCGATGGCGTTGACATTGACTGTTGTAAAGACCTCATCATACAAAACAGTGTTGTCAATACATCACATGATGATGCTATAGTATTGAAGAGTTCATATGCCCTAAAGAAGGTTGTTCCTTGTGAGGATATCATAGTCAAAAATTGCACCGTTACAGGATACAAATGTGGTACATATTTGGATGGTACAAAGGTTCCTGAACCAGTAAATTGGGTATGTGGGCGTATCAAACTTGGAACAGAGAGTAACGGAGGTTATCGCAATATATACATCAAGGATTGCAAAGGTGAATATTCCAGTGGATTAGCCTTTGAATCTGTCGATCAGGGACTGATGGAAAACATCTATGTTGATGGTGTCACTATAAATCATACCCACCACTACCCTATCTATATTACAACAGGTTGCCGCAATCGCGGTCCCAAGGAACGCACAGACGTTTCTACTGGACGTAACATTTTCATTAAGAATGTTACCTGTCTGCATGCCGATTCTATTGCCGGTATCATCATAACCGGCATGCCAGGTGCACCTCTCGAGAACATATCATTGAAAAATATAACCGTCCAATATGCTGGTGGCGGTAAGGCAGAATATGCAGATCGCGACTATCGTGAACAAGGCACGAACTATCCAGAGCCAAAATTTGCAGGCTTTACTCCATCCTATGGTGTCTTTGCACGCCATGTAAGAGGACTTAAGCTCACCAATCTCAATTTTTCTGTTGAAAAGCCAGAAGGACGACCCATGCTTAAATTCATTGACGTAGAAAATCTTAAGGTAAAGAATGTAAACGGACCAGGAAAAAGAATGTAAATAATCATTACGTCAAAAACAAAAGAAATAAATGCAAGATATAAAATCATATGCCATAAGTTGTTTCCAAGATGAAGCTCATGCCATTCTGGATCTCATACCACGCCTTGACGACAATTTTATAAAGGCTGTAGAAATGATATTCAACTGCAAAGGAAAGGTTATTGTAACAGGTGTTGGTAAGAGCGGACATGTGGGTGAAAAAATGGCATCCACACTTGCTTCCCTTGGCACTCCTTCTTTTTTTCTCAATCCCCTTGATGCCTTTCATGGAGATTTAGGAATGATTTCTGAAGGTGACGTAGTTATCTCTATCAGCTATAGCGGATATACTGACGAATTGTTACGTTTCATTCCGCTTCTTTTGGAACGTAACATCCCTATAATTGGCATTACAGGAAACAAAAATTCGCTGTTGGCACAATATTCTTCATGTCATCTTGACATACATGTTGATCATGAAGCAGACCCATTGAATCTTGCCCCCACATCTTCTACGATGGCAACAATGGCTATGGGTGACGCTCTTGCTTGCGCCTTAGTAAAATTACGTGACTTCAAAGCTCGTGATTTTGCACAATTCCATCCTGGCGGCTCTCTTGGTAAACGTCTGTTGTCCCATGCCCGAGATTATATGGTAAAAGAGAATCTACCCATAGTAACCCCAGACACAAAAGTTTTCGATGCCATCATTACAGCCAGCAATGGCAAGCTTGGGCTGGCAATTGTCATTGATAATAACAATTCAAACAACAGCAAAGGGGCACTCGTCGGAATCATTACTGATGGTGATGTGCGTCGTGCAGTACAGAAATATCAAAACAAGATGTTCGAACTTACCGTTAAGGATATTATGACCCCCAATCCCAAAACAGTTCACCCAGAAACGACTCTGAATGAGGTTGACAAAATTTTGAGGAAATACAATATTCATGCTCTCATAGTAACAAATAAGGACGGTGAAGTTGTCGGAGTTATTGATTCATTCAGAGTAATATAATGTCAATTTGAAAAACAATGCATAAGAATATAGCAATAATAATTGCAGGAGGCAGTGGAAGCCGCATGGGACAAAATATCCCCAAGCAGTTTATCAATGTATATGACAAGCCCGTACTTGTATATACCCTTGAAAGTTTTCAAAGACATCCTATGATTGATGCCATAGAAGTAGTATGCATAGAGGGATGGGAACAGGTTTTACAGGCTTATGCAAATCAATTTAATATTTCCAAACTTCAATGGATAACCAAGGGGGGGGAATCCGCTCAGGAAAGTATCCGCAATGGAGTATATAATTTAGAAGGTAAGGTTAATGATGACGATATTATCATCATCCATGATGGAATACGTCCAATGATTGACGACAGCGTCCTAACTGATGTCATTAACAAGGCAAAAGAGTATGGTAATGCTGTCACCTCTATGCCTTATAACGAACAAATCTTTGTCGTTGACAAGGATGATGAGCAAACCACTACACAGTTTATCCCTCGCGAGACACTCCGACGAGTCTCTACTCCACAGGCATATCGCTATGACTTGTTAGTTACAAAATATCATGAGGCTTACGCAAAAAACATAGGAATACATGGCTCACACTATGCAAATACTATGATGGTAGAATTGGGGGTTAGGCTCCATTTCGCTAAAGGTTCAGACAAGAACATCAAACTAACAACAAAAGATGACCTGGAATTATTCAAGGGCTATATGACAAAAGAAGAGGACAAATGGTTGAAATAACACATCCCCTATATCAAGAAGACATCCAAAATATTCTCTCCATCAAAGGTATTGACATCCTAAAGAACAAGAGTTTTCTCATAACAGGAAGTACTGGTATGGTGGGAACCATGTTAATTGATGCTCTCACTGCAATTGAAGGAGTAAACATTATTGCAGTTGGCAGAAATACACAAAAGGTAAATCGGCATTGGTTACAACTTCCAAGATTTTCCTTCCTTGAACACGATGTACGCACACCTTTCCCTGACTCCTTGCAGGTAGATTATATTCTGCCAATGGCAAGCAATACACACCCTTTGGCATATTCACAATATCCCATTGAAACCATGATGGTAAATATTAAAGGTTGTGAAAATGCTCTCAATCTTGCCGATAAGACAGGAGCTACAGTTGTCATGACTTCTACTAATGAGATATATGGCAATGCCAAAGGGGAAGAAGATTTTTATGAAGATAGTAATGGTACACTAAATCTAAGTAGCGCCCGTTCCTGTTACAATGAGTCTAAAAGGACTTGCGAAGCAATGTGCCAAAGCTATAAAGAAGAACACGGAACAAAAGTCAAGATAGCACGATTATGCCGAATATTTGGTCCGACAATGTTGATGAGTGATAGTAAAGCATCATCCCAATTCATTAAGAAAGCCCTCTCTAAAGAAGATATCATTCTAAAAAGCGATGGGAACCAATATTTCTCATACACTTATGTTGCAGATGCTGTTATGGGCTTGCTAACAGTACTTATCAATGGCGAATACGGAGTTCCATATAATGTAAGTAGTGAGAAGACCAACATCCGCCTCAAGGATTTTGCACAAATGTGTGCAGAAGCATGTGATAGGAAGGTTGTTTTTGACTTACCTACTGATATTGAAAGCAAAGGATACTCTACGGCGCAAAGGGCAATTCTAAACAATGACCGGATAAAAGCTATCGGATTTCAACCTAAATATGAAATGCGTGATGCGATACTAAGAACAATTGAAATATTAAAAGCTTCTAATAATGAGTAGCAATAACATAGAGAGGTACAAAACTTTACAACTCAGAAAAGTCCAACTCAAACAACTCACCATACTCAAAGAGATTGACAGAATCTGCAAGAAGCACCATATTGAGTATTGGTTGGATGGAGGTTCTTTATTAGGAGCTGTACGACATAAAGGATTTATTCCATGGGATGATGATATAGACATCGCTATGAAAGCATCAGACCTGAAACGCTTTGAGGCGATAGCCAAAGACGAACTGCCCAAATGGCTATTTCTCCAAAATCGTCATACAGACCCATATTGCAAAGAAAATATAACAAAGATTCGTGATTTAAACTCTCTATATATAGAATACTCTGACACTTTTTACCAATCATATGAAATGGGAATTTTTGTTGACATTTTCCCTATGGTTCCATACCCCAGCGTTTCTCGAGGCTTGGTCAAAAAAATCTGTCGCGGTTATTCTGTAGCCTATAGTATAACAAATAAGCCAAAGCGCATATCTTTCAATACACTTTTTGAGTTTCTATATTTTTACCTGAAGGAAATCTTCTTAGGTATAGTTTGGAAAATAATATGTGTCATAAAACCCAATGATACCTTTTTCTCAAATATAATCAAGCAGAATGGCTATGGCATAATGCATCGTACTAAAGATATCTTCCCCATATCAACTATTACTTTCGAAGATGCAACATTTAGCGCCCCATGCAATCCTGACGGATATCTTAAGGACTTGTATGGTAACTATATGCAACTGCCCCCAGAAGAAAAACGCAAGGGACATGCTGTTTTCTACATAGCAGACCTATGAATATCGCTTATCTCATATCCGCACATAATGACCCACAGCAACTAAAGCGTCTTGTTGAAGCTTTGGGAAACAATGCATGGTGCTTCATTCATATAGATAAGAAAAGCGACATAAAGCCGTTTATTGATGTGTTGAGTTGTATTGAAGGCGACAGGATACAATTTATCAAAGAACGCACAGATATCCGTTGGGGCACATTCTTACAGGTAGAATATCAGATGGCTCTTCTCAAAGAAACTCTTGAATATTCCCACGAGAGGAAGTCCGATGTTGATTTTCATGGCTTTGATCGTTATATCACACTCAGCGGCTTAGATTATCCTATCACGCCATCAAAACTGGCAGCTGACAACACCTTCGACCCCTCCAAAGAATATATCATGGGCATTGATATGTCATCTGAAGTTGTTTCAGGTAAATATACAGAGATATATCGTCATGCACGCCCGTTCTTTAACATTCCATATATCGGCAACACTGCCAACCAACGCCTCAGCATTATCTGCCGAAAAATACTCTGTGTACTTGGCATCAACAAGCCACTTGTACTTCCAAACGGATGGCATCTGTATAAAGGCGCTTCATGGTGGGCTGTTACTGAGTCATTGGCAGAATATATTTACAACACCTATGTATCCACTCCGCTACTGAAGAAGTTTTTCATCAATTCCTTCGGACCTGACGAGACCCTGATACCCACAATCGTCTTCAATAGCCCTTATGCTAAAAAATGCATGGAAGTAACAGGGGAATATCCAGGATTAAAGGCTCTCACGCCATTAACATATATAGATTACGAACCTATCATAAAGATTCTTACCGAAGAAGACCTTCCTACCCTTTTGGATAGTGGCAAACTTTTCTGCCGTAAAATAGCATCAGGTAAGAGCGACAAATTAGTGGAAAAACTTGAAAAGCTATAAGACAGACATCAGTGTTCTTCTGCTCTTTCACGCCAGAGCAGACCACTTCAGCCAAGTATGGGCTGAGGTAAAGAAAGCTCGTCCCTCACGTCTTTTCCTGTATCAGGATGGTCCACGTGAGAACAGCAACGACATGGATGGCATTATGGCATGCCGTGAATTGGTAAAAGACGAGAATATAGATTGGCAATGCGAGGTACATCGCCTATACCAAGACAGGAACTACGGATGTGACCCTTCCGGTTTCATGTCACATCGTTGGGCGTTCTCCCAAACCGACAAGTGTATAGTTCTCGAAGACGATGTCGTACCTTCCCAAAGTTTCTTCCCCTATTGCAAAGAGCTCCTTGACAGATATGAGAATGATGAACGCATAACAATGATAGCAGGCTTTATGACAGAAGAGGAATCGCTACACAGTGCTATTACTCCTGTAGAGAGACATCCTTCTTACTTCTTCTCGCGCGCTTTCTCTATCTGGGGCTGGGCTTCATGGGCCCGGGTGGTAAACAACTGGGATTCAGAATACACCTTTGTAAAAGATTCTGCTCAGTTTGCCATACTATCAGCAAAGGCAGAGCAATATCACCAAAGAAAGGGAATGCTTTCATTATGCCAACGACATGCAGCAGCAGACAAAGAGTATTTTGAGTCCATTTTCTGGGCATATATGATGCTCCATGATGGGCTTGCCATCTTCCCTTCTGTTAACCTAATCAATAACATCGGTCTTAAAGGGGGCACCCACTACTCCACCCAACTCAGTCTTATTCCTCGCCGGCTCAGACAGCAGTTTACGATGCCTCGCAAGGAACTATCTTTCCCCCTTACCCACCCCACAGTCATCAAGGAAACACCTGAGTACCAACAACTATGGTATCTTCGCAATGCTTGGAATAATCCGTGGCGTAAGGTGCAATATTCCCTTGAAGAATTATGGCTTAATCTCAAGGCGGGTAATATAAAGAACATAGTCAACAGCATAGCTAATAGAATTAAGAAAACGATAGGATGAGTGATACTCTAAAAGACAAAGCCGCCAAGGGTCTGATATGGGGTGCCGTCAACAATGGTGCCACACAAATACTCAATGCCATCTTCGGCATTGTGCTGGCTCGTCTGCTATCCCCCGACGACTATGGTCTCATAGCCATGCTACTTGTCTTCTCTACTGTTGCGACAGCCTTGCAGGACAGCGGTTTCGTAATAGCACTGACCAATAAACGAGATGCCACACATGATGATTACAATGCCGTCTTTTGGTTTAATATTTTGGTGAGCATCGTTGCCTATGTCATTCTTTTCAGTGTGTCCCCTTGGATTGCTACTTTCTATAATGAGCCAATACTGACATCCCTGTCAAGATACTTCTTTCTGGGTTTCTTTATTGCCAGTTTCTCTATTGTGCCACGAGCCATTCTCTTTCGCCGGCTTCAGCAACGCGAACTTGCCTTGATGGCACTATCCTCGCTTCTTATTTCTGGTACTGTTGGCATAACTCTCGCTGCTAATGGCTTTGCATTCTGGGGAATAGCGACCCAGACACTTGTGTTTAATCTTTGCGTCACTATCCTCAGTTGGTATTTCTCCAAGTGGCGTCCCAGTTTTCAGACATCACTCTCTACAATATATAGTTCCCTGAAACCTCTGCTTGGCTTTTCCTGCAAGATGCTGTTTACCTATATCTTCAACAACATCAACAACAACATCTTCTCCCTTCTCCTAGGGCGTTTGTATAACAAGACAGAGGCTGGCATCTATTCTCAAGCCCAGAAGTGGAACGTAATGGGTAGCAATACAATCACAGGTATGATACAAGGCATTGCCCAACCCACCTTTGTTCAGGTTGGTGACGATAAGGAACGCCTTTGCAGGGCTTTTTCCAAGATGCTGCGCTTTACATGCTTCATATCCTTCCCGGCAATGCTTGGCTTGGCATTGATAGCACGAGAATTTATCGTCATTACAGTTACCGAGAAATGGTTACCTTCAGCATCCCTCATGCAGTTACTGTGCATAGCAGGTGCCTTTCTTCCTCTTGCCACCTTATACTATAATATGATAATCAGTCGCGGAAAGAGCGACATCTATATGTGGAATGTCATCATACAAGGTTGCGTTATCTTAGGTTCACTGTTGACAGTACACCATTTTGGGGGAAGCATTACAGATATGGTAATGGCGTATGTCATAATTATAGTATCATGGACTTTTGTCTGGCATTTCTTCGTCAATCGCGAGATTGGATTTACTTGGTATCAGGCATTGAAAGACATACTGCCATTCTTCTTCGTAGCAGCATTTACGATGGTCGCAACCCACCATCTCTCACTCTTCATTATTCACCTCTTACCTCTCACTTCTCACCTCTTACCTCTTTATCTGATGTTGGCAAGAATCTTCCTTGCCGCTATCATTTATCTTGGCATAATATACCTTAGTGGTGCCAAGATTCTGCGCCAATCATGGGATTATATACGGCACAAGCAGGTTTAGGTTGTGCCACCAAAGATATACTGTCAATGCAATAAGTGTCGCCAAGACAGTATTTCCCATAAAAGCCTTCTTGTTTTCTTTCAGCATAAGTCCTATTGCTATCGGTATGACATACGCCCAATGCGCCGTCATAATATACACGTCTGCTGCAGCAAAACGCATACCAATATGCAAGCACACATCAAAGAGGAACGGCATCATGGCAAGCCACAGCAGGCGTCTTCGCCTGCCGCTCCATATTCCTCCTGCAAACAGGAAGAGTATCGCTCCTTCTGCAACATAATTCCACCAATCCCTATAATGCACTATCACAGGGCGGATATTCTTTCTGGCATTGGCATCCTCCATCAGGTGCTCCTTATGCAATATGAACCCTTCGCCAAAGAAGTTCTCGCATACCAATTGTCCTCTATCTACAGTATTGTCGGTAAAGGCGAAGAAGCGGCTGTCAACCGATTGCTTCCCTTGTCTTTTTGCCATAAAAATACTGTCTTTTGCAAACTTCTTCATGGCAGCAGCACTGTCGCGCTCTATCGCACGCTGGCGCATCGATTCCCTATATGATTCTTCCTTTGCCAAGAGAGACTCCTGATGCCATAAATAGACGCCACCCATCAATAATGTCGGGATAAAATACAGAAGGCTGCGACGGAATAATTTTGTGTAGTTTGCAGAACGATATGCTGCCAGCATATCAATCAGCCACACCTTTATGCCATTTGTCAATGTCACCCCTGCGGCAAAGAAATATATCACCAAAGCCTGCCAACACTTGATGCCTTTCTCGCTGCTGGCAAGATATATGGTAAGGATAAGCAGGAATTGCGTCCATATCATGTGGTCGGGCACAAAGCTCGCAAGCAACACATACGCAAAGCCGAAGTAGAATAGCAGCAGAAGCAGCGAGTACATTCTTGACAGCCCTATTCTCCTGCGGAACAAAGCATACAGCAGGCACCATGTGGCAGTACTGACCAAGGTATATGTTACTGCCACCACATATATGGCACAATTCATGTGGAAATATTCCGATAGAATCGAGTTTATCCACGTTAGCGGCCACAGCATGATTGCCAGCATTGGGTGGCGATACAATTCAAACAAAGGGCGCCATTTAGACACTACAATATAAGTATATTGGTCAAAGCCAGAAAAAATGAAATCATTATGAAATGCCGTCCAGGCACCAAGTCTTTGTGATGTCCACGTTTCAGGGTTATGCATCAGCATAAGCCCATTCATGGTGCCTAAGATAAGCAATCCCAGCAGACCTATAAGAAATACATATATTCTATTGTTAGTACCACGTTCCATATTACGAGATATATTGCAATAACAGTTATAATCGAAGACAATATCGCTCTCTTGATTCCAGCCGCATGCTTTAACAGATAAGCCATCGCTATTGGCAATACCCACAGATAGTGTGCTGACATTATTGCCATTTCGTTGATGCCAAAGCCGAGTCCCAGATGCAAAGCCATATCAATAGCAAAGCATGCAAGGCAAATCCAAAGAAATCTGCTTTTTCTCCCTATCCATATTCCTGCTGCGAACAACGATACAAGCAAAGCCTCAACTATATAGTTGAACCAATTAATATAGCGCACTATGACAGGTCTGTTTACCAGCACATCTTTCAGCAGATAGTCCTCATGCAACATTATGCCCTCGCCGAAGAGACATTCTACTACTACATCCCAACGATTTGTTGTGCCATCTGTCCACCTCATGAATTCACCTTTTGCTATTGGCTTGCCTGTATGTTTATAGACAGCGCTCATGTGAAATCTGCGGGTTCTCTTTTCCTCCAGTTTATTCTTGATGCTGTCTCGCTTCGACTCCCCATATTTCGCCACCAGCCGTTCCAGCTGTGCCTCGCGATTCTTGGCAGCCTTCTCTTTTTTTGCCACCTCTGTTGGTCTTACAAGGTAATGATAACTCAGCCGGGCACTTCCCCATACCATTCCTGACAAAGCAAGAAGGGCAATGAAGTAATATGGGAAGAATTTCTTTCCTTTTGCCAAGAAAGCCACAACTATCACCTTCAAGCCATTGCTCAGCGTCACTCCGGCAGTTACGACGAACAGCAGACAGGCATTGAGGAGTGAAGAGTTGAAAGTGAAGGGTGAAGAGTGAAGAGTGAAGAATTTGCTACCGCCTTCGACCTTTGACCTTCGACCTTCGACCTGTTGCCGGGAAGAGGTTCTTCCGAATATATAAAGAGTTGCAAGCAGGCAGCACATCGACATTATGAAATGGTCAGGTGCGAAGGTTGCGAGCATTATGTATGCGAAAGAGAATGTTAGTGCTGAGAGAATGTAGCCTTCCCTGCGTTTTATGCCGATGATTTCGGTAAAAATACGATTCAGGAAGACGAAAGAATATACACTACAGAATATCAGCAATACTGCTGTCACAAACATCACGCAGTTATATCCTGTCAGCCAAGTCAGCCCTTCGTTTATCTTTGTGAAGGGCCACATGAAATAAGGCAGCAATGGATGGCGATAGATGTTATACCCTACCCTCCAATCCGTAATGACAGCATATGTTATGGGGTCAAAGCCAGACAAGTGCCAGGTCCTGACGAAGAGGCTCCAGGTATCGCCACTCTTCACGCTCAAATCCCCAGCATAGCGTACAATGTTGAGAATATTGAGCATCAAGGCGACCAATAATGCCACCAAGGCGCCCTTGCGTTCTTCCTTTCTTATCTTAAACATTGACCATTGACCATTGAAAATTGAACATTGAACATTGATAATTATGCATTATACAGTTTAACGTATCTCTTCGCTACAAAGTCTTCGCTATATGCCTCCAGCACCTTTTCTCTGGCTGCTTTTCCCAGCATTTTACGATTCATTATTACATAGCTTATGCCGTCAGCCAAGTCTTCCGCATCCTTATATCGGGCAACATAGCCGTTAAGCCCATGATCTATCATCTCTGGTATTCCCCCGACATTGAATCCCACACAAGGAGTGCCACAAGCCATAGCCTCCATGATGGTATTTGGCAGATTGTCCTGTAGCGAAGGGGTCACGAAGCATGCTGACTTGGCATACAGGTCAGCCATTTCCTTTTCGTCAGAGATATAAGGTATATCCCTGCCCAAAGCCAATATCTCCACCTTCTCCCCTCTCTTCTTGAGTATATTTACCGCTTTGTCGAGATATTGCAGCCCCTTGCGTTCATCATCCACCCTTTGTGCTACAAAGAGAATCATGTTCGTCGGAAGAGTAGTAAGTGGCTTGTAAACATTTGTGTCAATGGGGTTGGGAATGGCAAGAATCCTCTGTCCGGCAGCAAGTGCCTTCTTTTCAGAAATGCGTTTCAGCCAAAGACTGCAGGCAACGAAAGTGATGTTGCGCTTGCTGTATAATCGCTGTTTCTTTTCCCAAGCCTTGCGGGCAGCATTTTGAAAGGCAGAAGTCCTCACATAAGGACAGCATTCACAGCCCATCTGATAGTGTCGGCAGTCACCTGTATAATGACAGCCACCAGTAAAGCACCACTCGTCATGCATTGTCCATACTATGCGCTTGCCGCTATATACTATCTTCTCCAACTCCTGAAATGCCAGAAAACCTTGGTTTATCCAATGTAAGTGTATTACGTCCGCTTCCTTGAATTCCTTTGTCTTCGTGATGTCCTGCCCATATTGTGCATAATCCATCGTCCACAGGTTTCCGAAGGTAGAGACATTTCCTGCCACAAGCATCATTCGCTCCGCAATAGAACTCCACGACTGAGGCTTTCCTTTCCACCACGACAGGTTCTTGCGACACATAATAGTAGCATCCACACCATTCTTTCTGAGGGCATGCAGCAAGCGACTGGCGGCAATAGCAGCACCACCGGTTTTCTCGTATGTCGATAGTAGGAGAACTTTCATATTAACCTTTGACCTTTGACTTTTGACTTTTGACCAGAAAATACATCCCATTTCCGATGAACACCCCTATGGAGTTCGCAAGCAGGTCTGCCCATTCGCCACTTCTGCATGTTGTCAGGTAAGCCTGCGCCAGTTCTATCATGCCGCCCATCACTATCGGGAGCACTATCGTGTGCCAAGATATGCGCTTAAACTCATAACACCACACAAACGAAAACGCACCATACATCACAAAGTGTGTCCACTTGTCGAGAAGGTTAAATCCGTGCAGTGGCTTAATGTCTGGGACAGGTATCAGGCACACCACCCATATAGCCACCAACAGGATGCAAGTAAGCGGATATCTTTTTATAATCTGAGTCATATCTGGCTACAAAGTTATATATTTTTCATGAAATTTTATGCTTATACTTACGCTTGTAAATTTTACGGCTATAACATTTCTGGTGCAAAGGTACGATTAAGTTATGAATAATGCAAGAAATCAAGAATTTATTTTCCTCGATAAACATTTGTTTACCTATCGAGGAAAAATTATTTTCTCCTCAGTGGATTTTATATTCAAAGCCCTTGAACTTATGTTCAGAGCCCTTAAACTACTGTACAAAGCCCTTGGACAGGTGTTTCAAGCTCTTGAACATAAAATCCTCTGGGGAGGAAGAAAAAATCCACTACCAAGCATATAAATTTAAACCCATGTTCTTGCAAAAAATGCAGGAATCACATTGACCAATCTGATTGTTAGAACTTTAGAGCTATCTACCACCATTTTTTTACATCAAACCACGTCATTTAAGGTTTTTATGCGTGGATAATTGTATAAAAAGGTGATTTTTCTGCACAAATTCATTGTATTTGAGAAATTTTGATTAATTTTGCACCAAGATATAGACTACTATATGTCAACAACACTAAACCCAAAAAAGAAATCAGGTTTTATAGGTGAACGCTATATCGTAATACCATCCGAGATGGTACAGACAGCAGCTACAGACCCGATTATCTCCGACCTCTACATAACAGCCATCGGATATTTCCCGGAGGCACAATATCATCATACCAGTCGCGAAGCTGGTAATAATGACAATGTGCTTATATTCTGCAAGGAAGGCAAGGGATGGGTAGAAATAGATAATGGTCCCAAATACATAATCCAGCCTGACGACTTCGTCATAATACCACAAGGAGCATCCTATTCCTACGGAGCAGACGACAAAGAACCCTGGTCAATATATTGGGCATTCTTCTCAGGCACAAAGGCACACCTGCTGTGTCAAGACCAGCAAGTGCCAAAGAAAGTAAAAACAGACGTAGAACCACACGCCTTTTATCGTACCGAATTGTTTGAAGAGATATACTTCATGATAGGCAACGGACGAAGCCTGAACCGCATGGCGTATGCAAGTCATTGTTTCCATCACCTGATGGCAACCTTTACATACGTAGATTTGTATGCAGAGTCAACAAACCGACGTAAGCCAGCCGACAACTTCGTACATATCGCTATCTCATACATGTCTGAACACATTGACAAAACACTCTCCATTACAGAACTGGCAGCAAAATGCGGATACAGCCGCAGCCACTTTACACATAGCTTCACGCATGAGATGGGAATGGCACCAAAGGAATACTTCATGAGAATGAAAGTAAACCGTGCCTGTCTGCTGCTGAAAAACACTAACGAAAGCATCGTGGAGATTGCAATGCGAATGGGATTCGGAGAAGGACAATACTTCTCGCGCACCTTTAAGAAACTTAAAGGAATGACAGCAACACAATATCGCCAGATAAGCCGCAGAAGCGAAAGTGAAGAGTAAAAAAGAGGGCGTCTCAGTTCGAGGCGCCCTCAATCTTTTTATGTTTACAAAGACTTACTTCACGGAAATCTTTGCAGCCTTATTACCAACCTGTACTAAATAAGTACCAGCAGCTACAGAGAACTTGGCAACCTTGTTCTCAGAAGGTGTAGCAGTATTGAGGAGCGAACCGTAGAGAGTATATACTCTTACGATCTTTCCAGCAGCACCTTCAACACAAATCTGATTGCCCTGAGCATAAACCCTTATGCCTTCGTCAGCAATATTTGCAATGCCTGTAACCTCATCTTCTTCGTACATATTCTCAGCATCAGCCCATCCGAAGGTAACCTCTACCAATGTAGCGTCTGCATCAACATTAACAACAAGCTTGTTGTCAGCCAGCTGCTCTAAAGCATCCTCACCGTTAACGTTGAGTTCAGAAACAGCCCATCCCTCTTCTGGGATAATGTCGAGAACAGCCTTACCCTTCTTGATAGTAGCCTTGATAGAGCTCTGACCGATAATTGTGTAAGTCAGTGCAGAGTACTTAGCATTAGCCGTATTGAATGCAGCAACAGCAGCAGCGAGATCGCTCTTTGCAGTATTTACGCCTTCAACGGTTGCCTCTGCGTTATTATAAACGCCCTCAGCAGCAGTGATTGCAGCAGCGAGTTCCTCAGCACCGTCCTTGTACTCTGTATCGATAGCCTTAGCCTCGTTGATTGCTTCGAGCAATTCAGCCTTAGCATCCTTTATAGCATGGCTCTCGATAAGAACCAACTTGAAGTCTGAGAATGACATCCAGTTATGAATAACGTTTGTCACACCCTGTACACCGATAGTAACAGCCGACTTAGCTTCTACCTCAAACTCTACAGAAGAAATGTTCCAGCCTCTGTCGAATAAGCCACCGGCAGCACCGATAGAAGGCATTGTTGTCTTGCTTTCACCAGCAAAGACGGTCAAAGCGACATCACCAGATGCGCGACCTATTGCGCTGAGCATATACTTACCAGCAGCAAGTTCAACATTCTGAGTCAGAGAAACATCCCATGCAGATGCGCCCCAGTCACCGCCATCGAAGTACTTGTGTGCTGTACTACCATCGGCACTTGTCCAAGGCTCATTTTCCAGGATGTTGATAGAACCGCCCGAGTCTTCACCCTTGACTGTAGTCCAGCCATTCGTGCTGTCTTCAGCAGATGGGTTGGTGATTGCAATAGCTTCTGCACCCTCTACGCCTTCTGCATTGGCATGAGATTCTGCCATAGCACGCAGAGCAGTAATCAAGTTCGCATTCTTAGAAGTAGCATCAGCAGTAGATGTAGGCTCACCCTCTGCAGCAGCAGTAACGGCAGCAGTCTTCTCTGCACTTGCATATACATACTTCTCTGCATATCCTACAAGAGTCTCCTTTGTAGCAGCCAGAGCAGCATAAGCTTCACGAGCAGAAGTAAAGGCATTCGTTGCAGCCTTCAAAGCATTGATAGCTGTCTCGTAAGCCTCGGCTGTCAGTTCTGTTACTTCTGAATTGTTTGCAATAGCAGCCTCCAAAGCAGTCTTCTCTTCACCAACTACTACTGCATTCACCTCTGCAGACAGAGCAGCCTGAGCAGATGCCAGTGTGACAGCATGCAGTTCGATTGCATCAACCTGAGCCGTTACGCCCTTCAGCTGAACAACGTGCCAGTTGGTTGACTGAGAGGTCTTAGACATACCTATTCTCAACTCACCGTTAGCACCAACCTTAACACCATCGAGGGTTACGGTAGCAGCACCGTCTGGGAAGTTCGTAGCATAGTAAATTGGAATTTCGCCTCCGTATGTACCTTCAGAAGTTGTAGCAGAAAGAACTACACCAGTAGAAACCTCTGCGCTTGGCTCAATCTTGTCACCAGCGTTCCAATTACCTTCAGAGAATGCCTCAGAAGAGAAGCCACGACCGAATGTGTATGCAGCACCACCATAAAGTTCAATCTTATATGTACCAGCAGCAAGACCTGTTATTGTCTGATAGAATACATCGCCTGTAGTTGCACAAGTACCTTCATACTTTTCACATACCTGCTTGGTAGTTCCGTCATTAATAGCAACGGCAGGACAGAAATTGGTTGCTGTAAAGCCTGTTGCACCTGTCCAATTTTGCCAATTTGTCAAAGCAGAGAACTGACTGGTAAGGTCTGTTTCAATATAGATAGCCTTCTTCTTGAATGTTGCACTTACTGTAACTGCATCTTCTGGCATTGTGAACTTACCATCAGCTACTGCAACAGCCTGATTAGAGTTTACGCCAGTAACTGATACGCTTGCGAGCTCATAGCCCTCGGCAGGAGTAGCTGTGATAGAAACTTCTTCGCCAGCCTTTGCAGATGTAGAAGATACTTCAACAGTACCGCCTACAATACCTTCAGCAACGTTTATGTCATAAGCCACCTTATTAGCCTCTTCGAATGCGACAACAGCAGCAGCAAGATTTTCCTTTGCAGTATTGACAACTGATACTGTTACATCATCAGCAAAGATGGCACCCTCAGCAGCAGTAATTGCAGCAGCGAGATCCTCTGCACCATTCTTACCTTCTGTGTCAATAGCCTTAGCTGCTTCAATAGCAGCCACAAGTTCCTTCTTAGCAGCATCCAGTTCTGCAGTAATGATAGTAACAAATATTTCCTGTGCAGCAACATCGTTATGTGTGTCATCTGCTACGATTCTGTAATATACCGTATATTTCTTAGCCTCTGTAGCTGTAGGTATCTCTGTGCTGAAGTTCTCACCATCGAGAGAATACTGCATCTCACCGCCTTCTTCTACAGTACCGGCTGTTATGAGAGCCTGTGCCTCGCCGTTGGCAACAAGACCTTCAATACCTTCAGGAGCTGTGTAAACGATGTCTTCCTTAGCAGGAGCGACATAGTCGCCAGTCTTAACGATATAGATATAGTCGAACTGGGCATCTGTAGAACTTGCAGTTCCGAAATACTTAATATCATTTTCTTCTGTAAGCGTAAATTCTTCAGAAGCAGACTCATTCAAGTTACTGCTTGAAGCGAAAGCATACTGCGTCTCGCCATATCCGATATATATCTTCTGTTCACTTGATTTTGAAGTGAAGGCTCCGACATGAAGAACATACTTACCTGCAGGCAGGGTCGTTATTGTAACGTCCTCTGAAGCAACACTTGCCTTACCCTGGGAAGCACGAACAGGTACGTTTCCTGCTGTACTCACAGTCATGCCGTCAATATTCTCACCATCTGCACAGAAAACAACATTTTCAACACCTTCCTTAACATTGTAAGTTACAGTCACGCTTGCGTTGTCTTCAGAAAGTTCTATTGACTTGCGATATTCCTTATTAGTGGCGTCTGCCTCATAGAGCACACCATCCTGAAGTTGATAACGAGGATAACCTACTCTGACAGTCTCACCTTCAAGACCCGTACCACTTGCAAGTGTCCCGCCAAGGCTGCTCTGGAGAGAATAATTATATGTTGCTGCCAGACGTACATTTACATTATATTTATTATCACCTGATGCTATCGTAATGCTTTCGGTCTGACCGTCAGCACGGAAATACTTTACATCATCAACAAAGAATGTTGCGTCTGTGTTTACTATTGAGCCGACTGCCAGAGTGCCAGTAGAGGTTTTTACAGGCTCGCCTTCACCATTCAGGAGATAGTTGATTGTGTAATCAGCAGTTTCAACACTATTGTCCTTCTCCATTACAAGAATAGCGATAATACATCCTGCACGACCAACATTAATACTGGTTGTTGCACCAGCTGCGGCATCAGCTTTAAATACCAAGTAGCCAGTAGAAGATGACAAAGTTGCATCCTTTGTACAATTTCCTACAGAGTTTATTGTAACACCTCTACCTTGACTATCCTGAAATTCAAAGATAACGATGTCATCTTCTGCAAATGCAAGTGCAACATCTGCGCCACGATTACCACTTCCAAAATTATACAAACCATAACCGCTGCCTCGATAACGGAAATCTCCCGATGTAGGACACATGTCATCAACATTAGTGGATGCAATGTCATAGTAGGCTTTTGTTACATATCCTGCTACAGACAAATCTTCCTTTAACGTAGGACTATAAGCCCACGCACTTTGCCCAACGCAGAGCAATGCTACTACGAAGAGCATTTTCCTCAGTAATAATTTTTTCATAGTTTTTTTGTTTTAGTTAATAATTTAGGAATATATATGTTGATAGCGGCGGCTTGCTACGCTTAACGCGATAGCAAACCCCGCATAAGAATAGTCGTACTACTTCACTAATGCCATAGTATCTGTAGCAATCATCAGTTCTTCATCGGTTGGGATGACAACAACCTTTACCTTTGAATCTGGCGTAGAGATGACAGCTTCCTTACCACGAACTGTAGCATTGACAGCTTTGTCAATCTTGATTCCCATGAACTCAAGACCTTCGCAGGTCGCCTCACGCATAGAAGTCTGGTTCTCACCTACTCCGGCTGTGAATACGAGAACGTCGCAGCCGCCCATAGCAGCAGCATAAGCACCGATATACTTCTTAATGCGATAGAAATATGACTCCTGTGCCACCTTTGCCTTCTGGTCACCACTCTTGGCAGCAGACTCTACGTCACGCATATCAGAATAGCCGCAAAGTCCCTGAACACCAGACTTTTTGTTCAGCAGATTGCTGATACCATCGGCATCAAGGTTTAGTTTCTTCTGAATAAAGGTGACAGCACCACCATCGATATCGCCAGAGCGAGTGCCCATCATAACGCCCTCAAGAGGAGTAAGCCCCATCGTGGTATCAACACACTTGCCATCAACAACAGCAGCAAGAGAGCCACCATTGCCGATGTGTGCGGTAATCATCTTGCAGCCCTGCTGAGGAATTCCGAGGAAGTCGCAAGCACGCTTTGAAACATAGCGATGTGAAGTTCCGTGGAAACCATAACGGCGAACACCATACTTCTCATACAACTCATAAGGAACAGCATACATATATGCCTTTGCCGGCATTGTCTGATGGAAAGCAGTATCGAAGACACCCACCTGTGGCAGACCTGGCATCAATTCTGATACAGCATTTACACCCTTCATATTTGCTGGGTTATGTAGAGGAGCGAGGTCTGAAACAGCTTCAAAAGCCTTTATCACCTCTGGAGTAATGACTACAGATTCCGTAAACTTCTCTCCACCATGCACCATACGATGACCTACAGCATTTATCTCATCAAGGGATTTTATGACACCAATCTCTGGGTCGGTAAGAAGTGAGAAAATAAACTTCACGCCTTCAGTATGCTCAGGGATATCGTGCATAATCTGTTTCTTCTCACCATTTGGCAGTTTTACCTTTACAAAAGCACCGTCAAGGCCTACTCTCTCGGCACCGCCACTGGTCATAACACTCTTGTCATCCATATTATACAATGCGTACTTAATAGAGGATGAACCGCAATTTAATACAAGTATCTTCATAATTTTTATACTTTAAACTCTGAACGTTAAACTTCACTTTTTTGCATCCATTGCCTGACATGCCGTGATAGCCACGAGGTTCACAATATCCTCTACCGAACAGCCGCGAGAAAGGTCGTTTACCGGGCGTGCTATACCCTGAAGGATTGGACCGAGAGCCTGTGCGCCAGCAAGACGCTGTACAAGTTTATAACCGATATTACCAACTTCGAGGTTAGGGAATACAAGCACATTTGCCTTACCAGCAATTTCTGAGCCAGGAGCCTTCTTTGCACCTACGCCAGGTACGAGAGCTGCATCTGCCTGAAGTTCACCATCAATCTTAAGTGTTGGGTCAAGCTGCTTTGCTACAGCAGTAGCCTCAATAACCTTATCAACGACCTCATGGCCGGCACTTCCCTTTGTAGAGAAAGAGCACATTGCAACACGAGGCTCTGCGAAGCCGGCAACACTCTTGGCTGTCTGGGCAGCACAAACGGCAATCTGTCCCAACTGCTGTGCATCAGGCATTGGCGTTACAGCTACATCAGCAAAGACAAGGACACCATCTTCGCCATACTCTGGCTTATCAGTAATCATAAGCATTGCGCCAGAAACACATGTGATGCCAGGCGCTGTCTTGATAATCTGCAACGCTGGACGAAGAGTGTCACCAGTAGTAGAAAGAGCACCAGAAATCTGACCATCAGCTCCCTCTGTCTTAATAATCATACATCCAAGATAGAGAGGATTTTTTACCAATTCGCGGGCTTTCTCTATTGTCACGCCCTTCTTCTGACGCAGTTGGAAAAGTAACTGTGCCAACTCCTCTGAACGCTCATAGTTCTCTGGGTCAATGAGGGTTGCCTTACCAATATTCTTCAAGCCATGCTTCTCTGCGAGAGCATTTACCTTTGCAGGATTACCGATTAGGATAAGATCAGCAATATCCTGTGCCAAAACCTGATCAGCAGCACAAAGAGTGCGTTCTTCTTCTGCCTCAGGGAGTACGATGCGCTGTTTGTTTGCCTTAGCGCGAGCAATGATTTTTTCGATTAAACTCATAATGATTTTTGGTATTGATTTATTTTGAATTGATTATTTTTTCTAATTCTTCTGCAGACAAGCGCAGGCGAAAGTTACCATTCACAGCAGCACTAATGCGTCCGGTCTCTTCCGATACCACGATTGCTATAGCATCTGACTGTTGAGAGATTCCCATAGCAGAGCGATGACGCAAGCCCAGCTCGCGGGGTATATCCAGATTATGGCTTACTGGAAGGATGCAACCAGCTGCCTTGATACGATTATTGCTGATTATCACAGCCCCATCATGGAGTGGTGAATTCTTAAAGAATATATTCTCAAGTAGGCGCTGATTTACAGCAGCATCTATCTTATCGCCTGTTTCGACAATATCGTTAAGAGGATTCTCACGTTCCAGCACTATCAATGCTCCGCATTTATTACGTGCCATATTGATGCATGCCATTACGATAGGCATTGTGTTGGCATGACTTTCTGCATCATCCTCATTACTCTTCTTAACGAGCCATCCGAGGAATGAACCTGTAGTACGACGTTCTCCTATGCGGAAAAGGAATTTTCGGATTTCCTTCTGAAAGAGGATGAGAACAGCGAGAGCACCTACAGCAACGAATTTATCGAACAGGGCACCCATCATCTTCATCTCCAACACACGACTGACAAAAAGCCATATCACGATAAATGTAAGAGTACCGACGAACATATTAAGTGTCCTTGTCTCTCGCATGAAGCGATAGACGTAATAGAGCACTATTGCGACGAGCAATATGTCAATAGCATCCTTTATGCCGAAAGTAAAAAACATCTATTGTAAATCGTGAGTTCGAATTATATCAGTCCCTTGAAGCATAGCGATGTGATGTATCAACCTTGTGCCTGCAAGTGTGGCATCGCTCTCTGGTGTAGTTCCGAGTATCTCGTATATCATACGCTTTCTACTGACACCTACGAGGAGCATATTATTGGGAAATGCCTGCTTTATCTTGTATAAGTTTAGTAGTATATCATACTCCTGCTTCCGTGTCTTTCCAAAGCCAAAGCCCGGATCCAGTATTATGTCTATGGACGGATGCAAAGAGTGTATCTCCTCTATCTTCCTCTTGAAATCACGTATTATCGCCTCTATATCTGCCTCGCTTGAAGTGAGTACATAACAGGAATTCGGTATGGCACATGCAACATTTCCGGAAATGTCATTGATGATGCAGACGCCATAGTCCTCAACCATTTTCCTTGCTATCTCCGGACGAAAGGTGTCAACACTATACATCGCATCGGGAAATTCCTTCTGCAATAGTTCCAAAGCATGACTCACGCGACGCATTTCCTCCTCTTCGCTAACAGGGGTGCTACCTGGTCGCGTAGAACATCCGCCAATATCTATTATCGCTCCATCACCTCCAAGGGCGAGAATCTCTTTGGCACGAGAAAGTATTTCCTCATCACTCTGCTTACGAGAAGCAGCATAGAAAGAGTCGGGCGTGACATTGAGAATGCCCATTAATGTGACTTCGCCACAAAGGTAATGTTTTTTTTTGATATTCAATATTGAAGATTTGTATGACTATGTTATTTTTATATTTTTTTAGTATTTTCTATGAGCCAGGTCTTATCTTCCCGATTCTTCAGTAATGGCAACAGTTTTTCTCTTACAAGTGCATGGTAATCATTGAGATAGTCTTTCTCATACTGCTCTAACATATCCATCTCAATAGGAACTGTATCAATGGGACATAACGTAAGCGGCTCGAAGGCGAACCATTTCTTTTCGCCATCAACAGAAGCATCTTGTTTCACCAACATAGTGTTTTCTACTCTGACTCCGAACTTTCCCTCCAGATAGACTCCTGGTTCTATCGTCAGCGTCATTCCCTCCTGCAAAGGTGCAGGGCGCCATCTCTGCCTCATTGATTGGGGACCTTCATGGACAGACAGGCATGCCCCTACCCCATGACCAGAGCCATGCATATAATCCACCTTCCCACGCCATAATACCGAATGAGGAATTGTGTCGAGATTAGTACCATTAGTACCTTCTGGGAAGGATATGCTTGCAAGGGCTATATGAGCTTTGAGGACAAGGGTATAGATACGCTTCATCTCTGGCGTCAACGGACCTAATGCAATAGTTCGGGTGATGTCTGTTGTACCATCTGTATATTGTGCTCCGCTATCGAGCAACAAAAGTCCTTCACTTTTCAATGTCTTTGCCGTTTCAGGAGTTACGGCATAGTGTACTATTGCCCCATGCTCGTTATAGCCACAGATAGTGCCAAATGACAATGACATGAATTTCTTTGTTGCAAGAGCAGGAGCCGATGAAGCATCTACATCTTCCTCTTTGCGTATCTCAAAAAGTTTTTCCGAAACCGTCAATTCCGTTTGCCCCCCTGCTTCAACTGCCGGCTTCAGCCAACGCAGGAAGCGAACCATCGCAACACCATCACGTAGCATAGAATGCCTGAAGCCTTCTATCTCGGCATCATTCTTGATGGCTTTCATGATGCTTGCCGGAGAATCACTGTCACGGACATGTTCTTTTACGATGCTATATATTGTATGATTCGTCGCCTTGCCAGAGCATAGTGTCAGAGTGTTCTTTGAGGACTTTTCCCTCAAAAATTTCACGAATTCATCGTACTTTTCAACCGCTACCCCTGCATTGGCTAACAATCCCTGAGCCTCTGGAGAAAGCGTACCATTTACAAAAACCGTAGCATCGCTATGGGTAATATACAGGTATGCTATAAATACCGGAGTCATCATAACATCCGACCCACGAAGATTCAGCGTCCATGCTATCTCTGTCAGGTCTGTCATTACATAAGCATCACAAGAGCCCATAGCATTTCTGAGACGCTGCAGTTTCTCGGATGTTGTCTCTCCAATGATGCTGGCATCTACAGGAAAAATATCGTTTGAGGGTTTTGCCGGACGATTATCCCATATAGTAGAGAGAGCATCATAATTAGTCCGCATGGTGCATCCTATGGTACGCAGTTCCTTCGTCAACTGGGCTATCTCCTCATAAGGCATTACCATACCATCGATACAAACGATACCGCCATTAGGCAATAGGCTCATCTTTCTCTTCAGCCATTCGGCTATGGTAGGGGTTTCTGGCATATATTCCTTCATCAGCTGCCATTCTTCCGACAATTCGCGCCCTGCCTGCAAGAAATAGCGGGAATCCGTCCAAAGTGCAGCCTCATCCATCGTTACGACAGCCGTTCCTGCACTTCCTGTAAAGCCGCTAATCCACTTGCGTCCCTGCCAATGAGGGGCTACATATTCGCTATTATGAGGGTCTGACGAAGGAATGATGACAGCATCAAGACTCTCGCGCTGCATCACCGAACGAAGAAGTGAAAGCTTATCAGTACTCATATAGTTTATTGGGCCTAATAGTCCTATTGGGCCTATTGGGCTTCTACTTGCAGGAAATCCACCAATTTCTCTACCGCCCTACCTCTATGCGACATGCTGTTCTTTTCTTCTGCCGTCATCTCTGCAAAGGTTTTCGGGCTGTCCGTTTCTGCCGGTGAATAACCCTCCGGATAGAAGATAGGGTCATAGCCAAAGCCTTCTGCGCCATGTTTTTCTGTTGCAACACATCCCACAACCTTTCCCTCAAACATATGAGTCTCACCATGATATATCAAGGCAATAGCCGTACGGAACTGAGCCTTGCGATTATCAACACCCTGCAAGTTTCGCAGCAGTTTCTGCATATTAGCCTCAGAATTATGGTCTGTCCCGTCAATAGTAGCATAACGGGCAGAATAAACACCAGGTTCACCATTAAGTGCCTCAACCTCAAGCCCCGTATCATCAGCGAAGCAGTCAAAGCCATAGTGCTGGTTTACATACTGCGCCTTCTCAAGGGCATTTCCTTCAAGAGTCGGATGCGTTTCCGGCAGTTCCTCATGACATCCTATCTCCTTGAGCGAACGAACCTCAAAGCGTTCGCCCAAGATTTGGCGCACCTCCTGCAGCTTATGCGCATTGTTAGTAGCAAAAACAAGAATCTTTTTCATTCTTCATTCTTAATTCTTAACTCTTACTCCACTCCTTTCATCATTTTTTTAAGTAAGGGGCACAACAGGAACAGCAATACCGATGCGACACCTGCCATTACCGCAAACAGCAAGAAGAAGTCAGTGAGAGTTGCTATTTCCAAGCCCAAGAAATGCTTTGTAACACCCTGCTCTGGCAACAACGTTGCTAACTTTCCCGCCAAGATATTGCTGGCAGCATTACTCATAAACCATACACCCATCAGCAAAGAAGCCAGATGAGCAGGTGACAGTTTATTCACCATACTGAGCCCGATTGGCGACAATGACAATTCGCCAATAGTATGTATGAAATACAATGCTACGAGCCACCACATGGCAGCCTTCTGACCACCCGTTGTTATGCCGTATGTACCATAGGCGATGACCACATACCCCAAGGCAAGAAGCGCCAAGCCGATGGCTTGCTTGCGAGGGCTGGAAGGTTCCATATTATGTTTTGCCAGAGTTTCCCATAATGTTGCCATAACAGGAGCAAACAGCACCACGACAATAGGATTGATGCTCTGGAACCAAGTGGTCGGCATTTCCCAACTGCCAATAGTGCGGTCGCATTGCTGCTCTGCAAACAATGTCAATGACGAACCAGCCTGTTCAAAGGCACTCCAGAAGAATATCACGAACAAGGCGATGATATATATCACCCCGATACGCGACTTATCAACACTGGTAAGGCTACGGTCGGTTATGATGAACAATGGCAAGGCAACTGCTATAACATATATGGCGTTTGAGATATAGTCATTAAAATCTGCCACATCCCTTGACAGCAAGAAATAGAATACTATGGCACCAAGTATGCATCCCCACAGACGGAAAGGAGAATTCTTTGCCACCTTTTTGGGAACCCTAACCTCCGATGCCTGCATCTGACGTCCTTCCAGCAGGGCTTCGTCCTCTTCTTCCTGAATTTCCTTCAGCTTTAACAACTCCGACTTCGACGGAGCCAAGCCAATGCCGAGTCCCTCAGGAGTTACGAGATATCTGTCCTTCAGGGTAGAGAATACCACTACAGAAACGACCATAGCGACACCGGCACAGAAGAAGCCCCACTTAAAGTTATGAGGATTCATCCAGTTACCATCGCCCAAATATCCGCACAGCAACGGTGCCACGAAAGCACCAGTATTGATGCCCATATAGAATATGGTAAAGGCAGAATCCTTGCGATGATCCTGCGGCTCATAGAGGTCGCCTACCATTGTGGAGATATTCGGCTTAAAGAAACCATTACCGAAAATCAGCATCGCCAAGCCGCCAAACATCAGCCACATTGAGAACGTGTTATCAACAGAAGGGTCTATTGAGCCCCCTTCCGTAAAAATGCTCTGCTTCACGAAACATGCGGAAGCAAACATCAGGAACTGACCTATCGCCATCGTTATTCCGCCAAAGATGATAGAACGGCGGTTTCCCCAATACTTATCAGCTATATATCCACCCAACAGAGGGGTAAGATATACCAATCCGGTATATGAACCATATATCTGGCTGGCTTGGTCATTTGTAAAGAAGGCAGCAACTAAATATAACACAAAGAGGGCACGCATTCCGTAATAGGAAAAGCGTTCTGCCATCTCCGTAACGAAGAGGAGGTATAAACCTTTTGGATGTGACATTCCTTACAAGCTCTCAAGAATTCTTTTTATTACCACCTGTGCAGAAATCTCCCTGTTTGCAGCCTCTGGTATAACGAGGGAGTTTTTGCTCTCTATGACATCATCGGTAACGATGAGTCCGCGACGAACTGGCAGACAATGCATAAACTTACCGTTATTTGTCCACGACATGTGCTCAGCATCTACCGTCCAATTCATGTCTCGGGAGATAATCTTTCCGTAGTCAGCAGGATTTGTGACGCCAGGGCAAGACCAGTTTTTTGCGTATATGAAGTCAGCACCCTCAAAAGCTTTCTTCTGGTCATATTCTATTGTTGCACCTTTTGTAAACTGAGGGTCGAGCTCATAGCCTTCCGGATGCGTTATAACAAGATCTACATCCGGAGCCGCCAGCATCCATTCAGCGAAAGAGTTAGGAACCGCCTGCGGCAAAGCACGACAATGCGGTGCCCATGTCAGGACAGCCTTAACACGCTCCGTTGCTTTATGCTCCTCGATGGTGATGAGGTCTGCAAAAGCCTGAAGAGGATGAACCGTTGCCGTCTCCATGGCAAAGACAGGCTTGCCAGAATACTGTACGAACTGGTTTACTATTGTCTCTGCATAGTCATACTCCCTGTCCGTCAAACCAGCAAAAGAGCGGATGCCGATAACGTCGCAGTAGCATCCCATTACAGGAATAGCCTCCAGCAAGTGTTCCGACTTGTCACCATCCATGATGACGCCACGTTCCGTTTCCAGCTTCCATGCTCCGGCATTAACGTCAAGCACTATGACATTCATGCCGAGATTCATTGCAGCCTTCTGTGTCGAGAGGCGTGTACGAAGGGAGTTATTAAAGAACACCATCAGCAAAGTCTTGTTCTTGCCGAGGTTCTGAAATGCATAACGGTCTTTCTTAACTAACTGTGCCTCAGCAAGAGCAGCTCTTATGTCGCCGAGGTCTTGAGGGTGAAAAAATGTCTTCATTTATATGTCTATTTTTCTGTCAAGGTGCAAAGGTACGAAAATTATAACGAAAACGAAAACGAAAACGGAAAAAAGTGCTCACTTTTCATTCCTCCGGGAATTTACCGTTGAGTATGTAATTTACTATATACATCACATCGGGCATCCCTATTTCGCAGTCTTCGTTGGCATCGGCTCCTATCTTATCGAATGAGGAGTCAGGAGTCCCCAGGATATAATTCACTACAAACATCACGTCAGACATACCGACTTCCCCGTCGCCGTTGGCATCGCCACGAACAGGACCAATCACCAAGCCATCTGTCGGGAATGCCTCCAACAAGGCACGAGTTTCGGCAGGATGAAGCGGGGTAACACTTCCGTGACGAGGAGTAAACTTTCCTGACGTTGTCGTTTGTGCTACCAATGTATATTTTTTCCAGTCCGTAGTGGTGCAGAACTGGTAATAGCCGCTGCCATAGCAGTCATACATAACCACGTAAGTGTTGGTATCTGTAAGGCGGAATATACCTCCACCTTCGACAGCCACATTCGTCTGCTGGATACCACCACCCAGGTTTCCCCACTGACTGCCCGTAGGCTTGCCCTCTTCCGCCGTCAGACGCGAAGCCGACACATGACTGATGGAATTGATACCCTCATTCTTGTATATCATGTGGTAGAGCCGGTCTGTCTCATCATACACTATGTCGGCATCAATGGTGGCACTTCCCCTGTCAAACAAGTGTACAGGATAGTCCTCCAAATCGGTAAAATCGTCATTGGCATAGCAATAGAACACCTTGTCATAGTCACATGTGCCGTCATCACTTGTCAGCAAAGAGAAATACACCATATACTTTCCCGTTTCACGGTCGTAGATAGTTTCTGGTGCCCATACTCTGGTGACACTGCTCCATCCGTCCGGAAAACGTTCCGGGAAGTGTACCGTGCTGTGTGTCCAGTGGATGAGGTCTGTACTCTTGCTCATCACTATCCCCCTGTTACTACTCCACCCCAGGGCACTCCTCATGTCAGTATTCACCATACGGAACACTCCATCTTCGCCACGAAGGATATGCGGGTCGCGAATGCCGCCAGACCGAGTAAAGTCCCAAGAATTCAGAATCTTCTCGCCATTATTCAGAGGCGTATAGTTGAAACCATCAGTTGAAATGGCATAATAGAGGTTTTCATCACTATTATTTGGGAAGTAGGCGAAGAGATAAGCATTACAGAAATCGTTTCGCTCGACAGGTATGCGGTAGGCATCCAGTTCCGCATATTTGGCAGACACGTTAGAAATAGCCTGCACGACCTGCTCCGGGGTTTCTGCCAGCCTTGCGTCATTGACAACGCTGGCACCTTCGTCCTTCAATTCCTGAGTAAGAATTGTTTTAGTATCTATAAGGTTCTGGAGCTTGTCTATCAGAGTGCTTAGTATCTCTTTGTTATTCTCATCTGACGAGCCAATCCACTTTATCCTGAAATTATCTACTGTCATCCAGTTGGCATCGGTATTCTCACACCCGAAGCCAATAGTCAGTTCACCTCCTGCTGCTGTAGCGGTGACTTGATATGTCGCAGTGGCAGTAACCGCCGTTTTGTTTGAGCCCGCCATCAGATATACACCGCTTACAGGATTGGTATTCCCCTGTTTCTCTGCATGGCAGGTAGCAGTAACGAGGTAGTCGCCATCTTTCAGTCCCGTAATGGTTTGGGTGACGGAAGCATCAGCCAAGCTATACCTGCTGTCACACCACTTTTCGCAGTAGTAAGACCCCGTCTTTGCAGCGCTGGGCTCTGTGTTATTCTGTGTCTGCATACCATTATTTATCCATCCGTCAAATCCACTTTCGAACGATGGATTTACGATATTACTGGTATAATCAATCGGTTCGGTTACTTCCTCCAGTTTTACCCCACCCCAGACAAGCCATTGTCCAGGGTCGGCAGGACTGCGTTGGTCAATGCCCAGTCCGATAACAAGATTACCATCAGCGTCAGCACGTCCTACGACGGTGTTTTTATACAATCCTTTGCTGAAACTGGCAGCAGCCTCTTCCATAGTATTAGGATAATCACTGCCCTCCCTGTCTTCTGCCCAGGTCTTCAAGCGCGTTTTAGCATCCCCACACATTATATAGGCATTACCCATTATCAGCCCATCATTATCGGCAGCGACGCACAAAGCATTGGAACTTGCGCGGAAGAATGCGGGAATGCTGAAACGATACAGTCCGTTAGGCGTAAGTCCCGAGACAGTCTGTGAGATTCCACCCATCAACCTATAAGCCTCGTTAACAGTAGCGCGAGAAGTTGGTGATTTATAGAGAAGGTTTCCACTTGTGTAGAAAAGGTGGAAATCATTTGTCCAATCCTCTACCCCCGATGCCATCGAGGCATTCTTGACAAGGTCAGTCACATCCTTGCTAACGCTATACTCAGTCTCTTCATTAAGAGGGGTCAAAGACTTTATATATTTTTCATACGCAGCGCCTGAAACAATCGTGAAACGCGTTGCCTCTGCGCTATTTGTCGTAAAGGAAGCCCCTTCCCCGGAGTTTCCGGCAAAGTATTCTCCCGTTGCAACATTCTCAAGCCACAGGTTACCGCTTCCAGCATTGCGGAAACGCCACTGTATATTCTCTCCTTCTGTAGCAGCGACATCGGTATATGGGTTTGTGATATTACCCAGATATTGGTCAGCCAAATCCAAGTAGCGAATGGTATAGATGTCGTTAGATACATTCCTTATCTCTACCGGCACACCGAATGGTGACAGAGCAGCCCGTGTACCCCATGTCGCGCCCCTTGAGAGATATTGTCCGCTATCGCTGTCTTTCAGGTAGAACGTTCCCTCTTCAGGCATCAATCCGACACTCAGGTTTTCGCCTTCGGTAATGTCCATCTCGTAGATGTTAAACGAGTATGCCGGAACATTGACTATTATGTTTGTACCGTATGCAGAGAGAGTCGTTTCTTGCGGAACGACATTATACATATTACTATTCGTATTCTCCGCCTGGTCACTATCCGCCGTCATCTGCGTCAGCTTTATGTTTGATGCAGAGTAACCGGTAGTCGTAAGTGTCGTTGAATAGTCTGCAGCCGACGGATTGACGAGTTTCACATACAGTTTGTTGCCGTCACGGCTTGCAGAGGTATATACCCTCCGTGGGGTCGGAGTCTTTGCCAATGAGATGTTATGACACAGCTCACCATCTATGTAACACTTGACATTGCTCCCCTGCACCTCTATACGCAAGTCGTATGTCTGACCTGTAACAAGCGCGCCCGCTCTGTTATCATACTGGGACTTCGTTCCGTTGACAGCGCGTTCTATGCAGAAGCGGGTATTACCCCATCCGCCGAGGTTCCACCAGCAGTAGTTGTTCTCGTCTTTATAGCCAAAGGCAATAAGGAAGCCCTCCTGACCGCCTGTCTTTGTGGCTTTGAGCTGTATTGTGTAGTTCTCACCCAAGTCAATGTTCTCGTTGACGTACAGAAGCCCCTCCATTGCAGTACTGTTTTGCGTCAAGGTACCGTTCGCCTCGCTGAAAGTTCCTGCCTTGTCCGTCCAGTCAGAAGTGCCGTCAAAGGGGGCAGAATAGACCACCTCGCCGTCTTTCAATATCTTGTAGTCAGAGAACGTCGCCGACGTAAGCCATGTGGAAATACCCCCGTAATTTGCGGAAGAAGTTTCTGTGTTCCCCTCCTCCGTCCACGTGATATTCCGTGTTCCGAGCTTCTGCGACATCAGCTTCTGCACATAGTAGGACGGCGTGCCATAGCTGTATGTAGCGTCAAAGCGTATCATGTCCGGCATCCACTTCTGGTCGTTCACATTCACGAAGATAGGAGCATACGATGCCATCGTCACGATGTCCGAGTTACGTTCCATACCCTGCATATATACCGCCTCACCAAGAGCAGCGGCAAGGTTGCCAGTAGTACCAAAATTCGATGTCACGGCATATTCTCCCGGGTAAATCTTTGGTCCGTTACGGTCGTACGTGTCATACTTCTCATAGTTGTTTACAAACCATGCAGGGTTACGATAATAATGTTCATCCACCACATCCACAGGATAGCTGTTTCGCCATGAAAGGTTATCCGTACCCCATGCCTCCACATCCCCTATACATACTATATCGGGATATTTCGCCTTTATTGCCTGATAGAACTTATAATAGCGTTCCGGGTACTGATAACTTTGGTCGCTATTGTTCCACATGTTGTAGTTATAGTTCTCGTTGCCAATCTCTATATATTTCAGCCCGAAGGGTTCCGGATGTCCGTTGGCAGCACGCTTGGCACCCCATGTTGTCGTCACGTCGCCATTGGCATATTCTATGGCGTCGAGAGCCTCCTGTATGAATTCGTCGAGGTCGTTTATGTCCTGATACCATCCATGTCCCAGTCCCACGTTAACCACAAACAGCGGCACGGCACCGATGTCCTCACCCAGCTGCAGCATCTCGTGGAAGCCAAAGCCGTCGGAACTCCTGTAGTTCCAGTTTATGTTCCAGTGTCCCGGACGTTCTTCTATCGGTCCTATGGTCTTTTTCCACTCAAAGCGGTTTCTTTCACCGTTGCGATATTCGCCCTCCACATAGCAACCGCCGGGGAAGCGCATGAAGCGCGGCTTCAGGTCTTCCAGCATCTGCGCCAAGTCCTTGCGGCAGCCGTGTCCCTTATAGGTGTCGGCAGGCATCAGGCTTACCACGTCGATGTCGAAGGCATCTGCCGAAGAGGTCTCCAGTTGCAGACAAGCCTTTCCCGTAACCGCCTTTGCGTCAAGGATTGTTAAGCTCACCTTGCTCCACGTTGTACCGACATCAATGCTCCTTGAGGCACTGATGAGTACATTTTTGTTTTCATAATCGAGCAGAGTTGCCTTCAGCGTGGTAGAGAAAGCGGCATCAGCCCTCACAAAGAATGTAAGGTTATATGCCGACTGCCCGTCAAGCCTCATGCCCCAATAGCCATTATTGCCGAAGCAAGCACCCTCCGAACCAGGTACGACATGCAGATACTGCTGTTGGGCAGAGTTCATGAGACTGGAATTGGCAACAGATATCTCGCATCCTTTATTGCTCCACCATTCTTCCGCATAGTAACTATTGTCCTCGAACGAACGATTTTTCACCATCTCGCTCCACAGTCCGCCATCGGCAGCATGGTTTATCTCCTCGAAGAAGATGCCATATGGCTTCTCCGCAAGGCTTGTGCCATACTTGTCAGGGAACAACTTCAGCTGCACCTGCGCCTGCACCTGCGTCAGGAAGAATAAAGTGAAGAGTGAAGAGTGAAGAATAAAGAATAAAGAGTGAAAGCTCCGATTAAGCGAGGGCAGAGTCAAAAATGCTTTTGAGCTATGCCGAGCGTGAGGAGGTTCGCCCGAAGGGCAGAGAGTGACTTTCTTTTCCATTTCCGAAAATTGTATTAGTTATTATATAGTTAGCAACATATTTCGGGGCAAAGGTACGATTTAGTTATGAATAATGCAAGAAAAATAAGAGTTTATTTTTTATTTTCTTGCATTATCATGACGTAGAACCTTATCTAAAGGTAAAAAATACGAAAACAAAAACGAAAAAACGCCCCCCACCCCGACCCTCCCAAAGGAGGGAGAATGGTCAATGGTCAATAGTCACTTACCTATTACACACCATTGTTGGCTCTTGCCATATCCACACCAGTATCCATGTCCTCCGGTGACATTGGTCCTTATACTGCGAGTATATGGTACGAACATATTTCCTGACAGGGATATGATATTCTGGTAGTCCTGCCATATATTAAATGAAGTGCTATCCATTGTACACAATTCTACGCAAACAGTATCGCCCTCAACAAAATATTCTGTCACGCCGTAATAATCGTCCAGCGTCTTTGTCCTATAGACAGGATACGTGACATTTACAGACTGGTTCATATCGGGATTAACAGCAGAATTGTCAAAGGTTCCTACATCGCATTTTATAAACTGCTGCTCATTGGCACCTATCTTGTCAAAAAGGCTGTAGTAG